>FTBV01000312.1_pt1 | contig 36680 bp, 27 predicted proteins | sample 1639281 | NCBI WGS metagenome assembly FTBV01 (sample SAMEA3914864, study PRJEB12502) | metagenome | biome: forest; material: soil | place: USA | collected 2012-03-12 | depth 0.3 m | reverse complement strand
TGGCGCCGAAGCTGACCTGCGTCTTGGCCACGCCGTCCACGTAGAGCGTGAGCGTGTGGGCCGAGCCGGTGCCGTTGGCGTGGCGCATGGTCAGCGAGTAGTTGCCGGCCTGCGCGGCCGACACGCTGAACGCGTCCTGCGCGTTGCCCTTGTTGCCGTCGGTGAAGCCGCCCACGAAGCCGGTGCCGGTGTAGCCCGTGTGGTCGCTGGCCACGGCCGCGCCGCCGCTGAGCGTGCCGTTCTCGGCCTCGACGTGGCCGGCGGTGGTGACCACGGCGTCCATGTCGAGCGAGTCGAGATTGATGTTGCCCGAGTCGTTGGCCGTGAACACGTAGGCCACCGTGTGGTTGCCCGCGCTCAGCGCGACGGTGGTGGCCTGCACCACCCAGTCGTTCCACGACGCGGTGGCGCCGAAGCTGACCTGCGTCTTGGCCACGCCGTCCACGTAGAGCGTGAGCGTGTGGGCCGAGCCGGTGCCGTTGGCGTAGCGCAGCTTCAGGTTGTAGTTGCCGGCGGTCGCGGCGCTGACCGCGAAGCTCGTGGTGGCGGCGCCCTTGTTGCCGTCGGTGTAGCCGCCGACGAAGCCGGTGCCCGTGTAGCCGGTGTGGTCGCTCGCGACGACCGCGCCGCCGCTGAGCGCCGCGTTCTCGGCCTCGATGTGCAGCGTGGCCGCGTGCGCGGCGGAGGCCATCAGCAGGCCCAGCAGGAGGCCGCTCGCGATCGGCCGGGAAAGTGCGCGTGTCTTCATTGCATTTGTCTCCAATGATTGTTGTGCGACCCGCCCCCGCCGATACGTGACGGGGTAGGTCGAAAACAGTCTATGGAGCGGTGCGGCGACAGGACGCCGATGTCCCGGCGCGACTCAGGGCCGGCCGCCGCGCAACCTTTGCGTTGGCTTCACGTCGTCTTCAAGGGGGCCGTGGCGTTCCTATAGACGACGCGTGCCGCGTCGCCTCGATGGCGCGCGCGCACGGGCGCGTCCGGGCCCGCGCGGGACGCGTGTCCTCGTGACTTTCCCGGATGCGCCCGGCGCGCGATTGCGCTTCGGGCCACCGGGATCAGGACTTGGCCTGGACGCTCAATCCGCGCAGCGCGTCCAGCACCTGGGTGCGCAGCTGCGCGATGGTGGCGGCGCTGCCGGTGCACGACAGGTGCAGGTCGATCCAGGTGTCCTCGTCGTGCCACGACGCGCGCACGTCCGCGGCCGCGACGCTCTGGTTCAACGGCATGTCGAAGGTGAAGACGTCGAACGCGCCCACGCGCGACTTCGCCACGTTGACGGGCTTGGCGACGCCGTCCTTGGCCATGCCCGCGAACTCCTGGCCAAGCGTCTCGTCCAGCGGCTTGTAGAGCCGCGCGGGCTCGATCCAGCCGGAGATGACGAGGCCGCTCGCGCCCTTGAGGATGAAGTAGCGCGGGCTGCCCGCCGCGCCCTGGCCCGAGGCCGGCGCCACCTGCAGGTCGCCGCGCGGCACCTGCAGCACCACGTGACTCATCGGCACGCTGATGTCGAAACGCGCGTCGTGCGGCACGACCGCGATGCGCGACTCGACAGGCATCTCGGGGGCCGCGCAGCCGGCCATGGCCAGGCCAAGGGCCAGCGCGGTGATGCGGATCGTCGTCATGTCCCCTCCCTGTGTCGTGGTGGCGCATGCTACCGCTGTTTTGAAAGCGATTTCGAGTGCACTCGAACACGGAGGCTCGCGCGGACGCGGGAACTCAGTACGGCGAATCGGGGAAGTAGAAGTCGCGCGCGTTCTCGCGCGTGATCAGTGTCGACGGCAGGATCGTGCGCGGCGGCAGCGCGCGGCCGGCCAGGCGCGCCTCGGCGGTGAGCTTGATCGCGTCGTAGATGAACTTGGGCGAGTACGACACGTCGGCCTGCAGGCGCGGGTCGCTGCCGTCCTTGATCGCGCGCACCATGGCCTTGGAGCCGGCGCCGCCGAACACCAGGCGGATGTCGGTGCGGTGCGCCTGGTCGATGGCCTTGAGCACGCCGGCGGCCATGTCGTCGTCGGCCGCCCACACCGCGTCGAGGTGGCGATGGCGCACGAGCAGGTCCTGCGTCGCGGCGAACGCGTCGTCGCGGTTCCAGTTGGCGTAGCGCGTGTCGACGATGTGGATGCCCGGATGCCCGCGCATCACCGCCGCGAACGCCTCCATGCGCTCGTTGTCCAGCGGCGTGGCGATGCCGCGCAGCGCCACGATGTCGCCCTTGCCGCCCAGCGCCTTGGCCATGTATTCGCCGGCCACGCGGCCGAAGGCGGTGCTGTCGCCGGAGACATAGGCGTCCTGCCCGCTCGCGTCGAGCAGCCCGCGGTCGACCACGGTCACGTACACGCCCTTGTCGTGCACCTGCTGCACCGGCCGCGTGAGCGCCGCCGACTCCCACGGAAACACCACCAGCGCGTTGATCTGGCCGTTGTCCACCAGATCCTGCAGCTGCGCGGCCTGCTCGGTGGCGTCGCGCGCCGTCCGCACCGTGACCTTGAGGTCGGGGTACTTCTTCTCGAGCTCCTTGCGCGCCTCGCTGGCCCACCACACCACGCCGCCGGTGAAGCCGTGGTCGGCCGACGGGATGGACACGCCGAGGTGCACCTTGTGCTGCGCGAACGCGCCGGACGACGCCGTGAGCGCCGCCGCGGCGACGACCGCCGTGAGCAGCCGGCGGCGTTGGGACGATTGCATGGGGGTCTCCAGGAATCTCGTGGTCGGGGAGGTCGGGCGGCGATCTGGCAACGCCGCAACGCCCGATCCTAGCGCCTGCGGCGCCGCCACTGTCGGGCAAGCCGCCGCCAAACGTGCACGAGTGGACAAGCGGACGCGGCGTTGTCCGACAACGCGGCCCGCGGCGACAGCGTTTCGATAGGAAAGCGGCACAGCGAATGCCGAACGGGTGGCACCCGCGCCATCCAAGAGCGCCAACCTCCCACGAACCAGGAGACCCCATGAAAACGCGCTTCCCCCGCACCGTCGCCGGCTTGCGCCGGCCTGTCCTCACGCTGTCGATCGCGGCGGCCCTGGGCATCGCCCTGGCCGCGCCGGCCCAGGCGCAGGTGTCGGTCGACGTGGGCGTGACCGCGCCCGAGCCCGGCTGGCTGTACGACCTCGGGTCGGTGATCAGCGTGTTCGTCGACGCCCCCGTCGTCGAACCCGAACCGATCGCCGTGGCCTGGGCGCCGCCGCCGATGCTGGTGGAGGAACTGCCGCCGCAACCCTCGCCGGACGCCGTGTGGACCGGTGGCTACTGGACGTGGCAGGGCGACTGGGTCTGGTGCGCCGGCCGCTGGATGGAGCCGCCGCGCGAGCGCTACGTGTGGGTGCAACCGTACTACGAGCACCGCGAGGACCGCGTGATCTTCATCCCCGGCTACTGGTCGGACCCCGACGTGGAGTTCATCGCGCCGCCGGTGGATCGCCCGGTGCCGTGGGGCTTCGTGAGCGCGGGCGTGGTGATCGGGCCGCCGCCCGAAGGGCCCATGGGCATCTTCGTGCCGCCACCGCCCGGATCGCGCCCCGGCATCATCGTGCCGGCCCCGATCGGCACGCCGCCGGCCGTCGTCGTGAGCGCGCCGCCGGTGCTCGCCGTGGGCATGCGCATCAGCGGCTCGGTGACGATCGACGCGCGCCACACGGTCGTCAACGACAACCGCGTCACCAACTACTCGGTGACCAACGTGCGCAACGTCACCAACGTCACGGTGGTGGCGCCGGCGAGCGCCACGGCAAGCCACCAGGCCTTCCAGGCCCAGGTGCCGCACCTCGCGCGCCTGGCCGCGGCGCAGCATCCCCAGGTCGCCGCGCGCGCGCCGCAACCGACCTCGCGCACCGCGGTGGCGGCCTACGTGCCGGGCCGCACCGTCGCCGCACTGCCCGCGCCGCAGAAGGTGCAGGGCCTGCCGGCCGTGCCGCCGCACGGCGCCGCCAACGTGCCGCAAGCGCAGCGCGCGCAGATGGCACATGCGCCGATGACGCCGGACGAGGCGCGCCAGGCGCATGCGGCCGCCGCCGGCGGCAAGCCCGGGGCGCGTGACGTCGACGTCGAGCACCTGCCGGCGACGGCCGCGGGGCCGCAGGGCAATCGCGCGCCGACGCCGGCACCGGCGGCCCAGCAGCGCGGTCAGCAGGAGCAGGCGCAGCGCGCCGAACAGCAGCGCAGCCAGCAGGAAGCGCAGCAGCAGGCCCAGCAACGCGAACAGCAGCAGGCGCAGCAGCAACGGGGGCAGCAGGAGCAGGCCCAGCGCGCCGAACAGCAACGCAGCCAGCAGCAGGCCCAACAGCAGGCCCAGCAGCGCGAACAGCAGCAGGCGCAGCAGGAGCAGGCGCAGCGTGCCGAGCAGCAGCACAGCCAGCAGCAGGCCCAGCAGCGCGCGCAGGAGCAGCAGGCCCAGCAGCGCGCCGAGCAGCAGCGCGCCCAGCAGGAGCAGGCCCAGCGGGCCGAACAGCAGCGCAGCCGGCAGGAGGCACAACAGCAAGCCCAGCAACGCGCGCAGGAGCAGCAGGCTCAGCGTGCCGAGCAGCAGCGTGCCCAGCAGGAGCAGGCCCAGCATGCGGCGCCGCAGCGCGCCGAGCCGCCGCGCGCCCAGCCCGAGCACGAGCGCGCCCAGCCGCACCGCGAAGAGGCGAGCCAGCCGGCCCGCTGACGGCCCGCGGGGCGGATCGCGCGAGGCGCGCGCATCCGCCTCGTCCGGCCGCGCGTGCGGGCGACGGCCTCAGCCCGGGGATGCGTCGAGCGCCGAGGTGTACTGCAGCACCTTGTCGTCGGCCGCCAGCGTGTCCACGGCCAGCGGCAGGTCGCCGAGCAGCGCCTGCAGCGCCGCGCGCGCCGGCCGGCACGGGCTGGTCGTCGGGCCCGAGAATCTCCACGTACAGCCGCGGCTGCAGCAGCACGTGGCCGCCCGCGGCCTCGTCGTGCACGGCGATCGGGCCGGCCTCGTTCATCGAATACAGATCCAGCACCGGGCAGCCGAAACGCGCCTGCAGCTCGTCGCGCAGCCCGCGCGACAGCGTCATGCCCACCGACAGCAATGCGCGCGGACGCATCGTCAGCGGCACGTGCAGCAGCTCGCCGAACGAGATCGGGTCGCCGGCGAGGATCTCGGCGTCGAGCGCGTCGAGGTAGGCCGCGCGGTCGGCGGGATCGCGCCAGTCGCCGGGGTGCAGGTTGATCTTGGCCAGGCCCGAATCGTCCATCAGCGGCGTGACGGAGGTCGAAGGCCGGCATGGTGCGTGAGCGGGTGCGGACGGGCCGATGTTGGCGGCCCGCCGCGCCCCGCCGCCTGCCGGCGCCCGCTATCGCCGGAAGATGCGCGAGCCGAACAGCAGCGCCAGCACGAACAGCACCACGAACAGGAAGCACAGGAAGCGCGCGACCTCCGCGGCGCCCGCCTCGATGCCGGTGAAGCCGAACAGGCCCGCGACGAGGGCGATGACGGCAAAGACAAGGGCCCATCTGAGCATGGCGATTCTCCGGAAGCTGGTGCGCATGCTCGGCAATTGCCGTGCCCTGGCCCGCGCTCCGTCGCGGTATCCGGATTGCCGCCGCGGACGTCCCACCTCCAGCAACGGACACGCCCATGCCCACCCGCGCCCAGCAGATCTTCGACAAGCCCGCGTTCAAGTTCGGCCTCGGCGGCGTGCCGCTCGGCAACGAGTTCGACAAGCACACCGACCAGGACGCCGACGCCACGCTGCAAGCGGCCTGGACGCTGGGCGTGCGCTACTTCGACGTCGCGCCCTGGTACGGCTTCGGGCTATCGGAACGCCGCTTCGGCCGCTTCCTGCACACGCGGCCGCGCGACGAGTTCGTGCTCTCGTCGAAGGTGGGCAAGCTGTTCAAGGCGAGCCGCCACAACCGCCACGCCGAGATCTTCCCGTTCTCCGATTCGCCCAACGACCTCGTCCTGGACTACACCGCCGACGGCGTGCGCCGATCGATCGAGGACAGCCTGCAGCGCCTGGGCGTGTCGCACCTGGACGTGGTGTTCGTGCACGACCTGTCGCCCGACTTCGCGTGGTTCCCGAACGGCTGGGAGGAGCAGTACGAGATCGCGCGCCGGGGCGCGTTCCCCGCGCTGTCGAAGCTGCGCGACGAGGGCGTGATCCGCGGCTGGGGCGTCGGCGTGAACACGCCCATGGCCATCCTCCAGGTGATCGAGGACGCCGATCCCGACGTCTGCCTGTGCGCGCGCCAGTACTCGCTGCTCGACCATGCGCAGGCGCTGGACGAGCTGTTCCCGGCGGTGCGCGCCAAGGGCGTGTCGCTGGTGATGGGCTCGTCGCTCAACGCCGGCTTCCTGTCCGGCAGCCCGCGCCTGAACTACGGCAAGGCCAACTTCCAGATCCCGCCCGAGGCGATCGCCAGGCGCGACCGGCTGCGCGCGGTCGCCGCGCGCCACGGCGTCGACCTGCGCACCGCGGCACTGCAATTCGCCGCCGCGGCGCCGCCGGCCGCGGCGCTGGTGGTTGGCGCGCACAGCGCCGCGCAGATCCAGCAGGACTGGAACTCGATGCAGGCCAAGATCCCGCCAGCGTTCTGGCAGGAGCTGCGGCACGACGAGCTCATCGCGCCGAACGCGCCGCTGCCGCCCCAGCCCTAGCGGATCACGAGCGGCGAGCGCGCGCCCGTCGCGGCGTTCACCACCGTCATCGCGAGTTCGCCGGTCGCTGTCGACGCGGCGTCCTCGACGACGTAGCAGACGCGCGGCCAGCCGGGGTTCTCGAAGTCGATGCAGACCTGGTCGTCGGTCAGCACATAACGCCCCGCGCTCTGGCTGCGCGAGTTGCTGGCCTGCACGCGGTCGCCCGCGAAGCGCAGCTCGACCTGGCCGTAGCGCGCGGGGTCGCGCGGGTGCGGGAACGTCCAGGTGCGGCCGTCGAGCATCGTGGCGTCGAGATGGCGCGCGCGGGCGCTGCGGGGCACGTCCGGCACGGCCAGCGGCATCGGCGACAGCAACGCCCGTTCGGCCGAGGCCACGTTCGCGGGCGGCGGCGGCATCAGGTAGATCTCCCCGCGCTCGCGCTCCGAGAGCCCGTTGATGAGCAGCGTGGCCAGCCCCGATCCCAGGCCGGAGGCGATCGGCGAGCGCGGCACGGTCGCGACGACGGTGACGCCGCCGGTCGGCGCGGCCGCGCCGGCCGGCGGCGGCGTGCCGCAAAGGCTCTCCGGCGGATTCGGCTCGCGCTGCACCGGCGCCTGCGCGCCCACCAGCATCATCGAGCGGGCCGCCGCGTCGGCGGGCGCCGACCAGTCGCCGTTCGCATCCGGCTCGAGGGCCAGCACGCGTTCGGTTCCGAGCAACCGGTAGCGATAGAGACGAGGCGGCTTGCCGGGATCCTTGGGCACGTAGACGCCGCCCTCGGTGAAGACCTGCGTGCGGGATCGCGGCAGCGTCCACGCCAGCACGCAGACCCCCTTGCCGCGATAGAAGGTGCCGTCCTGGTCCTCGAACTCGGCGACGTAGTCGCCCGGCAGCAGGCCGCGCTCCGGCGCCTTGGCGTCGCTCGGGGCGAACAGGCCCTTGCTGTCCGGATCCTCGTAGCGGAAGGTCTTGTCCAGGTGTAGCACCGCCGCGGCGGCCGGCACCTTCAAGGACTTGGGCGCGATGTTTTCCGCGCGCGCGCCGCCGGCGACCAGCGCGGCGAGTCCCAGCAGGACGGCGAACGCCCGCGCGGCGGTTGCCGGACCCGGCACGGGCGATCGACGCTGAGAGCGAGCGGTCATGGCACTCCCGGCGGCGGGTTCAGGCGAGCGCCTTGGCGAGCAGCGGCAGGCTGGTGTCCATCCGGTAGTCGACGCTCGTGTGGTCGTCGTCGAATTCCTCGTAGACATGCGCCACCTGCAACTCCACCAGCCGCCTGTGCATGCGGCGGGCGCCGTAGACCAGGTTGTACTGGTCGATGTCGCCGCAGTCGATGTACAGCGCCTTCAACGCCGCCAGACCGCGCCCGTGCGCCTCGACCAGCGTCAACGGATCCCACGCCAGCCAGCTGGCCCAGCGCTCGGGGATCAGCTCGCAGGTGTCGAGCGTCACCGGCAGGCGCACGCCGTAGCGCGCCGACGCGTCGGGGTCGAAGCTCGCGGCCTGGGCCAGCATCATGAGGATGTGCACGTCGCTGTCCTTGGTCTTGCGCGCCTGCCAGAACGCGTCGACCCACTGGCCGATGTCGGGCTGCTTGGCGAGCGCGCGCAGCACAGGCACGAACTCGTGGCGGTACAGCAGCTCGAAGCCCATGTCGCCGGAGTGGACCGCGGCCGCGCTCCAGAAGTCAGGATGCAGCAGCGCGTGCACCATCGCGCCGTAGCCGCCGCTCGACTTGCCGAACACGCCGCGCCGTCCCGGGCCGCCGCAACCGAACGTGGCCTCGACGATGGGCACCGCTTCGGCGCGCAGGAAGTCGTCCCAGCGGCCCATCGCCACCGAGTTGACGTACTGGTTGCCGCCGAGCCGCGTGAAGCAGTCGGGGAAGGCCACGACGGCCGGGGGCATCTGGCCAGCCGCGATCAGGCGGTCGAGGCGCTCGGGCACGTTCTCGCCGAAGTTCTTCCAGTTGGTGTGCGCCGGGCCGCCCGCGGTGAACCCCACGAGGTCGACCAGCAGCGGCAGGCCGTGGCCGTCCTGGCCGGCCGGCACGTAGACGTCGATGGCACGCCGCGCGGGATCGTCCAGCAGGTTGCCGACGAGCGCCTGGCTGTCGACGGCGAGGCGGTGGACGGTGCCCGCGGGCGTGCTCGGGTTCTTGCGCATCGAGAGGGCTCCTGTGCGGTGGGTGACGGCGTCGGGGGATTGTCCGCGCAAAGCGGCCCGAAACCGCACGGGCCGCCGTGGCCAGGCAGGATCGCCGCTCAGGCCGCCGCGCGGCGGCACTCGCGGATGCAGGCGTGGCACGCGTCCACGCAGGCGCGGCACAGCGCGCTGTCGTTCTGGCTGCACAGGGCCGCGCACGAGGCACAGGTGCGCGCACATTGCTGGAACAACTGCGAGGCGAAGCTGCTGCGGCGCGACAGGAAGCTCACCGACAGGCGGCACAGCTCCGCGCAGTCGATGCAGCGCTCGCGGCAGTCCACGCGCCTGGCAGCGCTGGCGCAGGCGTCGGCGCAGCGCTCGCAGGCCTCGGCGCAGGCCAGGCACACCGCGGCGCACGCGTCGGTTTGTTCGTCGGTCAATCCGTCCTCCCCCGGGATCCCTGCAACCGGCCGCGTCCGTGCGCCGCCATCCTGGGTGGAGCTGGAAAGCAAGTCGCAGGCCCCGCGGACGCGCGAACGGCGGCGACGCCGGAAAAGCGTGAGTTCGACGCTCGCCCTTCGAATCGAAATGGATTTTTCTCACATTTCAGGAGCGAAGGCCGAGCATCGCGGTCGAGCCGCCGCGCGCGCCGCCTCCAGCGTGACAGGACATGTCGGCAAGTTGTTCATGGCGCACGCCCAGGCTTGCCGTACGGTGGACGGTATCGCCGCGGCGCGCCGGAATCGGCTACCATCGCCCCGCGGTCGCAAGCCGCCCCCGGGCCCGCGGGAAGGGTTGAACCCACTTGCCTTCATGTGATCGTCCACCGCCTTTGTGCAGCCGAGATTGCGGGTCTTCGGCGTCCCATGCACGGAGGTTTCCATGAAGCGCATCCCCGCCCGGCCGGACATCGGCCACCTCAAGAAGCAAGCCAAGGAACTGCTGGCCGGCTACCGGCGCGGCGACCCCGCGGCCCTGGCCCGGTTCCGCGAATCGCTGCCGCTGGCCGCGCACCGCGACGACGCCGCCCTCGCCGCCCTGGCCCTGCGCCTGCACGACGCCCAGTCGTGCATCGCCCGCGAACACGGCCTCGCGTCGTGGGCCGACCTGCAGGCCGTCGTGCTCGCCCGCCTCGCGCAGGCCGCCGACCCCGCCCAGGCCACGCTGAACTGGCTGCGCCACGTGTACGCGGGCGACATCGCGGGCGGCAACGGCCGCGCGCGGCCCGCGGTTGCCGCGCGCCTGCTCGCCGACCACCCCGCTCTGCCCGGAGACGATCCGCACCTGGCCTGCGCGGTCGGCGACGAGGCCGCGCTGCGCCGCGCGATCGCGCGCGACCCGGCGTGGGTGCATCGCGCGGGCGGCCCGCTGCAGCTGCCGCCGCTGGTGGCCGTCGCGCACTCCAGCCTGCTCGCACTGCCCGGCTTTGGCGACCGCCTGCGCGCCTGCGCCGCGCTGCTGCTGGAGGCCGGCGCGTCGCCCGACCAGTCGGTGGGCAACCGCTGGCCGCCGGCCTCGGTGGACGCGCCGGCCGATGGCGAGCGCCTGTCCGCGCTGTACGGCGCCGCGGGCTGCAACCGCGACCCCGAGTTGACACAGCGGCTGCTCGAGGCCGGCGCGACGCCCGACGACGGCGAGTCGCTCTACCACTCGCTCGAGCAGCCGGCCTGCACGCGGCTGCTGCTGGAGGCCGGCGCGCGGGTGGCCGGCACGAACGCGCTGTACCGCGCGCTCGACCTCGACGACGTCGAGCCGCTGCGGCTGCTGCTCGCCCACGGCGGCGATGCCAACGAGCCGCCGCCCGGCCCGCCGGCATCGGACTGGGGCTCGCCGCTGCTGTGGGCGCTGCGCCGCCGGCGCTCGCCGGCACACGTGGCGGCACTGCTGGCCGCGGGCGCGGATGCGGGCGCGCGCACGAAGGGCGGCACGTCCGCGCTCACGGTGGCGCTGCGCTTCGGCCTGACCGAGGTCGCGCGCCTGCTGCAGGACGCGGCCGGCGGCGCCGCGGCGCCGTCGCCCGACGAGGCGTTCGTGGCGGCCTGCGCGCGTGGCGACGAGGCCGCGGCGCGCGCGCTGCTCGCGCATGGCCCCAGCCTCGTCGCCGCGCTCGACGACGCGCAGCGCCGCCTGCTGCCCGAGCTCGCGGCCCAGGGCTGCGACGCCGCGGTGCGGACGATGGTGGCGCTGGGCTGGCCGATCGAGACGCGCGGCGGCGACTGGGACGCGTCGGCGCTGAACCACGCGGTCTTGCGCGGCGACGCCGCGCTCGCACGCTTCCTGCTCGAGCACGGCGCCGACTGGGGCGCGTTGCACGGTTTCGGCGACAACGCGGTCGGCACGCTGTCGTGGGCGTCGCTCAACGAGCCGGCCGGCGGCGGCGACTGGGCCGGCTGCGCGCTGGCCCTGGCCGCGCACGGGCTGCCCGCGGTGCGTCCCGATCCGCAGGACGCGGACGGCGTGCTCGTGGGCGAACGCCGCTACGTGTTCTCGGAAACGGTGGCCGACGCGCTGCTGGACGCGCCGGCCTGAGGTATCGTCGGCGCCGAGGCCCCGGCCGCGACGCGGCGGGCTTGTTCACCGCAACAGGAGACGACTCATGTCCAAGGTCAAGGTGGCCTGCTTCGGAATGTCCCTCGACGGCTTCGGCGCCGGCCCCGACCAGAGCCTGGAGAACCCGCTGGGCGTCGGCGGCCCGCAGCTGATGCAGTGGTTCTTCCCGACCCGCAGCTTCCAGAAGATGCAGGGCGGCGATGGCGGCGAGACGGGCATCGACGACGACTTCGCGGTGCGCAGCTTCGCCAACGTCGGCGCGTGGATCCTCGGCCGCAACATGTTCGGCCCGGTGCGCGGGCCCTGGCCCGACGACTCGTGGAAGGGCTGGTGGGGCGACGAGCCGCCGTACCACGTGCCCACCTTCGTGCTCACGCACCACGCGCGCGCGCCGCTCGTGATGCAGGGCGGCACCACCTTCCACTTCGTGACCGACGGCATCCACGCCGCGCTCGACGCCGCCAGGAAGGCCGCGGGTGGCCGCGACGTGCGCATCGGCGGCGGCGCGGCCACCGTCCGCCAGTACCTGCAGGCGGGCCTGGTGGACGAGCTGCACCTGGCCGTGTCGCCCACCCTGCTTGGCCGCGGCGAGCCGCTGCTGGCGGGCATCGACATGACGGCGCTCGGCTTCAAGGTGACCGAGCACGTGGCCACGCCGCGCACGATGCACGTCGTGCTGACGAAGTAGCGCCGCGTCAGCCGGCCCACGCCGGGCGGTGCGTGCCCGGCGGCATCGAGGGCAGGCGCCATTGCGGCGGCGTGTCGGCCAGCTCGGCCGCGTGCCGCACGCCGACGAGCCGGCCGAAGCCCGAGGGTTCGCTCACGAGGAAGGACGCGAGCAGGCCGTCGGGCCGCGGCACGTCGAGGCCGCCCGGCACGCGGCCCAGGCCGCGCAGCCAGCGCGCGGTGCCGGCCAGCGACACCTGCACGTGCCAGCTGCCGCCTTCGCGGCGCTGGCGCGCCAGCGCGGCCTGCACGCCGAAGGCCAGCAGGTAGCCGGAGGCGAAGTCCAGGATCTGCACGGGCATCGCCTGCGGCGTGGACGCGCCCGCGGCGCGCGCCTCGGCCTCGTTCAAGCCGGTGGCGGTCTGCACCAGCGAATCGAAGCCGCGCCGGTTCGCCCAGGGGCCGCGCGGTCCGTAGGCCGACAGCGAGGCGCAGACGATGCCGGGCCGCAGCGTCGCGAGCGCGTGCGGATCGAAGCCCAGCGCCGCGAGGCCGCCGGGCCGGTACCCCTGCACGAAGACGTGCGCGCCGCGCACCAGCTCGCGCAGCGTCTCGCGGCCGGCGTCGGTGCGCAGGTCGACATGCGCCGAGCGCTTGCCGCGGCTCAGCTCGGCGATCGCGTCGATGTTGGGCAGGTGGGGCGAGTTCACCATCAGCACGTCGGCGCCGTGCGCGGCCAGCGTGCGGCAGCCCACCGGGCCGGCGAGGATGCGCGTGAGATCGAGCACCCGCAGCCCGGTGAGCGGACGCGCCGTCGGCGCCAGTTCGGGCCAGGCCGGCGCCGGCGCATCGTCGAGCCGCGAGAGGTTCACCGGGGTCTCGGCGACGGCCGCCGACTGCGGATGGCGATCCCACTGCTCGAAGCTGCGCACGGCGGCCACGACGAGGCCGGCGTCGGCCGCGACGGTCTCGAACGCCTCGGCGTGCCAGTGCCGCAACGCCGCCTGCACGGCCGCGCGCTCGGTGGCGGGGCCCGGCGCGCAACCGAGCAGGCGCAGCGCGCCGTCGCGGTGGTGCGCGAAGTTGGCGTGCAGGCGCACCCAGCCCGGCGCGCCGACGGCGTCGCCGCAGGGGTACAGGCCGGAGATCTTGTCCCAGCTGGGCGGCGTGACGCCGTCGATCGAGAACCAGCCCGTGCATTCGGCGAGCGCGTGCGTGCGATCGACGCGCACGTCCTGGCGCGCGTGGCCGCGCAGGTGGCGGATCTCGGCCGCGGCGAGCGCCGAGGCAGCCAGGCTCGCCTGCGCGGCGTCGCCCACCGCGAAGCTCGACGGCAGGCCGGGCGACGCGCCCGCGAGCGTCACGCGCGCCAGCGCGGGCGCGGGCAGTCGGGCGTCGTGCCAGAGGCGGTCGAGCGCGGCCGGCGCGCCGGCAGGTGTCGCCGGCGGCGCGGCGGGGTCGTTCGGGAGGTCGGGCATGGAGGCCATTTCACGCCTGCGTCGGATGGCTCGTCAATGTTGATCGGCTCGATCAATGTCGAGACCGCGCGGTGCGAAAATCGTCCGCATGAAAGACGACTGGATGACGGCCGAGGAAGCCGCGCAGGCGCTCCACGTCACGCGCGCGACGCTCTACGCCTACGTGAGCCGCGGCCTCGTCCGGTCCGAGCCGGTGGCCGGCACGCTCCGGAGCCGCTACCGCCGCCGCGAGGTCGAGCGCCTCGCGCTGGAACGCGGACGCGCCCGCAAGCCGGCGCTGGTGGCCCGCGCGAGCCTCGACTGGGGCAAGCCGGTGCTCGCCTCCGCGCTCACGCTGATCGAGGACGGCCGCCTGCACTACCGCGGCCACGACGCGATCGAGCTGTCGCGCCACGCCTCGCTGGAGGACGTGGCGGCGCTGCTGCTCGATTGCGACGTCGCCGCGCTCACGGCCGGCGCGCCGCCGCGCGCCGACGCCGCCACGCTGCGCACGCTGGCGCGGCTCGACCCGGTGCAGGGCTGCACGGCGGGCTTCGCGTGGCTGCACGGCATCGGCGATGCCGTCGACCCCGCAGGCGTCGCGCCGACCTGCGGCCGCCTGCTGCGCCTGATGACCGCCGTCGTCGCGCGCCGCGTGCCCACGCGCGAGCCCGCGCATCGCCAGCTCGCGCGCGCGTGGCGGCTCGACGCGCGCGGCACCGACCTCGTGCGCCAGGCGCTGGTGCTGTGCGCCGACCACGAGCTGAACGCGTCGAGCTTCGCCGCACGCTGCGTCGCGTCCACCGGCGCCGACCTGGGCGCCTGCGTCGGCGCGGGGCTGGCCGCGCTGTCCGGCACGCGCCACTGCGGCGTCACCACGGCCATCGAGTCGATGTGGGAGCGGTCGCTGGCCGCACGCGCCACGGCGACGCTGGCCCGGCTCGTGGACGAAGGCCTCGGGCCGCCCACCGTCCCCGGCCAGGGCGTGGCCGGCTTCGGCCATCCGCTCTATCCGGACGGCGATCCGCGCGCGCAGGCCCTGCTCGCGCGGCTGCCCAAGGCGCACCGCAACGACCGGCTCGCGGCCGCGGTGTTCGAACGCACCGGCCTGCGTCCGAGCGTGGACTACGCGCTCGTCGCGCTGCGACGCAGCCTCGCGCTGCCGGAGGGCCACGCCTACCTCGTGTTCGCGCTGGGCCGCACCGCGGGCTGGCTCGCGCATGCGGTCGAACAACGCCGCAGCGACGCGCTGATCCGCCCGCGCGCGGCCTACGTAGGCCGGCGGCCGCCGCGCGAGGGGGTCGACGCCGCGCCGGCCACCCTGCCGTCCCGCATCGTCCGCCGGCGCTGAGCCGCGGCCGCGCCCCGTGGAAGGTACGGGGGTGCGTGTCCGCGCCCGGGCGGTACAGTCGCTCGCCATCCGGCCGCCTCGCCGTCCAACACCCCGCCATCCGATGAAGATGCCCCTGCTCCCTCGCCGCCTCCTCGGCTTCCTGGCGCTGGCCGCCGTGGCCACGCACGCGTCGGCCGTCGACTGGCAGTCGGTCGCCGACCACCCGAACCTGAAGTTCGACGTGGACGCCGACAGCGTGCGCGTGGACCACGGCCTGGCCTACTACACCTACCGCGAGCAGCGCCGCTACCGGCGCGACGACCCGTTCACCGCGCGCACGATGCAGGCCGTCGTCGACTGCGCCGCCCGCAAGCACGCCGACCTGCTGGGCAGCAGCAACGTCGAGCTGCACGACGTCTTCGAGGGCACCGACCAGGCCAGCGTGCTGACGCTCGTCTGCCGCCTGGGGCACCTGGCGACCGCGGAACCGCACGGCCTGGCCGCCGCGCCGCCGCCGGTGCCGCAGAAGCGTCCGGTCGCCAGCGGCGGCGAGGACTGGCGCACCTACGACACGACCCGGATCGAGACCCGCCAGCTCGACGCCAACTCGGTGCGCGCGCACGACGGGCTGGTGTGGTTCAACTACCGCGAGCTGCATTCCTACGATGCGCCCGAAGTGTTCCGCCGCACGCTGTCCGCGGTCGTCGACTGCGCCGGACGCCGCAGCGCCGACGTGGAGAACGGCCGCTACACGCTGCGCGACATCCTGGAGCACACGCAGCAGTCCGCCAAGCTCGAGCTCGCCTGCCAGCTGGCGAACGCGCCCACCGCGGCAGCCACCGCACCGGCCGCGCCGCCCGTGCCGCCCGCGCCCCCGGCACCGCGCTATTCGCAGGCCGACGCCGACCTGCTGTGGGAGGAAGCGGCCTACACGTTCGACGGCCTGGCCTACGACTACACCACGTACAAGTTCGCCACGCAGGACGAGGCCACGCGCTGCCTGGCCGACTGGCAGTGCGCGATCGAGGTGCATCGCCTCGAGGTGCGGACGGGCCAGCGCAGCAACGAGATGGCGCCGTGGCTGCGCGCCGCGGTCACCGGCGCCCTGGCGGACGAACGCTGCAAGCCGGTGCAGGATCCCGCCACGCAGGCGTGGATCGTCGTGCGCGTCACGGCACGCCGGCCCGGCAAGTTCGCGCCGAACGACGTCGACCGGGTCGCGTGGCTCGAGATGCATGCCGCCACCGCGCTGCCCACGCCGGACGCGCTGCGCAGCGATCCGGCGATCCGCAGGCGCAGCGCGATGAACCGCGTGTTCACGGCCGAACGCCTGCACTCGTCGCTGGCCGCGCAGGACTTCGCGGCGGCCGACCTCGACCACCCGCTGTCCAACGGCGGCACGCTGCTGATCCGCGCGCTGGCGCGGCACGACCAGGCGCTGGCCGACGCGCTGGTGGCCGCGGGCGCGTCGGTGCAGGCGTGCGGGCCGGCGTACTGCCCGATCGAGCTGGTGGTGTCGTCGCAGGACCATGCCGGCCTGCGCTGGCTGATCGCGCACGGCGCCCGCGTCGACCGCGCGCCGGAGCGCCCCGGCACGCTGCCGCCCCTCGTGCTGGCGGTCATGGCGGCCGACAAGGACAGCGCGCAGATCCTGCTCGATGCCAACGCCGATCCGCTGGTGTCGGTGACGGACACCGCGGTCGGGCTGACGCTCCAGCGCTCGCTGGCCTACTACGTGCCGTCGCAGCAAGGGGCGCTGCTCGACTGGATCTACGAGCAGATGGCGCGTGCCGACGCGCGCGCCGGCCGCTACGAATGGAAGGCCTGGATCGAACAGGGCGGCCGCCGCCAGCCCATCGTCGACGGCGCCACGATCACGCTGCTGGCGCAGCCGTTCCGCATCGTCATGAAGGCACCCGACGACACGTCGATGCGCGTGCTCGCGTCGGAGGACGCCGACTTCCTGCCCGAGTCGCGCTCGGGCCTCGCGCGGCGCGCGATGCTCGCGCCCGGGCGCGTGGGCGCGGTCGCCCCGGACAGCCACTTCCTGGCGGTCGGCGCGTTCGCCACCCGGCGCGGCGTGCACGCGTTCGACGGCTCCAGCATCGAGCTGTCGTGGCGGCCGGCCCCGAAGACGGGCGACGGCACGAAGCGCGTGGCCGACAAGCACGGCGGGCACGAGGACGTGCACGAGGTCGTCGAGTTCGTCACGCCCGACGCCACGTTCCCGGCGACGGACTTCGCGCGCCACACGATCCACGTGCTGCTCGGGCCGCTGCCGGACCACGGCACCGCCAGCGACCTGTACAAGCCGGCGCGCTTCGACATCGCGATCCAGTGACGCCGGGCCGGGCGCGGCCGGCGAGCAGGCCGCCAGCCGCGCCCGGGCGTCAGAACGCGTTCATCGCCGCTGTGAACTGGCCCGACGCGTTGACCGCGCCCAGCGTGTAGTTCTGCCAGCCCGGATAGGCTTCCGGCTCCCAGTAGAAGACGCCCAGGCCCTTGCTGCCCAGCGACTTGTTGCGGCCGATCAGGTCGGTGATCATGCTCTGCGCGGTGGCCGCGCTGTCCCACGGCAAGCCGGTCTCGCACACCATCACCGAGCTGCCGTAACGCGAGGCCACGTCGGCCATCGTGGTGCCGATCTCGGGGTTGAGCGTGCTCCAGTTGCCGGTGGACGGATAGTGCGACATGCCGATCACGTCCCACTTGCCGCCCTGCGCCTTGAGGTTGTCGAAGAACCAGCGGAAGGTCGCGTCGTCGTAGCCGTTGGCCAGGTGCACGATGACCGGGGCGCTCGGGAACACCGCCTTGGCCGCGCTGTAGCCCGAGTTGATCAGGCCGGCAAGGTTGGCAAAGCCCGTGGTGCCCGAGACCTTGCCCGTGGGCCACAGCATGCCGGAGTTGATCTCGTTGCCGACCTGCACCCAGCTCACGGTGACGCCGTTGCTCTTGAGGTAGTTCAGGATGCTGTACGTGTGGTTGTAGACCTGCGTCTCCAGCGCCGACAGCGAGTGGTCGGTCCACTGCGCGGGAATCGTCTGGGTGCCGGGGTCGGCCCAGCTGTCGCTGTAGTGGAAGTCGATCAGCACGCGCTGGCCCTGCGCGATGGCCCGCTTGGCCATGTAGAGGTCGTCGGCGCCGTTGTTCCAGCCACCGGTCGGATTGACCCACACGCGCAGGCGCACGGCATTGATGCCCAGCCCCTTGAGCAGCACGAACGGATCGGTCTTCACGCCGGCGGCACTCTTGAACGTGTAGCCGCTGGCCTCCTCCTGGTCGGTCCAGCTCACGTCGGAGCCGTAGGCATACTGCGCCTGCGCGTGCCCCGCGGCGAGGCAGGCCAGGGTCGCGGCGACGCCGGACCAGGAGGTGCGAAAGGAAGTTCTCATGGGTTCTCCTCGATCAGCGCAGGGCTCCGCACAGGGACGCTCGTTGTTGGATGGCGGAGGCCCCGCGCACGGTGGGTGCGGCAGGCTGCCGTTGTCTCCCCCGCTGCCTGTTGGATCGCCGGCAGCTTCGCGATTCATCGCCGGGTTCGCGCCGTCAGCCCACGCGCTCGAAGCGCGCCAGGTGGATGACGCGGGCCAGCGCCGGCGCCGGCGGCGCGGCGTCCTCGCTCGCGGCGGCGTCGGCGGACGCCGCCTGGCGCAGCACCCGCAGCATCGCGACCGCGCCGGGCGAGAGCGCGTGATGCCGGCGCGTGACGATGCCGTACGGCGACAGGCGCAGCTCCAGGCCGATCGGCAGCGCGACGAGCTGGCCGAGCTCGACCTGCGTGCGCACCACCTCGCGCGGCAGCGCCACCACCATGTCGCTGCGCACGAGCAACTGCGTGATCATGGGCAGCGAAGTGGTCTCGATGGTCTGCGCGGGCAGCCGCAATCCCGCGGAGACGAACAGCGCGTTCAGGCGATCGCGCAGGATGCTGCCCTGCGCCGGCAGGATCCAGCCGGCGTCGGCGAGGTCGGCCAGGCCCAGGTCGGCGCGGTCCGCGAGCGGATGGCCTGCGCGCGCGAAGATGCAGTGCGGCTCGTCGCTGAGCGGCTCGAAGTCGAGCTCGTCGTCGGCTTCGGGGTCGAGGATGCGGCCCACGACCATCTCGAGCGCGCCGGCCCGCAGGCGCGCGATCAGCGTCTTGCTGGCGTCCACCTCGATGGCCACGTGCAGCCGCGGGTGATCCTGCTTGAGCCGCAGCACCGCCTCGGGCAGCAGGCCGGTGGCCGGCGTGAGCACGGTGCCGATGGCCACGCGCCCGCCCAGGCCCGAGCGCAGGGTCATCACCTCGTGGTGCGCGAGGTCCATCTCGGCCAGCGCCGCGCTGGCGCGCCGGATCATGATCTCGCCGTACGGCGTGGGCTTGACGCCGCGCGGCAGGCGCTCGAACAGCGGCACGCCGACCAGGTGCTCCAGCTCGTTGAGCATCTTCGAGGCAGCCGGCTGCGTCATGTGCGCGGACGCGGCCGCGTGCATGATGGAGCCGTGGTGCGCCAGCGCGTTGAGCAGCACCAGGTAGCGCGTCTTCAGGCGCGACCGGAAACGCTCCGAAGGCAGGTCGAGGTCGTGCATGGCCAGGCCTCGGGCTACTCGTGGTAGAGGTGGGAGCGGCCGCCGTCGACGAGGATGTCGGCCGCGTTGATGAAGCGCGCCTCGTCGCTCGCGAGGAACAGCGCCGTGTACGCCACCTCGTCGGGCTCGCCGATGCGCCTGCAGGGCAGCAGCGCGGCCTGGCGGGCGCGCTCGCCCTCGGGGTCGGCGCTGGCGGCGAACGAGGCCTCGATCGCCTCGGTGAGGATCAGGCCCGGCGAGATCGAGTTCACGCGCACGCCGCGCGCCGCGTACTCCAGGGCCAGCGCCCGGGTCAGGCCGATCAATCCGTGCTTGGCGATCGGATACGGGAAGCAACCCGGGATGATCTTGTGGCCGTGCACCGAGGCCACGTTGACGATGCTGCCGCGCCGCGCGGCGAGCATCCCCGGCAGCACCGCGCGCGCGCAGTGCCACGCGCCTTCGAGGTCCAAGGCGAGGCAGTGGCGCCACTCGTCGGCGGTCAGCGCGAGCGGGTCGTTGAAGAAGTTGCGCCCCGCGTTGTTGACGAGCACGTCGACGGGCCCGAAGCGCGCCGCCGCGGCCTGCACCATCGCGTGCACCGCCGCGGCGTCCGACACGTCGGCCCGCACGAACATGGCCCGCTCGGCGCCGAGCTCGCCGGCGATGCGGCGCGCGGCGTCATCGTCCTCGTGGCTGTTGAGCACCACGCGCGCGCCCTCGCGCGCGAACAGGCGCGCGGTGGCCGCGCCGATGCCCATCGTCGAGCCGGTGACGAGCGCCACCTTGCCGGCCAGTCGCTGCCCCATCGCGCCGCTCCCGCTCACAGCTTGTACGTCAGGCCGATGTTGAAGCGGCGGCCGTACTGGAAGTCCCACTGGTTGTAGCGCTCGGTGGGATCCGTGTAGATGACGCGCTGGTTGGTCAGGTTCTCGATGCCGAAGCGCGCCTGCAGGTTCGACGTGATCTGCTGCGACAGGTTCAGCGACACCCAGGTCTCCGCGCCGTTGTAGTAGAACTTGGTGGAGTCCCAGGTCGGCGCGCGGTTGTACTGCGAATGGTGGTTGGCCGACAGGCGCGCCTCGAAGCCGGCATGCTCGTACCAGAGCGTCATGCCCATGTTGTGCTTCATCAGGCCGTTGGTCGGGATCGGCGAGCCGTCGCTGGCCATGTCCTTGATGTCGCTGTTGGTGTACGTGTAGTTGCCCATCACGCCCAGGCCGTTCCACAGGCCCGGCAGCTTGTTGAAGGCCTGCTGGTAGACCAGCTCGAAGCCCTGCGCGTGGCCGCCCGTGCGGTTGACCTGCTCGGTGAACCACGCGTCGGCGCCGTTGTAGGTGCCCTTGACGGTGTCCAGCGCGATGTAGTCGGTGATCTGCTTGAAGAACACGCCGGCCGACAGCAGGCTGCCCTTGGCGAAGAAGTTCTCGTAGGCCAGGTCGAGCTGGTTGGCCATCATCGGCTTCAGGCGCGGGTTGCCGCCGGTCACCGTGGTGAGGTCGCCGACGTTGGTCGGGGTCGTCACGACATGCGCGTCGTTGATGACATCCAGCGGCGCGCGCGACATGGCGCGCGACGCGCCCAGGCGCAGCTGGTGCTGCTCGGCCTCGTCGAGCGCCACCACCAGGTTCAGGCTGGGCAGCAGGCGCGTGTAGGCCAGGCCGTCGGACACCGGCGCCGGCGTGCCGCCGTCGGCCTGCGCGTAGCCGTAGCCGGTCTGGCGGGTGTGCGCCACGCGCAGCCCGAAGTCGCCGCGGTAGCCCTTGCCGCCGGCGTCGCCGGACAGGTCGAACTGCACGAAGGCCGAGGTGTTGTCCTCGCGCGCGCGCCAGTCCTTGTTGACGAGGTCGCTGGCGGTGGCGCTGCGGCCGGCCGTGCTCAGCGCGTCGGCGCCGAAGTACTTGTCGACGGCCGACTCGAAGCCGTCGGTGAAGCGGACGAAGTCCGGGCGGCCCGCCACGTGCACGCGCTCGAGGTCGGACGTCGAGAACGGCACCGTGGTGGTGTCGAAGTCCCACGAGACCTGGTCGTAGCGCTTCTCGCGCTGCGTGGTGCGCACGCCGAGCTTCACGCTGCGGATGCCGCCCCAGTCGAGGTCGTGGCTCGCGCTCAGCACCTGCGAGTTCAGCGAGTCGGTGAGGTGGCCCGCGTAGTTGGGGCCCCAGGTCTCGTAGACGGTGTCGCCGTAGTTGGCGGGGTTGCCAGTGTCCTCGCTGTACGAGTACGTCGCCCAGCCGTCGTGCGGGGCGCTCCACGTGAGCGCGCCGTTGTTCTGCATCCACAGGCCGACGCCGGCCCACAGCGTGTCGCGCGCGGCGGTCGAGCGCGCGACGTCGCCCTCGAGCTTCCAGCCTGCCAACTTCGTGCGGCCGTTCAGGCCGACGGCGAAGTCGCGCTGGTTCTGCTTCCACAGGCCCTCGATCGTGTTCATCGACACGTTCTGCGCCGTGCCGCCGGTGACGTAGCCGTCGGACACCGTGATGTCGCTGTACGGGTAGCCGGTGCCGGCCACGTGGTACATCGAGTTCTCGTGGATGTTGGAGCGCGCGCTGTAGGCGTCGGCGGTGACGGCGGTGTCGGCGTCCGGCTTCCACTCGATCTTGCCCAGCACGCTCGAGCGCTTGTTGGTGCCGTTGACGATCTGGTTCTGGAAGCCCCAGGGCGGCGCCTCGGAGCCGCCGGTGCCGTCCACGTCCCACTTGCTCGCGCCGTTGAAGCCGTAGTTCTGGAACTGGTCGCTGACGTCGGGCTGGTCGAAGTAGCTGGCCGCCAGCGCGATGCCCAGGGTGTGGTTGGCGAACTGGTCGACGTAGACCGCGCCCAGGCGCGGGGCGACCTTCTTGGCGCCCTCGATGTCGGCGCCCTGCTTGTAGTACTCGGCATCGGCCTTGACCGACGCCGTGCGCTCCTTGTAGGCGAGCGGGCTGATCGTCTGCAGGTCCACGGTGGTGGCGATGCCGCCCTCGGCGATCTCGGCCGACTGGGTCTTGTAGACCTTGGCACCCGAGATGGACTCGGACGGGAACATCTCGAAGCGCACCGCGCGGTCCGGCTCGGTCGTGGCGAACTCGCGGCCGTTGAGCGTGGAGCCGATGAAGCGCGGCCCCAGGCCGCGCGCCACCACCTGGCTCGCGTTGCCGCGGTCGATGCCGGCGGCCAGGCCGGGCAGGCGGGCGAGCGACTCGGCGATGGTGGTGTCGGGCAGCTTGCCGATGTCCTCCGACGCGATCACCTCCACCATCGAATTGGCGTCGTTCTTGGCCTGCACCGCGCTGCGCAGCGACGCGGCCACGCCGACCACGGTGACGGTCTGCACCTGCTCGTCGGTCTTGGCGGCCGGCTGCGAGGCGGCGGCGGCCGGCGCCGCGGCGGACTGCGCGCACGCGGCGCCCGCGCCGGCGAGCGCCGGCACCACGAAGGCGGCGTGGATCAGCACGCTCAGGCGGCGCGGCTGCGGAAGCTGGGAACGGTGGGCGTTCGTGTTCATTGGTGTCTCCGTATGGTTCTCGTTGCTGTGTCTTCTGGTCGATCGGGGAAGCGGGCCGCGCCCTCAAGGCGGTCCGGCGGCGGCGGCGTGCCAGGCGCGCACGAAGTCCGCGGCGTTGCGCGCCACGGCGGCAGGGTCGGCACCGGGCGTGTAGAGCGCCGAGCCGAGTCCGAAGCCGGCGGCGCCCGCGCGCCGCCACGGCAGGAGGCTCGCGGGCACGATGCCGCCCACGGGCAGCAGCGGCACCGACGGCGGAAGCACCGCGCGCATCGCCTTCATCACGCCGGGCGTGACGAGTTCGGCGGGGAACAGCTTCAAGGCGTCGGCCCCGGCGTCGACCGCCGCGAAGGCCTCGGTGGGCGTGGCCACGCCGGGCACGCACCACAGGCCGGCGGCCTTGGCGGCGCGGATCACGGCGGTGTCCGCGTGCGGCGTCACCACGAGGTCGGCGCCGATGTCCTTCAGGCGCTGCAGGTCGGCCACGTGCCGCACCGTGCCGGCGCCCACGAGCGTGCCGGGGTCGAGCACGCGCCGCATCGTCGCGATCGACTCGAACGGATCGGGCGAGTTGAGCGGCACCTCGATCAGCGCGAAGCCGGCGTCCTCGAGCACGTGCCCGATGGCCGCCGCCTCGTGCGGCCGCAGGCCGCGCAGGATGGCCACGAGCGGCAGGCGCGCCATCGCGGCGGCCAGGCGGTCGGGCTTGACGAGCGGCGCGTTCATTCGCCCACCCATCCGGCCTGCACGGCCAGCTGCCACAGGCCGGCGCAGGCCGTGTTGGCCACGACCGCCGCCGGCGCGGCGCCGAAGATCTCCAGGGCGTGCACGTAGCGCCGGCACAGCGCAGGCTCGCCCACGACCGCGAGCGGCGCGTCGACCGCGCGCAGCCCCGCGGCGAGTTCGTGTCCGATCAAGAGGCCGGAAAGGAAGTCGGGCAGCGCCGCCGGCGCGAGGTGACGGGTGAGTCCACGCGTGCGCGCCTGGAACAGCTGCGCCAGCAGGTCGCCGCCGCCGGCGTCGCGCGCGGCGGTCACGCCTTGCGCGAAGGCCTGGGCGTCGGAAGCCGCGTCGTCGGCAGCCATCAGGCGCGCGAGCACCGACTGCCGGCGCAGCAGCGCGTAGGCCTCGCCCGTCATGCGGGTTCGCAGTCCCGTGACCGCGCCGTCGCGCAGCTGCACCCATTTCGAATGCGTGCCGGGCAGCACCACGCACGCGCGCGCCGCCAGCGCGGGGTGCGCGCGCAGCAGGCCCAGCACCTGCGTCTCTTCGCCGCGCATCACGTCGGGTCCGGCATCGTCGGTGTCGTCGATCATCCCGGGCACGATGTGCGCGGTGCGGGCGCCCACGGGCACCGCCACCACGTGCTCGTGCAAAGCCGCCAACCGGGCCGGGCAGTCGACGTAGGGTGCCTCGCGCCAGCCGTGCGCGCTACCGGCCATCCCGCAGGCGAGCACCGGCACCTCGGCGGCGAGCCAGTCGCCCGCCAGCGCCGCGAGCGCCTGCTCGAACGCCACAGCGCCGCCCGCCAGCGTGGACGCGCCGCTGCCGTTCTGGCGCTCGGCCAGGACGGCACCGCGATCGCCGAGCAGCCAGGCGCGCAGGCGCGTGCTGCCCCAGTCGAGGGCGACCAGGCGCGGCGTGGAGGCGGCGGCGTTCACCATTCGGCGATGCTCCCGTCGGCATGGCGCCACAGCGGGTTGTGCCAGTCCTGCGCGGACAGGCTCGCCTCGACCACGCGGGCTTCGTCGATGTCGACGCCCAGTCCCGGCAGCCGGCTGGGCGTGACGTAGCCGCCGTCGATGCGGAAGTCGCCGCGGTTCTTCACGTAGTCCAGCAGCTCGGCACCCTGGTTGTAGTGGATGCCCGCGCTCTGCTCCTGCAGCACCGCGTTGTGCGACACCCAGTCCACCTGCAGGCACGCGGCCAGCGCCACCGGGCCCAGCGGGCAGTGCGGCGCGAGCGCGACGTCGTGCGCCTCGGCCATCGCGGCGATCCTGTGGCACTCGGTGATGCCGCCGGCGTGCGAGAGGTCGGGCTGCAGGATCGCGAGGCCGCCGTCGGCGAGCACGCGCTTGAACTCGAAGCGCGAGTACATGCGCTCGCCGGCTGCCAGCGGGATCGACGTGGCATCGGCCAGGCGCGCGTAGTGCTCGGCCTGCTCGGCCAGCACCGGCTCCTCGACGAACAGCGGGCGCAGCGGCTCGAGCTCGCGCAGCAGCACCTTGGCCATGGGCAGCGCGACGCGGCCGTGGAAGTCGATGCCGAAGTTGATGGCGCTGCCGAACACCGAGCGGATCTGCGCGAACTTCGCGATCGCGCGATCCACCTCGGCGTGCGTGGCCAGCAGGCCGAACTCCTCGGTGCCGTTCATCTTCACCGTGTCGAAGCCCGCCTCGCGCACGCGATGGATGGCCTCGATGATGTCGGCGGGACGGTCGCCGCCCACCCAGCAATACGTCTTCATGCGATCGCGCACGAGGCCGCCCAGCAGCTGGTGCACGGGCGCGCCGAGCGCCTTGCCCTTGATGTCCCACAACGCCTGGTCGATGCCCGCGATGGCGCTCATGAGGATGGGGCCGCCGCGATAGAAGCCGCCGCGGTACATCGCCTGCCACAGGTCGTTGATGCGCGAGGGATCCTGGCCGACAAGCACCTTGGACAGTTCGTGCACCGCCGCCTCGACGGTGCGGGCACGGCCTTCGATGACCGGCTCGCCCCAGCCGACGAGTCCCTCGTCGGTCTCGATCTTCAGGAACATCCAGCGCGGCGGCACGCGATACGTGGTGAGTTTCGTGATCTTCATGGTGATCACACGATAGGACGCGCGCGACGCGCCGACCACTGACGTTGCGAGCTCGAGCTATGAAGACTTGGCATGCCTGCAGGCCGCTCAGCGCGCGGACGACGAGGCGCCCGCCGCGGGCGCGCGCAAGGCCTGCAGCGACGGCAGCGCGCGGCCGTGGAAGTCGAACAGCGCCTGGTTTTCCCAGTTGTCGCCCTCGCCGGTGCGCCAGCCCGCGCCGGCCGCCGGGATCCACTCGGGCTCCCAGTAGAAGACGCCGCGGCCCAGGCCGCCGGGCACCGACGCCACGGTGGCGATCACGTCGTGGATGACCTGCGCCTGGCCGGCCACCGTGGCCGGATAACCAGCCTTTGCAGCGAGCGATCCGTCGAGCAGGTTGGCCGTGTCGTCGCCGTTGTCCAGCGTCCAGCCGTAGGCGGTCTCCACCACCACGAGCGGCTTGCGATAGCGCTGGGCCAGCTCGTCGAGGTTGGCCTTCAGCGCCGCGAGCGGACCGTGGAAGATCGGGTACCAGGACAGGCCGATGACGTCGAAGTCGAGCCGCTCGGCGGTGAACAGGTCGATCATGTGGTGGCACAGCTCGGGGTCGGTGCCGCCGGCCAGGTGCAGCATCACCGGCAACCGGCGGCCGTTGACCGCGTCGTTGGCGCGCACGCCCGCGATGCCCGCGCGCAGCAACGCGGCAAAGGCAGCGTCGCCGCCGATGCGCGCGCCCTTGTCGGCGGACCAGGTCTGGCCGTCGGGCCACAGCATGCCGGCGTTGGTCTCGTTGCCGATCTGCACCATGTCGGGCGACGCGCCCACGGCGTCGAGCGCATCGAGCACGCCGGCCGTGTATTCGCGCACGGCGGCCTGCAGCGCGGCGCCGTGCAGGTCCGACCACGCGGCGGGCTTGGTCTGCGTCTTCGGGTCGGCCCAGAAGTCGCTGTAATGGATGTCCAGCAGCACCTTCAGGCCCTGCGCCTTGGCGCGGCGCGCGAGGCGCATCGTGGTGGCCAGGCCGTTGTTGCCGCCGCCCATCGCGGCGCCCTTGCGCAGCACCACGCGGCCGTCCTCGACGATGTCGGCCGCGGCGATCGGGGTGTGCCACAGGCGCAGCCGCACCCAGTTGACGCCCGCGTCGTGCAGGATCTGCAGCGCATCGCCGGGGCGGCCGTCGGCGAACGAGAACTTGCCGCCGTGGCGCTCCACTTCGGACAGCATGGAGACGTCGGCGCCGGCGATGAAGTCCTGCGCGCGCGCGAACGCGGGCACGAGCGCGAGGACGGCCAGGCAGGACAGCAGGGTGCGTCGCATCGAACTCACCCCTTGACCGCACCGGCCGACAGCCCCGACACCAGCCAGCGCTGCGTGAACAGGAACAGCATCGTCAGCGGCAAGCCGGCGAGGATCGCGGTGGCCGCGAAGTCGCCCCACAGGTAGCGCTGGTTGAACAGGAACAGGCGCGAGCCCACGGCCAGCGTCAGCTGCGATTCGTCGTGCAGCAGCACGGAGGCGATCGGGTACTCGATCATCGCGGCCAGGAAGGCCAGCACGAACACCACCGCGAGGATGGGGCCGGCCAGCGGCAGCAGCACGCGCACGAAGGCCACCAGCGGCGTGGCGCCGTCCACGGCCGCGGCCTCCTCGAGCTCGACGGGCAGGCTCTCGAAGTAGCCCTTGATCAGCCACACGTACTGCGCGATGCCGCCGCTGTAGGCGAGCACCAGGCTCCAGTGGCTGTTCAGGCCCAGCCAGGGCACCCATTCGCCGATGCGGTCGAACAGCGCGTAGATGGCCACCAGCGCCAGCACCGACGGGAACATCTGCAGCAACAGCAGCGCGTCCAGCGTCAGGCGCTTGCCGCGGAAGCGCATGCGCGCGAACGCGTAGGCCGCGGTCACGGACAGCGCCAGCGCCACGGCCGCCGACACCAGCGCCACCTTCATCGAGTTGGCGATCCACTGCAGCACCGGGAACGGCGGCGCCTGCAGCGTGCCGTCGGGGCCGGGCACGGAGATGCCCAGCGCGAGCTTCCAGTGATCCAGCGTCAGCGCGTGCGGGATCAGGCTGCCGCCGGCGAAGTTGCCGGGCCGCAGCGAGATCGACAGGATCATCAGCAGCGGCAGCATCGTGATCGCGATGAACGCGAGCAGCGCGGCGTGCACGGCGATCACGCGCCAGCGCTGGTTGGAGGGAGTGACAACGGCCATGGCGGCTCCTAGCGGGCGGACGGCTGCCCGACCTTGAACAGGCGAAGGTTGGCCACGGCCAGCGTCGCCACGATGAGAAAGACGATCGAGGCGATCGCGCAGGCGAGCGCGTAGTGCTGGCCCGAGTCCTGGAACGCGATGCGATAGGTGTAGGACGCCAGCAGGTCGGTGGCGCCGACCGGCACGGCGGTGTCGAGGTAGTCGGGCGCGCCGTTGGTCAGCAGCGCGATGAGCGTCAGGTTGTTGAAGTTGGCGGCGAACGAGGCCACCAGCAGCGGCGCCATCGGCCGCACGATCAACGGCAGCGTGATGCGCCACAGGTTCATCGCGGGGCCGGCGCCCACCAGGGCCGACGCCTCGTACAGCTCGCCCGGGATGGCCTTGATCAGGCCCATGCACAGGATCATCATGTACGGATACCCCAGCCACGTATTGACCAGCAGCACCATCGAGCGCGCCGCTGTCGCGTCGCTGAACCAGCCCGGGCGCACGCCGAACAGCCCGTGCAGCACGAGGTTGATCTCGCCCAGGTTTTCGTTGAACAGTCCACGGAACACCGGGATCGAGATGAACGCCGGCACCGCGTAGGGCAGGAACAGCGCGATGCGGTAGCCCGCCTTGCCGCGGATCGCCTCCCAGTTCATCGCCACCGCCAGCAGCAGGCCGATGACGAAGGTGAACAGCGTGTTGAGCGCGGCGAACGAGACCGTCCACGCGAACACGCGCAGAAACGGCTGATAGAAGCGCGCCTCGGTGAAGATGCTGCGGTAGTTGGCCAGGCCCACGCCGGCGCGAAAGCCCGGCGTCACCGGCGAGCCGTCGGCGCGGCGCCACCAGCCGGCGTCCCTGTCGGCGACGAGCAGGCTGCCGTCGCGCGTCACGCGCAGCGTGCGCTCGTCCACGCACGCGTAGGCCGCGCGCTCGACCGCGAAGCGGCGCAGGCTCAGCAGGCGCATCTGGCTGCCGTCGGGCAGCACGGCCGTCACGCGGCGCAGCGCCGGCACGTCGTCCGCCAACTCGCGCATCGACGCGCCCGTGCCCGGCGCGTCCGCGTCGGCGACCAGCGGCAGGCGCGCGGCGTCGCCGAGCGCGAACGGCGGGCTCGCGTAGCGCGTGCCGTCGTCCGCCGTGAAGCGCAGGCGGCGCTGCGTGCCGCCGGCCGGCTCCAGCGTGAACGCGAGGCTGCGGCCGTCGCCGTCGCCGCGCGCCAGCAGGACATCGGTGGCGCGCTCGAACGACAGCAGGTGCTCGCCGCTGTAGTTGGTGAAGCTGATGCCCAGCGTGTAGGCCATCGGGAACACGATGAACACGGCGGCGGCCAGCGCGCCGGGCACGATGTAGCGCCAGGCCATGAAGCGCGGGCTCGCGTAGACCCAGGCGGCGACGCCGGCCAGCGCGAGCACCGCCAGCGCCCATCCGGTCGCGCGCGCGGCGTGCAGCGCAAACGACAACGCGAGCGCGGCCAGCAGCGCCGCGATCCCCAGCGCCTGCAGCAGGCGCACGAGCAGCGTGGTGCGGTTCATGCGCCCCCCACGATCCGCGCCGCGGCGCGCTGCAGCCCGGGGACGACCGCTTCGCGGCCCTGCAGGATGTTCTGCAGCGCGGCCTGCATGGCCGTCCAGAACCGGGTCATCTCGGGATTGCTGGGCATCAATACCCCAGCCCGTACCGCCGCCATGCTGCCGGCGATCAGCGGATCGACCGATCGTTCGGCGTACAGCGCCTTGTTGGCGGGCACGCCCAGCGGCACGTCGGCGTCGATCGCGCGCAGGCTGGGCAGCGCCAGCAGGTAGTCCTCGATGAACTCGTGCGCGAGCTCGCGCTGGCGGCTGGCGCTGGAGACCATCGCGCCCAGCACGCCCACGAACGAGCCGCCAGGACGCCCGCCGATGCTCGGGTACGGCGCCACGCCGAAGTCGATGCCGCTCTTGCGCAGGTTGCCCCAGCCCCACGGGCCGTTGAACGTCATCGCGACCTCGCCCTGGTTGATCGCGGCCTCCGCGTCGGCGTAGGTGACGGTGCGCGGCAACGCGCCGCGGCGCACGAGGTCGAGCATGACCTCCACCGCCTTGATGGCGCCGGGGTTGGCCACGCCGGTGTCGCGGCCGTCGTAGCTGCCGTCGGGACGCCGCGCGAACGCGTAGCCGCCGCCGGCCGCGAACAGGCCCCAGCTGTAGTAGACCTCGGTCATCCACCAGCGGATCGCATGCCGACCCTGCGTGGCCAGGCGGCGGTCGAGGGCGACGACGTCGTCCCAGCTCGCGGGCGGCGTGGGCACCAGCTTGCGGTTGTAGAGCAGCGCGACCGTCTCCATGCCCAGCGGGAAGCCCCAGGTCGCGCCCTTGAGCTGCCAGGCGCTCCAGGCCTGGTCGTCGATGGCGGCGCGCGTGGCCGACGAGGGCGTGACGGGCGCGATCAGGCCGGCGCCGGCCCAGCTGCCCAGGCGGTCGTGCGGCCAGATCCAGACGTCGGGGCCCTTGCCGCCGGCGGCGGCCTGCTCGAACTTGGCGATGGCGTCCTCGGGATGCTCCACCTGCACCGCCACGCCGGTGTCGCGCTCGAACGCGGCGCAGGCGTGGGCGAGGCCGTGCCAGCCCTTGTCGCCGTTGATCCAGACCTTCAGCGGCGCCACGGCGGCGCGCGCGAGGGCAGGAAGCGCCAGCGTCCCGGCGGCGGCCTGCAGCAGGCGGCGGCGGGTGGCGTTCATGGCGCGAGCCGGCGCAGCGCGCGACCGGTTCCGTCGAAGGCGTGGCAGGACGTGGCCGGCCAGTGCAGCTGCACGGCATCGCCGACCTGCGCCGCGTGGCGGCCGTCCAGGCGGGCCACCAGCGGCGCGTCGGCGCCCTCGTGCCCCAGGTAGGCATAGGTCATGTCGCCCAGGCGCTCGACCCACTGCACGCGGCAGGGCAGGCAGTCGGGTGCGGCGTCGGCGAGCAGGCGCAGCTCCTCGCTGCGCGCGCCCAGCGTGAGCACGTCGCCCGGCCGCACGCCGTCGGCGGCGACGGCCGCGTGCAGCGCATGCCCGGCGCCGCTGCGCAGCGCCAGGCCGTCGGGCCCGAGGGCGGTGACGGTGACCGGCAGCAGGTTCATCCTGGGCGAGCCCAGGAAGGTCGCGACGAACAGGTTGGCCGGCTCGCGGTACAGCGCCAGCGGCGCGCCAACCTGCGCGACGCTGCCGTGCGTGAGCACGTCGGCGCCGCTGCGCAGCAGCACGATCTTGTCGGCCAGTGTCATCGCCTCGACCTGGTCGTGCGTGACGTAGATGGACGCCGCGCGCGCGTACTCGCGGTGCAGGCGCGCGATCTCCACGCGCGTCTGCGTGCGCAGCGCCGCGTCGAGGTTGGACAGCGGCTCGTCGAACAGGAACACGCCGGGCTCGCGCACCAGCGCACGTCCGATCGCCACGCGCTGGCGCTGGCCGCCCGACAGCGACGCGGGCTTGCGATCGAGCAGGTGCGCGATCTGCAGCATCTGCGCGATCTGCGCGATACGGCGCGCCGCGGTCGACTTGTCCACGCCGGCCAGGCCGAGGCCGAAGCCGATGTTGTCCGCGACCGTCATGTGCGGATACAGCGCGTAGTTCTGGAACACCATCGCCACGTCGCGCTGCGACGGCGCGCGCTCGTTGACGCGCACGCCGCCGATGCGCAGCTCGCCTTCGCTGATGTCCTCGAGGCCGGCGATCATGCGCAGCAGCGTGGACTTGCCGCAGCCGCTCGGCCCCACGAAGACGCAGAACTCGCCGTCGGCGATGTCCAGCGTGACGTCGCGCAGCACGAGCACCTGCCCGTCGTAGCGCTTGACCAGCGATTGCAGGCTCAGTCCAGCCATTGCGGGGCCTCGTTCGGTCGGAATTGCAGGCGGGAGCGGCGCAGCACGCGCGCGCCGGCGCGCAGCACGCCCGCGCGCCGGGGCGCAGCGGCCAGCAGGCGCGCGCGCGCCGCGGGCTCCAGGAAGATGGGCAGGTCGGGATTGGCAGGCACCACGCGCAGCTCGAACTCGGGCCACTGGCCGTCGGCGCGCACGAAACGGTGCAGGCCGACGATCCACGGCTCGCCGTCGGCGAATTGGTCGTCCACGAGGACGCCGTCGGCGTACAGCCGCGCGGCGTCGCCCAGGTAGTCGAGCTCGAGCAGCACGCGGGCGTCGCGCGGGCAGGGTCCGGCCGGCACGAGGCGCGCACGCCAGCCGTCGTCGTAGGCCGCGTCGGCAGGCGGCATGGGCACGCGACGGCCACGCCACGCCACCAGCGGGCCTTCGCGCGGCGCCGGCGGCACCTGGGCGTCGTGCGTCACGTGGACGTCCACGGGCAGCGCCTGCGGCGACGCGGTCGCTGCCGTCCAGCTCGCGAAGCCATCGGCCACGCCGAGGTCGTCAGCCGGCCAGCCGTGCACGCGGGCGGCGCCCTCGTGCAGGACCACCGCGGTCTCGCCCTCGACATGCAGTCCCGCCTCGCACACGAGCAGGCGCTCGCGGCCGGCCACGTGCTGCACGCTGCACGCATCGGCCTGCGCGCGCGAGAGCAGCACCAGGCGATGCGTGTCGCCGACGGCGTCGCACAGCGTCATCACCAGGGGCAGCGCGGCGTCGTCGGCGACGCGCAGCGTCTGCGTGGGGCCTTGGGTGTCGACCCGCACCGCCGCGCCCGCGGGCAGCGGCCCGAGCACGGCGCCGTCGAGGCGGAACTCGACGGCGATGCCCGGCACCGCGAACGCCACCCAGGTGACGCTCGCGCCCTCGCGCCAGCGCGTGAGCGGCTGCGCGGTGGCATGGCGCAGCCGCGCCGCGCCCAGGCGCTGGTTGAGCGGCCAGATGAAGTAGCTGCCCGAGGGCACATGCACCGGCGCGGCCGGCACCGGCTGCGTGCGGCCGCTTGCGAGTTCGAGCTGCAGTTGCACGTCCTCGAACGCGGGCAGCGGGTGATGCCGGCAGTGGTTGTTGACGAACAGGAACCCGCTGTCGCCGTTGGTGCGCGCGGCCACGCGCAGGTGCGCGAGATCCTCGGGATCGGTGGCGGGGCCCACCGTGGTCGGCATCAGCGCCAGCTCGGCGCCGAACGCCGCCATGAAGCTGTGCAGCGTGCGCAGGCGGCCCCATGATTCGCGCAGCTGGCCGTACTGGCCCTGGGGCGCGCGGAAGTCGTAGCCCAGCTCGGCGACGTCGTTGGGGTAGCCGGTGGACTGCGTCTCCTGCAGCCCGCGGCCCGGGTTGGTGCCGCCGTGGTACATGTAGTAGCCGTAGAGGTTTGCCCCCGACCCCAGCTGCACCAGCGCGCACGCGGCCACGTCGTCGATGCCCACCACCGGACGGCGGTGGTACGACACGTGCATGCCGCCGCCCGCCTCGGCCAGGAAGAACGGATAGTGCGCGGCGTCGATGAGGCCTTCGGGCGGGGTGCCGCCCACGTTGCCCATCTCGCCGATGCTGCGGCCGGTGTTGAACGCGAACACGCCCGAGGGCGGCTGCGGGCCGGTGGCGCCGCCCCAGAAGCCGTCGGGATAGGCCCCCGAGACCGGCAGCACCTCGCGCGGCGGGATGTCCAGCGTGGGCCAGCCCGTCACCGTCCACAGCGGCACGCGCAGGCCCGACGCCAGCGCGATGGCCTTGAGCTCGGCGATGTGCTGCGCGCCGCGTCCGGGGCCGCGGCCGTCGTACTCGTTCTCCAGCTGCACGCCCACGAGCGGGCCGCCGTCGCGCCAGCACAGGCCGGCCAGCTGCGCCCCGATCTGGCCGTAGAAGCGCCGCACGAGGGCCAGGTAGGCCGCGTCGTTGCTGCGCAGGGCGATCTCGCCGGCGTCGCCGCGCGCCTGCAGCCAGTCGGGCAGGCCGCCGTTGCGCGCCTCGGCGTGCACCCACGGGCCGGGCCGCAGGTAGAACATCAGCCCCGCGGACTGCGCGAGCCGTGCGAAGCGGGCCAGGTCGCGCTGGCCGCTCCAGTCGAAGCGGCCTTCGACCGCCTCGTGATGGTTCCAGAACACGTAGGTGGCGACGATGTCGACGCCGCCGGCCCGCATGCGGGCCAGCTCGTCGGCCCACTCGCCGGCCGGGCAGCGCGAGTAGTGGAACTCGCCCATCACCGGCATCCAGGGGCGGCCGTCGCGCTCGAGGCAGCGGTTGTTGACGGCCAGCGTGCCGCGCGGGCCGGCGCCGCCGTCGCCCAGGGCGAGGTAGTCGCGCTCGAGGGGCGGCACCGGGGTGTTGAGACGAAGAATCGACATGAAAGGTTAATCGCTTAATTCAACACCACTATCTGCCCGACAGAAGCGCAGGTCATTGGGGAGAACCACTATCTCCCGGAAATTCATGGCTGGATCGAGAGAAGGAATGGATCGGCCGCCGGCGCGCCATTGACAAAAACCGGCCGAAAGTCGCATAGTAGGTTAATCGTTTAACTTGATCATGCACATGAAACTCGGTGTCTGCTACTACCCCGAACAATGGGACCGCGCGCGCTGGCGCGACGACGCCGGGCGCATGGCGGCCATGGGGCTCAAGACGGTGCGGATCGCCGAGTTCGCCTGGACCCTGATGGAGCCGCGCGAAGGCGAGTTCGAATGGGATTGGCTCGATGAAGCCATATCGGCACTCGCGAGCGCCGGCCTGGAGATCATGCTCGGCACGCCGACTGCCGCCCCGCCCCGCTGGCTGACCGGACGTTACCCGGAAGTGCTCGCCGTGGACGCCCAGGGCCGTCCGCGGGCCGCCGGCTCGCGCCGGCACGCGTGCCTGTCGAGCCCGAAATACTTCAGCGCGGCGCAAGCCGTGGTTGTCGCGATGGCGCAACGCTACGGGCGCCATCCCGCCGTCGTCGCCTGGCAGACCGACAACGAATACGGCTGCCACGACACCTTGCAGTCGTATTCGCCGCACGCCCTCGTGCGCTTTCGCGACTGGCTGCGCCGGCGCTACGGCAGCATCGACGAGCTCAACCGCCGCTGGGGCAACGTGTTCTGGAGCATGCAGTGCGACAGCTTCGACGACGTCGGACTGCCCGTGGGACTGCCGGCGCAGGCCAACCCGGTCCACGCGCTCGACTGGCGCCGCTTCGCCTCCGACGAGGTGCTGCGCTTCAACCGCATGCAGGTGGACGCGCTGCGCGAGCACGCGCCGGGCCGGCCAGTGCTGCACAACTTCATGGGCTTCTTCGGCGAGTTCGACCACCACGCGATGGGCCGCGACCTCGACCTGGCCAGCTGGGACAGCTACCCGCTGGGCCACACCGACTCGACGGCCTTCATCGATCCCGACGACCGCCTGCGCTGGGCGCGCAGCGGCCATCCGGACATCGCCGCGTTCCACCACGACCTGTACCGCGGCGTCGGCCGCGGACGCTTCGGCGTGATGGAGCAGCAGGCCGGGCCGGTGAACTGGGCGCCGTGGAATCCGGCGCCGCAACCGGGCCAGGTGCGCGCCTGGACGTGGGAGGCCTTCGCGCACGGCGCGGAGTTCGTGTCGTACTTCCGCTGGCGCCAGCTGCCCTACGCGCAGGAACAGATGCACTCGGGCCTGCACGACAGCGCCGACCACCGCTCGCCCGGCGGCGCGGAGGCCGCGCGCGTGGCCGCCGAGCTGCCCGCCGTGATCGACCGGCTGGGCCGCGAAGCCCCGCGCCCCGCGCCGGTGGCGCTCGTGCTGGACTACGCCAGCCACTGGATGACCGAGATCCAGCGCCAGGGCGCCGACGCCAGCTACTTCGGCGAGGCCTTCGCGCTGTACGGCGCGGCGCGGCGCCTGGGGCTCGACATCGACATCGTCGGCCCCGACGCCCCGCTGGACGGCCGCGCGCTGGTGCTGGTGCCGTCGCTGCTGGCGGCCGACGAGGCGTTCGCCGGCCGGCTCGCCGTGGCCGCGTGCCAGGCGGTCGTCGGCCCGCGCAGCGGCTCCAAGACGAGCGATTTGCGCATCGCCGACGGACTGCCGCCCGGCCCGCTGGCCGGGCTCGTGGGCCTGCGCGTGCACAGCGTCGAATCGCTGCGCCCCGGCGCGTGGATGCGCGTGGAGGGCGCCGGCCTGCGGGGACACGCCCGCGCGTGGCGCGACCACGTCGAGCCGGACGCGGACACCGAGGTGCTGGCGCGCTTCGACGACGGCGGCGCTGCCGTGCTGCGGCGCGGCCGCACGCGCTACCTGGCCGCGACCTTCGACAACCCGCTGCTGGACGACATCGTGGCGGCCGCGGCCGCCGACGCCGGCCTGCCGACGACCCGGCTGCCGGCCGGCCTGCGCCTGCGCCGGCGCGGCCGCCTGCAGTTCGCGTTCCACGCCGGCCCGAGCCGTGCGCAGGTGCCCGCGCCGGCCGGCGCCACGTGGGTGCTCGGCGGTCCCGAGCTCGATCCCGCCGGAGTGGCCGCCTGGATCGTCGATTGACGGCGACAATCCGGGGCATGGCCACCCTCGTCGAAGTCGCTCGCCAGGCCGGCGTCACCGCCGCCACCGTCTCCAACGTGCTGCGCGGGCGCGGCAAGGTGGGCCCGCAGACGCGCGAGCGGGTGCTGGCCGCCGTGCAGGCGCTGGGCTACCGTCCCAACCTGAACGCGCGCGCGCTCGCCGAAGGCCGGGCATCCACCATCGCGCTGGTGGTCAGCAGCATCGCCAACCCGTTCTATCCGGAGTTCGCGCTGGCCGTGGAACGTGCGGTGCGCCGGCGCGGCTACTTCCTGGTCGTGTGCAACACCAACGACGACCCGCAGCAGGAGCGCGACTACCTCGACGCCGTCGGCGGCTCGCTGGCCCAAGGCGTGCTGGTGATGAACGCCGACTTCGTGCAGATGGACGCGCTGGTGGCGCTGCGCGGGCGCGGCGTGCCGGTGATGCTGTGCATGTGGGAGCATCCGGGCGAGCCGCCGGCGCTGCCCAGCGTGGCCGTCGACTTCGAGCTGGCCGGCCGCATCGCCGCCGAGCACCTCGTCAAGCTGGGC
>FTBV01002685.1_pt1 | contig 36794 bp, 34 predicted proteins | sample 1639281 | NCBI WGS metagenome assembly FTBV01 (sample SAMEA3914864, study PRJEB12502) | metagenome | biome: forest; material: soil | place: USA | collected 2012-03-12 | depth 0.3 m | reverse complement strand
TACCTTTAAATAAGCCTAATTAAGCCGCCAGTGGTGAGGGGCTCGTTTGAGGTTCTAAAATTGAACCAGAGAGACCTGAACAATCCATGGCCACCATCAAGCAGTCCGATTTCATCCAGTCCGTCGCCGACGCCCTACAGTACATCTCTTACTACCACCCCGAGGACTTCATCACCAACCTCACCCGCGCCTACGAGCTCGAGCAGTCCCCTGCCGCCAAAGACGCCATGGCCCAGATCCTCATCAACTCGCGCATGTGCGCCGAAGGCCACCGCCCCGTCTGCCAGGACACCGGCATCGTCACCGCCTTCGTCAAGGTCGGCATGGAGGCCCGCTGGGACAACGACGGCGCCCCGCTAATGACCGTCCAGCAGATGGTCGATGAGGGTGTCCGCCGCGCCTACAACCACCCAGACAACAAGCTCCGCGCCAGCATCCTCGCCGACCCCGCCTTCTCCCGCAAGAACACCGGCGACAACACCCCCGCCGTCGTCTCCGTCGAGATGGTTCCCGGTGGCGACGTCGACGTCACCGTAGCGGCCAAGGGCGGAGGCTCCGAAGCCAAGTCCAAATTCGCCATGCTCAATCCGTCGGACTCCATCGTCGACTGGGTCCTCAAGACCGTCCCCACCATGGGCGCCGGCTGGTGCCCACCCGGCATGCTCGGCATCGGCATCGGTGGGACAGCGGAAAAGGCGATGGTCATGGCCAAGGAGTCCCTGATGGATCCCATCGACATGCAGGAGCTCATCGAGCGAGGACCAAAAAGCAAAATCGAAGAGTTGAGAATCGAGCTCTACAACAAGATCAACCAGCTAGGCATCGGAGCCCAGGGACTCGGCGGCCTCACCACCGTCCTCGACATCAAGATCAAGACCTTCCCCACGCATGCCGCGTCCAAGCCCGTGGCGATGATCCCCAACTGCGCCGCCACGCGCCACGCGCACTTCGTGCTGGACGGCTCGGGCCCGGCCTTCCTCGAGGCCCCCAGCCTGGACCTGTGGCCCGACGTGCACTGGGCGCCCGACTACAACAAGAGCCGCCGCGTCGACCTGGACAAGCTGACCAAGGCCGAGGTGGCCTCCTGGAAGCACGGCGAGACGCTGCTGCTGAACGGCCGCATGCTCACCGGCCGCGACGCGGCGCACAAGCGCATCCAGGACATGCTGGCCAAGGGCGAGCCGCTGCCGGTCGACTTCACCAACCGCGTCATCTACTACGTGGGCCCGGTGGACCCGGTGCGCGACGAGGTGATGGGCCCTGCCGGCCCCACCACGGCCACGCGCATGGACAAGTTCACCGACATGATGCTGGCCAAGACGGGCCTCATCGCGATGATCGGCAAGGCCGAGCGCGGCCCGGTGGCCATCGAGGCCATCCGCCAGCACGGCTCGGCCTACCTGATGGCCGTGGGCGGCGCCGCCTACCTGGTGTCCAAGGCCATCAAGGCCGCCAAGGTGGTGGGCTTCGCCGACCTGGGCATGGAGGCCATCTACGAGTTCGACGTGGTGGACATGCCGGTGACGGTGGCCGTGGACGCCGGCGGCACGTCGGCGCACATCACGGGGCCGAAGGAGTGGCAGGCCCGCATCGGCAAGATCCCCGTCGCGACGGCCTGACCTCCGGGGAGGGGTCAGGTCTCAGACCTGACCCCGCGTTTCGCTGTCACCATCACGCACGATCCGCACCACCCGCTGCGCGAAGGGGATGTCCACCCCCATCCGCCCGAACAGCGCCAGCAACGCCCGGTTGACATCTGACTTCACGCCGCCGACGCCGTTCTCCGGATCCGCGATCCAGAACGACGACGTCAGCTCGAGGCCGTCGGTGGCGAACTGGCTCAGGTGGACCGCCGGCGCCGGATCCTTCAGCACGCGCGGCACGAACGCGATCTCGTCCACCATGCGCGGGATCAGCGCCTCGATGTCGGTGCCGTAGGCCACCTGCACGACCGTGCTGAGCAGCACCCGCGTGTCGGCCAGCGTGGCGCTTTCCACGCGCTGCGTGATCAGCAGCTCGTTGGGCACGATCGACTCGCGGCCGTTCAGCGCGCGCAGGACCGTGTAGCGCGTGGCGATGTCGGTGATGCGGCCCTCGAAGCCGTCCACCTTGACCGTGTCGCCGATGCGCAGCGCGCCCTCGGCCAGGATGACGAAGCCGCTGACGTAGTTGGACGCCAGCTTCTGCAGGCCGAAGCCCAGGCCCACGCCGAGGGCGCCGCCCAGCACGGACAGCGCGGTGAGGTCGATGCCCACGGCCGACAGCGCCATCAGCAGGCCGACGAACACGAGTACCGCACGCACCACGTTGGCCGCGGCCTTGCGCCACGACAGGCGCTGGCCCGCCGCGCCGCGCAGCATGCGCTCCTCGATGCCGGCGGAGATCCACAGCGTGACCATCAGCACCGCCGCGGCCGACAGCGCGCCCTCCAGCACGGTGCGCAGCGAGAGCGTGCCGCCGTGGGTCTTCCACTTCACGTCGTCCAGCGCGTCCAGCAACGACGGCAGCACGCCGGTGACCCACAGCACCACCCCGCCCCAGGCGATCCACGACACGGTGCGCTCCACGGTGCGCACCACGCCCGATTGCGGGAACGCCGCGCGCACCACCCGCACCGTGAAGCGGATCGCCAGCAGCGACACCAGCATCGGGATGGCCAGCTTGAACACCGCCGTGGGCAAGGCCCAGCGCAGGCACGCCTGGCGGGCCAGCACCACGCCCAGCAGCCACAGGGCGGGGAACAGCACACCGTCGAAGATCCTGCCGCCGAACCAGATGGACCCGGGCCGCGGCACGGGGCCGCGGATCAGCCGCGGGATCGCCCACGCGACCGGCACGGCGGCCAGCACCATGGCGAGCGTGATGAGCGCATTGCGCTGCTCCAGCTCGCGGATCAGGGCCACGAGCTCGGGGGAGAGCCAGGAATCCATCACGCGCCCGACACGCCCGCCAGCACGCGCACGTGCGCGGCCACGCTGCGCGCCAGCGCGCCCAGGGCGTACCCGCCCTCCAGGCAGCTGACGATGCGGCCCTGGGCGTGCCGTTCGGCCACGTCCACCAGCTGGCGGGTGATCCACGCGTAGTCGGCCTCCACCAGGCCCAGCTGGCCCAGGTCGTCCTCGCGGTGGGCGTCGAAGCCGGCGCTGATGAAGATCATCTCCGGGCGGAACGCCTCCAGCCGCGGCAGCCACTGGTCCTGCACCACCTCGCGCACCTGCGGGCCGCGGGTGTAGGCGGGCAGCGGCACGTTGAGCATGTTGCCGGCCAGGGGCGCGTTGCCGCTGAACGGGTACAGACGGTCCTGGAAGATGCTGACCATCAGCACGCGGTCGTCGCCCGCGATGATGTCTTCCGTGCCGTTGCCGTGGTGCACGTCGAAGTCGACGATGGCCACGCGCTGCAGGCCGCGCACGTCGAGCGCGTGGCGCGCGGCCACGGCCACGTTGTTGTAGAAGCAGAAGCCCATCGCCTCGCCGCGCGTGGCATGGTGGCCGGGCGGGCGCACGGCGCAGAAGGCATTGGCGGCCCCGCCATCCAGCACCAGGTCGGTGGCCGCCACGGCGGCGCCCGCCGCGCGCAGCGCCGCCTGTCGCGTGCCGGGGCCGGCCGTGGTGTCGGGATCGAGCGCCCGCGGCCGGCCGCTGGCCTCCACGTCGCGCAGCACCTCGTCCAGCTCCGCCAGGTAGCCGGAGGCGTGGGCATGGGCCAGGTCGACGTGCTCGGCCAGCGGCGCCTCGCGCCGGACCAGCGCGACGTCCAGGCCGGTGGCAAGCAGGTGGTCCTCGATCGCGTCGAGGCGCGCCGGGCATTCGGGGTGGCCGGCGCCCATGTCGTGGCGGCGGCAGTCGGGGTGGCTGAACCAGGCGGTGGTCATCTCGGGATACAGGCCGCTTTCGGCTATCGTTGTGTCATGACCCCATCGCTGCACGAGCGCCTGACGAGGCTGCAAGACCAGATTAGCACGATCATCGTGGGCAAGCCGCAGCAGGTGCAGGACTGCCTGGCATGCCTGCTGGCCGGGGGCCACCTGCTGATCGAGGACGTGCCCGGCGTCGGCAAGACCACCCTCGCGCACGTGCTGGCCACGTCGCTCGGGCTCAAGTTCTCGCGCACGCAGTTCACGGCCGACCTGATGCCCAGCGACCTGGTGGGCGTCAGCGTGTACGAGCGCTCGCGCGAGGCCTTCGTGTTCCATCCCGGCCCCGTGTTCGCGCAGGTGCTGCTGGCCGACGAGATCAATCGCGCCGGCCCGAAGACGCAGAGCGCGCTGCTGGAGGCGATGGAGGAGCAGCAGGTGACGGTGGACGGCGAGACGCGCGCGCTGCCCCGGCCCTTCTTCGTGATCGCCACGCAGAACCCCGGCGACCAGCTGGGCACCTATGCGCTGCCCGAGTCGCAGCTCGATCGCTTCCTGATGTGCATCACGCTGGGCTACCCGGACGCGCGCGCCGAGCGCGAGCTGCTCACCGGCGCCGACCGGCGCGAGGCCGTGGCCGCGCTGCGTCCCGTGATGACCCCCGACGAGCTGGTGGACGCGATGGCGCAGGTGCGCCAGGTCCACGCTTCGGAACCCTTGCTCGACTACCTGCAGGCGCTGATCGCGGCCACCCGCTCGGGCCACTGGTTCCAGGAGGGCCTGAGCCCCCGCGCGGGCATCGCGGTGCTGCGCCTGGCGCGGGCGCGTGCGCTGCTGGCGCGGCGCGACTTCGTCAGCCCCGACGACCTGCAGGCGATCCTGCCGCAGGCCATCGCGCACCGCCTGGTGCCGGTGGCCGGCGCGGGCCGCGGCCGCCGCGAGCAGGTGCGCGCGATGGTCGAGTCCGTGCCCCTGCCCTGACGCGCCCGCCATGCGCAGTCCCCGCCAGCGCTGGCAGCAGTGGTGGGCCGCCCGCACCGGCCCGCTCGAGCGCACCACGCTCACGCAGCGCAACATCTACATCGTGCCCACGCGCGCTGGCCTGGCCTTCGGCGCCACGGTGATGGTGCTGCTGCTGGCCTCGCTCAACTACCAGCTGAGCCTGGGCTTCGCGCTCACCTTCCTGCTGGCGGGCAGCGCGGTGGCGTCGATGCACATGACGCACGGCAGCCTGCGCGGCCTCACGTTGCATGCCAAGCCCGCCGCGGCCGTGTTCGCGGGCGAATCGGGCCGGCTGGAGGTCGTCGTCACCAACCCGGGCGCCATGCGCCACGGCATCGGTGTCGGCCTGGACGTGGGCGTGCGGCCCATCGCCCTGGCCTACGACGAGATCGGCGCGCAGGGCCAGACCGTGCTGCACCTGGCCTGGCCCGTGCCCGTGCGCGGCGTCCATCCGCTGCCGATGGTGCGGGCCGAGTCGCGCTTCCCGTTCGGCCTGTTCAAGGCCTGGACGCTGTGGCGGCCGGACGGGTCCATCGTCGTGTATCCGCAGCCCGAGCGGCCCGCGCCGGCGTGGCCCGACAGCGCGGCCGCCTCGGGCAGCGACCAGCCCATGCCCGCGGAGGGCGGTGGCGAGTTCGACGGCGTGCGCGCCTACCGTCGCGGCGACACCCTGCGCCAGATCGTGTGGAAGAAGGCCGCGCGCACCGGCGAGCTGGTGAGCCGCGACAGCCAGCACGGCCGGCAGCGCGCGTTGTGGCTCACCTGGTCGCAGGCGCCGCTGCCGGACGACGAACAGCGCCTGGCACGCCTGTGCGCCTGGGTGCTGGTGGCCGACACCGCCGGCTACCGCTACGGCCTGCGGCTGCCCGGCCTGGAGCTGGCGCCCGACCACGGGCCGCATCAGCGCCAGGCGGCGCTGCAGGCGCTGGCGGAGTGGGATTGATCCCATGGACGCGACGCGCACCACGCGGCCTCCCTCCCCTATCGGCTTCCTGGGCCGCGTGCCCTCGCGCGAATCGCGCGACACGCTGTTCATGGTGGCCCTCATCGGCTGGACGATCCTGCCGCACGTGGGCCACCTGCCGGTGGGCGTGTCGGTGCTGGTGGCGGGGGTGCTGGCGTGGCGCGCGGGCCTGGCGTGGCGCCAGCGCCCGCTACCGGGCCGCGTCGCGGTGGGCGGGCTGTTGGCGCTGGCCGCCGCGATCACGTGGTGGAGCGACCGCACGCTGCTGGGCAAGGAGGCCGGCGTCACGCTGCTGGTGATGCTGATGGCGCTGAAGACGCTGGAGCTGCGCGCCCGGCGCGACGCCCTGGTGGTGTTCTTCCTCGGCTTCTTCCTCGTGCTCACGCACTTCCTGTACTCGCAGTCGCTGTTCACCGCCGCGGCGATGTTCGTCTCGGTATGGGGCTGGCTCACCGCGCTCACGCTGGCGCACATGCCCGCCGGCCGGCCGCCTCTGGCACAGGCCGCGCGCCTGGCCGGGCGCGCGGCGCTGGTCGGCATGCCGCTGATGCTGCTGCTGTTCCTGCTGTTCCCGCGCATCGGCCCGCTGTGGGCGCTGCCCAGCGACGCCAACCGCACCGGCCTGTCGGACCGCCTGGAGCTGGGCAACGTGGCGGAGCTGGCCAACGACGACAGCATCGCGATGCGCGTGCGCTTCGCCGGCCGCGTGCCGCCCAACGAGCAGCTGTACTTCCGCGGCCCCGTGCTGGTGGATACGGACGGCCGAACATGGCGTGCCGCCAGCGCGGACGGGCTGGGCCGCGCACCGGGCGGGCCCGTGTCCATCAGCGGCGCGCCGGCGCGCTACGAGGTCACGCTCGAGCCCACGCAGCTGACCTGGCTGCCGCTGCTGGAACAGGCGCTGCCCACCAGCCTGGATGGCGCGCCGGGGGTGACGGTGGTGGCGGGTGGTGACGGGGTCAGCATCGTCCCCGAGCCGTCCGGTGAATGGCGCACGCGCGCCCCGCTGGCGCACACGCTGCGGCTGCGCGTGATCTCGTGGCCGCACGCGCACCTGGACGCCGGCCTGCCGCCCGCCGACATCGGGCGCGACCTGCGCCTGCCCGCGAGCGCGGCGCCGCGCATGCGCGCGTGGGCCGAGCGGCTGCGCGCGCAGGCGGGCGGCGCCGAGGCGGACCCGGACGACCTGGTGGCGCGCCTGTACCAGCACATCCGCACGCAGCCCTTCACGTACACGCTCACGCCAGGCACCTACGACAACGATCCGGTCGACGAGTTCTGGTTCGGCCGACGCACCGGCTTCTGCGAGCACTTCGCCACCGCGTTCGTCGTGGCGCTGCGGTCGATGGGCGTGCCGGCACGCGTCGTCACCGGCTACCAGGGCACCGACGCCACGGCGCAGGATGGCGACCTGGTGGTGCGCCAGAGCTATGCGCACGCCTGGGCCGAGTACTGGGTGCCCACGCGCGGCTGGACGCGCGCGGACCCCACCGCCGCCGTCGCCCCCGACCGCATCGCGCGCGGCCGCGCGTTGCAGGCGCCTCCCGGGCTCATGGGCAGCGCGCTGTCGGCCGTCAGCCCCAACCTGCGCCAGGACCTGCGCCAGCTGTGGGAGACGCTGGACCACCGATGGAACGAGTGGGTGCTGGGCTACGACCGCACCACGCAGTTCGACCTGATGAAGCACCTCGGCATCGACACGCCCGGCAGCGAGGACCTGGGGCGCGCGCTGATCGTGGCGATGGTCGGCGTGTCGCTGGTGGGCGTGGGCATGGCGTGGTGGGATGCCCATCGGCGCACGCCTGGCCAACGGCTGTGGCGCCGCCTGGCGGGCAGCCTGCAGCCGCTCGCGCCCCTCGGGCTCGAGGTGCCCGCGCACGCCTCGCCGGGCATCGTGGCGCGCGCCCTGCGCGCACGCTGGGGCGCGTCGGCGCAGGCGCTGGCCGCGCACCTGGATGCGCTGGAGCGGGCGCGCTACGGGCCCGCGACCGTCCAGCCACCGACCGAGGGCCCGCCGCGGCGCGCCCGCACCGACGCCGCCGCGTGGCGCGCGGTGCGCGACGAAGCGCGCGCGCTGGCCGCGGCGCTCAGGCGTGTCGATAAACTCGGACGATGATGTCCTGGTTCCCGTCGTTCCGTTCCGCGCTGTCGTCAGCCGCGCTCGTCGCCGGTGCGTGCGCCAGCGCCGCCGCGGGGCCCACGGGGGCCACGGCGGCCTCGGCATCGGCGGTTGCGTCTCCGCCAGCGCCTGCCACGTCGCGCGCGCCTGGCGCCAGCGCCGCCTCGCCCCCCTCGCCACGGATCGGCAAGCCGGCAAGGCCCGCCACCCATCCCGCACCGAAGGCTCGCAAGCACGGCCGCGCCGCGCCATCGGGCGCGGCCGTGCGCGACGACGCCGCTCCCGACGCGGTGCTCTACGGCCGACGCGACGACGTGGTCGCCTTCGCGGCCCAGGTGGCCCAGGCCCGCGGACTGGACCGCGAGTGGGTGGAGCAGCAACTCGCCAAGGCCCGCTACCAACCCAGCGTGGCGCGCCTGATCATGCCGCCGCCGGCAGGCACGGCCAAGAACTGGGCGGCATACCGCGCACGCTTCATCGAGCCGCAGCGCATTCAGGCGGGCGCGCAGTGGTGGCAGGCCCACGCGAAGGAGCTGTCGGAGGCCGAGGCGCGCTTCGGCGTGCCCGCCGAGATCGTGGTGGGCATCGTCGGCGTGGAGACGTTCTATGGCCGGCTGATGGGCCACTACCGGGTGCTGGATGCCCTGTCCACGCTCGCGTTCGACTTCCCCACCGGCCGCAGCGACCGCAGCGGCTTCTACCGCGACGAGCTGGCCGCCTACCTGGCCTGGTGCGCGCGCGAGCATCGCGATGCGGACGCCACCAAGGGCTCATTCGCCGGCGCCATCGGCTGGCCGCAGTTCATGCCCAGCAGCATCTTCAAGTACGCGGTGGATTTCGACGCCGACGGCCGCATCGACCTGGACGCCGGCGGCGCGGACGTCATCGGCAGCATCGCCAACTACCTCGCGATGTTCGGCTGGCAGCGGGGCCAGCCCACGCACTACGGCGTCACGCCCCCGGCCGAGGCCGCCAGCCGCGCGGCGCTGCTGGCGCCCGACATCCTGCCCAGCTTCACGGCCACGCAGATGGCGGCCGGTGGCGCCGTGCTGCCGGCCGAGGCGCGCGCGCACGAGGGCCCGCTGGCGCTGGTGGAACTGCAGAACGGCGCCGCGGCGCCCACCTTCGTTGCGGGCACGGCCAACTTCTACGTGATCACGCGCTACAACTGGTCCAGCTACTACGCGATGGCGGTGATCGACCTGGCGGAAGCGGTCAAGCGCGCGCGGGCCAAGGCCTCCTGACCGCGGCGCCGCGCCGCGTGCCGCGCAGCGCCGACGCCTACAATGCCCTGCCCCCCTTTCCCATCACGCCCAGCCCATGTCGCGACTGCCCGACCTCGCCGAGCGCATCGAGCGCCTCGTGCTGCGCCACGACGAACTCAAGCGCACCAACGCGCTGCTGGAGCAGCAGCTCCACGCCGTCTCGGAGGAACGCGACAACCTGCGCTCGCGGCTGGCCGCGGCGCGGGCGCGCATCGACGCCCTGATCGACCGCCTGCCGCAGGACGCGGGGGGCCTGGCCACCGGTGCCGCGGTCGACGCGCCCACGGGCGCCGCCCCGGCCGGGAGGGCCGCCGAATGAAGCAGATGGAAGTGACGATCCTGGGCCAGAGCTACCTGCTGGCCTGCCCGGAAGGCGGGGAAGACCTGCTGCAGGCCGCGGTGGCCTCGGTGGACCGCGAGATGAGCGGCATCCGCGACGCGGGCAAGGTGAAGGCGCGCGAGCGCATCGCCGTGCTGGCCGCGCTGAACCTGGCGTATCGGCTGGCCGAGGCGCCGCGCCACGCGGCGGCAGCGGCGTCGGCCGCCGCGACGGCGTCGTCGTCGTCCGCGTCCCTGTCGTCATCGCTCACCGGCGCCGCTCCCGTCGGCGCCGACGACCCCGACTCGGCCGCCCTGGTCGCGCAGCTGATCTCGCGCCTGGACACCGCCTTGAACGACGACGGCCGCCTGCTCTGAAAGGCCATGTCGCCGGTTTGTCAATCGGCCGGCGTCGCGTTTGCCGTCCGTGAAATCCAGGGGCGTTTCTTTACCCATTTCACGCGCACGGCGCCGGGGGCCGAGGCTTAGAATGGACCCGTCCGCTGCGTTCGCGAGGGTTTTATATTTCCTTGAACCGATGCTCTTATGAGCATGGGCTTGGAACATCGCCTCGCTGGTGTGATCGTCTCGCGTCAGATGAACCCGAAGCCCGGCTGACCTCGCCCACCTGAACACCCTGGGTTCAGGAATGCGGCCCGAGGTTCGCAGTGGACACCTCTCCCAACGCCGTGCCGCCCGTGCACGGCGTTTTTCGTCGTGCCGTGCCTGGGGCTCACGGCGTTTTTCGTCGTGCCATGCCTGGCGCCCACCTTCACGCAGAAGCATCGATGACGACCCGCGCCCACTGGTTGATGAAGAGCGAGCCCGACGAAGCCTCGATCGACGACCTGCGCCGCGCGCCCGGGGGTGTGCTGCCGTGGACGGGCGTGCGCAACTACCAGGCCCGCAACTTCATGCGCGATTCGATGGCGCCGGGCGACGACGTGCTCTTCTACCACTCGTCCTGCCCGCAGCCGGGCATCGCCGGCCTGGCCGAGGTGGTGGGCGCGGCCTATCCCGACGCCACGCAGTTCGACCCGAAGAGCCCGTACTTCGACCCCAAGTCCCCGCCCGACGCGCCGCGCTGGGTGCACGTGGACGTGCGCCACGTGGCCACCACGCCGCTGCTGTCGCTGGAGGCACTGCGCGCTGATCCGCGCTTCGCCACGATGGTGCTGCTCAAGCGCGGCAACCGGCTGTCCATCACGCCGGTGAGCGACGACGAGTGGCGCGCCGCCATCGACGCGCTGCTGGCGCTCGGCGCGGATCCGGCCATCCGCGCGCGCCGGTAGCCGCCAGCGTGCAGGTCGATGTCCTGATCGTCGGGGCCGGCGCGGCCGGCCTGTTCTGCGCGGCGCAGGCGGGCCAGCGCGGGCTGCGCGTGCTGGTGGTCGACCATGCGGCCGCCGTGGCCGAGAAGATCCGCATCTCCGGCGGCGGGCGCTGCAACTTCACCAACCGCGACGCGTCGCCGGCGCAGTTCGTGTCCGCCAACCCGCACTTCTGCCGGTCGGCGCTGGCCCGCTACACGGCGGCCGACTTCATCGCGCTGATGCAGCGCCACCGCATCGCCTTCCACGAGAAGCACCGCGGGCAGCTGTTCTGCGACGATTCCAGCCAGCAGGTGATCGACCTGCTGCTGCGCGAGTGCGACGACGGCCGCGTGCAGCGGTGGCAGCCTTGCGGCGTGCAGGCGGTGCGCGCGCTGGCCGCGCCGGCGGCCTCGCCCGGCGGCGGTGGCCACGCCTTCGGCGGAGCCGAGGAGGCACCCCGCTTCGAGGCCGACACCGACCGCGGCCCCGTGCGCGCGCGCAGCGTCGTGGTGGCCACGGGGGGCCTGCCGGTGCCCAAGATCGGCGCCACCGACTGGGGCCTGCGCGTGGCGCGCCAGTTCGGGCACGCGGTGGTGGAGCCGCGGCCGGCGCTGGTGCCGCTGGTGTTCGACGCGGCCGAGTGGGCGGCCTTCGTGCCCCTGGCCGGGGTGTCACTGGAGGTGCACATCGCCGCCGGCCAGGGCAAGGCGCGCGGCCAGTTCGTGGAGGACTTGCTGTTCACCCACCGCGGGCTCAGCGGGCCGGCCGTGCTGCAGGCGTCCACGTTCTGGCGGCCGGGCGAGCCGCTGGAGATCGCGTTCGCGGCGGGCGCCGACTGGGACGCCCGCCTGCGGCAGGCCAAGCGGGATTCGCGCCGCCAGCTGGGCAACGAGCTGGCGCAGGTGCTGCCGCAGCGGCTGGCGCAGGCCTGGCTGGCCCGTGCCGGGCTGCCGGCGGACCGGTCCATGCCCGAGGTGCCCGACAAGGCGCTGCGCCAGCTGGCCGAGCAGCTGGCGCGATGGCGCATCGTGCCGACGGGCTCCGAGGGCTGGAAGAAGGCCGAGGTGATGGCCGGCGGCGTGGACACCCGCGAGCTGGATTCGCGCAGCCTGGAGAGCCGTCGCCAGCCGGGCCTGCATTTCATCGGCGAGGTGGTGGACGTCACGGGCTGGCTGGGCGGGTACAACTTCCAGTGGGCGTGGTCCAGCGCCGTCGCCTGCGCCGAAGCCCTCGCCAACCGTCCAAAAACAGGTTAGAATGCCTGTTTTGCTGGTACCGCGCCGGAACGGTGCCAGCGTACGCCGCGTCGATCCTGGTCCCCTCACGGATCCGAATCAGGGGCCCAGGACTCCGAGCGCAATCTATCCCGAAGGATCTTTCGCTACATGACGACCATCCGTGTCAAGGAAAACGAGCCGTTCGACGTGGCCCTGCGCCGCTTCAAGCGCACGATTGAAAAGCTCGGCCTGCTGACCGAACTCCGCGCCCGCGAGTTCTACGAGAAGCCCACCGCCGAGCGCAAGCGCAAGAAGGCCGCGGCCGTCAAGCGTCACTACAAGCGCGTGCGCAGCATGCAGCTGCCCAAGAAGCTGTACTGATCCTGCCCTGAGCCCGCCTCAGCACCGGCGCCGCGCCCCTGCGGGCCGGTGGACGCGAACAAAGCCCGCGCGGGACGCCGTGACGGGCTTTTGTCGTTTCTGCGCGGCGCGTTGCCACCCTCCCTTTTCCTCCACTGCCCAAGAGCCCCCCATGAGCCTCAAGGACCGCATCACCGACGACATGAAGAACGCCATGCGCGCGAAGGAAGCCGATCGCCTCGGCACCATCCGCCTGCTGCTGGCTGCCATGAAGCAGAAGGAAGTGGACGAGCGCGTGACCTTGGACGACGCGGCGATCGTGGCCATCGTGGACAAGCTGATCAAGCAGCGCAAGGATTCCATCGCGGCCTTCACGCAGGCGGCGCGGATGGACCTGGCCGACAAGGAAACGGCGGAAGTGGCCGTGCTGCAGGCCTACCTGCCCGCGCGCCTGGACCCGGGCGCCATCGAGGCCGCCGTCCGCGCCATCGTCACGGCGCTGGGCGCCAGCGGCCCGGGCGACATGGGCAAGGTGATGGCCGCGGCCAAGGCGCAGCTGGCGGGCCAGGCCGAGATGGGCCAGGTGTCCGCCGCGGTGAAGGCCGCGCTGGCGAAGTAATACGATCACGCCATGGACACCACCCTGCCCCTGCGCCAGATCGCCGACGACGTGTTCGTCGCCCCGCAACTCGACGCGGCCGCCATGGCCGAGCTGGCCCGGCTGGGCTTTCGCAGCGTCGTGAACAACCGGCCCGACTTCGAGCACGGGCCGGACCAGCCCGCGTCCCGGGACGTGGAAGCTGCGGCCCGTGCAGCTGGCCTGGAATACCGCCACCTGCCCGTGGCGGGCGGCTACCAGTCGCCACAGGAGATCGCGGCGTTCCGCCAGCTGGTGGCCGACCTGCCGCATCCGCTGCTGGCGTTCTGCCGGTCCGGGGCGCGGTCCACGCGGCTGTACCAGCTGAGCCAGGAAGGCTGAGGCGGGCGGCCCGGCCAGGGCTGAGATCCGGGCCGTCTCCGGCCAACTCATGGCCCCCGCAAGCGCCCCCGAGGCGCTTTTTTTGCGCCCGATTTAAAAACGAACGTTCGTGCGGGAAAACGCCGATTGTTGCTGCGGCGCGATCTTCCCGACAGTCACCCCGCTGCCCGCGGTCGTTCCCGCGGTCGTTCCAACAGTCCTTGCAGCAGTCGTTCCAGCAGTCGTTCCCGGCAGTCGTCTTCGTCGTCTCGGTTTCCTTCTCGCACGAAAGGGTCCCAGCATGAAAGTCAGGCTCAGCACGATCGCCAAGGGCGCTGCCACGATGGCAGTCCTCGCGGTCCTCGCTTCCCACGCGACGAATTTCTCGTTGTGGATCAACGGCCGCACGGGGGGCGGCCAGCTCGGCAACTACGCCGACTTCTCCTACTGGGGACCGGGCGGCACCGCCGCGGGCGTGAACAAGAAGTCGGTCAACTGGGACGGCTACAACCACATCTCCGACCAGAACTACCTGGTGCGCAATGCCCTGGACTGCTACTGCACGGGCACCAACTGGTGCTACGTGGCCGTGCACAGCGCGGGCGACCTGATGATGGGCTACACGATGGCGATGTACGGCGGCTCCACGCGGTACAAGAAGACGCCGTCGCCGAACGGCTCGGGCACCTGCAACAACTCCGACGGCACCACGCAGGTGGGCTGGAACATCAAGTGGGTGGACGTCGCGGCCGGTGCGGCCGGCGGCTCGGAGCTGGCCGACTACGGCGACTGGGCGGTGTCCGACCCGCTGACGTCGGACCTGAAGACGGCCACCGCGCGCGCCATGTACGACCACAACAACACGCGCAGCAAGTGGTTCTACATGTTCGCGGGCGCCAAGGGCACGCTCTACTCGGGCATCCTGCCGGGGCAGGACGACGAGGTGGTGGCCTACCACTCCTCGGGCGGCGTCTCGGGCACCTCCGGCGGGTCGTACTGCAACCCCAGCGACTGGTTGTGCAACGACCTGACGCTGGGCACCGCGGCCAACGAAGGCGGCCGCGCCAAGTGGTCGTACCACTCGGTCTCGTTCCGTGACGACGGCGAGAACTACAACCACTACACGAGCGGCAACTGGGCCGGCGTCGTGTCGGTCGTGCGGCAGGACATGGTGAACTACGCGCAGTGAGCCGCGCAGTGCGGCGCGTCGCCATTCCCGTGACGTCCCGAGCCTCCCGGCGCCGCCAGCGCGGCGCATGGCGGCACGCGGTGGCGCCCGCCCTGGCGCTGGTGGCGGCCGCCGTGGCGTGGTTCGCGTCGCGCGCGGACACGCCGCCGGCCCTGCCGGCCGAGGCGCTCGCCATGGCGGGCGTGGCCGCGCCGGCCGCCGGGCCGGCAGCGCCCGGAGACACGCGTGCGCACGCGGGCCCTGTGGCGCCCTTCTCGGCCGACGGCGCCAGCGCGCGCCAGGCCGCCCTGCTGCAGGCGCGCCAGCGCCTCGCGCGCGCGCAGGCGTCGCTGGAAGCCTACAAGGCGTCCACGCGCTACCCGTACGACTCGCGCCCGGCCGCGGAACACCGCGACCAGATGAACCCGCACACCCCCATCGCCAGCGAGGGGCCGTTGCGCATGCCGGGCGGCGGGCCCGTGGCGGGGTTGCACGTGCGCACCACGCAGGAACGCGTGTTCGTCAGCGGCAGCGATTCGTCGCGCTTCACGGTGACGGTGGTGGACGACAACGGCGTGCCCCAACCGATGCGCATCGTGCGGTCGGTGGTGCACGCGCCCGACGCGACGTCGCCGGTGGCCGCGGCGCGCGCGCCCGCGGGCCCGCCCTCGCCCATCGTGTCGCTGCCGTTCACGGACGACGGCGCGGGCGCCGACGAGCACGCCGCCGACGGCACGTACAGCGCGCAGCTCACCCCGTCAGCCATCGGCTTCGCGGCCTTTCCCGGCACGATTCGCACCGAACTGACGCTGCAGGTGGGCGACAACGCCGGCTACGCGGCCTTCGACATCGTCTACGCGCCCAACCAGCCCGCCACGTGGACCGGGCGCACGCGCGAGGCCCTGGAGGCCGGATCGCTGAGCCTGTACCTGGGCGCCAACGTGCAGCAGGCGGGCCGCTACGTCATCACCGGCCGCGTGGACGACGCCACCGGCAAGCCCTTCGCGCTGGTGTCGTTCAACGACGACCTGGGCGCCGGCCCGCACGACGTGAAGCTGACCGTCTTCGGGCAGCTGGTGCGCGACCAGAAGCCCGTGTTCCCGCTGACGCTGCGCGACGTCGACGGCTTCCTGCTGAAGCAGGACACCTTCCCGGACCGGGACCTGATGCCGCGCCTGGACGGCCCGGTGATGACCACCCGCAAGTACACCGTGGGCGCGTTCGCCGAGGGCGAGTGGCACAGCGAGGAGAAGGACCGATACCTGGGGGAGTACCAGCGCGACGTGGCCGTGGCGCAGGGGCAGGTGGATCGCCTGGCGCTGGCGCCGGTGCCGCCGGCGCCGCCGCCGATGACCCCGGCCAGCGGCCCCTGATCAGCTCCCCAGGTACGCCTCGCGCACCCGCGGCTCGTCCAGCAGCGCGGCGCCGGTGCCCTGCAGCACGATCCGCCCCGTCTCGATCACGTAGGCGCGGTCGGCGATGCGCAGCGCCTGCCGCACGTTCTGCTCCACCAGGAACAGCGTCATGCCGTCGGCGTTGATGCGCTGCAGCGCGCGGAAGATGTCCTGCACGACGATGGGCGCGAGGCCCATTGACGGCTCGTCCAGCAGCAGCACGCGCGGCCTGGCCATCAGCGCCCGCCCGATGGCCAGCATCTGCTGCTCGCCACCCGACAGGTTGCCTGCCAGGCCGTGCTCGCGCTCCTTCAGGCGTGGGAACAGCCCGTAGATGCGCTCCAGGTCCTGCGCGCGCGCGGCCGCGCCGTCGCGTCGCGTGTAGGCGCCCAGCTCGAGGTTCTCGCGCACGGTGAGCGTGGTGAGCGTGGCGCGCCCTTCGGCCACCTGCACGAGGCCGCTGGCCACGATGCGATGCGGGGCCATCCCGCCGATGTCGCGGCCGTCGAGCGAGATCCTGCCGGCCGCCTTGGCCACCAGCCCGGACAGCGCGAGCAGCGTGGTGGACTTGCCGGCGCCGTTGGCGCCCACGAGCGTGGTGATGCGGCCGGGCGCCAGGTCGAAGTCGATGCCCTTGACGGCCTCGATGTGGCCGTAGTTCACCACCAGGCCGCGGACGGACAGGATCGGCGCCGGGGTGGCGCTGGCGTCGACGGGGTTGGGGGTGCTCATGCCGACACGCCCCGGTCCACCGCCACCGGTGCGTCCTCGTCCCGGCCCAGGTAGGCCTCGATCACCTGCGGGTCGTTGCGGATCTGGTCGGGGCCGCCCTCGGCGATGATGCGGCCAAAGTTCAGCACCGCGATGCGCGAGCACAGGCCCATCACGAAGCGCATGTCGTGCTCGATCATGAAGATGGTGTAGCCGCGGGCCTGGATGTTGACGATCTCGGCCATCAGCTCCGTCTTCTCCACCGCATTCATGCCGGCCACGGGCTCGTCCAGCAGCAGCAGGCGCGGCTCGCTGGCCAGCGCGCGCGCCAGCTCCAGTTTTCGCTGCTCGCCGTACGACAGGTTGTCCGCCACGGCGTCGGCCTTGTGGTCCAGCTTCATCCACGACAGCAGCTCGCGCGCGCGCTCGCGGGCCGCGCGCTCGGCCGCGAGGAAGCCCGGCAGCCGCAGCAGCCAGCCGGCCGGGCCGTAGGGCAGTCGCGCGTGCATGCCGACGATGACGTTCTCCAGCAGCGTCATCTCCTTGAAGATGCGGATGTTCTGGAACGTGCGCGCGATGCCGCCCTGCGTGATGCGGTAGGGCGCGGTGCCCACGAGCGACCGGCCATCGAACAGGATGTCGCCACCGCTGGGCGGCAGCAGGCCGGTGACCAGGTTGAACACCGTGGTCTTGCCCGCGCCGTTGGGGCCGATCAGGCCGAAGATGCCGCCCGCCGGGATGGCCAGCTGCACGTCCTGCAGCACCTTCAGGCCACCGAAGTGGCGGGAGACGCCCTGCAGCTGGAGCAGCGGGCCGGAAGCCATGGTCGCGGTCATCGTGGCGCCCTGCCCAGCCAGCGCCGGAAGCGCGCCGGATCCCACAGCCCGCGCGGCAGGAACAGCACGATCACCACCAGGATCAGGCCGTTCACCACCAGGCGGAAACCCTTCAGGCCGCGCAGCAGCTCGGGCAGCAGCGTCAGGATCAGCGCGCCGGACAGCGGGCCGCCCAGGCTGCCGGTGCCGCCCAGCACGGTCATCGTCAGGATCTCGACGCCGCGGTCGAAGCCGAACTCGCCGGGGCCGATGAAGAACGTGAGGTGCGCGTTGAGCGCGCCCGCCAGGCCGGCCAGCACCGCGCCCAGAACGAAGGCGAGCAGCTTGTGGGCGTTGACGTCGATGCCCATCAGTCCCGCCGCCGTCTCGTCCAGCTTGATGGCCTCGAATGCGCGGCCCACCTTGGAGCGCCGCAGGCGCGCCAGCACAAACAGCGCGACCGCCAGCGCCAGCACGATGTGCCACCACTGGGTGAGCTGCGGGATGCCGTTCAGGCCCAGCGCGCCACCGCTCCAGGACTCGGTGTTGAGGATCAGGATGCGCACCACCTCGCCGAAGGCCAGCGTGGCCATGGCCAGGTACACGCCCGACAGCCGCAGCGTGGGCCCGCCGATGACCAGCGCCACCAGCGCCGGGGCCACCATGCCCCCCGCCAGCGCCACCGGGAAGGGCATGCCGGCGTTCATCGTGAGCAGCGCGGACGTGTACGCCCCGATGCCCATGAACGCCGCGTTGGCCATCGCCAGCTGGCCGCAGGACAGCGTGAGCCAGATGGACAGCGCCAGCAGCGCGTTGGTGCCCACGGTGAGCACCAGGTTGCTGTAGACGCTCCAGAAGTTGTCGAACCAGTCGGTCATGCGGTCAGGCCCCGGGCCGTGCACGGCCGCTCCGAAGCGGCCCGGCGCCCCCTCGGGGGGCTCGCGAGCGAAGCGAGCGTGGGCGTCATACCTTGCGCTCGTTCACCTTGCCGAACAGGCCCTTGGGCCGCACCAGCAGGACGAGGAACAACAGCCCGAACGCCACCGCGTCGCGCACCGTGGAGCCCACGTAGGCCACCGACAGCACCTCCGCGAAGCCCAGGAACAGGCCCGCCAGCATCGCGCCGCGGATGTCGCCCATGCCGCCCAGGATGATCACCGCGATGCCCTTGTGCAGCATCGGCTGGCCCATCAACGGGAAGATGGCGTTGGAGTACAGGCCGATCAGCACGCCGGCCATGCCGCCCAGGCCGGCGGCCACGAACGACGTGGCCATGAACAGCCCTTCGACGTTGACGCCCACCAGCGCGGCCGCCCGGGGCGATTCGGCGATGGCGCGCAGCGCCCGGCCCACCTGCGTGCGCCGCAGCACCAGCAGCAGCACGGCCATCAGGCCGAACGACAGCACGATGATGGCGAGCTCGAGCGCGGTGACGTCCAGGCCGGCCAGCCGGAACGAATCCTGGGGCAGCAGCTCCGCCGGGAAGCGCAGGTTGGCTGCGCCGAACAGGCCCTGCGCCAGGTTGTTCAGCGCGATGGCCAGGCCGATGGTGGCGATCATCGGGATCAGGTGCGGCGCGTTGCGCCGGCGCAGGGGACGCAGCACCGCCACGTCGATCAGCAGGCCCATCAGCGCCGCGAAGAGGAAGGCCGCCGGCAGCGCGGCCCACAGCGGCAGGGGCAGCACTTCAACGGCTTCCAGCGCGGCGTAGGCCCCCACCATGAAGATGGCGCCGTGCGAGAGGTTGATCACCCCCAGCACGCCGAACACGAGCGTGAAGCCCAGCGCGAACAGCGCGTAGACGCTGCCCAGCGACAGGGCGTTGAAGAGTTGCTGGCCGAGCACGCTTACTGCTCGATCACGTATTCCTTGCCCTTGGTGACGCTGACGATGGGCGTCTGGCTGGCGTCATATCCCGCCGGCGCGCCGGCCTTGTCGCTGGCGCGGCGGAACGCGAACGCGCCCGTGGCGCCGGTCCACTTGATGGCGGGCAGCGCGGCCTGCACCGCGTCGCGGTCCTTGGCCAGGTCGCCTGACATCTTGACCTTCTTCAGGGCCGCCGTGGCGATGTGCATGGCGTCATACGCCTGCGCCGCGAACTGGTCGGGAGGCGCGTGGTACTTCTGCGTGAACGACACGATGAAGGAGTTGTTCTCCTTGGCGTGGTTCTGGATGGACCACGGGCTGCCGATCCACAGGCCGTCGGACGCGCCCTTGGCCAGGTCGAACACCTTGACCGAGTTCATGCCGTTGCCGCCGATGACGGGCACGGTGAGGCCCAGCTGGCGGGCCTGCACCATGATGGGCGCGCCTTCGGCCAGCAGCGCCGACAGCACGATGGCGTCGGGGTTGGTGGCCTTGATCTTGGTCAGCTGCGCCTTGAAGTCGACGTCGCCCTTGGCGAAGGTCTCCGTCGTGGTGACGGTGATCTTCTGGTCTTCCAGCGCCTTCTTGAAGTTGTCGTAGCCGCTCTTGGTGAAGACGTCGTCGTTGCCGTACAGCACCGCCACCTTCTTGATGTTGTTCTTCTTCACCGCCGTGCGGATGGTGACGGGCAGCACGTCGGCCTCGGTGACCGAGTTGCGGAAGACGTGGTCGCCGATGGAGGTGATGCCGTCGGCGGTGTTGGAGGTGCCGAACACCACGATCTTCGCGGCCTGCGCGATGGGGTCCGCGGCCTGCGCCGAGTTGGACAACGTGGGGCCGAACAGCATCACCACCTTGTCCTGGAAGATCAGCTTCTTGAAGGCGTTGATCGCCTCTTCCTTCTTGCCCTGCTCGTCCTCGATCACCAGCGCGATCTTGTTGCCGTTGACGCCGCCCGCGGCGTTGATCTCGTCCACCGCCAGCTGGAAGCCGTTGCGGATGCTGGTGCCGTACTGGGCGGCCGGACCGGACAGGGCCTCGGCCACGCCGATCTTGATGTCGGCGGCTTGGGCGAGGCCCGCCGACAAGGCCAGGGCGGCGGCGGCGGCAAGGGAAGTGACGTGCGTCAAGGCGGTCTCCAGCGTCATTGTGTCGAAAGGCAAATGATAGTGCGCGGGCAGAGTGCCAACGGGCGGCGCGGCATGTGGCAATCCACATGGCCAGGCGCGCGCGGTGAGGTCGGCGGCCCGACCCCCGGGTTCAGCTGCCCGCCACCTTCATGGGCGACAGCAGCACCGAGCCGATCGTCTTGGACCCCGCGTTGTAGGCGTCCGCGCCGACGGCCTGGATGCCCATCAGCATGTCCTTCAGGTTGCCGGCGATGGTGACCTCCTCCACCGGGTGCACGATCTGGCCGTTCTCCACCCAGAAGCCCGCCGCGCCGCGCGAGTAGTCGCCGGTGACGTAGTTGACGCCCTGCCCCATCAGCTCGATGACGAACAGCCCGCGCCCCAGCTTGCGCAGCATGGCGGTGAGGTCGTCGCCGGGCATCGTGCCGCGGTGCGTGAGCGTGAGGTTCTGCGAGCCGCCGGCGTGGCCGGTGGTCTTCATGCCCAGCTTGCGGGCCGAGTAGCTGCCGAGGAAGTAGCCCTGCACCACGCCGCCCTCGACCACCGTGCGGGCGCGGGTGCGCACGCCCTCGTCGTCGAACGGCGCGCTGCCCTTGCCGCGCAGCAGGTGCGGGTCCTCGTGCACGTCGATGGCGCCCGCGAACACCTGCTGGCCCAGGCTGTCGTGCAGGAACGTGGCCTTGCGGTACAGCGCGCCGCCGCTCACGGCCTGCACGAACCCGCCCAGCAGCCCGGAGGCGAGCGTGGACTCGAACAGCACCGGCACCTCGCAGGTGGGGAGCTTGCGGGCGTTCAGGCGCGACAGCGCCCGCTCGGCGGCGTAGCGGCCCACGGCCTCGGGGGCGGCCATCTCGCGCGCGTCGCGCATCGACGTGTACCAGTGGTCGCGCTGCATGCCCGCGCCCTTGCCGGCGATGGGCGCCACGGCCAGCGAGTGGCGCGAGCCGGGATAGCCGCCGCGGAACCCGCGGCTGTTGCCGGCCTGGAAGTGCGACTGCTGCGCGGACACCGAGGCGCCTTCGGAGTTGGTGATCTTGCGGCTGGTGGCGAACGCGGCGGCCTCGCAGCGGCGCGCGAGCTCGGTGGCCTGCGCCGTGTCCACGTCCCACGGGAAGAACAGGTCCAGCGGGCGCGCGGCCTCCTCCGGCGTGACGATGTCCTCGGCGTCCGGCAGGCCGGCCGCCGGATCCTCCGCCGTGAAGCGCGCGATGTCATGGGCCGCGCGCACGGTCTGCTCCAGCGCCTGGCGGGAGAAGTCGGACGTGCTGGCATTGCCGCGCCGCTGGCCCAGGTAGACCGTGACGCCCACCGACTTGTCGCGGTTGCGCTCGACGTTCTCGACCTCGCCCTTGCGCACGGACACGGACAGGCCGCTGCCCTCGGACACCTCCACCGCCGCGTCGGACGCGCCCTGCTGGCGCGCGATCCTCAGCACGTCCTCGACGATTTCCTGGAACTGTTCCGGCCGGAACGAGAAGCCTTGGGCATCGGCGGGGGAAGAAGAGGCCATCGGGTGGGTGCTGGTTGGTGCGGGGGTGGGCGACAATCATAGCCACCGAATCCATTTCCGCGACCGCCACGCGTCCATCCCCGACATGCCCCGCGCGCCCACCCGCCCCCCCGAGGACCTGCCCGACGTCGAACCGCCGAGCAAGTCGGAACTCAAGCGCCAGATGACCGAGCTGCAGGCGCTGGGCGAAGCCGTCTGCGCCCTGCCCGAGAGCCGCCTGGCCGCCCTGCCCATCGAGGAGCGGCTGCGCGATGCCATCCGCGAGCTCGGCCGCACGCGCTCGTTCGAAGGCAAGCGGCGCCAGATCCAGTACATCGGCAAGCTGATGCGCTTCGAGGACGCCGCGCCGCTGCGCGAGGCCGTCGACGCCTTCAAGCTGGGCAGCGCCAAGGACACCCTGGCGATGCACCAGGCCGAGGCCTGGCGCGAGAAGCTGATCGCCTCCGACGACGCGCTGACGCCCTGGCTGGCCGAGTACCCGCGCACCGACGTGCAGCAGCTGCGCAGCCTGGTGCGCGCGGCGCGCAAGGAATCGGCGGCCGAGAACGCCCGCCACGGCCGCGCCTACCGGGACCTGTTCCAGCTGGTGAAGGGCCACATGACGGCCCGTCCCGAGGACCTGCACGACGCGGGCGACGACCTGGCCGATCGGGACGGCGGGCACGATGCCTGAGGGCACGATGCCTGGGGGCGCGGTGCCTGGGGGCGAGTTGCCGGCGGGCGCGACCCTCGCGCTGGAGCCCGTGCGCATCGGCGTGGTCAGCATCAGCGACCGCGCGTCGGCAGGCGTCTACGCCGACCAGGGCGTGCCGGCGCTGCAGGACTGGCTGGGGCGCGCCGTGCGCAACCCCGTCGCCTGGGAGACGCGCCTGATCGCCGACGACGAGGACACCATCGCCGCGACCCTGGTGGCCCTGGTGGACGAGCACGCCTGCGACCTGGTGCTCACCACCGGCGGCACCGGGCCGGCGCCGCGAGACGTCACGCCCGAGGCCACGCTTGCCGTGGCCGACCGCGTGCTGCCCGGCTTCGGCGAGCAGATGCGCCAGATCAGCCTGCGCTTCGTGCCCACGGCCATCCTGTCGCGCCAGGTGGGCGTGGTGCGCGGCCGGGCGCTGATCCTGAACCTGCCGGGGCAGCCCAAGTCCATCGCCGAGACCCTGCAGGGCCTGCCGGCCGCGGTGCCGCCCGTGCCCGGCATCTTCGCCGCGGTGCCCTACTGCATCGACCTGATCGGGGGCCCTTACTTCGAGACGGACCCGGACGTCTGCGACGCGTTCCGGCCCAAGTCCGCCCGGCGCCCCGCGCGTGCGTAGGCCCGCGCGCCCGCACCCACGCCCGCGTTCTCGCCTGCACCCCACGCCCGTACGCACGCACGCCGATGAGTCCACGCCGACCCATGCGACATCCGCTGCTCGCGACCAGCCTGGTGGCCGGCCTGCTGGCCGCCCTGGCGGCCGCCCCGGCCCGCGCCGCCGACGACGCCGACGCGATGCTGGTCTACACGGTGGGTCCGCACGACACGCTGATCGGGCTGAACAGGCACCTGTTCGCCGGCGCGGGGTCGTGGCCCGAGGTGGCAAGGCTGAACCACCTGGCGGACCCCAACCGCATCATGCCCGGCCAGCTGCTGCGCGTGCCGACGCGGCTGCTGCGCTCGTACGACACGCCGGCGGTGATCACGTCCGTCAGCGGCGACGTGCGCGTCGGCCCCGCCGGGCAGGAGCTGCCCGCCTCCGTGGGCATGTCGCTGGCCGAGCACGTGCCCGTCCGCACGGCACCGCGCAGCTCCGCCGTGCTGACGCTGGCCGATGGCAGCCGCGTGCAGCTCGCCCCGGACACCGAGGGCGTGCTGGACGAGCACCGCAAGTTCCGCCTGAAGCCCACCGCCGCGGCCATCGACGACGGCCTGCTGGCGGCCACGCTGCGCCTCGTGCACGGCAGCGTGCAGGTGTTCGCCACGAAGGTGCTGCGCGCCCGCCCGCTGGAGGTGAAGACGCCCGCGGCCGTGATCGGCGTGCGCGGCACCGCCTACCGCGTGCACCACGGCGACGGCCCGGCGCCCGCGCCCGGCGCCGCGCCGTCGTCCACGACGGAGGTGCTGGAAGGCAAGGTGGCCGCGGCCGCCGGCCGTGCCGCGGCCGATGTGCCCGCCGGCAACGGCGCCGCCCTGGTGCCGGACGTCCAGCCCGTGGTGGTGCCGCTGCTGCCGGCGCCCGACCTGTCGTCGGTGCCCGCGCGGCTCGAGCAATCCGTGCTGCGCCTGCGCCTGCCCGGCGCCACGCCGCTGCGCGTCCAGCTGGCGGCCGATGCCGCGTTCGACCAGCTGTTGCGCGACGAGCGAGTCGCCGCCGGCGCAGAGCTGGTGCTGGACGACATCGCCGACGGCGCGCGCTGGCTGCGTGTGCGCGCGATCGATCCCCACGGCATCGAGGGGCTGGATGCGGTGCGCCAAGTGGAATTCGCGGCCCACCCGCTGGCGCCCGCCATGACCGCGCCCGGCGAGGGCGCGCGCGTGGCGGCCGCGCCGCTCTTGCTGCGCTGGGCCGCATCGCCCGACGCGGCGGCCGGCGGCGGATACGTGGTGGAGGTATCGCGCGACCCGGCCTTCGACTCGGTGCTGTGGCACCGCGAGGGCCTGGCCACGACGGAGGTGACGTTCGAGCCGCCGTTGCTCGCCACCACGGGCCGGTTCTGGTGGCGGCGCGCGACGCTGCGGGCCGGCGCGACGGGGGCGGCGGGCGCCACGGCGCATGGCCCCTGGAGCGCCGCTTCGACGTTCGAGATGCTGCCCCCGCCGCCTCCGGCACGCGGCCAGGTGGCCGACGCCGGCCGCACGCTCGTGCTGGCCTGGCCCCATGACGAATCGCTGGCCGCGCCGCGCTGGCAGGTGCAGTTCGCGACGACGCCGTCGTTCGACGGTGCCGCCCCGCTGGACGTGCCCGGCCCCGAATGGCGGCTGGCGCTGCCGGCGCCCGCCGGCACCCACTGGATGCGCTACCGCGGCATCGACGCCGGCGGCCGCGAGATGCCCTGGAGCATCCCCGCCATCGTCAACGTGCCCGCGGGCACCACCTGGGCCCGCTGACCGGCGATCACTTCACCAGCCGGCTGAGGCCCTCGGCATCGAAGTCCTCGCGCACCTGCGCGTCGCGGGGCACGCATTCGGCCTCCTCGCGCCGCGTCTCCGCCAGCCTCTCGATGGCGTTCCACAGCAGGGAGATCTGGTGCTCATGGCCGGCCGTGTGGTCGATCAGGCCCTTCATCGCCTGCGAGACCGGGTCGTCGCCCTGCGTGACGCCATAGGCGGAGAAGCCCATGCGCTCGGCGGCCGCCTCGCGCGGCGCCAGGTCCTTCGGGATGATCCGGGCCGGGTTGCCCACGGCCGTGGCGCCCGGGGGCACCGGCTTGGTGACGATGGCGCCGGAGCCGACGCGCGCGCCCTCGCCCACCGTGAAGCCGCCGAGGATGCAGGCGTGCGCGCCCACGATGACGCCCCGCTCCAGCGTGGGGTGGCGCTTGGCGCCGCGCACGAGCGACGTGCCGCCCAGCGTGACGCCCTGGTAGATGGTGCAGTCGTCGTGCACCTCGGCCATCTGCCCGATGACGACGCCCATGCCGTGGTCGATGAACACGCGGTGGCCGATGTGCGCGGCCGGGTGGATCTCGATGCCGGTGAGGAAGCGCGCCCAGTGCGACAGCCAGCGCGCCAGCCACTTCAGCCCGTGGTGCCAGCACCAGTGCGCGGGGCGATGGAACATCAGCGCATGCAGGCCGGGGTAACAGGTGAGGACCTCCCAGCGCGAGCGCGCGGCGGGGTCGCGCTCGAGGATGCAATCGATGTCTTCGCGCAATCGGGAGAACATGACGGGGAGGTCCGGCAGACGAGGAAGCGGGTGGAGGACGGCCAACGAAAACCAGTGTAGCGGGCGGCCGTCTTCCGCGCCGGCGCGGGCCTACTGGCGCTCGTCGTGCTGCCGCACGTGCCGGGCGATGCCGCGCAGGATGTGCACCTCTTCCTGCGTCACCCGGGCACGATTGAGCAGCTGGTGCAGGCGCGCCATCAGCTTGCGCGGCGCGGCGGGATCGAGGAAGCCGATGGACTCCAGCACCTCGCGCCAGTGCACCAGCAGGCCGGCCACGGCGGCACCGTCGGCCGCGCGCACGGGCCGGGTGCGTTCCACCACCGGGAAGCCGCCCTGCGCCTGGCGCCACTCGTACGCGATGACCTGCACGGCCTGCGCGAGGTTGAGCGAGCCGTAGCCGGGCGCGGTGGGGATGCTGAGGCACGCGTGGCAGGCGTAGACCTCGTCGTTGCCCAGGCCGAAGCGCTCGCCGCCGAACACGAAGCCCGCCACCAGCGGCTGAGCGCCGGCCTGCGCCGCCAGCGCCGCGAAGCCTTCGCGCGGGGCCACGGTGGGCGGGCCGAAATCGCGCGGCGTCATGGCCGTGGCGCAGGCGTACGTCACGCCGTGCAGCGCCTCGCCCAGCGTGGGGACCACGCGCGCGGCGGCCAACACGTCGGTGGCGCCGGAGGCGAAGGCGAGCGCGTCCGGATGCGCCAGCACGTCCGGGAAGCGGGGCGACACCAGCACCAGCTGCTCGAAGCCCATCACCTTCATCGCGCGCGCGGCCGCCCCCACGTTGCCGGGGTGGCTGGTGTTGACGAGGATGAATCGGGTGGGATCGGTCACGTTCGAACGGGCCAGGCTGGGCAAACCCTGACGGCGCCGCTAAAATGTCGGGTTCGCCGGCATTGTCGACGACCCGGCACCGGGTCGCTGCCGCCGGCCCGCTCTTTGCCCCCGTCGCCGCCTCCGGCCCCGCGCAGCACCCCTGCGCCGGGCTCGTCACCCCGCCCACCCTTTCCGGTACAGGTCCGCCCGATGTCGCCCACGCAGCTCCATCCCATGCTCAACATCGCCGTCAAGGCGGCCCGCGCGGCCGGGGCGATCATCAACCGCGCGTCGCTGGACCTCGACCTGCTGCAGGTGACGGTGAAGAACCCCAACGACTTCGTCACCGAGGTGGACCAGGCGGCCGAGCACGCCATCATCGACATCCTGCTGCAGGCCTATCCGGGCCACGGCATCCTGGCCGAGGAGTCGGGCCGCACGTTCGGGGCCAGGGACAGCGAGTTCACCTGGATCATCGATCCGCTGGACGGCACCACCAACTTCATCCACGGCTTTCCCGTGTACGCCGTGTCCATCGCCCTGGCGCACCGCGGCGTGGTGCAGCAGGCGGTGGTGTACGACCCGGCCCGCAACGACCTGTTCATGGCCTCGAAGGGCCGCGGCGCGTACCTGAACGACCGGCGCCTGCGCGTGTCCAAGCGCACGCGGCTGGCCGATTCCCTGGTCGGCACGGGCTTCCCGTTCCGCAAGGGCGACAACTTCAAGCGCTACGTCAAGATGTTCGAGGACGTGATGCAGCAGTGCGCCGGCCTGCGCCGCCCGGGGGCCGCCGCGCTGGACCTGTGCTACGTGGCCGCGGGCTACTACGACGGCTTCTTCGAGACCGGCCTGAACCCGTGGGACATCGCCGCGGGCTCGCTGATGATCACCGAGGCCGGCGGCCTGATCGGCAACTTCACCGGCGAAGCCGACTTCATGTACCAGCGCGAGGTGGTGGCGGGCAACCCGAAGGTCTACGGCCAGCTGGTGCAGATCCTGTCGCCCTATACGCGCGTGCTGAAGGACGTGGAGGCGCCGCAGGGCGACGACGGCGCCGCGCGCGACGACGCTGGCGGGGATGCCACCTCGGCCTTCGTAGCCGCGGTGCAGGGCGAGGACGGCCAGGCGGCCGCCGCGGATCCCGCGGCCACGCCGGAGGCGCCGCGCGAGCGCAAGCCCATCCGCATCACGCGCGCGGCCAAGGCCGCCGAGGACGCCGCGCAGCGCGACGGGGGTGCACCGGCGCGCCCGCCGCGCCGTGAAGGCCCCGGCGGCCCGCGCCACGACGCGCCGGCCGGCCCGCACGGGCGCAAGCCGGGCGGCCCGCGCCGCTGACGCGCAGCGCGGCTTGGTGCCGCTCAGTGCGGCTCTGTGCGGCTCAGTGCGCCTTGCACATCCGCGTGTCCTGCGCCACCACGGTTCCGCTCGCGTCCACCAGCGTCCCGGTGGCCGTGTCGTTGACGATGAACTTCTTGCCGATGGGCGTGGCGCCATCCTTGATTTCGCTCTTCTTGCTGTCGAAGTCGAACTGCACCACGCCCTGCTGGGCCGGCTGCGACGCGGCGGTGGCCTGGTGCGCGGCCGAGGTCAGCACGGCCGTGTAGGCGCCGCCCGCGAGGTTGGCGCCGTCCACCGACGCGCGCGAGCGGGTGGCGCCCCAGGTGTCGCAGCGCACGCGGATCGTCTGGGCGTGGACGGCGGCCAGCGAGGCCAGTCCGAGGGCCAGCAGCACGGCGGTGCGCAGGGTGGCGGAACGGTTGATCGGGGTCATGGAGCTCTCCTGTGCCTGTCATGTCATCGGGGCGCGGCCCCATGCCGCGCCCGGGGGTGATTGGGGCGCGGCCAGGACATGCCGGCGTTGATCAGGCGCAAGCGTGCCCGCCTGCCTCAGCCGCCTGACAGGGTCGTATCAGGACGTACGGGGGGGCGGACAACGCAAGGCGCCTCAGTCGAGCAGCGCACGGCGCGGCATGTCGGCGCCGCGGCGCGCGCAGGTCAGGGCCGCGGCGCGGGCGGCGAACGACAGCGCCTCGGCCACCGCGGCGCCTTCCAGCCGACCCACGGCATCCGGCGAAAGGTAGCCGCGTTCGGCCAGCCAGCACAGCAGCGCGGCCTGGAACGTGTCGCCCGCGCCTACCGTGTCGACCACCGCCACCGGCATCGCCGCCTGCGCCACGGGGCCCGAGGCGCGGCTCCACGCCACCGCCCCCGCCGCCCCTCGCGTCACCACCACCAGGGCCACGCCGGCGGCCAGGGCCTGCCGCGCGAACTCGTCGGCGGCGACGCCGGGCCTGAGCAGCGCCAGGTCCTCATCGCTCGCCTTCAGCACGGTGGTGCGCGGCAGCATCCAGTCCAGCTGCGCGCGCCACGGGGCCAGGTCGGGCACCACGTTGCGACGCACGTTCGGGTCGAACGACACCAGCGTCGTCCCGCTCGTTGCCGCCTCGTCCACGAGCGCCCGCAGCGTCGCCGCGATCGGCTCGACGACCGTGGCGTAGGAGCCCACGTGCAGGCCCCGCCACGGCACCGGCAGGCGTCGCAGCACGGGCAGGTGGTCGGGCCGCAATTGCCGGTCCGCGGCCGCGTGGCCGTAGAAGTCGTAGGAGGGCACGCCGCGATCGTCCAGGCCCACGAGGCCCAGCGTGGTGGGGGCGTCCACGCGCTGCAGCACGCGCAGGTCCAGCTGCTCGGCCGCCATCGCGCGCACGAGGCGATCCCCCAGGAAGCCACGCGACACCGCGCCGAAGAACGCCACCGGTTGCGCCAGCCGCGCGAGCGCGATGGCGGTGTTGAGCGGCGAGCCGCCGACGCGCGCCTCCAGCGCCAGCCCGCCCGGCGTGTCCTCGCCACCGAACACGTCCATCAACGCTTCGCCGCACACCAGCCACATCGCTTCTTCCTCCCAGGATGACGGGGCGGAGCATAGGACGAATGCGGCCGCGGGCGCCCTGGCGGTGCATGCCAGAATCGTCCGGTGAGGACCGCCTTCGATCTCCTGGCCCGGCAGGGCATGCGCTGGCTGGCGGGCACCGCGCTGCTCGTTCTGGCGGTTGCCACCTCCGCGGCGACGGCGCGCCAGGACGGCCCACCGGAGCGGGACATGACCGGGGCCGCCACCCACCAAGTCGTCCTCGCCGCCGAGGACGACGCCGCGCCGTGGTCCTACGCCGACGGCAGCGGCTTCGTCAACGACCTGGTGCTGGCCGCGTTCCGCGAGGCCGGCTGGTCGGTCCAGCTGTCCGTCATGCCCTACGCCCGGTGCAAGGCACTGGCGCTGCATGGCGACATCGCCGGCTGCTTCACCACCAGCCACGCACCCGGTCTCGACGCGGGCCTGATGTTCCCGGCCGAGCCCGTGATCGACCCGCGGCACGTGATCGTGGCGCGCAACGGCACGCACTGGCAGGGCTGCGATCCCGCCCGGTGGGGCGCGCGCCCCTTAGTGGGCACGGTGCGCGGCTACGAGTACGTCCCGGAAGCCGACGCGCTGTTCAGCCGCGACGCCGCGCGGGCCGACGTGTCGGATTCCGAGATCACGAACCTGCGCAAGCTGCGCGCCGGGCGCATCGACCTGGCGCTGGTCGTGCTGGACGACGTGAAGCGGCTGGACTACCTGGCCCGGCTCGCGGCCGTGCCCCCGGACTTCCGCACCGTGTGCGACCTGGGCCCGCTGCCGGGTTACGTGGCCTTCAGCCGCCGCCATCCGCAGGGCGCGGCGGCGCTGGCCGCCTTCGACGCGGGCATGGCGCGCCTGAAGCGCCGTGGCGGCCTGGCGCCGCTGGTCGCGGCCTGGCGCACGCGCGCCCTCGACGCCGCCGCGGCCAAGGTGCACTGATGCGGCTTGCCGGCGCCAACGATCCCGCACGCCGCCGGCTGACCCTGGCCCTGCCCGTCATCGCGGGCCTGGTGGCGATCGTCACGCTGCTGGTGGGCACGTACGCCGCGGTGACCTACTCGCACGAGGTGCAGGCGCGGCACGCGGACCTGCGCCGCCACGTGGACGTGGAGGCGGACCAGTTGGCGGAGGCCCTGGCGCTGCCGATGTGGAACCTCGACCTGGCGCACATGCGCGGCGTGCTGGCCAGCGGCCTGGGCGAGTCGGACATCGTGGCGGTGGAGGCCATCACCGCGGACCAGCGCGTGCTGCTGGCGCGCGACGACGCGCAGCGCGTGCTGCCGCGGGACCAGCTGCCCGACGACCCGTCGCTGCTGCAGGTCGAGCGCCTGGTGCGCCACGGCCAGCAGGTGATCGGCCGCGTGCGCCTGCGCGCCACGCCCGCGGGCGTGGCGCGGCGCCTGGCCGAGGAGCGCGGATCGCTGCTGCGGCTGGTGGGGCTGCTGGACGCGGGCGTCGTGCTGGGCGTGGGCGTGCTGCTGTGGGCCCTCGTGCTGCGGCCCGTGGCGGCGCTGGACCGCTACGCGGCGCGCGTGCGAGCGGGCGAGCAGGATGCGCAACCCGAGCCCGTGCGCTACCCCGGCGAGCTGGGCGCGCTGCGCGACTCGATCGGCCACATGGTGGCCGCGCAGCATGCGGCGCAGGACGACGTGCGCTCGCTCAACGCGCAACTGGAGCAGCGCGTGGCCGATCGCACGGGCGAACTGGCCGCCGCGCTCGACGCCGGCAACCGCGCGCGCGACCAGGCCGAGCTGGCCACGCGCGCCAAGAGCGAGTTCCTGGCCAACATGAGCCACGAGCTGCGCACCCCGATGAACGCCGTGCTGGGCCTGACCGACCTGGCCCTGCGCGGCCCGCTGGAGCCGCGCCAGCGCGACTACCTGGTGCGCGCGCACGGTGCCGCCGATGCCCTCCTGGCCCTGCTGAACGGCCTGCTCGATTTCTCGCGCATCGAGGCCGGCAAGCTGGAGATCCACCGCGACGTCTTCCACCTGGATGCCCTGCTGCAGCGCGTGGCCAGCGTGGTCGGCGTGCGCGCGCACGAGAAGGGCCTGGCGCTGCGCGTCGGGCGCGACCCCGACGTGCCCGACGCGCTGGTGGGCGACGCCTTGCGGCTGGAGCAGGTGCTGGTGAACCTCGCGGGCAACGCCGTGAAGTTCACGGCGCGTGGCGACGTGACGGTGCACGTGTCGCGCGTGGCGTCGGCCCCGGCCCCCGCCCCCGCCCCGGACCAGGACCCGGACCCGCCTGCCGATCCGTCACCGGCCTTCCGTTTCTCGGTGCGCGACACCGGCATCGGCATCCGTCCGGAGCTGCGCGAGCGGCTGTTCCAGCCCTTCGACCAGCTGGACGGCTCCACCACCCGGCAGTACGGCGGCACGGGCCTCGGCCTGGCCATCTCGCATCACCTGGTGGGGTTGATGGGCGGCCGGATGTCCGTCGACAGCACGCCGGAGGTGGGCAGCGAGTTCGCGTTCGTGGTGCCGCTGGACGAGGCGGCGCTGGCGGCGCCGATGAAGGCACAGGTGCCAGCCCCGACGGCATCGCCGGGCCCGGGTGCGGCCGCCACCTCGGCTGCCCTGCCCTCGGGCCGCATCCTCCTGGTGGAGGACAACGAGCTCAACCAGATGGTGGCCACCGAGCTGCTGAAGATCGTCAGCGACACCGATGTCTCGGTGGCCGCCGACGGCGACCAGGCCCTGCGCCTGCTGCGCGAGGCGCCGTTCGACCTGGTGCTGATGGACGTGCAGATGCCCGGCATGGACGGCTACGAGGTGACCCGGCGCATCCGCCAGGACCTGGCCCTGCGCGTGCCGGTGGTCGCCATGACGGCGCACGCCCGGGCCGAGGACCGGGACCGCTGCCTGGCCGCGGGCATGGACGACTTCGTCGCGAAGCCGTTCGAGCCGGAGGAGCTGGCGGCCGTGGTGGCGCGCTGGCTGGTACGGCCGTCCGCCTAGCGCGGCGCACCTCCGCCTGCGTGGGGTCGTCCGACGCAGCGGCCGGTTCGGGGGCCGGGATCGCCGCTTGCTGCCGGAGGGGCTCCTTCCCTACCGAGCCCTGCCATGGATGCCCTTGCCCGGAAGCGACCGTCGGCCCCCGCCACCGTCGTGTTCGACCTGTTGAACCCGTTGCCCTTCGGCCTGTTCGTGGGGGCGCTCGTGTTCGACGCCACCTACTTCGACAGCGGCGAGATCCTGTGGGACAAGGGCGCGGTCTGGCTGATCGTGCTGGGCCTGGTCTGCGCCATCGTGCCCCGCCTGGTGAACCTGGTGCAGGTGTGGGTGACGCGCTCCGTGCCCCGCGCCGGGGGCGTCGCCCTGGCGTTCTGGCTGAACGTGCTGGCCATCGTCGCCGCCATCGTCAACGCGTTCGTGCACAGCCGCGACGCCTACGCCTCGATGCCGGAAGGGCTCTGGCTGTCCATCGCCACGGTCGCGCTGCTGGCCGTGGCCAGCGTCATCGGCACGCTGGCCACGTGGCGCGCGGGAGACGTGCGATGAGCGCCCGCCACCTGCCCCTGGCCCCCCTGGCCGCCCTGGCCGTGGCCGCCGCGCTGCTGTGCGGCTGCAACGAGCCCGCGCACGTCGACCCGCAACGCCAGGTGGGCGGCGACCCCACGCTGCCCGAGGCCCGCAACTTCCTGGTGCCCCCGATGCAGGTGCCCGAAGGCGTGGGCTGGCACGCCGGCGAGCATCCCACTGCGGCCGCGGGCCTGCGCGTGGAGAAGATCGCCGACGGCCTGAAGCACCCACGCCAGCTGCTGGCGCTGCCCAATGGCGACGTGCTGGTGGTGGAGTCCAACGGCCCCGGCACCGAGGCGCTCACCACGCCCAAGCAGTTCGTCGCCGGCCTGATCAAGGGCCGCTCCGGCAAGTCCGCCAAGGGCGGCAACCGCATCACGCTGCTGCGCCGCGACCCGGCCAGCGGGCAGTGGTCGCAGCACGTCTTCCTGGAACACCTGCATTCGCCTTTCGGCGTGCAGCTGGTGGGCGACACCCTGTACATCGCCAACACCGACGCCATCGTCAAGGTGCCCTACGCGGCGGGCCAGCTGCAGGCGACGCAGGCGCCCACCCAGTTCACAGACCTGCCCGGCACGATCAACCACCACTGGACGAAGGCGCTGCTGGCCAGCCCGGACGGCAAGAAGCTGTACGTGGGCGTGGGCTCCAACAGCAACATCACCGAGAACGGCAGCGACGTGGAATACCGCCGCGCCGTGGTGCTGGAGGTGGACGTGGCCAGCGGCGGCAGCCGGATCTACGCATCGGGCATCCGCAACCCCACGGGCCTGCAGTGGGAGCCCGGCTCGGGGCAGCTCTGGGCCGTCGCCAACGAACGCGACGAGATTGGCGCCGACCTGGTGCCCGACTACCTGACCTCGGTGAAGGAAGGCGGCTTCTACGGCTGGCCCTACAGCTGGTACGGCCAGCACGTGGACGAGCGCGTGAAGCCGCAGCGGCCCGACCTGGTGGCCAAGGCCCTCAAGCCGGACTACGCGCTCGGCTCGCACGTGGCGGCGCTCGGGCTGTGGTTCTACACCGGCACGGCCCTGCCGGCGGCCTACCAGGGCGGCGCCTTCGTCGCCGAGCACGGCAGCTGGGACCGGTCGCCGCTCAGCGGCTACGAGGTCAACTTCGTGAAGTTCGTGGACGGCCATCCCGTGGGCGCGAAGCAGCCGGTGCTGACGGGCTTCGCCTCCGCCGACGAGAAGACCCTGCACGGCGCGCCCGTGGGCCTGGCCCAGGACGCGCAGGGCGCGCTGCTGGTGGCCGACGACGTGGGCAACGCCGTGTGGCGCGTCACGGCGGCGGGGGCGCCGTGACGGGCTGAACGGGGGCGGCGGGGCGATCGCCGACAATCGCCCCGTGACGATTTCCGCCCCGCCCCTGGCCGCCGCTGCGGCCGTCGATCTCTCCGGCCACACCCCGATGATGCAGCAGTACCTGCGCATCAAGGCCGACCACCCCGACACGCTCGTCTTCTACCGGATGGGCGATTTCTACGAGGTGTTCTTCGACGACGCCCGCAAGGCCCACGCCCTGCTGGACATCACGCTCACCACGCGCGGCGCCAGCAACGGCGAGCCGGTCGTGATGGCAGGCGTGCCCGTGCACGCCCTGGAGGCCTACCTGGCGCGCCTGCTGAAGCTGGGCGAGGCCGTGGCCATCGCGGAGCAGGTGGGCGAGGTGGGCGCGTCCAAGGGCCCGGTGGAGCGCAAGGTCACGCGCGTCGTCACGCCCGGCACCGTCACCGACAGCGAACTGCTGGCCGAGCGCCAGGACACGGTGCTGCTGGCCGTCACGTCGTCGCGCACGCGCTGCGGCCTGGCGTGGCTGGCGCTGGCGGAGGGCCGCCTGGGCGTGACCGAGTGCAGCGAGGCGGAGCTGCCCACGTGGCTCGCGCGCCTGCAGCCGGCCGAGATCCTGATCCCGCCGGAGGGCGCGCCCAGCGTTATCAAACAGGGCCGCACGTCCATCGTCCATCGCCCGCAATGGCAGTTCGATGCTGGCCTGGGCCACCGAAAGCTGTGCGAGCGGCTGGGCGTGGCCACGCTGGCGGGCTTCAACGCACAGGATTTGACGCGCGCCCACGCGGCCGCGGCCGCCCTGCTCTCGTACGCCGAGCACACCGCCGGCGGCGCGGGCCGCGCGCTGGCGCACGTCAACACGCTGCAGGTGGCGCACACGAGCGAGCTGCTGGAGCTGCCGCCCGCCACCATCCGCAACCTGGAGCTGGTGCAAACGCTGCGCGGCGAATCGTCGCCCACGCTGCTGTCGCTGCTGGACACCTGCCGCACCGGCATGGGCAGCCGCCTGCTGCGCCTGTGGCTGACGCACCCCTTGCGCGACCGCGCCACCGCACGCGCGCGCCACGAGGCCATCGCCGCGCTGTGCCGGCACGATCCGGAGCCGCTGCGCCAGCAGCTGCGCGGCGTGAGCGACGTGCAGCGCATCGCGGCGCGCATCGCGCTGGGGCAGGTGCGCCCGCGCGAGCTCTCGGGCCTGCGCGACACGCTGCAGCTGCTGCCCGCGCTGGTGGCCTGCCTGCCGCCGCCCCCCGCGCTGCAGGACGCCCCGCTGCTGCAACGCCTGCTGGCCGGCCTGCACCCCGACCCGGAGATCGCGCGGCGCCTGGCCGCCACGCTGGCCGCCGAGCCGGGCGTGATGGTGCGCGACGGCGGCGTCATCGCGGCCGGCTTCGACGCTGAGCTGGACGAGCTGCGCGCCATCGCCACCAACTGCGACCAGTTCCTGGTGGCGCTCGAGTCGCGCGAGCGCCAGCGCACCGGCATCCCCAACCTGCGCGTGCGGTACAACAAGGTGCACGGGTTCTACATCGAGGTGACGGGATCGCACCTGGACAAGGTGCCGGTGGACTACCAGCGCCGCCAGACCCTGAAGAACGCGGAGCGCTACATCACGCCCGAGCTGCGCGCGTTCGAGGACAAGGCGCTGTCGGCGCAAGAGCGATCGCTGGCGCGCGAGAAGCTGCTGTTCGAGGCGCTGGTCGAATCGCTGCAGCCCGCGTTGAAGGCGCTGGGCGACCTGGCCACGGCGCTGGCGTCGCTGGACGCGCTGGCCGCGCTCACCGAGCGCTCGATGACGCTGGACTGGTGCCGCCCCGAGTTCGTGGCGCACCCCTGCCTGGAGATCGAACGCGGCCGCCACCCGGTGGTGGAAGCGCGCCTGGCCGAGCAGGACATCACGTTCATGCCCAACGACTGCCGGCTGGATGCGCGCACCCGCATGCTGATCGTCACCGGCCCCAACATGGGCGGCAAGAGCACGTTCATGCGCCAGGTCGCGCTCATCGCGCTGCTGGGGGCCATCGGCTCGTACGTGCCCGCGGCGGCGTGCCGGCTGGGCCCGATGGACGCCATCCACACGCGCATCGGCGCGGCCGACGACCTGGCCAACGCGCAGTCCACCTTCATGATGGAGATGACCGAGGCGGCGGCGATCGTGCACTCGGCCACGGAGCATTCGCTGGTGCTGATGGACGAGATCGGGCGCGGCACGTCCACGTTCGACGGGCTGGCGCTGGCCGGTGCCATCGCGTCCTGGCTGCACGAGAAGAACCGCGCGTTCACGCTGTTCGCCACGCACTACTTCGAGCTGACCGAGTTCCCGAAGAAGCACGCGCGCGCCTTGAACATGCACGTGTCGGCGGCCGAGAGCGGCGACCAGATCGTGTTCCTGCACGCCATCGAGGCCGGCCCGGCCAGCCGCAGCTACGGCGTGCAGGTGGCC
>FTBV01001949.1_pt1 | contig 37370 bp, 6 predicted proteins | sample 1639281 | NCBI WGS metagenome assembly FTBV01 (sample SAMEA3914864, study PRJEB12502) | metagenome | biome: forest; material: soil | place: USA | collected 2012-03-12 | depth 0.3 m | reverse complement strand
TGCGCCGCCACGGTGCCGCCCGCGACCACGAGCTTGTTGGCCGAGCTGCCCACGCCGGACTGGCCGTGCAGCTGCAGCGCGCCGGCCGCCACGTTGGCGACGGCTTGCGCGGCCGCGTTCTGCGCGTTGACGATCGCGCCCGAGGCGTCGATCGCCACGAGGCCGGTGGCCGAGGCCACGTTGCCCAGCGTGACGTTGCCGCCCGCCGCGGCGATCCACACGTTGCCGCCCGCGCTCGCGAGCGAAGTGGCCTCGAAGGTGACGGCGGTGGCCGCCTGCAGGTCGATCGACTGGCCCGCGCCGTTGGCCGACACGGTGACCGGCGTCGAGGTGCCCACGTTGCCCAGCACCAGCGCGCCGGCCGAGGCCAGCTCGAGGCTGCCGGAGGCCGAGCTCACGCCGGCGTTGACGGCGATGTCGGCGGCCGCGCCGCTGACGTGGTGCGTCTGCACCAGCACGTTGCCGCCGCTGGTGGCCGTGCTGCGGATCGCCCCGGCGACGGTGATCGCGCCGTCGGTGGTGACGATCTGCGCCATGCCCGTGGTGCCGCCCAGCGACACCGCGTTGCCCGTGCCGGTGCCCAGCTGCAGCGCGCCGCTGCGCGCCTGCGTGACGTAGACGTCGCCCGAGCCGGTGTTGGACAGCGTGAGCTCCGTGACGCCGATGCGCACGTTGCTCGCCGCCGAGCCGACGCCGGCCGCCGCGGACAGGTTCAGCGCCGCGGTGGCGCCGTCGACGTTGAGCGTGGCACCCGCCGGCAGCACGTCGGTGATCGCGCCGGTCGTGGCCGTGACCGAGACCGTGCCGCCCGCGGCCAGCGTGGACAGCGCGACGTTGCCGGCGGCGGCCAGCGCGATGCGGCCGTCGTGGCCCGCGTCGAGCGCGCTGATCGTGCGGCCCGAGGCCATCACGATGTTGCCGAGCGTGGACGTGACCGTGACCTGGCCGCCCGCGGAGGCGACGTCGGCGTCGATGCGGACGTCGTGGCCGGTGGACGTGAGCGAGATCGCGCCGCCCGCCGACTGCAGCGCGCCGTCGACCTCGAGGTCGGCGAACGCGCTGAACGACAGCGCGCCGCCCGCGGCCGAGACGGTGGCCTCGATGTCGAGGCGGTCGCCGCTGGACGTGAGCGAGATCGCGCCACCCGTGGTGGTGACGGGCGAGAGCACCGACAGCTGGCCCACGGCGTCGAGCGTGATCGCGCCGGCGTGCGACGAGACCGCGTTGCGCACGGTGAGCAGGTCGCCGGCGCCGGTGGCGTGCAGGCCGACGTGGCCCGAGCCCGCGGTGGACACGCCCGTGCCCGTGGCCGGGACGGTGAGGTTGCTGTTGGTGGTGGTGACGTCGATGTTGCCCGAGCCCGTGGGCGCGGTCTGCTGCACGCCCAGCAGCGTCAGTTCGCCGCCGGCTGCGTCCTGCACGATGGCGATGTCGCCGGTGGTGCCGATGTTGGTGGCGGTGAGCGTGACGGCCTGGATGGACGGCAGCACGATGCCCGTCTTGGCCACGAGATAGAGGTCGGACGCCATCGCCACGGCGTTGCCGCCGGACTGCTGCACGATGCCGCCGAGGGCCGACGTCATCGACAGGTTGGCCGCGCCCGACTGCGCGATCACGGCGTTGTTGAGCGTGATGTCGTGCACCGCGTCGAGCGCGATGTTGCCGTTCACCCAGAACGTGTAGCCCAGCGCCGTGGGCGACGTGCCGAAGCTCGCCACGGTGATGCTGTCGCCGTAGATCGTGACCGGGTCGGCGAACGTGGGCGCGCTGGACGTGCCGTTGTTGTACGTGCCGCCCACCAGCACCGCGCCGTCGCCGACGCTCGCGTGGCCGGCAGTGGACGCGCCGAACACGATGCTCGTGAAGTGCGTGTCCAGCGCGGCGATGTCGGCGTTGCCGAAGTTGAGCGTGTTGACGGTCGTCGCGCCCACCGGGTCGGCGAGGTCGATGGCCTCGTTGGCGGTGGTCGGCGTGATCGTGAGCGTGCCGTGGCCGCTGACGGTCTTCTGGCCGCCCGCGAACACGAGCTGGTTCGACTGGATGGCGATGTTGCCGGCCAGGCCGCCGCTGGTGCCGGTCAGCGAGACGGTCTTGTCGAACACCGTGGACGACGCGCCCACGATGGTGATGCTGCCGCCGCCCGTCAGGGTGACGGACTTGTCGAAGGTGACCGTGCCCGTGGCGTAGATCGTGAGGTTGCCGGTGAGGTTGATCGTGCCCTGGAACTCGACGTTGCCCGCCTTCTGCGTGGCGCTGCCGATGGTGAGGTTGGCCAGCGCGTGGCCCGGCTGCGTGGGGTCGGCATCGACGCTGGCGCCGATGGTCACGTTGCGCGACGCCAGCACGGTCAGGCTGTCGCCCGTGGCCGTGCCGTAGAGGTAGTCGCCCGTGGTGCCCAGCGTGACGCTGCCGCTGCCGCCGGTGCCGGCGGTGATGCTCACGTTGCTCGCGGCGACGGCCAGCGAGTCGCTGACGACCACGTTGCCGCCGGCGCTGATGTTGGCGGCCTGCGTGGTGGTCTGGCCCGGGCCGAGGATGGTCAGCGTCGAGGTGCCGGTGAGCTGCAGCGGCTGGTAGATGAAGACTTCGCCGCCCAGCTGCGGCACTTCGAGGTACAGGTTGTTGGCGATGCTGACCGTGGCCGTGGCGCCGGCGGCGCCGATGTCGACCTCGGAGCCCGCGCTCGGGCCGCCCACGACGATGCCGGCCCAGCCGGACGCGATGTGGCCCAGCGAGCTGCTGTCGATGACCAGCGCCTGCGCCGGCTCGGACGCGCCCGGCGCGGCGCCCAGCACCACCGGGGCGTTGGGGTCGATCGGCACGATGGTGAGCAGGCCACCGCTCGATTGCAGCGTGGCCGCGATCGAGACCTGGCTGCCGCGCAGCGTGACGTTGCGGCCGTTGCCGTTGATGGCCTCGCTGATCACCAGCGTGCCCTGCAGCGTGTAGATCGCCTGGCTGTTGCCGGTGGTCGTCGAGTTGGTCAGGCCCTTGAGCAGCGTGGCCACCTCGGACTGCTGCGCGACGCTCAGGCTGGACCACGGCACGTACGACGTCGGCGCCGACGCGGTGTTGACGTTGCCCACCACGAGGCCCTGCGACGCGAGCAGCGCGGTCTGCGCCGCGGTCGGCGCGGTGGTGAAGTAGGAGGTCGGGATGTAGAACCAGACCTGGTTGCCCTGCGCGACGAAGTTGGCCGTCAGGCCCGTCATGAAGCTCTGCGTGGGCAGGCCCAGCAGCGCCTGGATCTCCTGCTGCTGCGCCAGCGTCAGGCCGTCGTACGGGATGTAGGCCTGCGGCGCCGTCACGGTCTGCGGCGTGCCGATGATGATGCCCTGCGACGCCAGGAGCGCCAGCCCGGCCGCGTTGGGCATGGTGGCCAGGCCGCTGATGAAGAAGTTGGCGTAGGTGGTCTGCGAGATGCCGGTGGCGTTCTGGATGCCCGCGCCGCCCAGCAGGATGCCGTTCAGCGAGGTGGCGCCGCCGCTCTGGATGGCGACGACGGAGCTCGGGCCGGAGATCACCGGGTTGCCGTTGACGTCGAGGTAGACGCCCGCGAGCACCTGGCTGCCGCTGGCCAGCGTCACCGAGTTGACGCCGCTGAGCGTGATGAACACGTCGTCGGCGCGGTCGGTGGCCAGCGCGGTGCCCGCCAGGGTGAGGTCGGTGCCCGACGCGAGGTAGATGCTCACGCTCTCGGCCAGCGACGTGATGTGGCCGGCGTCGCTGATGCCGGCCGAGCCGATGATGGACACGCGGCTGCCCGCGTTGGCGGTGGTGATCGCGCCGGCGCTGCCGATGACCACGCTGTTGGTGCCGGTGGAACCGGCCACGGCGATGTCGACCGCGTCGAGCACGTTGACGCTGCCGTTGATCGTCACGAGCTGCGACGCGCGCACGGTGAGCGCCTCGGCGTTGATCGTGGACGTGGCGGCCAGCGTCAGCGAGCTGGCGTTGAAGGCGACCGAGGCGTCCGACCACACGGTGGCGCCGGACTGCACGTTGATCGTGCCCGCGTCGAAGACGTACGGCGACTCCAGGCGGTTGGCGTTGCTCGCCAGGTTGCCGATGTTCATCGTCACGGCAGGCAGCGTGGGCAGGCTCTGCCCGATCGTCACGCTCGTGAAGCCCGAGCCCAGCGCGGCCATGTCGCGCGAGCCGAGGTTGACCATGCCGTTGCCGGCGATGGTGCCGGAGATGTCGTTGCCGCCGGATTCCGCGGCGCCGCCGATGTTGTAGCCCTGCGTGAGGTCCATGGCCTTGACGACGAGCGCGCCGGTACCTTGGATCCGGTTGGCGCCGGACTTGAAGTCCATGTCGTTGGCGACGATGGTGACCGGCGCGAGCGTGCCGCCCGCGTAGATCGTGCCGCCGGCCAGCGTGAGCGCCGGTGCCATCGAGTAGCTCGGCGCGCCGCCGTTGAGCGTGATCGTGCTGCTGGTGGCCGTGGGCGTGCCGGCCACCGACAGGTAGACCAGGCCCGTGTTGGCGTACAGGCCGCCGTCGGCCTGGTTGTCGCTGACGATCTGCAGGCCGCCCTTGACGGTGGAGGTCGACGAGCCCGAGCCCGTGGTGCCCAGCGTGGGCACCGTGAAGTTGGCGACGACGTTGCCGTAGATGTCGGTGTTGCCGTTGGCGTCCAGGTTGACGATGGACAGCTTGCCCACGCTGCCGCCGACCGCGCCGGCGATGCCCTTGTCGGCCACGATGCTCAGCAGGCCCGTGGTGGAGCCGAACGACGCGCCGGACGCGTCGAGGATGCCGGTGGTGACCAGGTGCAGGTTGACGTCGCCCCAGCCGACGGTGCCGGTGCTCACGATCTTGGTCGTGCCGGTGTTGTTGTCGATGATCGAGACGTCGGCAATCGAGTTGTCGAAGGTCAGGAAGCTGGTGGTGCTGCCGCCCGACTGCGTGTAGTTGATGCCGTCGTTGATGTACTGGATCGAGCTGCCGGTGGCCGTGGTGAGCGACTCCAGCGTGATCACGTTGTTCGTGCCGCGCGGCGGCGTGACCGCCACCGAGGACGAGCTGGTGAGATCGGTCACCTGCGACGCGCCCCACAGCACGGAGGTCTGGCCGCCGGCCTGCACGGCCACCGTGTTGTTGTACGAGTCGAGCAGGACGAGGTTGTTGCCCTTGCCCAGGTTGAAGACGTTGGTGCCTTCGCCGCCGTAGATGGTGCTGCTGCCCGCGCCGCCGTCGTTGACGGTGATGGTGCCGGTGGCGTAGCCGCCCGGGTCGGCGCCCGTGGCCACGAAGTTGAAGACCGACGCGCTGTCGGCGTTGAGCACGTTGGTGCCGGTGCTGTTGGCGGTGCCCCAGTTCAGCGTCAGGTTGCTGTTGTGGGCGAAGTAGTTGACGGTGTTGTTGCCGCTGCCCAGGTTGATCGTGTAGTTCTGGCTGGTGCTCTGCGACCCGTAGATCGTGATCGTGTTGTCGCGGTTGCCGCCGTTGTAGACCAGGTTCTGCGTGACGTTGGCGTCGACGAACAGGCTCTGCGCGCCGCCCGTGGTGGGCGAGTACACGACGATGGTGTTGTAGCCGCTGCCGAACGTGGACTCCTGGCCGAACTCGCTGACCGTGACGTTGCCGCTCGAGTCGTGCGACAGGTAGACGTCTTCCGACAGGCCCGACACGTTGTCGCTGTTGTAGCCCGGCTGGCCGCCGGTGCCCTGGCCCAGCGCGAGGTACAGCGTCTTGCCGTCGCTCGACGAGTACGCGAGGACCGGCGACGAGCCCCAGCTCCACGTGTGGCTCACGTGGATCGGGCCGACGTCGGCGTCCACGGTGATGTGGTCGGTGGCGATGGTGGCGCCCACGTCGGCCGTGTAGGTGTACGTGCCGAAGATGCCCAGGTCGATGCCCACCGTGAGGTAGACGTCGGCCGAGACGGCGAAGACCTTGGTGGTCGAGTCGTAGCTGAAGCCCAGCGAGAAGCCGAAGTCGACGACGATGAACGCGTCGAAGCCGACGTCGAACGAGCCGGTGAGCGAGACGCTGCCGTTGGAGTTGATGTCGCCGGTGATGTCCACCGAGGCGATGCCGAAGAACGAGATCTCGGCGCGGTTGACGCGCAGGTCGAAGTCGCCGCCGGACACCGTGATGGTGGCGTCGAGGTCGGCCGAGAACACGTACAGGTCGATGCCGCCGACCACGTGCACCTGGAAGTAGGTGCCGCTGGACGCGTGGCTGATGTAGGTGTTGGCGGGGATCGACGGGAAGGTGATCGACAGCGGGATGTCCGGCACCGAGGTGGGCACCAGGATGTCGGCGTTGGTGGTGTTGATCATCACCTCGGCCATGCCGTTGATGCCGATGGCACCGCCGGCGACCGAGAAGTTGACGGCCAGATCCGCGTACAGCGCGAAGTTGCTGGGCGTCAGGTACAGGAAGGCCGCGCCGTCGATCGAGCCGATGGAGCCCAGGCCCAGGTGGATGCCGATCTCGCCTTCGAGGTAGAAGCCGTTGTCGTTGCGGATCTCGATGAACATCGAGCCCGAGATGGACACGCCCGCCACCGAGATGGACACGTTGCCCGCGAGCAGGTACAGGTCCTTCTTGATCGTGACGTTGCCCGGCGTGCCGTCGGCCATCAGGCCCTTGACGGTCTGGTCCTGGTTGGTGGTGTTGATCTCCATCACGAAGCTGCCGGTGATGAAGCTGCCCAGGTGGCCGGTGAGCATCATGTCGCCGTACACGCCCACGCCGCCGTCCACCATGCCGATGGTGAGCTGGCCCGCGGCCGCGAGCGACAGCAGGCCGTTGCCCAGCGAGGCGGTGCCGGTGAAGTCGATGGAGAAGCCGCTGGTCGACAGCAGCACGTCCACCGAGCCCGTGAGGTCGATGAACGACGAGCTCACGACGTAGAGCTCGGCGGTGGCCGACAGCTCCACGTAGGGGCCGAGCCACGAGGGCTGGCTCTTGGGCGTGGCCGCCACGGTGTAGGTGGTGCTGGCCGAGACGGTGGTGACGTTGCCGTTGGCGTCGATCGTCGTGCCGGGCGAGATGATCTTGCCCGACGAGTCGTACGTGGCGTTCGGCACGGTCACCGAGACCGTGTTGCCGGTGGAGTTCAGCGCCAGCTCGAAGTCGCCTTCCATCTTGGCGATGCCGCCCGAGCCCACGCCGGTGAAGCCGTTGAGGTTGGCGTGGCTGTCGACGGTGCCCACGAGCACGTGCAGGTCGCCCGCGATGCCGGCCGCCGAGATGACGACCAGGCCTTCCTTGACGGTGACGTCCTGGATCGTGCCGGAGGCCAGGTGCGCCGAGCCGGTGAACGAGAACACGAACTTGCTCGGGTCGACCTCGAGATAGAGGGTGGCGGTGACGTCGACCAGGTACGAGCTGCTGCCGTACTGGATGAAGTGCAGGTCGCCCGAGCCGGTGACCAGCAGTTCGGGCTCGTCGAACGTGAGCGCCACGGTGCCGGCGCCGGCGGGGATGTCGAACTCGCCCGCGTGCGCGCTGAACGGCGTCGTGCCGTCCAGCTTGGAGAAGTCGATGGCCGCGATGGTCACGCTGCCGGTGACCGACTGCAGCGAGATGTTGCCCGCGCTGTCGACGTTGAAGTTTCCGTTGACGGTGACGACGGTGCCGAAGTTGACGTCGAGCTCGAGATGGTCGAGCGAGGCCGACACGACGGCCGAAGGCACGCCCACGAGGCCCGCGTGGTCGAGCTTGATCGATGCGGCGACGAACGCGCCGACGGTGACCGAGCCGGTGAGCGTGGCCACCTGGCCGGCCGCCAGGTTGGTGGGCAGCGCCACCGCGGTCTTGATCTCGCTGCCGATGAGGATGCCGGCGTTGATCGGGCCGAGCTCCACGCCCACGCCGTTGCCGGTGGTGGTGACCACGGGGTGCGCGGCGTCGGGGTTGTCGACCTGCCAGTACGGGCCGCCCACGCCTTCGAACGCGTAGGCGTTGGTGATGCCCAGCATCAGCGCGCTGACCTTGGCATCGGTGCCGTCGGTGAGCGTGAAGTCCAGCGGCGACACGTAGGTGAGCGACGCCGAGCCCATCATCTGCAGCACGCCGCCGATGTCCATCTCGGCGAAGTTGATGTTGGCCTGGATGATGGCCAGGCTGTCGGTCAGCGTGAACGTGTTGGTGCCGCCGGTGCCCACGGCGTAGCCGTAGCCCGACTCGCCGTTGACGTGGCTGGCGCCCCAGTCGATGAACGGCGAGCCCGCCGCGAGGATGGCGGCGTTGCCGGCGCCCAGGATGGGTACGTAGAACGCGTTGATGTCCAGCGAGACGCCGTGGGCGTCGATCGCCAGCAGGCTGGACGGGATGCCGACCAGGCCCGCGGTGCCCACCGAGGCGTGCAGCGTCACGAACTCGCCGAGCTGGCCCGGCTGCAGGCCCACTGCGCGCGCGATGAACGCGAGGCTGTCGGGCACCGCGACCATCATCGCGAAGTTGACGTCGCTCACCTGCAGGCCCACCGCCGAGGCGTTGGTCAGGTCGTACTTGCCGGTGGCCGCGTCGTAGGTCTTGTACGGCCCGCCCACGCCGAAGAAGCCGTTGAGGTTGCTGCCGCCCAGCGTCAGCGTGGTGACGTCGGACGTGAACTCGGCGCTGCCCGCGCCCAGCGCGGCGCCGGCCAGGCCCGGGTTGACCTGCACGCCGGTCAGCACGGTGCCGTCGGTGAACTCGAGCGAGCCCTGCAGGTCGAGGAACTGCGAGACCTTGATGTCGGCAAAGCCGATGTTGAGCTTGAAGTAGGTGGGGCCGGTGTCGGTCAGGTAGATGTTCTCGCCGCCCGAGGTGGTCAGCTGCAGGCCCTGGCCGCCGTTCATCGCCGCGTAGTCCGCGGTGGTCAGCAGCGCCTTGGAGCCGTAGAACGCGCCGCCGTAGTTCACGTCCAGCGTGACGTCGGTGGCCACCACGCTGATGAAGCCCAGGCCGATGGCCTCGACGGTGTCGGCGTGCGCGGTGATCGAGTAGAAGTCGGTGGTCTTCAGGCCGAACGGCAGGTCGGCCTTGAACACGCCGATGCCCAGGTTCACGCCGGTCATGCCAAAGCCGAACAGCTTGCCCTGCTGCGAGTTGGCGGTGCCGTCGGCGAAGGTGGACAGGTTCTCCTGGTCGGACAGCGAGTACTTGAGCGCGCCGTTGGCGCCCACTTCCATGTCCGGCGAGCCGACGCCGATGTACACGTTGACGTTGGTGGCCGTGAACGTGACACCCTTGAACGTGATGTCCGGGATGTTCGTGAGCGAGGGCTGGACGTCGAAGAACTGCTCGGCCAGCTGCGCGACGGTGCCGATGCCCGGGATCGCGTCGATCAGCTGGTTGAGCGCGGTGGTGCCGATGGAATCGGGCAGGCCCGTGTACATGGTGCCCTCGAACGAGGAGCCCAGCTGCAGGTCGAAGTTGCCCGAGATGTGGATCGCGCCGCCGAGGTCGAACTGGAAGTTCGGGATCGTGATGAAGCCCGAGATGCGCGGGATCAGGTCGGTCGGCAGCTCGATGTTCAGGTGCAGGTTGGAGAACGCGTTGGCCAGCCAGTCGAGGTTGGGCGCGAAGTGCAGGTTGGCCAGCGCGTTGGCCAGGTCGGCCAGGTCGATGCTGAAGATGATGCCGGGGTCGGGCAGCTGCAGGTGCAGCGCCGACAGGTCGAAGCCGGGCAGGCTCGGCAGCGACGGCATCGTGATGTCGGGGAAAGCCACCGACAGCTGCTTGATGGCGTCGTACAGCTTCTCCAGGCCCGACAGGTCCAGGTGCGCGGTGATCGACGGCAGCGACAGGTTCAGCAGCGGGTCGAGCAGCGTCTTGAACAGCGACAGGTCGGGCAGCGCCGGCAGCTTGAACGACGGCAGCGCCGCGTGCAGCTGCGCGAACAGGCCCTCGAGCGCCTCGATGGCGCCCAGGTTCAGCGACGGCAGGTTCAGGTTGAGCGACGGCAGGTTGAACTGCGCGGCCCAGGCCGTCCAGTTGAAGTTCGGGATCGACGGCAGCGTGATGCCGTTGAACGTGATCGAGGGCAGCGTCAGGCCGTTGAAGATGGACGGCAGCGTGAGGCTGGGGAACGCGAACGTGAGGTCGCCGATGCTGGGCAGCGACGGCAGCGAGAACAGCGACGCGAAGCTCGGGATGCCGAAGCTCACCGTGGGCAGCGTCAGGTCGAAGCTGATGGTGGGCGGCGTCAGCGTGAACAGGTCGAACAGCCCCAGCGTGGCGGTCAGGCCGATGCCGAAGGTGTTGCTGTCGAACGTGAGCATCTGCGTCGAGCCCTCGATCGCCAGGCCCGTGCGCGCGGTGGCGTTGCCGTTGGCGTCGTCCGTCTTCGTGTAGTCGATGTAGACGCCCGGCAGCAGGTAGCCGTTCATCTCGGCGCCGTTCAGGTCCAGGCGGATGCCGGTGGCCGTGAGCGTGAGGTACGGATCCATGCCGACCAGGCCGATCTGGTCGGCCGTGGCCGCCAGGCTGAAGAACTTCATGCTGGGCAGCTTGAACGCGCCGGCCGGCGACATCAGCGCGAACGCGAAATTCAGGTTCTTCACCTCGAAGCCGATGGCGCTGGACGACAGCGGCATGTTGGCGCCGAAGTTGGTCGACCACGCGGCGGCCTCGCCGGGGTTGTAGCCGATGAAGGCGCTGACGTTGGTGCCGGTGATGACCAGCGCCTGCGCCTCGGACACGATGTCCAGGCCCGGCACGTTGAAGTCGATACCCGACAGCGTCTCGACGGCGACGCTGAAGCCGCCGGCGATGCTCACCACCTGCGTGGAGCCGACGTTGATGCCGATGACGGCCCAGTCCGAGCTGACCGCGAGCTTCTCGTCGGTGAAGTTGAAGGTCTGCCCGCCCACGGTCACCGTGGACTTGGCGTACACGCCCTGCTGCGTGCTCTCGTTGACCTGGACGACGAGGTTGTCCATCGAGAACGCGAGGAACTGCCCCATGCCCACCAGCGACGCGTTGGTGGCGGTGGCGGCCAGCGTGATGAAGGTGGGCGCGCGCGAGCTCGAGGCCGGCGTGCCGTTGGTGGCCGCGGCCATCACCTTCAGGTCGAAGTTGAGGTTGTTGACGTACAGGCCGATCGCGTCGTCGCCCAGCGTGTCGCCGGTGGTGAACGAAGCCGACGGGCCGCCGACGCCGAAGAACGCGACGATGTTGGAGCCGGTGAACTCGAGCTGGTTGACCACCAGGCCGCTGGTCGCGGTGGTGTCGATGGTGACGCCCGACTGCTGGGTGACGGAGAAGTCGCCCGAGATGTAGACGAACTGGTCCAGCGCGATCAGCGTGTTCGTGAGCGAGACGCTGACGATCTTGTCGGCCATCGCGAACGTGACGGTGTCGGCCACGCCGTTCGTGAAGCCGGTGGTCACCGCCAGCGCGGTGTGCGTGTAGTCGATCGCCGGGAGCGGCACCGACGGGTTGTTGTCGTCGTGGCCCGCGAAGTTGCCCTCGAACGACCAGTTGCCCACCTGCACGGCGTAGTTGGACGGCAGGCCCACGAGGCCGATCGCGCCGCCGCTGGCCTGCACCGTGATCCAGTGCTGCGTGCCGGCCTGGTTGGCCGTGGCACCGGCGGTGACCACCGCCAGCGCCACCTGGATGTCGGTCGCGCTGAAGCCCGTGGCCTGCGCGATGGCGTCGTCGAAGCTGGCCGCGTTGACGTCGAAGCCGGTGCCGATGAAGGCGTTGACGTGCTCGACGCCGAAGGTGAGCACGTTCAGCGGCGTGAGCGCGCTGCCGATGTGCACGCCGCCGGCCAGCGTGGCGCCGGTCATCTGGCGCTCGGTGATGTCGAACTCGCCCGAGACGTAGAAGTACTGCGAGACCTGGATGGTGAGGTCGGCCGCGACCTCGGTGAGGACACCCTGCGAGCCGTCCATGTCGAACACCAGCGGCGCGCCGCCGGTGGGCACGCTCAGCGCGTTGGAGCCGCCGGCGAAGTTCACCACGGTGTTGCCCGAGCTGGCGTGGTTGATGCGCACCTGCAGGTCGTCGATGCCGATCGTGATGTCGGGGATGCCCACCGCCTGCACGCTGCCGGCCGTGCTCTCGGCCGCGGTCCACTTGAGCGTCGGGTTGAGCGTGGAGGTCATCACCGCCACGCCGAAGTCCAGGTTCGAGATCTGCAGGCCGATGTGGTCGATGCCGTCGCCCGCGAACGCCGAGATGCCCGTGCCGCCGAACGTGAGGATGTTGACGGTGGTGGTGGTGCCGTTGGACAGGTGCACCGTCTGGTTGGTGGACGAGCTCACCGCAAAGTCGCCGTCCAGCGTGACGAAGCTGTCGAAGTCCAGGTGCAGCGTGGCCTCGGCCAGCTTGTAGATGCCCAGGCTGCCCGCGATGTCGAGCACTTCGGCCGTGCCGCCGGTGGGCACGCTCAGCGGGTTGGCGGCCCAGTTCACCACCGGGCCGGTGCCCGTGCCCGTGGTGTTGACCTGCACGCGGATGTTGGACGCCGACATGGCCAAGCCTTGCGGCAGGCCCAGCACCGTGATCGTGCCGCCCTGCGTCTCGGCGCCCGTCCAGCTCTTGCCGGCGTTGGCGCCGGTGCCGCTGAGCAAGGCCATGCCGAAGTTCACGCCGGTGGCGTCCAGGCCGGTCTGGCCGTCGGGCGTGCCCGCGTACACGTGCACGTTGGCGCCGCCGATCGTCAGCTCGTTGGCGACCAGGGTGGCGCCGTTGCTCAGCGTGAACGACTGGCTGGTGGCGGAGCTGACCGCGAAGTCGCCGTCGACGTGGGCCACGCCGAACAGGTCGAACACGAGGTGCGCCGACACCAGCTTGAAGCTGTTCTTGGCGCCGTCCATGTCCAGCGTGAGCGTGGACGTCTGGCCGGTGGGCACGGTCTTCGAATGGCCCGTGCCGGCGTAGTCGACGACCACGTTCGGATGCGCCGTGCTGCTGGTGCTGTTCGATTCGGCGACGATGTTGGTGGCGGCGATGGTCACGCCCGGGATGCCCAGGAACGCCGCGGCGCCGCCGTTGCTCTCGGCGGAGGTCCAGGTGGTGCCGGCGTGCGAGTCGCCGGTGGCCGCCTTGAACACGGCCAGGCCGAAGTTGACGCCCGTCACCGACAGGCCGATGGCGTTGGCCGACGGATTGGCGGCCGTGAAGCCGGCGTTGCCGTAGCCCGCGAACAGGCTCACGTCGGAGCCGCCGAGCGTGAACTCGTTGACCGTGGCGGTGCTGCCGTCGTTCAGGTGCACCGTCTGGTTGGTGAGCGAGCTCACGGCGAAGTTGCCGGTCACCTCGAAGGCCGAGCCGATCGAGAAATCGAGCGTGGCGGCCACCAGCGTGAAGTTGCCGTTGGCGCCGGGCATGTCCAGCGTGAGCGCCGTGGCGCCCGTGGGCACCGCCAGCGTGGTGCGTGCGTAGTCCACCACCGCGCCGGTGCCGGCCGCGTTGTGGTTGTACTCGACCTCGATGTTGGTGGCGGCCACCGTGAGGCTGGGCACGCCGATCAGCTGCGCGCTGCCGTTGTGGCTCTCGGCGCTGGTGAAGCTGGCGCCGGTGCCCTTGAGGAACGCGATGCCGAAGTCCAGGCCCGACACCAGCAGGCCCACCGAGCCGTCGTTGGCGGTGGGCATGGTGTTCGGATTGGCGTTGGCGTTGTAGCCGGCGAACGCGCTCACGCCGGAGCCGCCGATGGTGACCTCGTCGACCGTGGCGGTGTTGCCGTTGCTGAGCGTGACCGACTGGCCGGTCTTGGCGCTGAACGCGAAGTCGCCGTCGACCATCACGGCGCCGTCCAGCGAGAAGTCCAGGTGCGCCTGGGCGAGGATGTACTGGCCCTTGTTGCCGGCGATGTCCAGCGTGACGGCCGGGTTGGCGGCGTCGCCGGTGGGCACGTCGAGCGAATTGGGGTCGCCCAGCGCGTTGGTGCCGGCGTAGTTGACCACCGGGCCGATGCCCGAGCGCGACTTGTTGTAGTCGACGACGATGTTGGACGCCGTCGCCGTCAGGCCGCTCACGCCGACGACCGCGGCCGTGCCGCCGGTGCTCTCGGCCGTCGTCCAGGCCTTGCCGGCCGACGCGCCGGTGCCGGTGAGGAACGCGACGCCGAAGTCGACGCCGGTGACGTGCAGGCCCGCGGCGCCCGACGCGAGCACCTGCGCGTTGCCGGCGCTGTTGCCCACGCCCACGAACAGGTTGTCGTCGGAGCCGCCGATGGTGAGCTCGTCGACCGTGGCGGTGCTGCCGTCGGACAGGCTCACCGTCTGGCCCGTCTTGGCGCTCACCGCGAAGTTGCCGTGGATCTGGATGACGCTGTCGAGCGAGAAGTCGAGCGTGGCCGAGACCAGGTCGAAGTTGTTCAGCGAGCCGGCCATGTCCAGCGTCACCGCGGCGCCGCCAGTGGGCACGGCCAGCGTGGTGGCGCTGTAGTCGATCACCGGGCCGCTGCCCGAGGCGTCGTGGTTGTAGTCGACGACCAGGTTGCTCGCGACGACCGTCAGGCCCGGCACGCCGACGAGGGCGGCGGTGCCGCCGCTGCTCTCGGCGCTGACCCAGCTCTGGCCGGCGCTGCTGCCCGTGCCCTTGAGGAAGGCCAGGCCGAAGTCCACGCCCGTGACGCTCAGGCCCGTGGCGCCCGCGGCCGGCTGCTGCGCGGTGCCGCCCGCGTTGCCGATGCCGGCGAACAGCGCCACGTTGGCGCCGCCCAGCGTGAGCTCGTCGACGGTGGCCGTGGTGCCGTCGCTCAGCGTGACCGTCTGGTTGGTCTGCGTCTGCAGCGCGAACGAGCCGGTGAGCTCGGCCGCGGTGCCCAGCGCGACGTCGAGGTCGGCCTGCACCAGCGTGTAGTTGCCGTGCGAGCCGGCGATGTCGATGGCCACCGGCGTGGCGCCCGTGGCCACGCTCAGCGGCGTGGTGGCGTAGTCGACCACCGGCGTCGCGCCGCCGGCCTTGCTCGTGTTGACGTCGATGACGATGTTGGTGGCCGCGACGGTGACGTCCGGGATGCCCAGCAGGCGCGCGCTCCCGCCGCTGCTCTCGGCGCTGAACCAGGTCTTGCCGCTGTTGTCGCTGGCGTTGAGGAAGGCCAGGCCGAAGTTGACGCCGGTCACGCTCAGGCCCACCGCGTCGGCCGACGGGCTCGCCGCGGTGCCGGCGGCGTTGCCCACGCCCGCGAACAGGTCGACGTTGGCGCCCCCGATGGTCAGCTCGTCGACCGTCTGCGACGCGCCGTTGCTCAGGGTGACCGTCTGGCCCGTGAGCGTGCTCAGCGCGAAGTTGCCGGAGACCTGCACGACACCGTCGACGTCGAGGTCGAGGTCGCCGCTGACCAGCGAGAAGTTGCCCAGCGTGCCGGCGATGTCCAGCACCACCGGCGCGGTGCCGGTGCCCGTGGCCACGCTCAGCGCGTTGCTGTTGCCGCCGGTGCTGCCGGCGTAGTTGACGACTGCGTTGGTGGCGTTGGTCGCCGCGGCCTTGTTCAGCTCGACCTCGATGTCCTCGATCGTGATCGTGGTCTTGGGGATGCCCACCGCGGCGGCGGTGCCGCCGTGGCTCTCGGCCGTCGTCCAGCTCTTGCCGGCCGACGCGCCGGTGCCGGTGAGGAAGGCCACGCCGAAGTCGACGCCGGTCACGGACAGGCCAACCGCGCTCGCCGACAGGCTCGCCGCCGAGCCGCTGGTGTTGCCGACGCCCACGAACAGGTTGACGTTGTTGCCGCCGATCGTGAGCTCGTTGACCGTGGCGGTGCTGCCGTCGGACAGGCTCACCGTCTGGCCGGTGGTGGACGTGATCGCGAAGTTGCCGGTGAGCTGCGCGGCGTTGTCGACCACCAGCGTGAGCAGGCCCGACGCCTGGAACAGCGTGCCCAGCGAGCCGTCGATGGCCAGCGTGACGGTGCGCGACGACGAGCCCGTGGGCACCGTGATCGTGAACGAGTGCGCGAGCGTGTTGGCCACGGCCTGGCCGGCCGACGCCGCGTTGTACGCGACCGCCACGTTGGTGGCCGAGAGCGTCACGCCGCGCAGGCCCACGGTGGAGATGCTCGAGGCGTTGGCCTGCAGCGAGGTCCAGCTGCCCGGGCCGGAGGTGGCACTGAAGGCGCCGAGGGCGAAGTCGACCGCGGTGGCCGCGATGCCGGCGAACGCGGAGGTGCCCACGCCGGTGCCGATCTGCGCGGCCAGGCCCACGCCGCCGATCAGGAAGTCGTTGACGGCCTTGGTGGCGCCGCCCGCCAGCGTCAGCGTGGCGGTGCCCCACTGCACGTCGACGCTGCCGCTCGCCTGGAAGAACGAGCCCAGCGTGAGCACCGCGCCCGAGGCCGACACTTCCTGCCGGCCGGCGACCATGTTGCTGCCGAAGGTGTAGCTGCTCGCGCCGGCGGTGATCGCCGTGCCCGAGAAGTCGGTGCCGGTGGTGTTGACCGACAGCAGCGCGCTCGCGGCCGACAGGCTGATCGTGGAGCCCAGCGACGACGTGAACACGCCGCCGGCCTGCAGCGCGTAGCCGCTGGCCGTGTAGTCGACGGCCAGCGACACGTTGCTCAGTGCCACGCTGAACGCGCCCTCGCTCACCGAGGCCGCGCCGTTGGCCACGATCGCGCTCCAGGTGCCGTCGCCGTTGGAGCCGACGCTGAAGTTGCCGGAGAAATGCAGCGGCCCGAGCGCCACGTTCAGGCCGGTCACGGCCACGTAGTCGGCGCCCGACGGCGCCGTGCCGAACATGTAGCTGGAGCCGTTGAGCGACAGCGTGGTGCCGGTCAGGTCGGTGCTCGTGTTGTTGTAGACGAAGGTCACCGCGCTGGCCGAGGCCGTGCCCAGGCCGGCGCCCGACAGCGCCACCGCGCCGCTCGCCTGGAACGCCAGGCCCGCCGCGTTGCTGACGAGGCCGAACGAGCCGTTGGAGATGCCGAACGAGGCCTCCGAGTTGCCCGCCGTGAGGTTGGCGCCGGTGCCCAGGATCGTGAGGTTGCCGTTGACGTCCGACACCGACACGTTCGCGCCCACCGAGAAGCCGCCGAGCGCGCCGCTGACCGATCCCGAGCCGCTGAACACGACGTTGGTGCCGGCCGTGCCGGTGCCCGTGAAGCTGGACGAGCCGACCTGGAAGGTCTGGCTGCCCAGGCTCAGCACCGAGGCGTTGGCCGCGCCATTGACGGTGCCGACGTCGAGGTTGACCGACAGCTGCAGGTTGCTGCTGGTGACGTTGAGCACGCCGCCGGCCGACAGCGACGCGCTGCCCACCGTGCCGTGCGACATGACCCAGCCGTAGGTCGGCGGCGTCATCGTGGCCGGCTGCGGCGCGAGGAACGCGAAGTCCACCGACACCGCGCTGACCGTGATGCCGCTGTTGCCCGTGCCCAGGAAGCCCGAGCCGTTCGACAGGCTCAGCGTGAGCGCGTCCAGCGTGGTGTTCGAGCCGGCGGTGGGATCGGTGACGTTGTTCAGCTGCGTGAAGCCGAACGTGAGCGTGCCGCTGAGCGCCAGCGTGTTGCCCACCGTGAACGAGCCGGTGATGCTGGGGAAGTACGTGCTGACCTGGTTGGTCCCGCCGTTGGACGAGCTGAGCCACTCGCCCACCGGGTTCTGCAGGCCCGCGGGCACCTGCGTCAGCACCGCGTTGAGCGCCGGCGTGAGCGAATGCGCGGTGAGCGTGAGCGAGGTCGCGCCCTGCGTCACCTGGAAGTAAAGGCCGTCCTTGAGGTCGAGCAGGCCGTTGACCGCGCTGAAGCTGCCCTGCACGCTGCCGTACGTGAGCACCGTGAACACTTCGCCGTTGGTGGGCGTGAAGCCGTTCTGCACGGTGACCGACATCGAGCCGGCGAGCGTGGCCAGGCCGCTCACGTTGACCTGGTCGTAGGCGCCCGGCGTGGTGCCGCCGAGGTTGATGGCCAGGTTGCTCGAGGACGACTGCGTGAGCGTGGACGTGGACGTCTGCGACATCACGTGCATGTTCGGGCGCGTGATGGCGGTGCTCAGCACGTCGGCGTGCGTGGCCAGCGTGCTCGCGTCGGAGAACGGCACGGTGTTGGCAGCGGGCGCCACCGGCGTGCTCGCGGGCGCGGCGGCCACCGGCTGGGTGACGTAGGCGCTGTGCACCAGCGGCTGCGTCGTCGTGCCGTGGGTGCCGAGCGCCTTGACGGCCAGCCCGATGTCGGACGGCAGCTGGTTGTGCGGCAGCAGCGTCATCGCGAGCGGCGCGACGATCGGGTCGGCGGACAGCAGGACACGCGGCTCCAGCGGCTCCACGCGGAACGCGTCATGGAATCGCTGCTTGACTGTCTTGTTCTTCGTCTTCATTTTCCGACCTTCTTGCTTTGCTCGAATGCCCAGGTGCACGAACCGTCCCAACGACGAGCGCGGTTCAGGGCGACTGCTTGCCGCTCGTGGCGGGCAGCTTGATGCCGTCTTCGACAACGGAGATGTTCAGGCCCGAGAGCGCCGGCACGCGGCGCTTTTCCGGGGTGTTCGATTCGGTACCCGCCGGGGTACCCGCGTTCGTGCCCACGTTCACGCCCGCGGACGCATCCGCGCCGGCCACCGTCAGCGGCGCGGTGCGGCCCGCCAGCAGCGGCGCGCCGGCGTCGAACAGCGGCACCGACAGCAGCGCCGCGTTGGGCATCAGCGGGTTGGGCACGATGTTGCCGACCAGGCCCGTGGGCTCGGCCAGCGTGTAGTTGCCGGCGGCCGATCCGGCCAGCGAGTCGCCGGCGATCACGGGGATGCTGCTGGACGGCACGATGCTGGTGAAGGTGCCGCCCTGCACCAGCGTCACGTCGGCCGCGTCGGCGGGCAACAGGCCCACCAGCAGGCCGCCGGTGAGCGTGGCGCGGTTGCTGCCGTCGAACACCTTGGTGGCCACCGTGGTGCCCGAGACCGTGAGCGGCGCCGGCGAGATCACGCCGGTCAGGCCCGCGGGCTGCTGCAGCACGTAGTTGCCGGCGGCCGGGCCGGAGATGCTGTCGCTGCCCACCACCGGCACCGCGGTGCCCGCGTTGGCGCTGGCGAACGCGCCCGACTGCGTCAGCGTGACGGCGTCGCTGCCGAACAGGCCCACGAGCACGCCGCCGGACACCGTGGTGGCGGTGGTGCCGTCGTAGACCTTGTTGCCCACCAGCGTGTTGATCACGGTGAGCGTGGCCGGCGTGATGGTGCCGGTGCCGCCCGCGGTGACCACGGTGTAGTTGTTGCCGTAGTTGCCGTCGTTGACGACGAAGCCGCCGTTGACCACCAGCGTGCTGCCGTTCGCGCCCGCCACGTTGGCCGAGGTGTAGCTCTCGGACAGGCCGGTCAGCGTGGTGCCCGTGGCCAGGCCCGTGACCAGCGGCGTGGCCAGCGCGGCGGTGGTGCCGTCGTAGGTCTTGGTGTTGGGCGCCGCCGTGATCGTGAGCGTGGCAGGGCTGATGGTGCCGCTCAGGTTGCCCGGCTGCACCAGCACGTAGTTGCCCGCAGCCGGGCCGCTGAGCGTGAGCGTGTCGTGCACCGTGACGGCCTGCGCCGCGGAACTGGCGTTGGCGGTCGCGAAGGTGCCGCCGGTGTTCAGCACCACGCTGGCCGCGTCGCTGGCCAGCACGCCCGTGGGGGTGGCGATGTTGTTGCTGCTGGCCGGGTTGCCGTTGACCACCGGCGCCAGCGTGCCGCCCGCGAGCGTGGCCACGTTGGTGCCGTCGAAGGTCTTGTTGACCACCGTGGAGCCCACTACCGTCAGCGGTGCCGGGTTGATGAAGCCGGTGAGCGTGGCCGGCTGCACCAACACGTAGTTGCCCGCGGCGGTGCCGGTGAGCGTGAGGGTGTCGGTGACGCTGACGGCCTGCGCCGCGGTGCCGGCGTTGGGGCTCGCGAAGGTGCCGCTCGGCGCGGTCTGCAGCGACACGAACGCCGCGTCGGCGCTCAGCACGCCGGTGCCGCCGATCGTGTTGCCCGGCGCGGCGCTGAGCGTGCCGCCGCTGAGCGTGGCGGTGGTCGTGCCGTCGTAGGTGCGCGTGGCCACCGTGGTGCCGCTGACCGTGAGCGGGGCCGGCGAGATGAGGCCGGCCAGGCCGGTGGGCTGCACCAGCACGTAGTTGGGCGACGCCGAGCCGAACAGCGCGTCGCTGGCGGTGACGGCCTGTGCGTTCGGGCTCGCGTTGGCGCTCGCGAACGTACCGGCCTGCGTCAGCCGCAGGTTGGCCGCGTCGGCCGCCACCACGCCGTTGCCGCCGATGGTGTTGCCCGCGGCCGGCGCCAGCGTGCCGCCGCTGAAGGTGGCGGTAGTGGTGCCGTCGTAGGTGCGGTCGACCACCGTGGCGCCGGACACCGTGATCGGCGCCGGGCTGATGAGTCCGCTCAGGCCGGTGGGCTGCACCAGCACGTAGTTGCCGGCGGCCGAGCCGGCGAGCTGCAGGCTGTCGGCAGCGGTCACCGACTGCGCCGCGGTGCCCGCGTTGGCGCTGGCGAAGTTGCCGCCCTGCACCAGCGTCACGTTGGCGGCGTCGGCGGCCAGCACGCCGGTGGCGGTGCCGATGCTGTCGCTGGTGGCCGGGTTGCCGGTGTGCACCGGCGCGAGCGTGCCGCCGACCAGCGTGGCGCTGCGCGTGCCGTCGTAGGTCTTGCTGGTGACCGTGGTGCCGGTGACCGTGAGCGGCGCCGGGCTGATGGTGCCGCTGAGCGTGGGCTGCACCAGCACGTAGTTGCCGGCGGCCGAGCCGCTCAGCGACAGGGTGTCGGCCACGGTGACGGCCTGCGGCGTGGCGCTGGCGTTGGCGCTGGCGAAGGTGCCGGTGGCCACGGTGCCCAGGTGCACGTTGGCCGCGTCGGCGCTCAGCACGCCGCTGCCGCCGATGGTGTTGCCGGCGCCGGCCACCAGCTGGCCGCCGCTGACCACGGCCACGTTGCTGCCGTTGTAGGTCTTGCTCGCGACGATGGTGTTGCCCACCGTGAGCGGGGCCGGCGCGATCAGGCCGGCCAGGCCCGTGGGCTCGACCAGCACGTAGTTGGCGGCCGCCGAGCCGCTGAGGCTGTCGGCCGCCGTCACCGCCTGCGCGCTGCCGCTGGCGTTGCTGCCGGCAAAGGTGCCGGCCTGGTTCAGCACGAGGTTGGCGAGGTCGCCCACGGCCACGCCGTTGCCGGCGATGGTGTTGCTGGTGCTGGCGGTGCCGGTGTTGACCGGAGCGAAGCCGCCGCCGGTCAGCGTGGCCTGGTTGTTGCCGTTGTAGGTCTTGGTGACGACGGTGGTGCCGGCCACCGTGATCGGGGCCTGCGTGATCACGCCCGACAGCTGCGGCTGCACCAGCACGTAGTTGCCCGCGGCGGGGCCGCTGAGCGTGAGGGTGTCGTTCACGCTGACGGGGCGCGCGTTGGCGCCGGCGTCGGCGGCCGCGTAGTTGCCCGTGGCCGCCAGGTTCAGCACGACGCTGGCCGCGTCGCCGGCCAGCACGCCGTCGCCGCCCAGCGTGTTGCCGGCCGACGGCGCCAGCGTGCCGCCGCTGAGCACGGCGGTGGTCGTGCCGTCGTAGGTGCGAGCGTTGACGGTGGTGCCGCTGACGGTGAGCGGCGCCGGGTTGATGAAGCCGGTGAGCGCGGGCTGCACCAGCACGTAGTTGGACGAGGCCGAGCCGCTCAGCGCGTCGGACACCGACACCGCCTGCGCCGCCGCGCTCGCGTTGACGCTGGCGAACGTGCCGGTGGACGCGAGCACCAGGCTCAGGTTGGCCGCGTCGCTGGCCAGCACGCCGTTGCCGCCGATCGTGTTGCCGCTGGCCGCCACGATGCTGCCGCCGGTGAGCGTGGCGGCGTTGCTGCCGTTGTAGGTCTTGCTGGCGACGCTGGTGCCGCTCACGGTGAGCGGCGCCGGCGTGATCAGGCCCGACACCGTCGGCTGCACGAACACGTAGTTGCCGACCGCCGAGCCGCTGAGCGCCAGGCCGTCGGCGATCGTGACCGCCTGCTGGCTCGTGCTCGCGTTCACGCCCGCGAAGGTGCCACCGGTGGCCGCGGTGAACGTGACGTTGACGGCGTCCCCGGCATAGACGCCGTTGCCGCCGATGGTGTTGCCGCTGGCCGCGGCAAGCGTGCCGCCCTGGATCGCGGCGGCGTTGGTGCCGTCGTAGGTCTTGGTGACGACGGTGGTGCCCGTGGCCGTGAGCGGCGCCGGGTTGATGAAGCCGGCGAGCGCGGGCTGCACCAGCACGTAGTTGCCGACGGCCGAGCCGGACAGCTGCAGGCCGTCGGCCACCGTCACTGCCTGCGCGCCCGCACCCGCGTTGGGGCTCGCGAAGCTGCCGGTGGACGCGGCCACCAGCGTCACGCCCGCGGCATCGGCCGCCAGCACGCCGTTGCCGCCGATCGTGTTGCCGGCGCTCGAGGCCAGCACGCCGCCCGACAGGCTGGCGCCGGTGGTGCCGTTGTAGGTGCGCGTGGCCACCGTCTGGCCGCTCACGGTGAGCGGGGCCGGGGCAATCGTGGCGGCCAGGCCGGTGGGCACTGCCAGCACGTAGTTGCCTGCGGCGCCGCCGCTCAGGCTGTCGGTGGAGGTGACGGCCTGCGGCGAGCCGCTCGCGTTGGGGCTGGCGAAGTTGCCGCCCTGCACCAGCGTCACGTCGTCGCCGGCCACCACGCCGGTGGCGGTGCCGATGGCGTTGTTGGCGCCGGCCACCAGCGCGCCGCCCGAGACGCCCGCCGCCGTCGTGCCGTTGTAGGTCTTGCCCGCGACGCTGGTGCCGCTGACGGACAGCTGCGCGCGCGAGATCGTCGCCGTGAGCGCCGCCGGCTGCACCAGCACGTAGTTGCCCACGGCCGAGCCGGTGAGCGTGAGGCTGTCGGTGGTCGCCACGGCCTGCGGCGTGGCGCTGGCGTTGGGGCTCGCGAAGGTGCCGGTGGACGAGGTGTTGAGCGTGACGCCTGCCGCGTCGCCCGCCAGCACGCCGCTGCCGCCGATGTTGTTGCCGCTGGCGGCCACCAGCGTGGCGGTGCCCTGGAGCTGCGCGGTGGCCGTGCCGTCGTACACCTTGTCGGCGGCCGACAGACCCGTCACCGTGAGCGGCGCCGGGTTGATGAACGCGGTGAGCGTGGGCTGCACCAGCACGTAGTTGCCGATGGCCGAGCCGGTGAGCACCAGCGTGTCGGTGGCCGACACCGCCTGCGCCGACGGGCTGGCGTTGGGCGACGCGAACGTGCCGGTGGACGCCGTCGTCAAGCTCACGCTGCCCACGTCGCCGTTGTAGACGCCGGTGCCGCCGATGGTGTTGCCCGCGCCGGGCGCGAGCGTGCCGCCGCTGAGCGTGGCCACGTTGTTGCCGTCGTAGGTCTTGTCGGCCACCTGGGTGCCCGACACGGTGAGCGGCGCCGGCGAGATGGCCGCCGACACGCTGCCCGGCTGAGTGAGCACGTAGTCGTGCGCCTTGGTGCCGGTGAGGGAGTCGTTGACAACCACCGTCTGCGCGCCGCCCGCGTTGGGGCTGGCGAAGGTGCCGGCCTGCACCAGCGTGACGTCGTCGCCGCTGTAGACGCCGTTGCCGCCGATGGTGTTGCCGGTGCCCGGCGCGGTGACGCCGTTCGACAGCGTGGCCGCGGTCGTGCCGTCGTAGGTCTTGGGGTTGGCCGTGGTGCCGGTGATGACGAGCGGCGCCGGGTTGATGGTGGCGGCCAGCGCGGGCATCACCAGCACGTAGTTGCCGGCCTGGTTGCCCGCGAGCGAATCGGTGAAGGTGACGGCCTGCGTGTGCGACGCGGCGTCGGCCGTGGCGAACTGGCCCGTGGTGATGGCGGTGCTCGCCAGCGACACCTGGTCGCCGCTGACGATGCCGGTGCCCGACGTCGGGTTGCCGGTGGCGGTGGTCAGCGCCGCGGTGCCGCTGACCGTGGCGGCGGTGGTGCCGTCGTAGGTCTTGTTGGCGGCGGACAGGCCGCTGATGGTGAGCGGCGCCGGCGAGATCGTGCCGGTCACCGTGGGCTGCGTCAGCACGTAGTTGCCGGCGGCGCTGCCCGACAGCGCATCGGTGACCGTCACCGACGTGCAGCCCACGTTGACGCAGCTGAACGTGCCGGTGGTGGCGGCCGTCAGGTGCACGCTGCCGGCGTCGCTGGCCAGCACGCCCGTGGTGGTGGCGATGAGGTCGCCGGTGCCGGGGCGCAGCACGCCGCCGCTGACGGTGGCGGCGTTCGTGCCGTCGTACACCTTCGTGGCCACCGTGGTGCCGCTGACGACGAGCGGCGCCGGGCTGATGGTGCCGGTGACGGACGGCTGCACCAGCTGGTAGTCGCCGGCCTTCGTGCCGGTGAGCGCGTCGGTGTAGGTGACCGTGATGCCGCTGCCGGCGTTCTTGGTGGCGAAGGTGCCCGACGACGCCTGCGTCAGCTGCACGTCGTCGCCGTTGTAGATGCCGGTGCCGGTGATCGTGTTGTTGTTGACGGCCGAGAGCGTGCCGCTCGTGGTGAGCGTGGCCGCGGTGGTGCCGTCGTAGACGCGCGTGGTCACCGTGGGCGCCGTGACCGCGAGCTGCGCCTTGTTGACCGTCCAGTTCACGCCCGAGCCGTAGGGCACCAGCACGTAGCTGTTGACCAGCGTCTGCGCCGCGGCGTCGCCGCCGCTGAACGTGAGGCTGCCCGACTTGTAGGTGACGACGTAGCTGCCCGCGTCGGTGCCCAGCGACGGCGCGACGGCGGTGCCGCCGCCGCTCGGCGTGGCCTGGTTGGGCGTGGTGGAGAACGTGGCCGTCACGCCGCTGGGCAGCGTGAACGCGGTGCCGTTGGACGTGACCAGGTAGTCCTGGAACGTGGGCAGCGTGTTGCCGTAGACGCTGCTGGTGCTCGTCACCTTCTGGCCGCTGACCAGCGCCTCGACGTCGATGTAGAGCTCCACCGTGCAGCCCACCGTGATCGCGCACAGCGTGGGCCGCGTGTTGCTGCCGACGATGCCCCAGATGCCGCCGGTGCTGGCGGTCTCGAAGTTGAAGCCCGTGAAGTTGCTGGCCGTGGCCATCTGGCTGCTGCTCAGCGCCGACACGCTGGACGACGAGCCGCTGCCGAAGGCGGCCTGCGCGCCCTGCGTGAGGTAGTAGTCGTGCGTGTAGGTGCCGCCCGAATCGGCGCCGATGGCCAGGCCCTTGTTGGTGGCCGTGCCGCTGACCGTGCTGGTGGTGTAGCTGGTGGCCACGCTGGCCGGCGTGTTGACGGCCGGCGAGGCGCTCGCGTTCTGGTTGTCGTTGTAGCCGACCAGGCCGCCGGCCTTGTCGCCCGACGCGCTGACCGCGCCGTTGGAATAGGTGTCGGTGACGGTGGCGCCGCCGCCCAGGCTGCCGCCCGCGCCGCCCAGGCCCAGCGTGGTGGTGGCGTTGGCGCTGTTGGCGCCGGCCGTGCCGAGCGCGCCGGCGTAGTTCAGGCCCACGAGGCCGCCCACGCTGTTGGTGCCGGTGGCCGTGGCCGACGAGTAGCTCTGGTCGATCACCGCGGTGCCGCCCACGCCGCCCGCGCCGCCGGGCTTGCAGTTGTCGCAGCCCGCCGCGCCGGCGCCGCCGTTGCCGCCCACATTGGCGCCCACCAGGCCGCCCACGTTGGTGGTGCCGCTGGCCGCGCCCGACGAATAGCTCTCGGTGACCGTGGCTGTGAACCCGGTGGCGCCCACCGAGCCGTTGTTGCTGGCGGTGCCGGCGTGCCCGGTGCCGCCGTTGCCGCCCTGGTTCAGGCCGACGAGGCCGCCGACGTCGGTGGTGCCGCTGGCCGTGCCCGAGGCGTACGACAGGTCGACCGTGCCGGTGTTCGTGCCCACCAGGCCGCCCACGTACGACGTGCCGGTGACGTTGCCGGTGGCGTAGCTCCAGGTGGTGGTGTTGCCCGCCACCGAGGTGCCGGTGACGGTGCCGCTGTTGATGCCGACGAGGCCGCCGAACTGGGTGCCACCGCCGGTGGAGCCCGCGCCCACGGTGCCGGTGGCCGAGCTGTTGGTGATCGTGCCGCCGTTCTGGCCCGCCAGGCCGCCCACGTACTGGTAGCCGGTGACGTTGCCCGAGGCGCTGCTGTTGCTGACCGTGTCGGCGTTGACGCCCACGAGGCCGCCCACGATGCCGGCGAGCTGGCCGCCGGTGGTGGTGGCGTTGGTGGACGACACCGCCGCGCTGGAGTAGCTGCTGGTGACGTCGTACAGGTTCTCGCCGACGAGGCCGCCGACGTAGATCGAGTAGTTCGACCCGTTGTTCTTGCCGAGGACGGCGCCGTTGGTGGCCGGGATGGCGGGCGCCGGCGGCGCGGCCGGCACCAGGGCCGTGCCGATCGCGTAGTCGTTGTTGACGACGCCGCCGTTCAGGCCCGCCAGCGAGCCGACGAGGGCCACGCCGGTCACCGTCGGGCTCACCAGCGTCACGTCCTGCACGATGCCGTAGCCGGAGGTCTGCACGGTGCCGACCGTCTTGATCTGCTGGCCGCCGATGACGCCGAACAGGCCCACGCCGTTGGCCGTGGTCGTGTTGATGGTCAGGTTCTTGACCTGGTGGCCCAGGCCCTCGAACACGCCGGTGAAGGTCTTGGTCTGGTCGAGGTACGGCGGCGCGGGGCTGCCGTTGGCGCCGGGGTCGGTGATGGTGACGTACGCGCCCAGCGGGCTGAAGCCGGCGCCGCTGGCCCAGCCGGAGGTGGTGGTGGCGTCGATGTCGGCGCCCAGCACGTAGTGGCCGGTCAGGCCGTTGTTGACGCCCTGCAGCGTGCCCGAGGTGGTGTCGGTGGGGCCCGAACCCAGGCTGGTGATGATGGTGTAGGCCTGGCCGTTCATCGTGAACGACGAGGTCGAGGCGAGGTTGATCTCGCCCTTGTACGCGCCCTTGTTGATGCCGCCGGTGGGCGTCGAGGCGGGCGTGAACAGCAGCGTCTCGACGGCGTCGCCGTTCGTGACCGCGGCCGTGTTGAGCACCAGCTTGGACGTGCCCGTGGCGTTCAGGATGCCGTTGGCCGACGAGGTGCCGACAACGATGTCGTTGGCGGCCGTGAGCGTGAGCTGGTTGGCCGACCAGGCCACGGTGTCGGCGATGTAGATGTTGCCCTGCGACGTGGCCGAGCTGGTGCCGCTGCTCGAGGCGATGGTCACGTTGCCGGTGCCCAGCGCCGTGCCCAGCGCGGTGCCAGTCATGTTGCCGCCGCTGGCCGCGATCGTGTAGTCGGCCGGGTCGATCAGCCAGGTGCCGCTCTGGCCGCCCGGCACCGGGGCCGGGCTCGTGACGTCGGTGGCGGGCCTGGGCGCCGCGGTGGTGACGTTGACGGTGGGGGCCACGTTGACCGTGGCCGCGCTCGTCTCGATGAACCCGCCGTTGCCGCCGTTGGGCGCGCTCGCGTCCAGCGTGCCGCCCACGTTGACCGTGCCGCTGCCCATGTCGCCCAGCAGCTTGATGACGCCGCCCTGCGACTGCACTGTCTGCGCCTGCACGACGCCGGTGTTGTTGACCACCGTGTTCAGGAGCTGGCCGGCGGCCTGCGCCGTCATCAGCACCTGGCCGCCGTCGGCCTGGATCAGGCCGCCGTTGTTGACGAGCGCGGCGACCGCGCCCTTGTCCACGTTGACCTTGAGCAGCGAGTCGCCGGCCACGTCCAGCGTGACGCCCTGCCCGCCCGCGAGCGCGACCGTGCCCAGGCGCGCGGCGATCGTGCCCTGGTTGTCGACCTTGGCGCCCAGCAGCGCCACGTAGCCGCCGTCGGCGTTGATCGCGCCCTGGTTGACGACCGACTTCGCACTGGTACCGGCAAAGCCGTACTTGCCCGCCATGAAGTCGGCGTCCGACAGGCCCAGCGTGGAGGCCACCAGGCCCTGCACGTTGACGCTCGCTCCCTTGCCGAACAGGAGGCCATTCGGGTTGATCAGGAACACCTGGCCGTTGGCCGCGAGGCTGCCCAGGATGGTGCTGGCGTCGCCGCCGACCACGCGGTTGAGCGCCACCGAGTTGGCATTCGGCTGCACGAACTGCACCGATTCGCCGCTGCCGATGCTGAAGCTCTGCCAGTTGATGGCCGCGTTCTGGCTGCCCTGGTTGATCGTGACCTTCGAACCCGACGTGGTGATCGTGGCCTGGCCCGCCGACACCGTGCCACCGCCCGGGTTGGCGAGCGCCAGCGCGCCGCACGCGAGCAGCCCTGCCGCCGCCAGCGCCTTCAGCGCGAACCCGCGGCCCGCCACGCGCGCCGCCTTGCCGTCCGCGCTCGCCCGGCCATGCGCCCGCGCCGCCTCGGAGACGGCCACCCAGGTCTGCGTGCTTTCGTTCCAGATCGAGCGGTAGATGTGGTTCATGGGAGCTGAATGTCGGGGATCGTTCTTGTGCGGGAGGCGTGCGGCGGCGCGGCTAGAGGTACTTCACGAGCTGCACCCAGACCCGGCTGGGCGCGTCCTTCTGCGACTGCGCGGGGCCGGAATCGACCTTGTGGGCCCACGACAGCTTGGCCACGAAGTTGCGCTCGGAGAACAGGTTCAGGGCCAGGCCCGCGCCGCCCAGCGTGCGGCGGTCGGGCACGTGGGTCCAGTTGTTGCGGTCGGCGTAGACGCGGCCGCCGTCCACGAAGGCCACCAGCTGCGGCTGGGTCTGCGCGAGATCCCACTGCGGCAGGTCCAGGCGCGCCTCGACGCTCGCGACGGCGCCCTGGTCGCCGTAGGCCTCGCCCTCCGGATACGCGCGCACCGCGTTGACGCCGCCCAGCTCCATCTTCTCGGAGACGTCCAGGTTCTTGTTCGCGCGCTGGCCGTTGACCGACGCGTACAGCGACCACGACGCGTCCAGGCGCTGCAGGCGCGAGCCGCTGAACGTGAGCTTGTTGTAGCCGCCGTCGGTGCGCGCGGTGCTGAAGTCGGCGGCGCGCGCCGCGGGGTCGGGCAGGACGAGGCGGCCGGCGAAGTCGGTCAGGCCGAAGGTGGTGATGCCGCCGGCGCCGAGGCTGTCCTGCACGCTGCCGCTCACGCCCAGGCTGAAGACGTTGGCGGTCTTGGCGCTGCGCAGTTGGGCGGTGCGCTGGTCGTCGCGGAAGTACTTGTGGTCGAAGTCGGCCAGCGCCGTGACGTTGGCCGTGCGCGCGCGCAGCAGCGGCCACGACAGGTACGCGCTGCTCACGTCGCCCACGCCGGTGGCCTTCAGCGCCTCGTAGAAGCCGCCCAGCCAGTAGCGCATGTGCGTGTAGGCCACGCCCGCGCGGCCCGGGCCGGCGGACACGTCGTACGAGACGCGTGCCGACTGCAGGTCGCCGTCGGTGGCGCCGAACACGCGTGCGGCGAACTGGTCGCCGATGCCCAGCAGCTCGTTGGCCTGCAGCGTGCCGCCCACGCGCGTGCGGCCGGTGTAGGTGTTGCCTTCGTTGTCGACGTCGAGGCTGCCCTGCACGCGGCGGGTGTCGGCCACGTCCACCAGCAGGTCGGACGTGCCCACCTGCTGGCCGGGGGTGAGCGTGGACTGCACGTCCACGCCCGGCAGGTCGGCCATCAGCAGCAGGCCGCGCTCGAGCGACGGGGCGGCGATGACCTCGCCCGGCGCCACGGCCGAACCGAGCTGGCCAGTCACCACGAAGTCGTGCAGCGCCGACTTGTTGCGCACCTGCACGGCGCCGTAGCGGCCCTCGAGCACCCGCACGACGACCGTGCCGCGCGCGGGATCGATGTCCTGCGCCGGGATGATGACCTGGGCCAGGAAATAACCGGCCGAATGGTAGGCGTCGGTCATGCGGCCGGTGACGGCGCGCAATTGCGACAGGGTCAGGATTCCCGGCTTGAATTCCGCTGCATTAATCAGTTCGGCGGCGGAAAATAAGGTATTACCCTCAATACTCAGGGCCGTGACAGGTATTTGAGTGGAATCTGCCGGTCCGGCCTCCGTGGGCGCGCGCTGGACGCGCAATTCGGGGATCGTCGCGGCGGCGCGTGGCGGAACTTGCGGCAAGTTCTGGAGGACGGTGCCCGCGCTGGGGGGCGTTCCCGCGGGCGTCGCAGCGAGGCAAGGCACCGCGAGCGCGAAGGCCAGGGCGGCCGCCGCGGCAGGTCTCAAGACGAACACTTATTTTTCCCCAACGCCGGGTATGCGGATTGCTACCCGTAACATTCGGCAATGTATCAGGGAAGCCCCCTTGTTCTTGGGGTTCGATACCCGATTGACAGGTCGAAAAGCGTGACCAAAGTCGGCCTGCGCGGAATCATTGCGCGACCCCGTCGGACGTGTTGCGCAACGGTGGGACACGTGAGTACACGCTTCAAGCGCTCCTGACGTCGCTGCACCAGTTTGGTGCATTGAGAATGGCTGGCTACTCGAGCTCGTCCAGCCGTTCCTGGACACGGCGTTTCCAGTCGGGATCCTTCTCCGCGGCCACCAGCCGCCTGACCAGGATCAGCTCGCCCCGCTCCTGCGCCTTGGCCACCGGCACCGGCACGTCCGGCGTCACGCCCGTGCCCTCCCAGTCGGTGTGCGTGACGGGACTGATCGAGCGGCCCGCGGGCACGTTCATCATGAAGTGGTCGGTCAGGCGGCGCGGCTGGCCGGGGTGCGCGCCGCCGCCCGTGGTCTCGCCCACCAGCGTGGCGCGGCCGGCGTTCTTGAGCGCGTAGGCGAAGTCCTCGCCGGCGGAGAAGGTGTCCGGGCCGACGAGCACGACCACCGGCCGCGCCTGGCCGTAGTGCGGGCCGACGACGTTCGGGTCGGTCCAGCGCGCCTCGGTGACGTTGCCCTCGCGCATCCAGATGTCGTTCAGGTGCGTGCGCTGGTCGAACAGGTAGCTCGCCAGCAGCATCACCGAGTCGGGGTCGCCGCCTTCGCAATGGCGCAGGTCGATCAGCAGGCCGCCCGTGTCGCGCGCCAGGGCCATCAGCGCGGCGTAGCGCGGCGCGGTGTCGCCGGGACGGCCGAACGCATGCAGGTCGATGTAGCCGATGTTGCCCTGCAGGCGGCGGAAGCCGGCCACGCCATGGTTGAAGCGCGCGTGCTCGACCCGCTCGGCCTGCACCTCGGCGGACGTGCGCTGGTCGCCGCCCTCGTCGGCCGGCACGGGCTTGTCGAAGTAACGCACCTCGAGGTGCTTGTCCTTGAGCAGCGCCTGCAGCGTCCGCGTCATCGTGTCGGCGAACGCCTCGGCGCTGGTGACGCGGTCGAACTCGCCGTGCGCCTCGCGGGCCTCGAGCTCGACGGCCAGGCGCGCGGCCTGGTCGGGGAAGACGTAGTGGCGCGCCATGTTGTCGTCGATGGCCGCGATGACCGCGTGGCGCGCGGCGGCGTCCATCTGCGTGTCCCTGTCCGGCGGCGGGCCGTCGCGCCGGGCATGCGCGAGCACGCTCCAGCCGGCCAGCGCGCCGGCGGCCAGCAGCGTGGCCGCGCTCGCGGCGATCCAGCGGCCGCGGCCGCGCTTCGTTTCCTTGTCGGTCATCTCCATGGCTCCCTGCGGCGACGGCCGCGGCGTGGCGGGAGCATCGCAAGAGAGCGTGGAGGAATCGTGGAGACGCGTGCCGCAGGCGGCAGGTGCCGGAGGGGCCACGCCCCTCGGGAGACCGCAATCCCGGCCGTTCAGCCTTCGTCCTCCGGCAGCGTCACCCGATACCCCAGCCCGTACACGGACTGCAGCACCTCCACGCCCGGCAGCGCCTCGGCGAGCTTGCGGCGCAGGTTCTTCACGTGGCTGTCGATGGCGCGCTCGCTCACGTCGGGCGCCTCGGCGCGCAGGCGGTCCAGCAGCGCGGCGCGCGACCACGCGGTGCCCGCGCGCCGCGCGAGCGTCGCAAGCAGCGCGAACTCGCTGGGCGTCAGCGCCAGCGCCTGCCCGCGCACGCGCACGAGGCGCGCCGCGTCGTCCACCTCGACCACCGCGCGCGCGCGTGCCGGCGGCCGCGCGCGCCGCAGCAGCCCGCGCACGCGCGCGACGAGCTCGCGCGGACTGAAGGGCTTGCACACGTAGTCGTCGGCGCCGAGCTCCAGGCCCATCAGGCGGTCGACCTCCTCCACGCGTGCCGTGACCATCACGATCGGCAGGTCGCAGAACCCCCGCACCGCGCGGCACAGCGACAGGCCGTCCAGGCCGGGCAGCATCACGTCCAGCACCAGCAGGTCGGGCGGCGCGCGGCGGATGTCGGCGAGCGCGGCCGCGCCGTCGTGCATCACGCGCGCCTGCCAGCCGGCGGCGCGCAGGTAGTCGGCCACGAGCGCGGCCAGTTCGGGCTCGTCCTCGACGACGAGGATGTCAGCCCCGATCACCGGACGACCCTCCGCCTGGCGGCTGCGGTGCGAGCTCCCTTCGGAGCAGCCGCGCAGTCGCTCATGCTGCCGCTCCCGGCAGCCGCAGCACCACGCGCAGGCCGCCCAGCGGCGACGCCTCGAACGCCAGCGTGCCGCCGTGCGCCTGGACGATGCGCCGGCACAGCGCGAGCCCCAGCCCGGCGCCGCCGCTGCGGCGCTGGCGCGCGGCGTCGACGCGCAGGAACCGCTCGCCCAGCCGCGGCAGCAGCGCCGCGGGCACGCCGGGGGCGCTGTCGTCGAACGTCACGCGCACGAACGGCCCGTCGGCCTGCAGCGCCACCACGAGCCGGCCGCCCGCGTCGGTGTGGCGGATCGCGTTCTCGACGAGGTTGGTCAGCACCTGGCGCAGCCGCTCGGGATCGCCGGCGACGGCCGCGTCGGCGGCGGCCGTGTCGTCCAGTTGCACCGCCAGCGGTGCGCGGCGCAGGCGCTCGTCGAAGGCGTCGAGCCGCTCGCGCACCAGCGCGCGCAGGTCGACGCGCTCGCGGCGCGCGAGCGCGGGCTCGGCGTCGAAGCGGGCGAGCTGGTGCAGGTCCTCCACCAGCCGGTGCAGGTGGCCCACCTGCGCGTGCATGGCCGCGAACTGGTCGGGCGTGGCGGCGCGCACGCCGTCCTGCAGCGCCTCCAGCTGCGCCTGCAGCACGGCCAGCGGCGTGCGCAGTTCGTGCGAGGTGTCGGCCACCCACTGGCGGCGCGCCTCTTCCAGCGCCTGCAGGCGCGCGGCCAGCGCGTCGAACGAGGCGGCGAGCGCGCCCAGTTCGTCGCGCCGCCGCAGGTTCGCGCGCGCCGCGAGGTCGCCGCCGGCCATGCGGCGCGCGGCGTCCTGCAGCACGCGGATCGGCCGCCGGAAATGGGCCGCGAGCACGGCCGCCGCGAGCGCGGCCAGCAGCGCGCCGACGCCGGCCAGCAGCGCGAGGCGATCCTGCTGCGCGAGCAGGAAGGCCACGGTCAGGTCGTCCACGGGATTGCCGGCCTGCATCAGGCGCAGCGCGCCCACGCGGCGACCGTCCAGCAGCAGCGGGTGGTCGAACGAGTCGATGGACGCGAACGCCGTGAGCAGCGGGTGCGGCTCGCGGCCGGCGCGCACCTGCCCGCCCGCATCCACCAGCGCGATGCGGCGCGCGAGCAGCGGCGACGCGCGCGCGGCGCACGGTCCGCCGCAGGCCTGGCGGTCGCCGCGCTCGAGCTCGTCGGCCAGCCAGTCCGTCCACGCGGCGTCGCCGGACGGCAGGAAGGCCCAGTCGCCGCCGCGCGCCTGCAGCGCGCGCACGAGCGTCGCGCCCACGCGGTCGACGCGCTGCGCGTCGGCCAGCCGCTCGCCCGGAGCCGTGTCCGCCGCCAGGCTCCAGCGCACGAGCACGAGCCCTGCCAGGCCCACGGCGACGAAGGCCAGGCAGACGGCGGCAAAGAGGCGGGCGGCCAGGGACGTGAGCAGCGGCATGGCGCGGCGTTGGAGACTCGCGGCCGGGCAGTATCGCCGCTGGCGCGCGCGTCAGGCGCCGTCCACCCGCAGCCCGTCGCGCCCGGCATCCTTGGCGCGGTACAGCGCGCGGTCGGCGCGCACCATGAGCTCCTTGGCGCTCATCTCGACCTGGCCGTCGAGCCACGCCAGGCCCATGCTCGCGGTGACGTCCAGCGCAGGCTCGCCCACCGCCATCGGCACGCGGATGGCCAGCAGCAGCTTGGTGGCGACAGCCTCGGCCTCGGCGAGCGCGCCCACGCCGTCGACGATCACCACGAACTCGTCGCCCGACAGCCGCGCGGCCACGTCGGTGGCGCGCAGGTTGGCCTGCAGGCGCGCGGCGAACTCCTTGAGCACGGCGTCGCCCACGCCGTGGCCGTGGGTGTCGTTGATCGTCTTGAAGTGGTCGATGTCCAGGAAGATCAGGCCCAGCGGCCGCCGCGCGCGCCCGTAGCGCGCCAGCGCGCGCTCGAGCAGCTCGTCGAACTGGCGCCGGTTGGCCAGGCCCGTGAGCGTGTCCACGCGCGCAAGGCGCTGCAGCTCGCGCTCAACGTCCTTGGCGGCGGTCACGTCGGTGGCCAGCGTGAACACGCCGCGCACGCGGCCGTCGGCGCGCACGTCGGGGATGTAGACCGTCTGCAGCACGCGCGGCCCGGTGAGCGTGCGCGAGACCACCTCGAACTGCACGCGCCGGCCGGCCAGCGCGGCGAGCAGGTGGCCGCGCCGCGGCTCGTAGTTCTCGGGGCCCACGACGTCGGCGAGCGGCCGGTTGACCGCCTTGTCCAGGTCCACGCCCAGCCAGTCGCGGAAGGTGCCGTTCATGAAGCGCAGCACCTCGTCGGAGTCGACGTAGGTGATCAGGATCGGCAGGTTGTCGGTGACGGCGCGCAGCTGGCGCTCGCTGGCCTCGATGCGGTCGCGCGCGCGCTGCTGCTCCGTGCGGTCGGTGACCAGCGTGTAGATGCCGATGACCGCCCCCCGCGCATCGCGATCGGGCACGTAGTGCACCTGCAGGTGCTCGCCGACGCCGGCGCCGACGTTGGGGCTGACGAGCTCGAACACGACGTCGCGGCCGGCCAGCGCCTCGTCCAGTCGCGGCCGCACCTTCTCGAACATGTCGCCGCCGAACACGTCCTCCACGGTCCGGCCCACCGGCGATGCCGGCAGCGCGAACCAGCGCAGGTAGTTCGCGTTGGCGAACGTGTAGCGATAGTCGCGGTCGATGTGGGCGATCAGGCCGGGCATGTGGTCGGTGATCGTGCGCACCAGGGTCTCGCTGCGCGCGAGCGCCACTTCCGCGTTGTGGCGGTCGGTGATGTCGAGCACCAGGATGAAGAAACCGGCGACGAGGCCGTCGGCCTGCACGTCGGGCACGTACTCGGCCATGAAGTGCGTGGCGGCGTTGTGCTGCCAGCCGGTGCGCTCGAACTTCTGCGGCTCGCCGCGCAGCGCGCCCTCGATGTGGGGCAGCAGCTCGGCGTGCGCCGCGTCGCCGAGGAACTCGCGCATCGTGCGCCCGACCATCGCGGCCGGTTCGACGCCCAGCACCTGGCGCACATAGCCGTTGGCGAAGCGGTAGGTCTGGCTGGCGTCGACGTAGCCGAACACGGCCGGCACGTGGTCGGTCACGGCCTTGAGCCAGGCCTCGCTGGTGGCCAGCTGGGCCTGCGCGAGGCGGCGCTGCGTGATGTCGCGCAGGCTCACGTGCGTCTGCCACAGCCCGCTGGCCTTCTGGTAGCGCGCCACGTGGCACTCCACGTGCAGCGGCTCGGCGCCGGCGCGCGGCAACGCGAGCTCGACGACCGCCGGCAGCCGCCCGCCGGCGATCAGCCCGGCGATCACCGCGGCCGGGCCGCGCAGCACCGACACGGCCTCGCGGCCCGGCAGCGCCTGCTCGTCCAGCCCCAGCATGCGCGCGAAGGCGACGTTGGCGTGCACGATGCGGCCGCGCTCGTCGATCACCACGATGCCGTCGGACGTGTTGTGCAGGAAGGCCGCGAACTGGCGCCGGCTCGACTGCAGCGCCATGCCCATGCCGCAGATCAGCAGGCTGGTGCAGGCCTGCGCCGTGATCCAGCTCCACAGCGCGAGCGAACCGGCGCGCGCGTCGTGTTCCGCGAACGGGCCGACGCCGCGCGCCGTGCCCCAGGCCGCCGCCATGGCCATCGCCAGCACGCCCAGCGACGCCGCCAGCACGCCGCCGCGCATGGCCAGCAGCGCCAGCAGGAAGAACGGCAGCGCGAGCAGCGGGAAGACGATGGCGGAATCCTTGTCCGGCCACGACGAGAACACCGCCAGCCCGCAGGCGAGCGCCGCGCCCTGCAGCACCACGTTGCCCGCGCCCTGGCGGCCGCCGAAGGCCTGCGCCGCGCCGTGCCGGCTCCAGGCGATCAGCGGCACGCCGGCCAGCAGCGCGCCCACGGTGTCGCCCACCAGCCAGCCGGCCCAGGCCTGCAGCGGGTCGGCCGCGTCGGGCGCGCCCACCACGCGCAGCCAGGCCACGCCGTTGGCCGACGTCACCACCATGCCCGCGAGCACGGCGGCCAGGAAGGCGGAGACGTCGCGCGGGCGCAGCAGGCGGTCGTCCACCTCCCAGCGCGCGAGCAGCCAGGCCGCCAGGCCGGTGCCGGCGGTGTTGCCCGCGCCCACGAGGGCCGCCACCCACAGCGGGCCGCCGATGGACGCGTTGGCTGCGACGGCGGCGGCAAACACCGCGGCCGTCATGCCCGGGCCCCAGCGGCGGAACGCCGCCACCGCGATGCCGGTGGGCAGCCACACGAGCGAGATGTGCGTGCCGACGTAGGGGATCAGCAGGCCCAGCCGCGCCGTGAGGTAGTAGGCCGCGAGCACGCTGCAGAACCGCAGGACGAACCCGGCCCGGGCCGGCAGCGCAGGCGCCAGCTCGTCGGCAAGGCGAGGGTCCAGGCGGGCAGAGCCGCTGTCCGGAGCGTCCATGAGTCTCGCAGGCCACGCGCGCCCGGGTCGTCGCCCGGTGGGGCGCGCGTTGTCGATATCCCCCACGGGTCGGATATTAGCGGCTGCGGCGCGCGGCGTGGCCGCCGCAACATCGGGGCGTCATGCGGCGGCCACACAATGGGACCATGCTCAAGACAACGACCCTCCTGGCGGCGCTCGCAGCCGCGCTCCTCGCCGCGGGCTGCGCCACGCCGCCCGCCCCCGTGCGCGTGAAGATCGTCGCGTTCAACGACTTCCACGGCAACCTGCAGTCGCCCGGCCGCTTCGCGAGCTCCACGCGCGCGCCGGCGTCCGAGCGCGTGCCCGTGGGCGGGGCCGACGCCGTGGCCGCCTGGGTCGCGCGCCTGACGGCCGGCAGCCCCAACCACGTCGTCGTGGGCGGCGGCGACTTCGTCGGCGCCTCGCCGCTCGCGTCGGCCCTGTTCTTCGACGAGCCCACCGTGGAGGCACTCAACCGCGTCGGCGTCGACTTCACGTCGGTGGGCAACCACGAGTTCGACAAGGGCGCGGTCGAGCTGCTGCGGCTGCAGCACGGCGGCTGCAAGATCACCGACGGCGAGCCCGACCCGAACAGCTGCCGCGGCCTGGGCTCGCGCGGTCCGGGCACGTTCGACGGCGCGCGCTTCCAGTGGCTGTCGGCCAACGTGGTCGACAAGGCGAGCGGCCAACCGCTGCTGCCGGCCTACGGCATCAAGACCTTCGAGGGCATCCCGGTCGCCTTCATCGGCATGACGCTGCGTGGCACGCCGGGCATCGTCTCGCCGGCGGGCGTCGCCGGGCTCGAGTTCCGCGACGAGGCCGACACCGTCAACG
>FTBV01001950.1_pt1 | contig 37447 bp, 22 predicted proteins | sample 1639281 | NCBI WGS metagenome assembly FTBV01 (sample SAMEA3914864, study PRJEB12502) | metagenome | biome: forest; material: soil | place: USA | collected 2012-03-12 | depth 0.3 m | reverse complement strand
GCTCTTGCGGTTGCCGTCCTTGTCGTAGGCGAGCAGGTGGCCCTGCGTCGACGTGAGATTGGCCGAGTTCTTGGCGTTGCCGTCCACGGCGCCATCGGCCATGACCTGCTGGTTCATGTTGTCGTACGCGAACCAGAGATCTTGGATCTTCGTGTACGTGGCCGTCGTGGTGTTCTGCGCCAGCACCTCGATGGTGTTGCCCACCTTGTCGTAGGTGGTGCTCAGTTGCACGTGGTTGACGTTGTCGATGACCAGCGTCAGGCGGTCGAGCTTGTCGTAGCCCAGCGTCTGGTTCTGGTACGTGAACCCGCCCTGGACGGTCTGCTCCAGCGTGTGCTGGCCCGCCGCGTTGTACTGGTAGGTGGTGACCTGGCCCAGCGCCGAGTCGGTCTCGGTGAGCTCCTCGCCCGCCGCGTCGTACGTGTAGGTGAGGTTCTGGCCGCGCGAGCTCTTGGTGGTGAGCAGGTCGCCGGCGTCGTCGTACGTGAAGGTGTACGTGGCGCCGCCGATGTCCTTGTGGCCGGTCAGGCGGCCGGAGCCGTTGTACGTCCACGTGCTGACATTGCCGGCGGTGTCGACGTCCGCCGTCTTGCGGTCCTCGACGTTGTAGGCCGAGCGGTCGGTCGTCTGCAGCGTGGTGCCCGCCGCGTCGATGGTGGCGATGACGTTGCCGCGCGCGTCATACAGGTAGTGCGTGATGGTGCCCGTGCCGTCGACGTCGGCGATCTTGTTGCCGATGGCGTCGTACTGCGAGTAGCTCCAGACCGTCTGGCCCTCGGCACCGCTGACGCCCATCGTCGCGCTGGTGCTGTACACGCCCACGTTCACGTGGCCGATGCCCGTGTTGCGACCGTCGGCGTCGTAGGTGTAGCGCGTGACGCCGCCCTCGGCGGTGGTCAGGCGCACCTGGTCGCCGAAGATGTCGTACGCGTGGTTCACCACGCCGCCGTCGGCGTGCAGTTCCTGCACGAGGTGGTTGCCGGCGTCCCACGCCTGGCCGTTCACGTTGCCGTTGGCGTCCTTGGCGGCCACCTGGCGGCCCAGCGCGTCGTAGTAGACGTACGAGACCGGGCTGCCCGCGGTGCCGGTGTTGCCGTCGGCGTCGGGCTGCGTCTTCTGGACGACCTTGTTGTCGGCGTTGTAGACGTACGTGGTGACCCAGGCGGCGTTGCGCACGTCGCTCTGCGAGGCCACGTTGCCCCAGCGGTCGAAGGTCTGGTTGATGACCGGGGTGATGGCAGGGGCGGTGGCCTGCGGGCCGTCCACGCGCGTGGGCAGCGATTCCTTGACGCGGCGGCCCAGCAGGTCGAGCGTGTACTCGGTGCGGCGCACGCCGTTGGAGCCCCACCCGTTGGCAGTGCCGGCGTCGGTGGCGGTGGCCAAGTCGACCGCCGCGTTGCCGGCGTTCATCAGCTCGGCGGTCTGCTGTCCGCGCTCGTCGTAGAGGAAGACGCGCGTGTTGCCGTCGCCCGAGTTGGTGCGCCACAGGTGGCCGGCGGTGTCGTACTCGAAGGTCTCCTTCTCGTAGTCGGCGCGCGTCGTGTTGGGCGTGGTGGCGTTGTTGGCCGCGGCGCCGGTGTCGCGCTCGACCATCTCGCCGAACACGTCGTACTTCATCACCTGCAGCACCGAGCCCGCGGCGGCCTGCGTGACCTGCGTGATGGCCGTGCCGGCGGCGTTGAGCACCGACGTGGACGCCGGCGTGCGCATCGAGACCTGGCGGTTGAGCAGGTCGTACGAGATCTCGGTGTAGCTGTAGACCTGCGTGCCGTCCGTCTCGGTGGCGTACTGCCACGACTTGACCAGGTTGCCCGTGGCGTCGTACGACATGTAGCGGGCTTCGCCCGTCGGGTCGACGATCTTGATGGCCTTGCCGCGGTTGTCGTAGGTGATCGTGGTGACGCGGTCGGCGGCCGGGCCGCCGTCGGCGCCCGGCGTGGGATTGGCGGCGATCGTGTAGCCGCTGGCGGTGGCCGTGGCCGCGCCGGCGCCGTACTGGGTCTGCTGCGTGACGTTGCCGAACACGTCGCGGCGGAAGACCGTGAGCGGGATGTAGTTGTAGGTGGTGCCGTCGACGACGCTCTGGCGTGCCGGCGCCGCCGTGGCCACCAGCTGGCCGTTGGCGTCGTAGTAGTTGTACGTGACCTGGCCCAGCGCGTCGGTGACCGAGGTCTGGTTGCCGGCGTTGTCGTAGCCGTAGCGCGTGGTGACGTCGCCGGTGACGGTGGAGCCGTCCGGCGCGTTGCTGTAGGTGATGCCCACCTGCGTGCGGCTGCTCAGGCGCTCGTCGGCGTCGTAGCGGCTGGTGATGACGCGGTCGGGCTCGGAGCCAGTGTGGGCGGCCAGCGTGTAGCCGCTGGCATTCACGGAGGCAACCGCGGTGGCGTACTGCGTCTCGGTGGCGACGTTGCCGGCGGCGTCGTACAGGCGCTCCGTGACGTAGCCGTCCGGGTCGACAAGGGCCGACTGGTTGCCGCGGTTGTCGTAGAAGTTCCAGGTGATGGCCCAGGCGTCCTTCGATTCGTCCACCAGCACCGAGGTCTGCGCGACCTCCCCGAAGGCGTCGTAGCGCGTCTTGGTGACGGCGGCACCCATGTAGCCGGAGCCGTTGCCGTTGTAGACATAGGCCTGCGGCTGAGTGACCTGCGTGGTGCGACCCAGCGCGTCGACCACCATCGTGGTGGTGCGGTCCACCGGCAGGGCCGGGCGCGTGGACTGCGCCGTGGCCAGCAGGGCGGCAAACGCGGCGGCGGACGGCGGCTGCTGGCCGGCGGCCACCTGCGCGGTGTACGAGCTGGTGACGATGGCCACGCCGACCTGGGTGGTGGACGTGAGGTCGCCGAAGTTGTTGCGGCCGTAGGTGGTGACGCCGCCCATCGCATCGACGTCGTAGGACGCGCGGCCCATGGCGTCGAAGCCGTGCAGCGTCACCGCGTTGACGGTGGTGCCGCCGGTGACGACGGTCTGCAGCGACGTGGCCACGATCTCGCCGAAGGCGTCGTAGACGTTGCGCTGGGTCTGCGTCTCGCTGACCTCGTAGCGATCGGGGTCGGTGGCGGCGGTGCCCGTGCCGCCGTTGATCGGATCCTTGCTGGGCGCGTAGGCGTTGACGGACGGCAGCCTGGTGGTGAGCAGGCGGCCCAGCGCGTCGTAGGTGTAGCTGGTGACGCGCGCCGACGCGGTGCCGGCGGCTTCCGTCTTGGTCAGCTCGTTGCCCAGCACGTCGTAGGTGTACGCCGTGGTGACCGTGGCCACCGACGGGTCGCTGGACGGCGCGACCATGGTCGACAGGCGTCCCGCCGCGTCGTACGTGTACGTGGTGACGGCGCCGTTGCGGTCGGTCTTCGAGATCTGGTGGCCCAGGCCGTCGTAGGCGTAGGTCTCCGCGATGCCGAAGCCGTCGATGGACGAGGCCAGGCGCCCCGCGCCGTCGTACGTCGCACCCTGCGTCTGCGTGGTCTCGCCGGAGACGGCGGCCAGCGCGTTCGCGACGCCGTCGGTGCTGGCGCCCGCCACGATGCCCGACACGGGCAGCGAGTACAGCGTCGAGCCGATGGCATGGCCCACGCCGTCGTACTGCGTGGCCGTGACGTAGCCGCCGCCGTCGACCGAGTAGGCCTGGCGGCCCGCGTGGTCGTAGACCGCGATCGTGGTGCGGTCCTGCCCGCTGCGGGTGACGGCGTGGTCGATGTCCGACGCGCTGGCCGGCTGCGGCAGGCTGCCGATGGTGACGGTCTGCGCGAACTGCGTGAACGCGGCGACGTGGCCGTTGCCGTCGTACTGGCGCAGCGTGGCGTCGCCCGCGGCGTCGACGCCCCAGGTCTGGCGACCCGCCGCGTCGTAGGCGGCGAAGGTGAAGCGATTGGCGGGATCGCTGTCGTTCATCACCTGCGACAGGTACAGCGCCGTGGGCACCGTGGAGGTGGCCGTGGGCGCCGGCTGGAGCGCGTTGTAGGCGATGGTCTCGATGGTGTTGCCGTCGGCGTCGTACACCGAGTGCGTGACCTCGCCCAGCGCGTCGACGGAGTAGATCTCGCGGCCGGCGGCGTCGTACGTGAACGTGGTGACGCGGTCGTTGGCGCTGGCCACGGCCACCGCCGGGTTGGTGCCGGTGACGGCCGTGGCGTACATCACCTGCTTGGTGACATGGCCCGCGGCGTCGTACGTGAACTGGACGACGTGGCCCAGCGAGTCCATCGACCACGTGAGGTTGCCCGACGCGTCGAACACGTTGCGCGTGGTGCGGTTGCTGGCGGCCACCGAGATGGAGGACACGAGCGCGGCCATCGCCGCCACCGTGGTGGGCGGCGTGGCGGTGGTCAGCTGGCCGCCGTAGGCCACCTGCGACGTGATGTTGCCATCGGCGTCGTAGGTGAGCTGGGTGACCGCGTAGCCCTGGCCGCCGCCGATGCGGGTGAGCTGGTAGACCGCCCGGTTGTTGCGGTCGTAGATGGTGCGGGCGTCGGCGTCGTGCGCCGCATCGGCCACCACCGGCGGCGCGCCGGTGCCGTTCCACGAGTTGGGGTCGATGCGGTTGGCGTACGTGAGCTTCTCGACCACGTTGCCGTTGGCGTCGTACACCATCTGCGTGACGTCGCCGCCGCCGTCCACCGCCCAGATGAGGCGGCCGTCGGCGTCGTAGGCGTAGCGCGCGGTGTTGCCATTGGCGTCAGTGACGGACGCGACGTTGCCGTCGCCGTCGTAGGTGTACCGGGTGACCAGGTTCAGGCCGTCCGGATCCACCACCGTGCTTGTGCGGCGGCCCAGGCCGTCGTAGGTGTACTGCGTGACGTCGCCCGTGGGGCTGACGACCTGCACGACGTCTCCGAGCTGGTCGTAGGTGACCGTGGTGGCCAGCGCCAGGCCCGCCGGGTCCACGATGGTGGTCATCGCGTTGCCGTCGAGGTCGTACAGCACGCGCGTGACGATGCCCCGCGGGTCGGTCGTCTCGAACAGCTCGTTCTTGGCGTCGTACGTGTAGGTCGTGACGAGGTTCAGGCCGTCGGGGTCGACGACGCGCTGGAAGACACGGCCCGCCACGTCGTAGGTGGTGCGGGTGACGGTGCCGTCGAGATCCTGCGTGAAGACCAGGCGATCGGCTGCGTCGTGGCCCAGGTAGACCGTGCCGGCCGCCGTGGTGGTCGACATGACGTTGCCGTCGGCGTCGTACACGTAGGTGGCGGCGTTGCCCTTGCCGTCGACGGACGCGACGACCTGGCCTTCGCGGTTGAGCGACGTGCTGTACGACACGCCCTCCGGCGTGGTGACCGTGACCTTGCGGTTGACGTTGTCGTAGACATACGTGGTGGCGTTGCCGCGCGCATCGGTCTGCTTGAGCACGCGTCCGAAGACATCGTACGTGGAGCTGGTGGTGCCGTTCAGCGGATCGCGCGTGCTGATCACGCGGCCCGCGTTGTCGTAGCCGTAGGTGGTGGTGTTGCCGTTGCCGTCGGTGGCGCTGGTGACGCGACCGAAGGCGTCGCGCACGACCGAGGTGGTGACGTTGGCGCCGCCGACGTCGCTGGTGGCGCTGGTCTCCAGGCCGCGCGTGTCGAAGGTGGCAGTGGACGTGGCGGCGTGGCCCCCGACGTCGCTGCGCACGACGCTGGTGACGTCGCCGAAGGCGTCGTAGCCGTACGTGGTGGTGTCGCCGTTGGGATCGGTGACGATGCTCACGCGGCCCGCGTTGTCGTACTGGTACTGCGTGACGCTGTTGCCCTCGCCGCCCTGGCGGAACAGGTTGGCGAAGTAGTCCTCGGCGGTGGTGCCGCCATGGCCGATGACCAGCGTGTGGACAGGACGCGCCACGTACGGGTAGTAGTCCTGGAGCTGCGCGTAGATCGAGCCGCCACTCATGTGGCTGAGCGCGTAGGAGTCGACCGCCGCCGCGTACCTGACCTGGGTCTGCAGGCGGCCGCCCCTGTCGTAGGTGTTCTCGGTGACGTCGCCGGCGCCGTCCACCGTGAAGCGCAGGTGGCCCGCGGCGTCGTAGAAGTACAGCGTCTTGACGCCGTCCGGGTCGGTCATCGACGTGAGTTCACCCTCGCCGTCGTGCGTGTACGTGGTGCCGTATTGCGCCCAGATCGCGTCGACCTGGTCGGGCGTCATGCCCGGCTGCAGCAGCGCGGCGCCGTCGGCCGACAGCGTGGCGGTGACGCGGCCGGCGACGTCGTAGCGCGCCATCGTCGTGCGCGCGTCGGACGTGCCCGAGGCGATGGTGGTCTGCACCACGTCGCCCGCGACGTCGTACCCGTAGGTGGTGACGTTGCCTTGCCAGTCGGTGGTGGACGTGACCCGGCCGAGGATGTCGTACACCGCCGAGCTGTGGCGATCGGTCGCCTGCGCCGCCGGCGTGATGCTGGCCAGCGTGGTGGTGGCCGTGATGGTGGCCGTGACCAGCTTGGCGTACGTGATGCTGCCGGTGACGCGGCTGGCGGTGTCGTACTGCGTGACGGTGAGCAGGCCGGTGGCGTCGACCTGGCCGACCACGCGGCCGAGCGTGTCGTAGAACGTGTGGGTGGTCTGGTCCAGCGTGGTGGTGGCGGGCACCAGGCTGGCGATGGAACCGGCGGCGCGCGCGGCGGCCACGGCGGCGGCCAGCGCGGCCGGGTTGCCGTGGTCCACCTGCGTGGCGTACGAACGCGTGGCGATCACGCGGTCCTTGGCGTCGTAGGTGTAGGCCGTGACGTCGCCTTCGCTGTCGACGATGGCCGAGACGCGGCCCAGGCTGTCGCGCAAGTAGTACGTGTGACGGTCGGCGTCGGTCGGCGTGACCCATGGGGCCTGGTTGTCGCCGTCGTAGCCGCCCTCCACGGGCGTCGCGTAGGCGATGGTCTCGATGACGGCGCCCGCGGCGTCGTAGACGTTCTGCGTGACGTCGCCCGTGCCGTCGATGGTGTACTGCAGGCGGCCGTCGGCGTCGTAGACGTAGTGCGTCGTGGCATCGCCGCTCATGACCGAGGCGAGGCGGCCGTCGCGGTCGTACGTGTAGTCGGTGCTGAGCTCGTCCAGCTCGAAGTTGCCGGTGATCGAGACCTGCGTCTCGACCAGGCGGTGCGAGCCTTCCGCGTAGAAGTAGTACGTGACCTGGCCGTCCGGCTGGGTGACGCTGGTGACGTTGTGATCGACGTCGTAGGTGTACGTCGTGGTGAGGTCCAGGCCGTCCGGATCGACGGTGCTGGTGAGCACGTCGTGCTCGGAGTCGAACGTGCGCACCGTGACCAGCCCGCTCGGGTCGGTGGTGGTGACGGCGTTGCCGAACGCGTCGTAGGTGTACTTGGTGACCTGGTCCAGGCCCGTCGGGTCGACCGTGACCGTGAGCACGCGGCCGAGCGCGTCGTAGCTGTAGTCGGTCTCGATGCCGGTGGACGTGTCCTTGGTGGTGAGCAGGCGATCGGCAGCGTCGTAGGTGTTGGTGACGGTGCCGTTCGGGCCGACGACCTTGAGAACGTCGCCGGCCACGTCGTAGCTGTACGTGGTGGTGTTGCCGTTGATGTCGCTGACCGTGATCAGGCGCCCGAAGCCGTCGTACGTGCTCTTGTAGGTGACGCCGTCGGGCGTCTTCACGCTCATCGTGCGCGGCGTGTCGGTGTACGTGTACTGCGTGGTGTTGCCGCGCGCGTCCACCGTCTGCAGCACGCGGCCGCGGACGTCGTAGAAGGTCCTGGTGACGTTGCCCAGCGGGTCGGTGACGCTGGTGAGCTGGCCGTCGTGGTCGTAGCCGTAGGTGGTCTGCGCGCCGTAGGCGTCGGTGCGCGTGGCCAGGCGGCCGAACGCGTCGAACTGCTGGTACACGCGCGTGCCGCCGGCACTGTCGGCGTGGTTGTGCACGATCACGTTGCCGCGATGGTCGTACGTGAAGTAGTCGTCGTCCGACGTCATGGCCAGCTCGCCGAACGCGTTGTAGCTCACCCCGCGGTCGCCGACGTCGTCGGAAGTGTCGATGAGACGGCCCGCGCCGTCGTAGGTGTAGGTGGTGGTCTGCGCGGTGTCGCTGGAATCCTGCGCCGTCTCGATGGCGTCGATGTCGCTCGCGACCGCGGCGCTGCTGATCAGGCCGCCCTGCATCGTGGCCAGCACGGTCGGGTCGATCGGCGTGGAGAACGCGGTCGACGCCGACACCTGGCCGGTGCCGTCGTAGTCGTCTTCCGTGACGTCGCCTTCGGCGTCGACGGTGTAGACGATCTGGCCCGCGTCGTTGTAGTAGAACAGCGTGCGGTCGTTGTCCGGCGCGGTGGTGGACGTGAGGCGGCCGGCGGTGTCGTACGTGTACTTGGTGCCGTATTGGGTCCAGATGGCCTCGACCTGGTCGGAGGTCATCGTGGACGTGATCAAGGCCGCGCCCTGCGGCGGCAGCTGCTGCAGCAGGCGGCCTTCGCTGTCGTAGCGCGACAGCGTGGTCATCGTGGCCGCGGCGTAGGCGGTGCCCGCGCTGGCGGCCGCGCTCGCGCCCGTGTACGGGACGGACAGCGTCTGCGCGATGACGTCGTTGTCGATGTCGTACGTGTACGTGGTGACGTCGCCCAGCGGATCGGTGGTGGACGTCAGGCGGCCGCGGGTGTCCCACACGTTGGTGGTGGTGCGGTCGGCCGCGCTGGCGGCCGGGCGGATCTGCGACAGCGTGGTGCTGGCGGTGATCGCGGCCGTGATCGGCGTGGCGTGCACGATCGTCTTGGTGACCTGGTCGTGCGCGTCGTAGACGTACTCGGTGAGCACGCCGTTGCCGTCGACCTGGCCCACCAGGTTGCCGGCGTCGTCGTAGAAATAGTGCTGCTCGATGTCGCTCGCGTCGGCCGGCGGCGTGATCGAGGCGATCTGCGCGTCGGTGAACGACTGGTCGATCCAGTCGTACCAGTACAGCTGCTGGTTGCCGTAGGTCGACAGCTGGCGCGCGTACTGGTGCTTGTCGATCAGGCGGCCCGCGGCGTCGTAGGTGTAGCGGGTGACGTAGTGGTCGCCGTCGACGGAGGCGACCAGGTTGCCCGCGGTGTCGTAGAGGAACGACTGGACGCGGTCGTCCGACTGCTGGTAGATCGTGTAGTTCGGCGTGTTGCCCTCGCCCACGTAGTCGGGCTCGAGCTCGGCCGCGTACTGGTAGATCTGGGCGATCTTGCCGTTGGGGTTGTAGGTGTAGTGCGTGGCGCCGATGCCGGCGCCGCCGGTCCAGGTCACGCGGCCCAGCGCGTCGCGCAGCGTGAACGTGGTGATGCCGGCGCCGCGGTCCCCGTCGGGCAAGGGCGCGAAGTCCTCGCTGGTCGACGCGAGATCCTGCTTGCTGGTGAAGACGTGGACCTCGATGGCCCGGTTGTCGTCGCCGTACACCGTCTCGGTGGTGTCTCCGGCAGCATCCATGCTGAGGATGCGGTTGCCCGACTGGTCGTACCACGAGCGCTGCAGCAGCGTGGCCGAGGCCACGCCGAACTCGCCGTCGGCCTGCACGGTGTCGTCGTCGACGCGCGCCGTGAACAGCTGGTTGCCCATCTGGTCGTAGCCGTACTTGAGGATGTTGCCGCTGGTGTCGGTGCTCTCGATGAGGTCGCCGAACACGTTGTACGCGTCGTACGCCGTCTTGCCGTCGATGCGGGTGGACGAGACGATGTTGTCGGCCGCATCCCAGGTCTGGGTCGTGAGGCCGTTGACGTCGCGGCGCGCGACCACGCGGCCCGCCGCGTCGTAATACGTCTGCGTGACGACGGCCGAGGTGCCCAGCGCCCCGGTGGCGCCCGGCTGGGTCTCCTGCGTGACCTGGTTGTTGGCGTTGTACGCGTAGGTGGTCACCCACGCGGCGTTGCGCACGTCGGTCTGCGTGAGCAGGTTGCTCCAGCGGTCCCAGGTCTGCTTGATGACGGGGCGCTCCGACGTGCTGGACGTGCTGGCGCCGTTCACGCGGCTGGGCAGCGTGACTTGGGTGACGCGGCCGAGCTTGTCCGTCTGGTAGTCGGTGCGCTGGACGTTGGTCAGGCCCTCGACCGAGGACGCGTCATACAGCGAGGCCAGGTTGGCGCCGTCGGTGCCGTTGGTGCCCTGGTCGGTGGGGGTGATGGACGCCGTGCGATAGCCGAGGAGGTTGTTCTCGTAGATCGTGTATTCGTCGTCCGTGTGCGTGCGCCACAGGCGGCCCGCGGCGTCGTACTCGTACTGCGTGACGGCGGCGATGCCCTCGCCGGAGGTGGTGACCTCGTTCAGGACGACTTCGCCGAAGCTGTCGTATTGGGTGACGGTGTCGTAGGTCCCGACATCGCCAGAGGTCTGCTCGTGGATGAGCCGGCCCAGTTCGTCGTAGGAGTCCAGCGTGACGTCGGAGATCTGCACCCCGTTCGGCTCGTCGGCGTAGTCCCAGGTCTTGGCCACGCGGCCGTCGATGTCGTAGGACGTGTAGTGGCTCTGGCCATTCGGGTCGGTCACCGTGATGACGCGGCCCTGCAGGTCGTAGACCATCGTGGTCACGCGGTCGGCGGCGATGACGCCCGACTCGCTGGCCGCGCTGTCGTCGGCCACCGTGTAGCCGGCCAGGCCGGCGGTGGCGGCGCCCGCGCCGTGCTCGGTCTGCTGCGTGACGTTGCCGTTCACGTCGCGCACGTAGGTGGTGAGCGGGATGTAGGTGGTGGACTGGCCGTCGACCACGGCCGTGTTGGCCGGGCCTGCGGTGGCCGACAGCAGGCCGTTGACATCGTAGTAGTTGTACGTGACGCGGCCCAGCGGGTCGGTGACCGAGGTCACGTTGCCGAGGACGTCGTACGTGTAGCTGGTGGTGAGGTTGCCGCTGGTGGCGGTGCCGTCGGAGGCCGTGCTGTAGCCCACGGCGACGCGCGTGGCGCTGGTGACGCGGCTGCCCAGGTCGTAGACGTAGTCGGTCTCGCGGTTGAGCGTGCTGGCGGCCGGCGCGCCGTAGGTGGTGAGCGTCGGGTTGCTGGCCGGGTTGGCGTACTGGACGACCTTGGTGACGTTGCCCACGGCGTCGTAGGCGCGCGTGGTCAAGTAGTTCATCGGATCGATTTCCGCCGTGACCTGGCCGACCTTGTCGCGGATGTAGATCGTGTTGGCCCACGTGTTGGCCGTCGCGTCGGCCAGGCTGCTCTGCTCGACGAGCTCGCCGAAGCCGTTGTACGTGTACTTGGTGACGGGGCTGGCCCACATGCCGTGGCCGGCGCCGTCGTCCACCCAGACGGCGGCCTGGGTGACGGAAGTCAGCTGCCCGAGCTGGTCGTACGTGGCGGAGCTCGAGCGGATGGCCGCAGCGCCCCACGTCTCCGTCAAGTACTGGATCGTCGACAGCATCAGCGTCGAATCGTCGATGCGGTAGCCGCTGAGCGCATCGCCGGCGGCGAACTCGAAGCCGAAGTCGTAGGTGGTGGTCTGCACCACGTCGCCAAAGGCGTCGCGCTGGTAGTAGGTAGGCGTGTACGTGCCATTGACAGACCAGCTGACACGGCCCGCCGCGTCATAGGCCTGGAACTGCGTGTTGCCCGCGGGATCCTCGGTGACCACGAGATCGCCGAACGCGTCGTACACGTAGCGCGTGGTGGCGTCCTTGATGATCTCGGTGCGGCCCGGATCGTCGGCGATGGGGCCGGCGTCGGCGTAGTCGGTCGCGTTGGTGTCGTGGTAGTACGGTGTGCCGGGCTGGTTGGGATCCGGCGGCGTGTAGCCACCGTAGCCACCGTAGCCGCCGTAACCGCCGTAGCCGCCGTACGGGTCGCCGTAGCCGCCGTAGGGGTCGCCGTAGCCGCCGTAGCCCTGGTCCTGCGGCAGCTGGTACACATGCTCCGCGTATTCGCTCGAGGTAAGGCGGCTCAGCGCGTCGTACGTGAAGTTGGTGCGGCGCTCGAGCGCCGTGCCCACCGCGTCGAAACGCGTGACCACGTTGCCCAGGCCGTCGTAGACGTACTGGGTGGTCACCGTGAGCTGCGACGGGTCGCTGGACGGCTCGATCGCGAAGATCTGGTTGCCGGCGGCGTCGTACTCGTAGGTGCAGACCGCGCCGTTGGCCTTGATGATGGAGGTGCGATTGCCCAGGGCGTCGTAGCCGTAGGTGGTGGTGTTGCCCAGCGCGTCGGTGACCGAGTGCTCGTTGCCGGCGGCGTCGTAGGTGTACGACTGCACGCGGTCCTTCGTGGCGTCCGGGTGCAGCGCGGCCGTGATGGTGGCCGCCGAGCCGTTGAACGTGGACGTGGCCACCGCGGTGCCGAAGGCGGTGATCGCGCGGATGTTGCCGTTGCCGTCGTAGTCGGTCTTCGTGACGAAGCCCAGGGCGTTGACGAGGAACGTGAGGCGCCCCGCGGCGTCGTAGGCCAGCGTGGTGTTGCGATCGTTCGCATTGGCCACCAGCAGCGACTTCACGTTGGCGATGGTGGCCGTGGCCGACAGGGTGGCCAGCGAGGCCGCCGCGATCGCGTTGAAGTACTGCGTGGTCGAGGTGACGCGGCCGCTGCGGTCGTAGTTGTACAGCGTGACGTCGCCGAGCGCGTCGATCGAGTAGATGCGACGCGAGCCGTTGTCGTAGACGTTGCGCGTGGTCCGGTCGAGCGCCGAGGTCTGCACCCGCGCCGCGATGTCCGCCGCGCCGGGCGTGCCGAAGAAGCCGTCGATCGTCTGCGCGTAGGCGATCGTCTGCACGACGTTGCCGTCGGCGTCGTAGACGTTCTGGGTGACCGCGCTCACGCCGTCCACCGTCCAGGTGAGGCGGCCCGCGGCGTCGTAGGCGAAGAAGGTGCTGCGGTCGTCGGCGCTGGAGCGCACCGTGGTGGGATCCTGGCCCGGCGTGAGTTGCGTGGCGTACGCCACTTCCTTGACCACGCGGCCGTCGCCGTCGTAGAGGAAATGCACCACGTCGCCCATGCCGTCGGCGGTCCAGGCGAGGTTGCCGGCCGCGTCGTACACGTTCTGGGTGACGCGATCCTGGTCGTAGGTGCGCAGGTCGGCGGCCTGGTCTTCCAGACTGCCCAGGTCGTAGCTCAGCTCGGGTGCGATCAGCGGCGTGGCGTAGTCGATGCGCTGCGTGAGGTTGCCGTTGCCGTCGTAGTCCAGCGTGGTGAGGTCGAACGTGTTGCCGTCGGTGCCGGCCCGGGTGAGGATGACGCGGGCGCGGTTGTCGGCGTCGTAGAAGAAATGCACGTCGGAGTCGTGCGCCTGGTCGGGCGTGACCGACGGTGCCGAGACGCCGTCCCACTGCGTGAGGTCCACGCGCTGGGCGTAGGTGATCTGCTCGAAGACGTTGCCCTGCGCGTCGTAGGTGGTCTCGGTGACGTCGCCGGCGGCGTCGACCACGTAGTTCACGCGGCCGTCGCGGTCGTACACGTAGCGCGTGACGTTGCCGTCGGCGTCGGTCACGGCGACGACGTCGTCGTTGGCGTCGTACGTGTACGTGGTGGTCAGCTTCAGGCCGTTCGGATCGACGATGGTCTGCGTGCGGCGGCCGAGGTTGTCGTAGACGTACTGCGTGAGGTTGCCGGCCGGCGAGGTGACCGTGAGCACGTCGCCGGTCTGGTCGTACGTGTAGGTGGTCTTGAGCGCCAGGCCCGTGGGGTCGACCGTGGACGTCAGCATCTCGCCGATGCGGTCGTAGGTCATGGCGGTGGTGACGCCGCGGGGGTCGATCGTGGTGAGCACGTCGCCCTTGGCGTCGTACTTGTACGTGGTGACCAGCGCGAGGCCCGCCGGGTCGACGTTGCGCGTGAACACCCGGCCCACCGGGTCGTAGGCGTAGGCGATGACGGTGCCGGCGGCGTCGGTGGTCTGCACGAGGCGGTCGGCCGCGTCGTAGACGTTGGTGACGGTGCCGCTGGCGTCCGTCGTCGTGAGCAGGTTGCCGTCGGCGTCGTACTGGTAGCGGGTGGTGTTGCCGTCGGCGTCGACGACCGTCTGCACCTGGCCCTCGGCGTTGGTGGCGGTGCTGTACGTGAAGCCTTCCGGCGTGGTCACGACGACGCTGTGCGCCTGGTCGTCGTAGGCGTACTCCGTGACGTTGCCCAGCGCGTCGGTGCGCGTCTGCACGCGACCGAAGGCGTCGTACGTGGCCTGCTGGACGCCGCCCATCGGGTCCTGGACCGCCACCACGCGGCCGAGCTTGTCGTAGCTGGTCGTGGTGATGTGGCCCAGCGCGTCGGTCTGCGAGATGACGCGGCCGAAGGCATCGTACGTGGCCGAGACGGCGCTCGCGCTGCCGGTGCCGGCCGTGATGGCCACGGTCTGGCCGACGGTGTTGCCGGCGCGGTCGTAGGTGTTGCCGAAGACGGTGGTCTTGACCGTCGCCGCGGTGGTGGACTGGGTGTCGGTGACGCGGTCGCTGAACGCGTCGTAGGCGTAGGTGTCGGTGCGCACGCCGACGACGGCCGCCGAGTGCACGCGCTGGTCGGCGTCGTAGGTGTACTGCGTGAGCGTGTTGAGGCTCGCGCCGGCGGTGGACGCGGTGGCGAGCGCGGTGACTGCACCGGCGTTGGCGGCGTCCGACAGCAGGCCGCCGGTCATCGCGGCGAGCGCGGGGGCCGCCACGGCCGTGGCGTACTCGTTGGTCCCGGTGAGGTCGCCCAGCGCGTCGTAGGTGCGCTCGACGACGCTGCCCGCGGCGTCCACGGTGAAGCGCAGGCGGCCGGCGTCGTCGTAGTAGAAGACGGTGCGGGTGGCATCCGGGGCGGTCTGGCTCAGCAGGCGGCCTGCGGCGTCGTAGGTATACGTGGTGCCGTATTGCGCCCAGATGGCGGCGACCTGGTCGGCGGTCTGGCTGCCGTCCAGCAGCGCGGCGCCGTCGGCCGACAGGCTGGCGGTGAGGCGGCCCTGGATGTCGTACTGCGCCAGCACGGTGCGCTGGTCGGCGGTGCCCGCGGCCACCACCTGCTTGACCACGTTGCCGACGGCGTCGTAGGTGGACGTGGTGACGGTGCCGTCGTAGCCGGTCTGCGACAGCACGCGGCCGAACGCGTCGTAGCTCGTGGTGACGCTGCGGTCGGCCGGATCGGCGGCCGGCCGCAGGGACGCGAGCGTGGACGCGGCGGTGACCGGCAGCGCGACGCGGTTGGCGTAGCGCACGGTCTGCGCCACGCGGCCGTCGGCGTCGTAGATCGTCTCGGTGAGGTAGCCCTCGCCATCGACCTGGCCGGCGATCTGGCCCTTGTCGTTGTAGAGGTTCCAGGTGGTGATGTCGTCCGGCGATGCGGGCGGCAGCACGCCCGCCAGCGAATCGGTGGCGCGCGCGGTGGCGATGGCCGCCAGCGTGGCGGCGTTCGGGTAGCCGGCCAGCGGCGTGGCGTAGCCGGTGGTCTGCACCTCCCGGCCCGCGCCGTCGTAGGCGTAGGTGGTGACGTCGCCGTTGCCGTCGATGGTGGCGGTGACCTGGCCGTCGCGGTTGTAGATCGTGGTCTCGCGGCGGTCGTTGGCGCTCGCGACGACCAGCGTGGCCGGCGTCGTGGTGGTGGTGCCGTAGCCCAGCGCCGCCGTGGCGATGGGCGTGGCGTACTGGATGGTGTCGATGACGTTGGACGCCGCGTCGTACTCGTACTGCGTGACGTTGCCCAGGCCGTCGACCGCGTAGCTCACGCGGCCGGCCTTGTCGTAGTAGGTCCAGCTGCTGTACGTGCCGCCCGTGGTGGGGCGCACCGAGGCCAGCGTGACCGCGCCGGTGGCCGGGTTGCCGTTGCTGGCGATGGTGGGATTGCCGCTCGCGTCGACGAGCTTGGCGACGTTGACGACGCCCAGGAAGCGCAGCGTGGCCGTGACGCGGTTGCTGGCGTCGTAGTAGTACTGCACCAGGTCACCGGCCTGGTTGACGTCGGCCACCTTGCGGCCGGCGCCGTCGTAGAACATCCACGTGTGCTTGCCCGTGGGGTCCGTCGTCATCAGCAGGTTGCCGTCGGCGTCGTAGGCGTACGTGGTGGTGGCGGTGCCACCGCCGGACGTGAGCTGGCTGACCGAGACCACGCGGCCGTTGGCGTCGATGGTGGAGGTGGTGACCTCGCCATTGGCCTGGGTGATGATGGTCTTGCCGTGGGCGTCGTCGTACTGCGTGAGCGTGGACGTGGCGGGCGTGGTGGCGCCCGTGGTGGTGGACACCAGCACGCGGCCGAGCTGGTCGTAGACCCAGTTCGAGACGGTGGTGGTGTCGGGCAAGAGGGTCTGCAGCAGCGCGCCGCGCTGGTCGTAGACGTACTGCGTGGTGCTGGCGCCGGCGGCCACGCCGTTGCCGGACGCGTCGGTGCTGGCGTAGCTGGTGGCGCTGGCGAGGTTGCCGCGCAGGTCGTAGGCGAAGTCCTGGCGCTGCACCTGGGTCTGGTCCTGCGCCGCGGCCCAGGTGGCCATCTGGGCCTCGGTGGGCACGTCGGTGGCGCCCAGCGCGCTCAGGTCGTAGTGCGCGTCGTACTGCAGCGTCGAGACCACCTGGTACTGCGCGTTGTAGCGGTATTCGGTGACGACGCCCTCGGGCGAGACCGAGAAGCGCAGTGCGGTGCCCAGTGCGGACGAATAGACGTAGCGGTCGACCTCGCCGGCCACGCCGTTGCCCGTGACGGTGCGCGTGGCGACCTGGTTGCTCGCGTTGTAGGTGAGCGAGAGGCCGTCGCTGAGCGCGTCGGCCTGGCTGGTCAGGCGGCCCAGGGCGTCGTAGCCCATGGTGACCGTGCGGCCCGCGCCGTCGGTGACGGTGGCCACCTCGCCCTGGGCGTTGTAGCTGTACGAGATGGTGGACGTGCCCGTGGCGGCGGTGCCCTTGACCACCGACAGCAGGCGGCCGGCCGTGTCGTACTTGAAGACGGACGGCGCGCCGTACGCATCCTTGAGCGTGGTGGTGCCGCCCGTGGCCGTGGCGGCGTAGGCCAGCGTGGTCGTGGCGTTGTTGCCGTCGGTGTACGACGTGAGCTTGTAGACGCCGCTCACCGCCGTGTAGCCGAACGACAGCTTCGTGCCGTCGCCCTGCGTGATGCTCGCGATGCGGTTGCTGGTGCCGTCGTAGCCGTAGGTGGTGGTGAAGCCGGTGGCCGTCTCGGCGCCCGTGGGCACCGTGCCGTCGGCGTTCAGGTTGACGGTGACCGTGGACAGCCGGCCCGCCGCATCGTACGTGTAGCTGACCTCGTTGAGCGTGACGCCGCTGGCCAGCGTGACGCCGATGCTCGCGAGCTGGCCGTTGTTCCAGCTGTAGTTGATGGACTCGCCGTCGCCGGTGGAGATCGTCTGGAGGTTGCCGCTGGCGTCGTAGGTGTAGCTGGTGACCGTGCCGTAGGCGTCGGTGGCGCTCTGGAGGGCGCCCGACTGGGCCGACGTGGTCACCGCGCCCGCGGCGCCGGTCGTGGTGGCGGCGGCGCCGACCGTGTAGGTCTCCGTGGCGCCGGTGGTCGCGTTCGTCCAGACGTACTGGCCCGCCGCGTTGACGGACAGGGTGTTGAACGCGCCGCCCGAGCTGGTGGTCTGCACGTACAGGCCGCGCGCGGCGTTCCAAGCGTAGGTGCTCACCGAGCCGTCGGCGTCGGTGCGCTGGATCGTCGTCTGCGGCACGGCCGTGCCGCCGGAGGTGGTGAAGACCGTGATGGACTTGGAGGCCGTCGGGCGCCAGCCGTTGCCGCCGGAGGCCAGGCTGTTGTAGGTGCGCGAGGCGACGATGTCGCTGTCGTCGATGCCATCGAGCACCGCATCCTGGTCCTGCAGCACCAGGTTGCCGGTGGAGGCGTCGACGAGGACCTGCTCCTGCGACCCGCCCTGCGACGCGGTGCCGAACACCCCGTTGCCGCCCTGCTGCCCGAGCGAATTGGCGCCCGCCAGCAGTCCGAGGGAGGTCAGGTTCAGGCCCAGGCTATTGCCGCTAACGATCGCTACCATGACAGATTCTTTCTTGCGAAATATTCGAATTGGGGCGGGACAGGCATCGATCCCGGACGCCCGGGTGGGCATGGGAGAGACCGTCGCATCGAAGTACTTATCCAGACGGCGAGGCCATTCGTTTAGGGCGGCCGCAAAAAATAGTTCGGCCGGGGTGGGCGGGTGCAAAAATATTTGCGGCCAGACCTAAACATCCGCCGCCGACCGCGGATAACTCTCGACAACCTCGGCCCGCCACGGGCCCGAGGCAGACGCCGCCCCCGGTCGTCGCGGGGCGCGCATGCAACCCGAGGAAGGCCGTGCTGCCGTCAAAAGCTCTCTTCATGGACCATGTCCGCTGGCTCCGTCTCGCCGCGAAGGCGCAGGGCCTGGAAGTCCTCGTCGAACTCGATTCGATGGCCGCGTTCGTGCGCCGGGGCGAGCAGCACTGGGTGCTGTACGCGCAGTTCCTGGCCGAGGTGGACGGCGTCACGCGCTATTTCCCCACCTTCACCGACACCGCCACGTTCTTCGCCGGCTGGATGCCGCATCCCAATTCCGGCTGGCCGGCCACGCGCGACAAGCTCGTCTTCAAGCGTGCCGCCGCCGCGCTGGGCCTGCGCGTGCCCGATTTCCGCGTTGACGAGGCCCAGGAGATGACCGATGTCGTCGTCAAGCGCCCGTCCGGCTCGTTCGGCGAGCACGTGCACGGCCCGTTCCGCTCCAGCCGCGAGCGCGCGCTGCAGCTGGCCGACGGCGAGTTCTACGAGCGCTTCATCGACGGCGAGCCGCTGAAGGTCTGGTACTGGGACGGCGCCGCCGTGGCGCTGGAGCGCGACCGCGTGCCCACCGTCACCGGCGACGGCAAGGCCACGCTGCGCGCGCTGGTCGAGGAGAGCGCGCGCAAAGGCGGCCAGCGCACGCCCGAGAAGCTGGCCGCGGTGTTCGAGCGCAGCGCGGCGCTGCTGCGCTTCGACGGCGCCAGCCTCGACGACGTGCCGGCCGCCGGCCACCGCCAGCGGGTCGAGTTCCGCTACGGCACCGCGCTGATGCGCCGCCGCGACCGCGAGAACATCGACCTGCAGGGCAACACCGACGAGCGCTGGCGCGACCTGCACGCCGCCGCGCCAGCCCTCACGAGCCTGCTGCCGGTCGAGCTGCGCCAGGCCGCGCTGTTCACCGTGGACGCCATCCGCGACGCCCAGGGCCGCATTTGGTTCCTCGAGATGAACGCCAATCCCACCGTCCATCCGCTGGCCTACGCGCCCATGCTCAAGACGCTCCAATCCCCGCAGACGCCGCGCCTTCGCCGTGCCGCTGCGCAACCTGCCTGAACCCCAACGGAAGATCCCATGTCCAAAGAACGACACGTTGACGATCTCGAACTGCCCGACCTGTTCGACACCGACGAGCCCCTGTTCCTCGAAGGCCTGGGCGACAAGCTCGTCGCGCCCACCCTCACCTACCAGGACCTCATCTGCATGGGCGGCACCGGTGGCGACGGCGGCGGCGGTGATGGCGACGGTGACGGCGGCGGTGCCGACGGCAGCGGCGGCTCCGACTCCGATGGAGACGGTGATGGCGACGGCGACGGCGATGGCGACGGCGGTGGTGACGGCGGCGACGGCGGTGATGGTGGCGACGGCGGCGACGGCGGCGACGGCGGCTGAAGCCCGAACCTGACGTGTCGCGGCCCCGGCCGCGACCGCTGCACTTTCCCCTCGCATGACGCCAGAGATCGCCTCTTCGTCCGCGCCCCCGGCGCCGGGTGCGGCGCGGCCCTGCGCGGACGCCGGCCTCGACGCCCTGCGCGAGGCCATCGTCGAGCGCGTGCTGCGCCTGGGCGCCAAGGTCACGTTCGACTTCAAGGAACTGCTCACGCAGACGCGGTTCGCGCGCAGCGCGGGCATCGCGCTGTGGGCGTTGATCCGCCGCTTCGAACCCGAGGTGCTCGTCGCCCCGGGCTTCGGCGGCGCGCCGCTGCTGTTCGCGACCGCGCTCGCGGCGTTCGAGCAGGACGGCGTGGACCTGGCCCTGTGGATGGTGCGCGATCAGCGCAAGGGCCACTTCCGCAAGCGCTGGATCGAGGGCCCGCGCTTCGATCGCGCGCCACGCGTGGTCATGCTCGACGACTTCATCGGCCACGGCTCCGCGGTCGCCCTGGTGGACCAGGCGCTGGCCGAGGAAAAGATGGCGGCCGACCTGCGCGCCATCGCCGTGCTGTACGACGAGTCGTGCTGGGACGGCGCGCGCCAGCTGAGCGTCAGCCGCTGTCCGGTGGTGTCGGTGTTCCGCCGCCAGGACCTGGGCCTCACGCGCGATTGCCACGACGCCCGCCCGCCGACCATGAAGGGCAGCGCGCCGCCGCTGGTCGGCCAGCCGCTGTGGTGGCGGTTCGCGTTCAACGGCGCCACCGACAAGCAGAACAAGTGCGCCCCGGCCATCGCCGACGGCGCGCTGTTCGCCGCCGACGACCTGGCCCGCCTGTGGCGCTTCGATGCCGTCACCGGCGAGCCCGTGTGGTGCCGCGAGAGCATCGACCGCCATCCCAAGGGCATCGTCCAGCGCCTGCAGCACGCGCAGGGCAGCGTGGTCTACGGCGCCTACGACGGCACGGTCACGCGCCTGGACGACCGCACCGGCCAGGTCCTGTGGCGCTGGAAGATCGACAGCTTCGTGCACGCCACGCCGGCGCTGGACCTCGACGGGGGCCGCGTGTTCGTCAACACCGAGTCGTCGGGGCCGCAGGGGCCCGGCGGCAGCCTGGTGGCCATGGACTGGGCGACGGGCCGCACGCTGTGGCGCCACCGCCATGCGTTCTGGGCGGCCGGCAGCGCGCGCCACGACGCGGCCAGCGGCAGCGTGGTCGCGCCGTGCAACGACGAATCGCTGGTGTGCGTGGACGCCGCCAGCGGCGCGCCGCGCTGGCGCGTCGTCACCGACGGCCTCGTGCGCGGCCACGCGGCCATCGCCGGCGGCAGCGTCATCGTGTGCACGGAGAACGGCTGGCTGCAGGCCTTCGACCTGGCCACCGGCGCCCTGCTGCGCAGCCGCCGCAGCGGCATCGGCGGCCGGCTGCACCAGTTCACCCGCGTCGAAGACGGCCTGGTCTACGCGTTCGACGAGAACGCGCACTTCGCCGCCTTCGACGCCAACGATTTGCGCCTGCGCTGGATCAGCAAGCTGCGCAGCCCCGCCTCGTGGCAGCCGGTGCGCTGGGGCCACTACCTCATCGTGCTGTCGCGCCGCGGCGAACTCGCCGCGTTCGATACCCGGTCGGGTACCAAGACCTGGGAAGGCCACGTGGGCGGCGAGTACCGCCAGTCGCCCGCCATCGGGCTGGTCGACGGCGAGCCGCTGCTCGTCTGCGCCAGCCACCACGACGGCCTGAAGGCGTTCCGCCTGCATTCGTTCTACAGTCAATGACCCCGCCGCCCATGAACGACTCCGCCGCTCCCGCCGCCGCCCATCCCGGCTGGTTCATCGTCTCGCAGGTGAAGACCCACCGCGTGGTGTACTTCACCGACGACCAGGGCTTCGTGCCCGCCATGGAAGGCGACTGGTACTACGTCGGCCACTACCTGGGCGAGCTGCCGCCGGGCATGACGCTGAAGAACTGCTTCGGCTGGCGCTTCGACGGGGCCACGCTGCGCAGCGCCGGCGATCCGCCCGACGCCGGCTCCGAGGCGAGCCTGCTCAAGAGCAACCGGCGCGCGCTGCATGCCCAGCTGCGCGAGATGGTGGACAACCTGCGCAAGCCCTGGGCCCCCACCTGCGCGCTCGGCGAGACGCTGCGCGCGGCCAAGCTGGCCGAGGCGCAGGCATACGCCGAGGCGACCGCGGGCCGCGCCGGCATGCCCGAACTGCCGCTGCTGCAAGGCCTGGCCGCCGGCCGCGACATCACGCTGGCCGAGGCCGCCGCGCTGGTCGTCGAACGCCACAAGGCCACGCTGGCCGGCATGGTGGCCAGCGAGGTGCTGCGCGAACGCTTCGCCCACGCCATCGACAGCGCGCTCACGCCCGCCGACCTCGACGCCGTGCGCGCGCAGATGATCGCGCAGGTGGCCGCCACCCAGCCGTCGGCGCTGCCGCGCGGACCGCAGCCGATGAGCCCGCGCGAGCTCGACGCAGCGCTCCCCGCGCCCGCGCGCGCGCTCGAGGCCGCGCGCCTGCGCGCGCAGCTGCGCACCGCCGTCAACGCCCAGCGCCGCCGCGTGCACGACGGCTTCGACGCCGACGACAGCCTGCTCAAGCTCAAGGCCAAGGCCGCGCAATCGGTGCTCAACGAGGACGGCAAGGGCTCGCCGGCCGCTCTGTCGCTGCTGGCCGACTTCGCCGGCAGCCGCGGGCTGGGCCTGGAGGACGCGGCCCGGCTGGTGATCGGCACCGTCACCGAGGCCGACCGCATCCTGCGCGCCACCGAGCGCCAGAAGGACCGCTTCCTTTCCCGCATCGAACGCGCGCGCAGCCTGCGCGAGTTCCAGCAGGTGGGCCATGAACTCCACGCTTTCGCGAACGGCCATGCAGGCGACTGAACTGCGCAACTTCGAGCTGATCCACCCGCGCATCGGCGTGGGTGGCATCGCGCGCGAGCTCGAGCGCAACCCGCTCGCGTGGGCCATCAGCACCCACCGCCAGGTGCGCGTCACGGCGCAGCGCGAGACCGAATCCATCCTCCTGCGCTGCGGCGAACCGTCCAGCCCGGACGAAGCGGTCGAGGACGCCCAGGCCGTGGTCGACGGCTCGGCCGCGCCCTACTTCCCGCTGACGCTCGCCTGGCTGCACGCCACCGCCGACAAGCTCGGCGGCGAACTCGCGCGCGTGCTGTTCGCGCGCCTGCCGCCCGGCGGCCAGGTCTACCGCCACATCGACCACGGCGCCTACTACGCGCGCCGCAACCGCTACCACCTCGTCATCCACAGCGCCGGCGGCAGCCCGATGGTGTGCGGCCGCGAGCGCGTGGTGATGCAGGAAGGCGAGCTCTGGCGCTTCGACAACAAGCGCCCGCACGAGGCCTCCAATCCGTCGGACACCCCCCGGGTCCATCTCATCTTCGACATGCTCATGAAGGAGCGCGGCTGACCGTGTCCTACGACCAACTGATGCAGGACGCGCTGGCGGCCACCCGCCGCGACGACCTCGACGACTCCGAGGCGCTGCTGACCCAGGCACTGGCGCTCGCGCCCGGCGCGGCCATGCCGCACTACCTGCGCGCCACCAACCACGCACACGCCGGCCGCTTCGAGCTGGCCGAGGCCAGCTACATGGCGTGCCTGAACCGCGCGCCCGAATTCGCCATCGCGCGCTTCCAGCTGGGCCTGCTGCAGGCCAGCGGCGGCCGTCCGGCCGTGGCGCACGCCAGCTGGGAGCCGCTGCTGGCGCTGCCCGACGAGCATGCGCTCAAGCTGCTCGCGCTGGGCCTGCTGGCGCTGCTGGCGGAGGACTGGGCCGCCGCGCGCCGGCTCATCGCGCAAGGCATCGCCGCCAACCACGACAACGAGCCGCTCAACGACGACATGCGCGGCGTGCTGGCGCGCATCGACCACGCGCAGGCCGAGGCCGAACGCACCGGCGTGGCCGCCGAGGGTGCCGACGCGCACTTCCTGATCGACAGCTACCGCCGCCAGTGAGCCCCACGCCGCCATGAGCGCCATCTCGAAGACCGACCACGCGTTGCAGGCCGCGCTCGCGCGCGCGCTGGCGCCGGCGCGTCCGGTCGACCCGGGCGCCGTCGGCGGCCAGCCCACGAAGGCGACGCCCGACACCGAAGCCGCTCCCGCGGCCTTCGCGTTCGACCTCGACGCCGACCTGCGCCTGCGCGTGGCCCGCATCGAGCGCGACGCGCCCGACCGCCGCGCCCGCCTGATCCGCGCCCTGCTCGAGAGCTGCGTGGCGCGCACCTTCGGCGCCGCGGCGCCGTCCGACCCCGGGTTCCGCCACGTGATCGACCAGGCCCGCGACGCGATGCAATCCAACCCCGAGCTCCTGGACGCCATGGACCGCCTGGCCGCGCAGATCGACGGCGCGGATGGCGCGCCGCCACCGTGAGCGGACGGCTCGCCGGCAAGGCCGCGGTGGTCGTCGGCGGCTCCAGGGGCATCGGGCTCGCCGTCGCCCGGCGCTTTGCCGAGGAAGGGGCGCGCGTGGTCATCATCGCGCGCGGCCGCCAGGGCCTCGACCGCGCGCTGGCGCAGGCCCGGCCCGACGATGCCGCGGGCGGCGCCATCACCGCCGTGCAGGCCGACATGACCGAGCTCGCGCAGATCGACCGCGCCTATGCCGAGGTGCGGGCGCAGGTCGGCCGCATCGACGTCCTGGTGGCGGGTCTCGGCGGCCCGCAGCGGGCCCCACTCGGCGCCATCACCGAGGCCCATGTCGACGCCGTGTTCAGGCTCAACGTGACGGCGCCGCTGTTCTGCGTGCAGCAGGCGCTGCCGCTGTTGACGGCGGGCGCGTCGGTGATCCTGCTGTCGTCCACGGCGGCGGCGCGCGGCGTGGCGGCCCTGAGCGTCTACGGCGCGGCCAAGGCGGCGCTGCGTCAGCTGGCGCGCGGCTGGATGGTCGACCTGCAGCCGCGCCGCATCCGCGTCAACGTGCTCACGCCCGGCCCGACCGACACCCCCGGCCTGGCCGCGATGGCCGCGCCCGGCCAGGCGCCGCGCATGCTCGCGCAGTTCGCCGCGCGCAACCCGTCAGGTCGCGTCGCGCGCGGCCAGGACGTCGCCAACGCCGCGCTGTTCCTGGCCAGCGACGAGGCGGCCTTCATCAACGGCGCCGAGCTCGCCGTCGACGGCGGCGTCACGCAGATCTGAATTGCCGGCGCGCTCGACGGCATCCGCCACGGCGAGCACCGAGGCCGCGGGGGGCGTCGCCGCGTAGCGAAGCGCGGCCTGCGCGGACGTCCGCGCGGCCGCGTCGTCCGTGAGCGCGGCGGCCAGCAGCGCCAGGTCAGGCTGGCCATCGCCCGACGGCGACAGCAGCGAGCGCGCCAGCCCGGATTGCTGCATGCGGCGCGCGAGCACCGCCTGCTCGGCAAAGCGCGGCAGCAGCAGCATCGGCACGCCCGAACGCACGCAGGCGCCGATGAGGCCGTGGCCGCCGTTGGTGATGGCCAGCCGCGCGCCGGCCACCACGCGGCCGATGCAGATCGGCTTGTCGTACACCCGCACGTGCGGGCCGCGCAGGCGCTCGGCCACGTCGGCGGGCAGGTCGGGCACCACGGCGATCACCTCGGCGCCGAGCGTGCCGAGTTCGGCGATCACGGCCTCGCTGCGCGGATCGCCCGCCAGGTAGGTCAGCACGCGCGGCCGGCCGGAGTCCGCGGGCCAGTCGACCTCCGTGCCCATGTCTTCCGTGTAGATCGGCCCGATGTAACGCGCGCCGCGACGCGGGCCGAAGTGGTCGATCTCGGGCCAGGTGGCCAGCAGCTGCGTGCCCACGCCGTACAGGTCGGACACGCAGGCCAGCGGCGCCACGCCCGCGCGCACGCACTCGGCGTTCAGGTTGTGCAGCAACGCGGCCTCGATGCGCGCGTAGGGCGCGAGGTCGACATCGTGCCAGGGGCGGATCGACGGCAGCGGCTGGCCGGACGGCGGCGCCTCCCAGCCCATGACCGCCTGCACCACGGGCACGCGCAGCAGGTGGGCCGCGAAGAGCGCGGCGGGCGCGAAGTCGACCAGCATCACGTCGGGCTTCAGGCGGCGCAGCGTCGACGTCCAGCGCTGCACGCCCAGCCGCAGGCCCGCCGCGTCACCGAACGCGCAGCGCTCGAGCACCTGCGCGTAGTGCTGGAACCGCGTGCCGGCCGGCACGCGGAAGCGGCCCTGCAGCGTGGGCCACTCGACGAACTCGATGTCCGCGTCGTTGCCGAACATGCGGCGTGCCGCGCGGACGTCCGACGTCGCCAACACGGCCACGTGGCCGCGCGCGCGCAGCGCCGCGATGATGGGCCGCAGGCGCAACAGGTGGCCCCAGTTGCCGCCCAGTTCCACCACCGCGAGCACGCGCAGGCGGCGGGCCGCGCGCGGCGCGTGTTCAGTGGCCATGGCGCCGCGGCAGCACCACCTGCTCCAGCGTGCGGCCGTCCGGCGTGGAATGGCGGCGCAGCGCGGCTTGCGCGCGCGCGATGAAGCGTTGCGGGTCGTCGCGCTCGCCCTCGAGCACGCTCTGCGCGTACTGCGCCGACAGGCCTCGCGGGTCGAGGCCGCGGGCGCGCCGGAGCGCGGCCTCGGCCTCGTCGCGACGGCCCTGCAGCGCCGCGACCACCGCGATCGCGCCGTGCGATTCGCCGAAGGTGGGATCGAGCGCCAGCGCCGTCTCGAACGCAGCGCGTGCGCCGTCCAGGTCGTCGAGGAACACGCCGCACCAGCCCAGGCCCAGCCACGTGCCGATGTGCGAGGGCATGGCGACGACGCTGCGCTGGAACAGCGCGCGGGCCGGCCCGATGCGCCCGGCCAGCATCTCGGCCAGCGCCGCAGTGGACAGGGCGCGCCCGTCGTCGGGGTTGCGCTGCAGCGCGACGCCGATCAGCTCGAGGGCCGCGGCCGGCTGGCGATCGGCGACCAGCAGCGTCGCCTTGGCCACGAGCGCCTCGGTCTGGCGGCCGTCGCGGCGCAGCGCCTCGTCGCACCAGCGCGCCGCCGAGACCACGTCCTCGGCATCGACGGCCGCCAGGCTTGCGGCGCCGAACGCGGCCGCCGACTCCACGCGCGGCGCGAGCGGCGCGAAGGTGGCCACCGCGTCCTCGGGCGCGCCGCGCCGGTGCTGGCAGCTCAGGAGCACCGCCAGGCCTTGCGGCACCTGCACGAGCGTCTCGCCGTCGAAGGCGCGCAGGCGCTGTTCGGCGGCGGCGTAGTGGCCCTGCGCGAAGTCGACGTAGGCCAGGTTGTAGTCGAGCGCCGGGTCGGACTGGCCCTCGTCCTTCAGGCCCTGCAGCAGCGCGCGCGCCTCGTCCCACTCGTGGCGCGCCATGTCCAGCAGCACCAGGCGATGGCGCCAGCCGAAGTCGACCGGGTTGCGCGTGAGCGCCCAGACGACCTGCGCCTGGGCGGCGCCGAAGTCGCCGGCGGCCAGCGCGGTGTCGAACGCGTCGGCGCGCAGCCGTTCGTTGGCCGGGTCGGCATCGACGAAGCGCAGCAGGCGCTGCAGGCGGTCGGTCGGGCTCGCGGACGGAGGCGTCATGATTCGTTTCGGACAGAGGAAGGATCGAGCAGGCGGCGCAAACGCGCGATCGCCTGCTGGTGGAGCTGGGCGACGCGGCCCTTGGTGATGCGCAGCACCTGCGCGACGTCGTCGTAGGTCATGCCCTGCAGGTAGTGCAGGCGGATCACGGACTGCTCGCGAGGCGTGAGGTGCGGCAGCATGTCGCGCAGGCGCTTCTGCTCCTGGCGGAACGCGACCGTCTCGTAGCAGCCGTCGGGCAACGAGTCGGCCGGGCCCTGCATCATGCCGGTCTCGTCGAGCATGAAGGTGAGGATCAGCGCGATGCCGACATCGGCCATCTCGCCCAGCAGGTCGGCCGCGGGCGTTGCCGCCGCGGACAGGTCGCGCCCGCGGCGCGCCGCATCGACGCGCTCGGCCACGAGCCGGCGCTGCAGGCCCAGCTGCTCCTGGCGCTCGCTGATGTGTTCGAGCCCGTTGCGGATGGCGCCCTGGATGCGCGTGAACGCGTAGGTGGTGAAGCGGGCGCCGCGTTCGGGGTCGTAGCGATCCAGCGCCTCGATCAGGCCCAGCGTGGCCCACTGCACGTACTCGCGGAACTCCACCTCGTGGTGCACGTGCTGCCGGTACAAGCCCGCGGCCACCGTGCGGGCATACGGCAGGTACTGCAGGATCAGCGCCTCGCGGGCGTCGGCGTCCTTCTCGCGATGGCGGCTCCACAGCACGGCCTCGGCCAGCTCGCGGTCGGCCTGCTCCTGCGCGCTCGCCGCCGGGCGCGTGCGCGCGCCCACGCGGCCGGCCGCCTCGCCGAGCGCGGCCACGCCGTACGGCGCGTGCGGGGAGGATTGGGCCTCGCTCATCGCATCGTCAGTGGAACGATCCCACCAGCGCCTTGAGCAGCAGCGCCCAGCCGTCCACCAGCACGAACATGAGCACCTTGAGCGGCAGGCTCACCGTGGCCGGCGGCATCATCATCATGCCCAGCGACATGAGGATGGTCGCCACGATCAGGTCGATCAGCAGGAACGGCAGGAAGATGACGAAGCCGATCTGGAACGCGGCGCGCAACTCGGACAGCATGAACGCCGGCACCAGCTGCACGTTGCTCACGTCGGCGATGGTGCGCGGCGCCTTCGCGTGCGACAGCTCCACCATCAGCGCCAGGTCCTCCTCGCGCGTCTGGCGCACCATGAACTCGCGCAGCGGCCGCGCGCCGGCCTCGTAGGCGGCCTGCGCAGGCACCTTGCCGTCCATGAACGGCTGGAACGCCGTGCGGTCCACCTGCTCGAGCACCGGCGCCATGGTGAACAGCGTCAGGAACAGCGCCAGCCCGATCAGCGCGGTGTTGGGCGGCGTCTCCTGCATGCCGATCGCGTGGCGCAGCATCGACAGCACGATGATGATGCGCAGGAACGCGGTGGTGCACACGAGCAGCGCCGGCAACAGCGCCAGCACCGTGAGCCCGAGCACGACGCGCATGGCCTGCGCGGTCTCGCCCGACGCCGCCGCGCCGAGGCCCTGCGCGTGCGCGCCCGCGGCGAACACGACCGCGGCCGCGCCGACGGACGCGAGGGCGACGTGATGCGCCTTCATGGCATCACCTCGGGATCGGCCGGCGCGAGGCCGGCCTGCTGCGCGACGACCGTGGTCGCGCCGTCGTTGCACACCACCAGCCAGCGGCCGTCGCCCCATTGCAGGACATGCGCCGACGCCTTGGGCGTGAGCCGCGTCGACTGCAGCACCTGCAGGCCGCCGGCCTGCGGGCCGCGCACCAGGCGCTGCCAGGGCGTGTCGCCCGCGCGCGGCGCGGCGGGTTGTCCGTAGCCACGCCGGCGCAGCCACCAGAACGCGAAGCCGGCGAGCACCAGCACGACGACGAACGCGTTGGCCACGCCGATGCCGTTGGCCTCGTCCGCGTCGGTCTTGCGCAGGAAATGCAGCGACTGATCGGGCGCCACGCTCGCGACGCCGGACGCCTCGGAGGCGGCCGGCAACGGCGCAGGCAGGGGCCGCGACGCGGCCAGGTCGGCGGGGTTCACGGCGTCAGCGGGCGCGGCAGTTCGGTGATGCGCACGCCGAAGTCGTCGCCCACCGCCACCAGCACGCCGCGCGCGACGACCTGGCCGTCCAGCATCACGTCGACCGGCTGTTCGAGGCCGCGATCGAGCTTGAGCACCTGCTGCTCCTTGGCGCCCAGCAGCTCGCCGACGCTGATGTCCACCGAGCCCAGCACCACGGTCAGGCGGGTGCGGATGCCGTGCAGCGGATTGCCGGGCGTGGTGCCGGTGACGGCGAGGTCGGGCGCGGCCACGCGGGCCTGGCGCGACGGCGCGTCGGCCAGCGCGGGCAGTTCGACGGGATGGACGGCGGCGGCGCCGGGAGAAGCGACGCCGGCGGCGTCCGTGTCACGGGAACTCATGGAAGACCTTCAGGAAAGAGACGAGGCGCGCGCGGGTTCGGCGGCCTTGGAATGGATGCTGGCGCGGGCCAGTTCGATGGCGAGCGCGCCGTCGCGCTGGCCCAGCCAGGCGGCGCACAGGGGGGTGGCGTCGGCGTCGGACTGCACGGCGCAGACCCGCACCGGCGCATCGAGCGCGTGCCGCACGTGCAGCACGTCGCCCTCGCGCAGCGACACCAGGCTGCCGAGGTCGATCTCGAACGCGTCGAGGCGCACCTCCAGCCGCGTGGCGTGCGCGGCGACCGCCTGCAGCACGGGCACGAGCGGCCCGTGCGCCGACACCGGCGCACCTACGGCACGGCGCCCGCTGGCGCGCACCACGCGCTCGACCGCCGCGGCCGGCAGCAGCACGCGCAGCGTGGCGCCGCACCAGGGCAGCGTCACCAGCAAGGCGCCGCTCCAGCGCCGCCAGGCGAGCGCGCGGCTCGCGTCGTCGCTCGCGCCGTCAATGCCGGCCACGAACGACGCCAGCGCCAGCAGCTGGCCGGCCCACACTTCAGCCGCGAGGTCGTCGGACAGCGTGCGGCCGTCGACCACATCGACGCCGGTGCCCGGCCCGCCGAACAGCGTGCGCGCGATCGCCCGCGACGGCGACTCCGCGTGCCACCAGCCGCCGCGCTCGGACAGCGCGGTCCAGGCCAGCTTCTGGTCGGCCGCGGCGGCGTCCTCGGCGTGCAGCACGCGCGCGCCGGCGCGCAGCGTGGCCGCGTCGGCGAGGCCGTCCAGGCCGTCGTCGCCCCAGCGCCGCGCGTCGGCGGCGAGCGCATCCACCACGGCATCGGCAACGCGATCGAGCTCCTGCGGCGACCAGTGCGACAGCGCGCGCGCCGCGCGCGAGGCGGCCAGCGACAGCAGCGCAGGCGAGATCTCGGGCGAGGTCACTTGGGCATCATCCCGAACAGCGCGGTCATCATGTCGCTGGCGGTCGACACGATCTGCGACGAGGCCTGGTAGCCGCGCTGCATGATCACGAGGTTGCTGAACTCGCGCGACAGGTCGACGTTGGAGCCCTCGATCTCGCTCGACTCGATGCTGCCGTAGGTGGCGCTGCCGGCCACGCCGGTCTGCCAGGCGTCGCCCTTGGCCTTGAACTGGCTGTTGCCGACGGCCTCCACCTGGTCGATGGACGTGAACTGCGCCAGCGCGAGTTGCTGGCCCTTGACCGTCTGGTTGTTGGAGTAGGTGAGCGACAGCGTGCCGGTGGCGTCGAACGTCTCGCCGGTGATCGTGCCCATGGCGTAGCCGTCCTGGCTGGCCACCGCCAGCGACGACGAGCCGCCCTGGTCGGTGGACGTGACGTTGCCGGAGAAGTCGAGCGTCAGCGGCATGGCCGAGCCGCCGGCCGGCGTGTAGGTGTACGACAGCGTGCCGCTGCCCGGCGTGACGTTGTTGCCGGTGAACTTCAGCGTGGCCGTGCCCACCGTGGTGGCGCCGTCCAGCAGCGTCACCGTCCAGCTGCCCGCGCTGCCGGTGACCGGCGTGAGCGTGACCTGCAGCGAGTGCGAGGTGCCGGACGAGTCGATCACGGTGACCGCGTTGATCGTGTCCGTGGTGGCGGTGGACGACAGGTTGCCATTGAACACGACGGACGTCGTGGCCTTGGGCAGGCTGGTGTTCAGGCCCGCGATGGTCACGGGCGTCAGCGCGCCGCCGCTGTCGCGCGCCATCACCTGCTCGCCGGTGGTCTGCGACACGAGCATGCCCTTGTCGTCGAACTTGAACTGGCCGTCCTTGGTGTAGTGGATGTCGCCCGCCGTGTCCTTCGTGATGAAGAAGCCGTTGCCGTTGACGGCCAGGTCGAGCGGGTTGCTCGTGCTCTGGAACTCGCCCTGCGAGAAGTCGATGGTGGTGCCCAGCGTCTTCAGGCCCAGGCCGGGCTGGCCGAACGAGGTCTCGTCGCCGCCCAGGCTGCCTTCGCCGTTGCCGAACGCGAGATCCGAGAACTCGGTGGACGAGCCCTTGAACCCCGGCGTGTTCATGTTGGCCGTGTTGTTGGAGATGGTCTGCAGGGCGGACTCGTAGCCCTTCAGTCCGGTTTCCGCGATGGCGATGGAATCGAGCATGTCCGTCTCCTTACTTGACGCTGGTGATCTGGCTGTAGGTGATGCCCGACAGCGTGCCTGACGTACCGAGCGTGAGCGTGAACGTCGGCGTGCTGCCGGACAGGTCGACGCCGCTGATCGTGCCGCTCTGCGGGCCCGACGACGTGGTGACGTTGACCTGGTGGCCGATGAGGCCGATGGATTGCTGCGCCGCGGTCGTCGACACGATCGTCTGCGCGCTCGTGTTGAGCTGCTGCGTCTGCTCCAGCGTCGTGAACTGCGCGATCTGCGCCATGAACTGCTGGTTGTCCAGCGGCTTGAGCGGATCCTGGTAGGTCAGCTGCGTGGTCAGCACCTGCAGGAAGTCCTGCAGCGTCAGCGTCGAGCCGGACGTGGCTGCGACGGCGGAAGTGGCGGAGGTGGTCATCGCGTCGGGCTGGGGTAGAGGTTGGTGAAGGGCAAAGGCAGGTCGGTGGCGCGCGCGCGTTGCGGCGCGCGCGGCTCGTCGGAAAGGTGGGCGGGCGCGGACTCGCCGCGCAGCAGGTCGCGGCCGTTGCAGACCAGGCCCAGCAGGCTCAGGCCCTGGCCCGCGAGCCAGCGCTGGAGCTGCGTGGCCAGCGCCGCCACGTCGGGCAGGCCCTGGGCATCGGCACCGAGCCACACGCGGACGCCGTCGTCCGTCCACTCGGCGTGCAGTCGCAGCGGCGACTGCTCGGTCGTGGCACCGGCGCCGCGCTCGGGCGGGTTCGGCGCGTCGGTGTCGGACACGGCGTCGGTGTCGTCCTGGGGTGCGTCGGCGGCGCGGGTCGTCGCGGCGCCGGACGACGGCGCGGCGGCTTCGGGCGACGCGATCGCGGCTTCATCGGCCACGGGCATCACGTCCACGCCGAGCCACGACTGCAGCGCGGCGGCCAATTGCTGCGTGGCGGGCGCGGACGTGGCGGGGGCGAGGACTCCGGGCATGCCGACCGACGTCGACGCGGCCGGATCGGACGGCGTGGTCGCGAGCGGCGCCGCCCCAGTGCCCTGGACGACAGCGTGCGCGGCCACGTGGTCGGCGGTGGACGCCGGCGCTGCGGCGTGGGCCGCCGGGGCCGGCGCGGCGGATGCCTTCGCGGCGGGGCGCGAGCCGGGCGCATCGGCCGCGTGCTCGCCGGACGTGGCGAGCGCCGGACGCCAGCTCGCCGTCGATGCATGGCCAGTGGCCACGCGGCCGCCCGGCAACGCGGCGGCGCCCGGCGAACGGCCGGCGTCGGGCTGCTCGGTGGGCGCCTGGAACCAGCCGCCGAACTGCTCGCCGCCGGCCTGCTCGAACGCGGCGCGCCAGGCGTCGCCCGCGGCCGGCGGACGGGGGTCGGGCGCGGCCGGCGCGCGCTCGGCGAGCACGTTGGCCAGCGACGGATGGATCGTCGTCGTCATGAAGTCGTTTCCTCGGAAGAGGCGGCGGGCCTGGGATCGGTGGCGCGGCGCGACAGCCAGGTGCGGTCGGCCTCGGCCGCGTCGCGCGCGAGCTGCGCGGTGGCGTAGTCGGCCTTCGCGTCGTCGCGGTGCGCGTCCAGCGCATCGACCTTGGACTGCAGCTCGCGCAGCCGTTGCGCGGTCTCGTCGCGCGCGCGCTCGACGCCTTCCACGCGCACGGCCTGCGCCGCGATGCGGCCCTGCAGGCGCGCCAGCCAGTGCAGCGAGGCCGCGTGCGCGGCCGGGTCGATGTGCGCGACCCGCGCGTCGGTGAAGGTGAGGCAATGCGACTGCAGTTGCTCGCGCAGCTCGGCCAGCCCCAGGCGCAGCACGCGCAGCTCGCCCTGCAGCCGGCCGAGCTCGGCGATCGCGGCGTCGAGCTCCCAGCGGCGGCGGGCCAGGATGGCGTCGGCCTCGTAATGGAATCCGCGCAGGTCGACGCTCATGCCGCGGCGCCCTTGTTCGAGGCGGCGCGCAAGGCAGCCTGCCAGGTGCGCAGCTGTGCGATCGCCTCGGCACGCGGCACGCCGCCCTCCGACTGGCGCAACCAGTCGACCAGCAGCGCGCGGCAGGCGAGCGCGGCGTCGAGCTCGGGGTTGCTGCCCCGCTCGTACGCGCCCAGCTCCACCATCTGGCGGTTGCGATCGAGCAGCGCCAGCACGCGGATGGCCTCGTGCACCAGCTCGCGCTCGTCGGGCGTGGTGAGGTCCTGCAGCAGCCGGCTGGCGCTCTTGAGCGCGTCGATGGCCGGGTACTGGCCCTGGTGCGCGATCTGGCGCGACAGCACGACGTGGCCGTCCAGGATGGCGCGCAGCGCGTCGGAGATCGGCTCGTTGAAGTCGTCGCCCTCCACCAGCACGGTGAGCAGCGCCGTGATGGCGCCGCCCGACGGCGCGGTGCCGCAGCGCTCGCACAGCTCGGGCAGCTCGGCGAACACCGACGGCGGATAGCCGCGCGCCGTCGGCGGCTCGCCGGCCGACAGCCCCACCTCGCGGCGCGCCATCGCCAGGCGCGTGATGGAGTCCATCGTGAGCAGCACCTGCAGGCCCTGCTCGCGGAAATCCTCCGCGATGGCCAGCGCCGCGTGGGCCGCGCGGATGCGCGCCGGCGCGGGCTGGTCGGCCGAGGCCACCACCACCACCGAGCGCGCGAGCCCTTCGGCGCCCAGCTGCTTCTCGACGAACTCGCGCACCTCGCGGCCGCGTTCGCCGATCAGCGCGATCACGTTGACGTCGGCGCGCACGTGGCGCGCGATCATGCCCAGCAGCGTGCTCTTGCCCACGCCCGAGCCCGCGAAGATGCCCACGCGCTGGCCCTGCCCCAGCGTGAGCAGCGTGTCGATGCTGCGGATGCCGGTCTCGAGCACGGTGTCGATGCGCGGCCGCTGCATCGGATTGGCCGGACGGCCCTTGATGGCGATCGAGCGCGTGGTGGCCGGCGCGGGACGGCCGTCGAGCGGCCGGCCGAAGCCGTCGATGACGCGGCCCAGCAGTGCATCGCCCGCCACGATGCGCGAGCGGTCGCCCAGCGCCACCACCGTGCTGCCGGCGCTCAGCCCGTGCATGCCGCCGAACGGCATCAGCGTGACGCGGCCCGATTCGATGGCCACCACCTCGGCCAGCGTGGCCTGGCCGGCCTGGCCGTCGCGCAGCAGGCGCTCGATGAAATCGGGATCGATGGCGCTGCCGGCGGGCACGATGGCGCACAGCTCGCCCACGTGGCACTGCGGCCCGCGCGCCTCCATCGCCAGCCCGCGCAGCGTGTGCACCACGCCCACGCGGCGCGTGAGCTCCGTGGCGGCGATGCGTTGCGCGAGCGCGGCCAGGCGCGGCGCGCCGGCGGACGGCGACAGCGAGGCGGCGTGCAGGGGCGCGTTCATGCGAGTGGCGACTCCGTGGCGTCGCTGGCGGCGCGCGTGCGGCCGCGCAGCAGCTGGTCCTGCAGGTTCGCGAGCTGCGTCTCCAGCCGCGCGTCCAGATCGCCGTCGCTGCCGTGGATGACGCACCCGCCGAGCGCGACATCGTCGCCGGCCTGCCACTCGAGGCCGCGCACGCCCTGCTGCACCAGCCAGCGCGCGAGGGTCTCGTCGGACTTCATGGCGTCGAGGTCGGCCGGGTGCACGCGCACCGCCACCGCGGCGCCGCGCACCTGCTTGTCGCTCGTCTGCAGCCACTGCTCGATGGCGTGGCGCACCAGCTGCCCGACGCCCGCGCGCGTGGCGAGCGCGTCGCCGACGAAGCGGCAGATCACGCCGTGGCACAGGCCGACCATGTCGTCCTCGGCCGCGCCCAGGCGCCGCGCGAGCAGCTCGCGCCACTGCGCCGGCAACGCGGCGCCGAGGTCGTCGATGCGGCGCAGGCGTTCCAGGGCCTGGTCATTGAGCGAGGCGAGCCGGCGCTGGGCCTCCAGCTCGCCGGCGGCGCGGCCCTCGGCCAGGCCCTCGCGCAAGGCTTCCTCGAAGATCGCGTGCCGTTGTTCCTCGAGCCCGGCACGGCGCCCTTCCTCGAACGCCTGGGCGCGCGCGGCCCGCAGCGCCTCGGCGTCGTCGACGGCGGGCGCCGCCAGCGGCGCGGGCGTGGGCGTGGGCGTGACGCTCGCGGGCACGCCCAGGCGCGACAGCGCGGACGCGACCGCGTCGGCGGCCGGCACCGGCACCGGCGCGGGCGCGGGCGGGCGGCCGACCAGGCGCGCCTGCGCGCCGAGCGTCGCGTTGCGGATGACGTTGTCGGTGGGCACGAGCGGCGTCATCCGGCGTTCCTGGCGGAGGCGGGCGTGGTGATGAGCCAGCGCCGCATCCACACCGGCATGAAGCGGGGCCCGCGCACGGCGGGCGACGCCGCGGCGCCGCGCGGCATGTCCTGCGCCGCGCGGGCGACGCGCGCCTCCAGCAGGTCGAGCAGGCGCGCGTCCAGCAGCGAGCGAGCCGTCGCGGCGGCGGGCCGGCGCGCGGTCTTCAGGCGATCCTGCAGCTGCTCGCGGCGCAGCGGGGACAACGCCGCGAGCACGGCACCGCCCCAGGGCCACGGACCGAGCGCGAACACGCGCACCAGCAGGTCCAGCGGCTCGGCCGCCAGCACGCGGGCGACCACGGCCGGCGCGGCCTCGGCGAGCGCGCCCGCGGGCGCCGGCAACGCCTGGGCCGTTTCGGCGATCTCGCCCAGCAGCTCACGATCGGCCGGGATCTCCAGCTCGCGCAGGTCGGCCAGCAGCGTCTCCATCAGGTGGCGTTCCTGAGCGGGCAGTTGGGCCAGCAGCCACGCGCGGTCGTCCGCGCCCACCGCGTGCAGCAGCAGCGCCGCGCGGCGCGAGCTGGCCGGCGGCCTGGCGGCCGCCTGCGGCGCCGCGGCGGCCATCGCCATCGCGAACGAATCGGCGCGCGCGTTCATCGACGTGCTCCCGGCATCGCGTCGGCGGTGCTGTCGCCCTCGGCCAGCCAGCCGCGCAGCTTGAGCAAGGCCTCCTGGCGTTCGCGCGGCGACAGGCGCGCGCGCGTGTCCGCGGGGCCGCGCCGCATCAGCGCGCCCGCCAGCAGCGCCAGCAGCATGATCCCCGCGAACGCGGCGAGCAGCAGCAGCCAGTTGCCGGACGCGTTGCGCGCAGTGGCCAGGGCCGGCTGCGATGCCTTGTCCGATGCAATGACCGGTTCGACCGCGGTCGCGTCGGGCACCGGGTTGCCCGCGGCGACGGCGGCGGCGTGCGTGCTGCCCTGGAAGCCGTCGGTGGACTGCACGACGACGGTGTCGCCGCGCTCGAACGACGCGCCGACAGCGGCGCCGACGGTCTCGCGCAGCTGCTCCAGCTGCGCCTGCGTGAGCGTGCGCCGCACCACCACCGCCACCTGCAGGTGCTTGATGGTGCCGGGCTGGTGGACGACCTGCTCGACGCGCCGGCCCAGTGCGTATTCGACCTCGTGCTGGTTGCTGCCGCTGGCGCCGGTGGCGCCGGCCGGCTTCAGCGGCGCGCCGCTGTCGTGCTCGGACTCGCGCTCCTTGGCCACGACGCCCGTCACGCCACCGCCGGCCTTGCCCGGCACGCCCAGCACCTCGTCGGTGTTGGTCTGCACGCGGTCCATGTTGAGCGTCACGTCGACGCTGGTGGTGACCGCGCCGGGGCCCAGCGCGCGCTCGAGCACCGCGTTGGCCTTGCGGGCGAGGTAGTTCTCGGTGTCCTGCTTGAGGTCGAGGTGCGAGCTGGACGCCGCGTCGGTGTCGACGCCATCGGCGGCCGCGCGCGACAGCGCCACGCCGCTCTGGTCGACGATGGTGACGTCCTCGGCGTGGATGTTGGGCACCGCCGACGCCACGAGGCGCTGGATGCCGCTCACCTGCTCGGCGCGCAGGCGCTGGTTCGGCTTGAGCGCCAGCGTGATCGACGCGGTGGGCTTGGTGGCGGCCTGCTTGAACAGGCCTTGCTCGGGCAGCGCCAGCAGCACGCGCACGTCGCGCACTTCCTGCAGCGACAGGATGGTGCGCGTGAGCTCGCCCTGCAGCGCGCGCTGGAAGTTGATCTTCTGCGCGAACTCGGTCATGCCCAGGTCGCTGTTGTTGAACAG
>FTBV01002428.1_pt1 | contig 38681 bp, 30 predicted proteins | sample 1639281 | NCBI WGS metagenome assembly FTBV01 (sample SAMEA3914864, study PRJEB12502) | metagenome | biome: forest; material: soil | place: USA | collected 2012-03-12 | depth 0.3 m | reverse complement strand
GGTGCGCATCGGCGGGGGCGGTGGGCAGGGGCAGTGACGACGCCGGCGACACGGGAGGCATGGCCCCCAGTGTCGCCGGAAGGCGGCAGGCAAAACAGGACAGAATGGCCGTGGCATTTCCGCTTTTTGGCGCCCCGCCGCCGCACCCCCGCACCTCCCGATGTCCCGCCTGGCCGACGCCTACCTTCGCCTGGCCACCGGCCTGCCCCCTGAATCGATGCAGCGCCTGGCGCACGTGGCCGACCGCCTGTGCTGCGGCGAGCGCAACGCGCGCCTGCAACTGGCGCGCATGCAGGCCGCGGGCTGGCTGCGCTGGACGCCGGGGCGCGGGCGCGGGCGCCTGTCGCGCCTCGCGCTGCTGCAGGCCGCGGAGGCGCCGCGCCTGGCGCAGCGCCAGGCCCTGCTGGCGGCGGGCCGGCTGGAGGAGGCGTTCTCCGGCCTGCCCGCACCGGCCCGCGCGGAGGTGGCGGACGCGATGCCCGGCCACCTGGGCGCGGCCCCGGGCGGCGGCCTGCGCATCCCGTTCTACCGGCCGCTGCATGCGCTGGACCCGATCCAGGTGCAGCGCCGCACCGAGGCCCACATCGTGAGCCAGCTGTGCGACGGCCTCACCACGTACGCGCTGGACCGCGAGGCCGTGGCGCCCGCGCTGGCCCACCACTGGCAGGCGGACGCGAGCGGCCTGCACTGGCGATTCTGGCTGCGGCCGGGGCTCACGTTCCACGACGGCCGGCCCGTCACCACCGACGATGCCGTGCGCTCGCTGCGTCGCCTGCGCGATACCCCCGGCCCCCATCGCCCGCTGTTCGCGCACGTCAAGCGGCTGGCCGCGAGCGGCGACCGCATCGACATCCAGCTGGCCTCGGTCGACCACCTGCTGCCCAACCGCCTCGCGCACCACGCGGCGGCCATCCTCCCGGCGGACGACTGGCGGCGGCCCGACTTCGCATCGCGCCCCGTGGGCACCGGGGCCTTCAGCCTGCGGCGCAACAACGACCACCGGGCCACGCTGGCGCGCTTCGATGGCCATTGGCGCGAGCGCGCGCTGCTGGCCGAGATCGACCTGTGGGTGGTGCCCGCGGGCAGCCCGATGCCGGCCGTGGACCTGCGGTTGGGGCAGGCGGCGTCCGTGCCGGCGCCAATGCGCCGCGGCGGCGACTGGCGCCGGCTGACGCAGGCCGAGGAAGGCTGCGACTTCGTGCTGCTGAACCCATCCCGCGGCGCCTTCGCTTCGACGGCCACGCGGGTGGCGATCGGGGCCTGGCTGCGCGGGCGCGTGGCGCGCACGGCGCTGGGGCCGGCGCACACGCTGGCCACGGGCTGGCTGCCGCGGTGGCAGCACCTGGGCGCGCCGGCATCGCAGGGGCCCGCGCCTTCGCTCGCGCGCGACGTGCGCCTGCCGCGGCGCCTGCGCCTCGTCACCTACCAGCTCGATGCCCATCGCCAGCTGGCCGCCTGCGTGGCGGCGGCGTTCGCGGAACGCGGGGTGCAGGTGGACGTGGACGTGCTGCCGTTCCCCGTCTTCGAGCGGCTGGCATGGCGCGACGACGCCGACCTGGTGGTGTCCGGCGAGGTGTACTACGACGACCTGGAGATGGGCCAGTTCACCACCCTGGCCAGCGACCCGTTGGTGCACGCGTGGCTGCCGGCCGGCGTGCGGCGGTGGCTGGCGCGCGCGTGCACGGCCATCGCGGCGGAGCCCGTGTTCGCGCGGCGTGCGGCCGCGATGGAGGTGGCGTTCGCCAGGCTGGTGCGGGAAGGCGCAGTGCTGCCGATGCGCCATGCGCTGCAGCGCCTGGAGCACGCTCCGGGCGTGGGCGGCGTCTCGCTGGCGCGGTGCGGGTGGATGGATTTCCGGCGCCTGTGGCTGGCCGGATCGGGGGCGGGCGCCACGCAGTGACAGGTCCAGCCGCAGGACATGGCTTGGCATGACCGCGGCTCCTTTCCGTGGCGTTGCGGTGGTTGAAGTCTCCGGTGACGGGTTCCGGTGCCGCCCAATCGTTGCGGCCGATTTCCGCCGTCGCGGCAGATGCGGCGACGGTTCCTGTTGAACGCGAGAGGCCGGGCCACCCGGCCCGGGCATCCCATGACGGTTGTGTTCCAGCGCGATCGCGCGGCGACGCGAGGTCGCCACCCGGGAGCGGTGTCGCTGCACGACGCCGGCGTCCCGGCGGCGCACATCCGGCCGGGCCCTCGCTCCCGAGGCGCATGCGCGACCGTGTTGCCGAAGCACACCCGTCATGGGACGGGCGATGCGTTGAGGCTGAAAAGGACGAGGCCCGGATCCTTCGCAGGATTCCGGGCCTCGACGTGAATCGAGTGGGAGGGTGCGCCGCTATGCGCCGCCCTCGCCCGGGTGCATCCGATCCGCCTCTCGGCCCACGGCCACGGCATGCCCATTGGAGGGCAGCGGCTGGCGGGCAAGCGTGAAGTGGCGGGCGGGGGTCACGATGGACTCGTCTTGGCGTGGTGGATCAGTGAAGGTCGAACTGTAAAGAGTCTTCACTCCGTTGTCAAGGGGATGCGAGAATGTGGGGGTGCCCGACAACCTCACCGTCCCCCGCCGCCACAACGCGCTGGCCCTGTTCCAGCGCTTCGCCGAGGCGCAGATGCGCGCCGGCGTGCCGCCCAAGGGACTGGAGCAGGCCTTCGCGCAGGCGCTGCAGGTCAGCCCCAGCATGTGGAGCCAGGTCAAGAGCAGCCGCCCCATCGGCGACAAGCTGGCGCGCCAGGTGGAAGCCGCGTGCGGCGAGCCCGCGGGCTGGCTGGACGAACCCCACGAGGCCGCGGGCCTCAGCGCGTCCGAGCAGCAGTTCCTGGCGCTGGCGCTGAAGGCGTGGCGCGGCACCAATGCGGACGGCCGCAAGCGGCTGAAGCTGGTGATGAAGGACCTGGCGGCGGACGCGTCGCGCTGACATGGCGGCGATTCGATGACCTCACCTCGCCTGGCCCGCGCCGCCCCGTTGCTGTTCGTGGTGCTGTGGTCCACCGGCTTCATCGGTGCGCGCCTGGGCCTGCCACACGCGCCGCCGCTGGTGTTCCTGCTGATCCGCTACCTGGCCGTCATCGTGCTGATGGGCGCGGTGGCGCTGGCCACGCGCGCGCCGTGGCCGCGGGGCGCGCGCGCGTGGGCGCACATCGGCGTCTCGGGCCTGCTGATCCACGCCGTCTACCTGGGGGGCGTCTTCATCGCCATCTCGCGCGGCCTGCCCGCCGGCGTGGCCAGCCTGGTGGTGGGCCTGCAGCCGCTGCTCACGGCCACGGTGTCGGGACGCCTGCTGGGGCAACCCGCCACTTGTCGCCAATGGACGGGCCTGCTGCTGGGCTTCGCGGGCGTGGGGCTGGTGGTGGCCAACAAGCTGGGGCATGGCTTCGGCGCCGCCGCGCTGTGGCCGGCCCTGGGCGCGCTGGCGGGCATCACCGCCGGCACGCTGTACCAGAAGCGCTACTGCCCCCGCTTCGACTGGCGCACGGGCGCCATTGCGCAGTTCGTGCCCACGGCCCTGGCCACCGGCCTGGTGGCGTGGTGCACGGAGCCGCTGCAGGTGGCGTGGACGGGCGATTTCGTGTTCGCGCTGGCGTGGCTGGTGCTGGTGCTGTCCATCGGCGCCATCAGCCTGCTGAACGGGTTGATCCGCAGCGGCGATGCGGTGGACGTGGCCAGCCTGTTCTACCTGGTGCCGCCCTGCACCGCGCTCGTGGCGTGGGCGCTGTTCGGCGAGACGCTGTCGGGCGTGGCGCTGGTGGGCATGGCCCTGGCGGCGTGGGGCGTGTCGCTGGCGCGGCGCGCATGAAAAAAGCCGCGACACGTCGCGGCTTTCGGAGACAGCCGGCTCGCGGGCGAGCCGGCGTGCCAGGCGTGATTACGCCACTTCGCGGATGTTGGAGGCTTGCGGGCCCTTCTGGCCCTGCGTCACCTCGAATTGCACCCGCTGGTTCTCGGCCAGGGTCTTGAAACCATTGCCGATGCGGATTTCCTTGAAGTGCGCGAACAGGTCCTTGCCACCGCCATCGGGGGCGATGAAGCCGAAGCCCTTGGATTCGTTGAACCACTTCACGGTGCCAGTTTCAGTCGTCATGTTGATTTCCTTTCAAGTGAATGCGCAGCACATGCGTACGCAGTGCAGAGACGCCAAAAACACTCTTGGGAATTTCGACCGAACTAGCCGGCGGGGAGCCGGGGACGCGCAGGGAAGGACTTGCGGAGAGGCTTTGTGCATGCCTACGGAACGCATGGTAACCGGTTTGGCGTTCCGATCCGAATCCAGGGCTTCTCGACCGCGGATCCGCCTCAGGCCTGGCGTGCGGTCAGGGCCGCCAGCACGTCCCGCAGGAACTCGGGCGTCACGGGCTTGGTGAGGTGCAGGTCGAAGCCGGCCTCGTAGGCGCGACGCTGGTCGTCGGGCTGCCCGTAGCCGCTCAGCGCGACCAGCTTGGGCGGCGCGGTCCAGGGCATCGCGCGCAGCCGGCGGCCCACCTCGTAGCCGTCCATGTCGGGCAGCCCGATGTCCAGCAGCACCACGTCCGGCGCCCACTGCGCCGCGATGGCCAGCGCCGCGCGGCCGTCGGCGGCGCTGCGCACCACGTGGCCTTCCAGGCCCAGCATCGCCTCCATGATCTGGCGGCCGTCCTCGTTGTCCTCCACCAGCAGGATGCGCCGGCTGGGCCCGGACACGCTGTGCGCCGTGCGCGCCGCGGGCGCCACGGGCGCGAGGCGCGACGGCAGGCGCACGCCGAAGGACGCGCCCTTGTCCGCGCCGCCGCTGCGCGCCGCCACCGTGCCGCCGTGCAGCACCACCAGCTGCTGCACCAGCGCCAGGCCCAGGCCGATGCCGCCCTGGGGGCGGTCGAACGACTGCGGCCCCTGCACGAACGGCTCGAAGATCCTGTGCAGGTCATCGGCCGCGATGCCCTGGCCCTCGTCGCTCACCTCCAGCACCGCCCATTCGCCGGCGGCCCGCACGTGCACGCCGATGCGGCCCTGGCCGTGGCTGAACTTCTCGGCGTTGTCCAGCAGGTTGGAGACGACCTGCTCGATGCGCGCGCGGTCGCCGTCCACCCACACCGGCTCCAGCGCCAGCTCCAGCCGGTTGGCGCGCGAGGGCGCCGCATCGCCCCACGTGCGCGCGATGCGGGCGACCAGCGCTGCCAGCTCCACGGGCTCCACCTGCAGCGTGACCTTGCGCATCGCGAGGCGGCTGATGTCCATCAGGTCCTCGACCAGGCGCGTCATCTGCCGCGCCTGGCGCTCGATCACCTGGTGCGCGGCATGCGCGGCGTGGGCATCGGGCCGCGACAGGCGCAGCACGTGCGCCGATGCCGTGATGGCCCCCAGCGGGTTGCGCAGCTCGTGGCCCAGCATGGCCAGGAACTCGTCCTTCGCGCGGTCCGCGGCCACCAGGGCGGACTGCTCGCGCGTCATCAACGCCTCGCGTTCGCCCACGGCCTGCGCGGCGGCCTCGAGCGCGCGCGACATCTGCAGCACCTCGTCCACCTGCGCCTCGCGCGCGTCCGGCCAGGCCTCGGGCGGGTCGCCGTCCGCCAACCGGCGGGCGTTGCCGGCCAGCTGCGCGATGGGGCGGCTGACGTGCCGCGCCAGCCAGAAGGCCGCGCCCAGCGATAGCGCCAGGGAGAGGATCGCCCCCGCCGCCATCAGCCCGGCGGCCTGCCAGGCGGTGGCACGCACCTCGTCGATCGGTACGGCCGCCGCCACCGTCCAGCCCGTGAGGGGAGACCTGGCATACCCGGAGAGGGTATCGACGCCCTCGAGCGTGCGGCCGCGGTACCAGCCGTCCGGGCTGCGCTTCATGGCGGCCTGCAGGTCGGCGGAGACGCTGTCGCCCAGCGGGCGCCGCGGCACGCGCGCGATCAGCCGGGCATTGGCGTCCACCAGCGCCAGCGCCCAGGTGTCGGGGTAGTGCTGGGCCTGCACCAGGGAGGACAGCGACTCGGGCTCCAGGATCAGCTTCAGCACCGCCGGCACGCCGTGCACGCGCGTGGGCACCAGCAGCGGGATGCCGGGGGCCGCGCTGAGGGGCCCGCGGCCCAGCGAGCCGACGTGGAACGGGCGCACGCCGTGCGCCACGGCCTGCACCACGTCCACCTGCTCGGGGTTCTCGTGGGGCAGCACGTTGGTGGCGGCCCGGCTGGCGGCGATGCGCAGGTTGGTGAGCTGCTGCCCGCCCTCGTCGATGAGCAGCAGGTTGCGCCAGTCCGGCTGCGACGCGCGCACGCGCTCGCTTTCCGCCTGGAAGGCCGCGAGATCCCCGCGCGCCAGGGCGTCGGACGTGGCCAGCGCGCGCAGCACGGACAAGCGTCCCTCGATGCGCGCATCGATGGCCGCGACCAGCATGCGGTTGCGGGCCAGCACGCCCTCCCGCAGCGTGGCTTCCTGGTGCTCGAACACGCGCATCCCCAGCACGGCCGAGAAAGCGAGCACCGGCAGCAACCCGACCGTGGCCAGCAGTTGCAGGCGCGACTTCAGCAGGGGCAGGCGGTGCACCGGACGCGAGGGCATGGGGCATTGTAGGAAGGCCGGGGCCCTAATGCGGTGGGTGGACAATCCCGCGGCATCAGCGATGCACGGCGGGTTTCGGGCCCGCGCCACAAGGAGACACGACATGATCGAAGCGAAGAACTGGATCGCGGGCGAGTGGGTGGGCGCCAGCGAGATGGCGCCCAGCGTCAACCCGTCCAACACGGGGGACGTGATCGGCCTGTACCCCCGCGCCACGGCCGCGGATGCGGAGCGCGCCATCGCGGCGGCCCGGGCCGCCTTCCCCGCCTGGGCGCGCACCACCGTCCAGCAGCGCCACGACATCCTGAAGAAGGCCGGCGACGAGTTGATCGCCCGCAAGGACGAGCTGGGCCGCCTGCTGTCGCGCGAGGAAGGCAAGACGCTGGCCGAGGGCATCGGCGAGACGATGCGGGCCGGCCAGATCTTCCTGTTCTTCGCGGCCGAGTGCGTGCGGATGGCGGGCGAGCGGCTGCCGTCCGTACGGCCCGGCATTGACGTGGAGGTGACGCGCGAGCCCGTGGGCGTGGTGGGCATCATCACGCCGTGGAACTTCCCGGTGGCCATCCCGGCGTGGAAGATCGCGCCCGCGCTGGCCTACGGCAACACGGTGGTCTTCAAGCCCGCGGACCTGGTGCCCGCGATGGCGCATGCGCTCACCGAGGTGCTGGTGCGCGCGGGCATCCCCGCCGGCGTGTTCAACCTGGTGAACGGCCGCGGCAGCGTGGTGGGCGAGGCGCTGTTGAACCATCCGGACGTGGCCGCCATCACCTTCACCGGCTCGGTGGGCACGGGCCGCAAGGTGGCCGCGGCCTGCGTGGGCGGCATGAAGAAGTTCCAGCTGGAGATGGGCGGCAAGAACCCGCTGGTGGTGCTGGACGACGCCGATCTGGGCGTCGCCGTGGAGGCCGCGCTGAACGGCGCGTTCTTCTCCACCGGCCAGCGCTGCACGGCGTCGTCGCGCCTGGTGGTGACGGAAGGCATCCACGATCGCTTCGTGGCCGCGCTGGGCGCGCGGATGGCGCAGATGAACGTGGACGACGCGCTGAAGGACGGCACGCACATCGGCCCCGTGGTGGACGCGAGCCAGCTGGAGCAGGACACGTCGTACGTGGCCATCGGCCAATCGGAGGGCGCCACGCTGGCGTTCGGCGGGCAGGTGCTGCAGCGCGCGACGCCGGGCTTCTACCTGTCGCCGGCGCTGTTCACGGACGTGACGTCGGGCATGCGCATCGCGCGCGAGGAGATCTTCGGCCCGGTGGCCGCGGTGCAGCGCGTGAAGGACTACGACGAGGCGCTGGCCGCGGCCAACGACACCCCGTTCGGCCTGGCCTCGGGCATCTGCACCACCAGCCTGAAGCACGCCACGCACTTCAAGCGCAACAGCGAGGCGGGCATGGTGATGGTGAACCTCCCCACGGCAGGCGTGGATTACCACGTGCCGTTCGGCGGGCGCAAAGGGTCCAGCTACGGGCCGCGCGAACAGGGGCGGTATGCGGCGGAGTTCTATACCGTGGTGAAGACGGCGTACACCTTCGCCTGAGCTGGCGCAAGGGGTCAGGTCTTGCCTCTTGCCCCGCCGGGCTTGCCCAGGGACACACCTGGAGGGGCAAGAGGCAAGACCTGACCCCACACAGAGACCCCACACACACCCGCCACCGTATCTGCCCAGTTCGTGCTTCCCCTGGACGAGGGATGACCTGGCGCCGCATACTGGCGCAGTATCGACATCGCGGCGGCCGCCCGGACCGGCCCGCTGCCTGAGGTTTCGTCGGCCACGAGGCCCCGCCGTCCGGACGTTGCTTTTCTGAACGCACAGGGGTGGTCGATGACGACCGAGACGCGGTATGAGGATTTCGACCTGCACATCTGGCGCGAGGGCGACCGCTACCTGGCGGAAGTCACCCGGTCGCCCGCGGGCGCGTCCGAGCGCGCGGTGCTGCAGTGGCCCTTCGGCAACGAGCCGCACGAGATGCTGCTGCTGCGCCTGGAAAATGCCATCCTCAAGGGCCGCGGCTACCGCAGCGGCCCCATCACCGGCGAGGAGCGCATCCTGCGCGAGTTCGGTGCCGAGGCCTTCAAGGCCGTGTTCCGCGACGCCGAGCCCATCGCCCGCAAGTTCGTGGGCAGCGTCGAGCTGCTCGACAGCCAGCCCGAGGACGGCGGCCGGGGCCTGCGCCTGAACCTGCGCGTGGACCCGCCCGAGCTGGCCATGCTGCCGTGGGAATACGTGTTCGACGCCGGCGCCAGCAAGGCCGACTACATCTGCCTGAAGAACCAGTCCCCGCTGGTGCGCTTCCTGGGTCCCGGCGATTCGCGACCCGTGCAGGTGGACGGCCCGCTGCGCATCCTGGGCATGATCGCCAACCCCGGCGGCGAGTGGGAGGTGCTGGACACCGAGGCCGAGCGCCGCCGCATCGACGACGCGCTGCAGGAGGCCCAGCGCGAGGACGACACGCCCAAGGCACCGCTGCACTTCCGCTGGGTGCACGGCGGCACGCCCGACGACCTGTTCGAGCTGATGCAGCGCGGGCCGTGGCACGTCTTCCACTTCATCGGCCATGGCGGCACCGACCGCTACGTGGACAGCGATGGCGAGCTGCGCACCGAGGGCTTCGTCGTGATGGAGGACGGCCTGGGCGGCTCCGTGAAGGTGTCGGCCTCCGAGCTGGGCGTGATGCTGGAGGACGGCGGCGTGCGGCTGGCGGTGCTCAACTGCTGCGAGAGCGCGCGCGGCAACTTCTCGAGTGTCGGCGCGGCGCTCGTCACCGGCAGCGTGCCGATGGCCATCGCGATGCAGTTCGCCATCACCGACGGCGCCGCGTCGCGCTTCTCGGCCATGTTCTACCGATCGCTCATCACGGGCCAGCCGATCGAACGCGCGCTGACCGTGGCGCGGCGCTACGTGCGCATGCAGTCCAACGTCGAGTGGGGCATCCCGGTGCTGTTCACGCGCGCCACCTCGTGCACGCTGCTGGACGTGGCCACGCTGGGGCAGCTGGCGGCGGCCACCACGGCCGCGCGGTACGGGACGGGCGGAGGTGCGATGGCACCCGCGGCCTCGGGCGGGCCGGCGGCGGCGCGCGCCTCCGCGCCTGCGCCCGCGTCCGCACCCGCGCCCGCGACGGCCGCCAGGACGCCGCTGTTGTCCCGGCTGATGGGCAACCGCCCGGGGCCACGGCCGGGCGCGAACGCGAACTCGAACCCGAACTCCAACGCGATCTCGAACACCCACGCCGGCGCCGGCTCGACCCCCGGCGCCGCCGCGCGCGCCACCGCCTCGGCGGGCTCCGGCGACGGCGCCTCCGCCCGCCGCACGCAGGCGCAGGACGAGCTGCGCAAGCTCTGGGAGCGTCGCTGATGCTGCCCGCTCCCGCCGATCCCGGCACGCACGCGCTCTGGGTGGCCACCAACACGCTGGCGGTGTGCGCGTCGGCACTGTTCGGCGTGGTGGGCTTCGACCGGCCGTCCTGGGTGCGCGGCTGCACGACGGCGGCGCGCTTCCGCCTCGCGCAGGGCGCGCACGCCGCGCTGTACGTGATCCTGCTGCTGCTGGCCTACGCCGCGCTGTGCCGCCTGCTGTGGAGCGACACGTCGGAACCGCTGGAGTGGGTGGCCTACATGTGGCTCGCGCTGGCCTTCGTCGCCGCGGTGCGCCTGATGCCCTTCGTCGCGCGGCCGCTGCGGCGCGCGCTGCACCGCGTGGGCGGCGCGCCGGGGGTGGGCCGCGAGCTGGCCAAGTACCTGGCCGAGACCACGCTGGATCCCTGTCCCGAGGACCTGGAGGAGGCACGCGCGCTGCTGCTCCACCGCAGCATCGACGCGGAGCGCAACTGGCTGCCGCTGGCCCGCCCGCTGCATCGCCAGCTGCTGGCCACGGCGGCGCTGTTCGTGCGCCTGCGCGCATGGGAAGGCGACGGCCGCCACGACCGCTTCCTCGAGGACACGCGCCCCGAGTTCGACCACCTGCGCCAGCGCTTCGACGGCCTGCTGCTGAGCACGTCGCGCGCGCTGGTCTCCATCGAGCGGCTGGGCACGCTGCGCCACCTCTACGGCGAAGGCACGCGCGCGGGGTCCGACCCGGACGAGGCGGACGCGGCGCGCGACGAGAACGCCGACGCCTTCGACGACCAGCTGCGCCGCCTCGTCACCGACCTGGTGGCCGACGCCTGCGAGGACATCGGCCAGTTCCACCGCGACGCCTGCGCGCTGTCCGCGCGCGCCGTGCTGTCCTCCTACGCCACCGCGCGCGGGCGCAATGCCGCGGTGAAGTGCCTCGGCGCGGGGCCGGCGCCGCGCGAGGCGCCCAATGCCTACGCCGCCCTGCTCAACAGCGCGGTCATCCTGTTCATCGGTCTGTGGCTGTTCTTCGTGCTGCTGCCGATGCAGGAGCGGGCCAGCGAGGAGGTGCAGCGCATCGTCACCATCACGATGAAGCTGCTCGGCTCGATCGCGATCGCCGTGATCCCCAAGCTGCACTACGGCTTCGCCAACGCCGGGCTGCATCCGCGCACGCCGCCGGCGTTCGTGGTGGGCGCCGCGGTGGCGGCCCTGGCCTGGGCCGTGCTGGTGAACATGGTGGTGGGCCTGCTGCTGAACGGCGGCTGGGCCGGCGCGCAGCTGCGCCTGTCGCAGGGCGTGCCCTACCTGTGGTTGCCGCCGACCACCGCGGCGATCATGGCCTGGCTGGTGCAGGACCATCGTTGGCTGAGCGTGCCGGTGCGCACGATGCGGCGGCTGCTGGACGCCGCCACGCTGGCATCTGCCTGGACGCTGGGCACGCTGGTGGTGGCCATCACGAGCGCCGCGATGGGCAACGGATGGGACATCCCGGCCCTGGCCGCCGGCGCGGTCGGCAGCGTCCTCCTGGGCGGGCTGGTGGGGTTCGCCGTGCCGGGCTCGGTCCGCGACGAGCGCACGCGCGAACTCGCGCAGCGGCCGATGCCCTTCGTCGCACCGCTGGGGCTGGCGAGGGCCGCCACGGCCAACGCCACCGCCGCCGCCGCCGCCACCTAGCCGACGGCCCCTCACTCCCTCGGAGCCCGCCCATGCCGGTCTACCTGCACCAGTGGAACTACAAGGACGGCCAGATCCAGCGCATGCTGGACGACACGGAGGAGCTGGACCGCGCCGACGTGATCCGCACCGCCGTGGAGGCCTTCGGCGGCACGCTGCGGCAGTTCTACTGGAGCTTCGGCGACTACGACGGCCTGGCCATCTCCGACTTTCCCGACGAGGCCACCGCGCTGGCCTGCCTGATGTCCATCTACGGCCAGGGACGCATCACCGAGGTGCGCACCACGCCGCTGTTCGCCGCGGAGACGGGCGTGCAGGCGATCCGCTACGCCCAGGAGGTGCTGGGCAAGCGTCCGGCGGCCGGGTCCGACCCCGATCCCGCGGCCAGCTGACCGGCCACACGGCGCGGCCCCGCGCGCGCCGCGCCGTCCCGATTCACTCCGTTCCGCCACGACCCGCCCGTCCCACGCCGGAGGCCCCATGCTGCTGCCCGCGCTCGACCTCGATGCCGACATGACCTGCGACCAGGTGCTGGACCGCCTGGCCCGCAACGGCTACTGGAACGACCCGTCGGACTTCGCCGCGGCGTCGATCCTGGAGCCGCTGGCCGCGCGCCTGGGCCGGCCCGTGGACCTGCTGGTGAAGAGCCTGGCGCACGACGTGCGCACGCGTGGCGCGGCCATCCGGCGCCAGTGGGGCACCAGCGTGCTGTGGTACGCGATGCCGCTTGCGCGCGTGCTGCAGGCCTGCCACGCGGGCTCCCCGCGGATGCCGCTGCTGGACGCGCTGGGGCTGCACGAGACGGACGGCGTGCCCGTCACCGAGCTGGCGCGCGGCGAGCCCACGCCGCTGGGCGAGGGCGTGGTGCTGGACCACGGGCGGCCGGTGTCCGTCTCCCTGCCGGACCCGGCCGCGCTGCAGCCGCCCGGCAGCGGCTATCGCGGCGTGGTCGCTCCCACCGCGCAGGCTCCCGGCGGTGCGAGTGGGGGATCGCGCAGCAGCGCCATCGACCGGTCCTACGGCGCGCCCAGCCGCGCGGCCGCGCCCGCCGTCGATGAACCGGCCGTCGGCTCGGCGCAGGCCTGGCCGCGCCTGGACGCCCCCGACTTCCAGCCCGCCGGCGCGCCGTTCGACGTGATGGTGGGCCTCGCGCTGGCGCAGCAGGCGGGCGTCAGCGGCGGCCGCCTGCAGTTTCCGCTGCGGCCCGGCCAGACCACGCTGGACCTGACGATCGCGCTGTCGTGCGGCGGCGGGGTGGACGCCCCGGGCGGTTGGACGCGGACGTTGTCGCTGCCGGTGGAGGACCTGGCCAGCCAGGTGGCCACGTTCACGCTGGTCGGCCGCGAGCCCGACAACGCCGAGCGCGCGACGCTCACCACCCTGGAGGCGCGCTACGTGATGGCGGGCACGGTGTGCGGCGTGGCCACGCGGCCGCTGGTGGTGCTGCCCGCGGGCAGCGCGGCCCACGACTCGCCGCGGCCGTTCGGCACGCCCTGGCACGCCACGGCGCCCGCGGCCACGCCCGTGACGCTGGTGCCCGACGCTGCCGCGCCGGACCTCACCATCGAGATCACCAAGCCCGACCGCAACGCCGCCAGCGGCCAGTACGCCTGCCAGCTGTTCTCGCCGCACCCGCTGGCCACGCCCGCCGGACCGTTCCCGATGAGCCTGGGCCAGGACGCCCGCACCTTCGCCCGCGCGCTGGTGGACGAGGTGCGGCTGTTCTCCAGCAGCCCGCTGCTGGACAACACGCTGGAAGGCGTGGGCCGCCTGGTGGCGGACCGCCTGCCGCCGGCGGTGATGGCCGCCGTGCGCGAGGCGGCCGGGCTGGCCGGCGGCCCGCCCGCCCTGCTGCTGGTGAGCGCCGAGCCGTTCGTGCCCTGGGAGCTGGCGTGGATGGACCCGCCGCTGGACCCGGCGCGGCCGGCCACGCTGGGGGCGCAGTGCGTGATGGGCCGCTGGCTGCGCGACGATGCCCCACCCCGTATCGAGCCGGTCACCGAGCGCGAGGCGGCGGCGCTGGCGGCCACCCCGCCGGCGCGCCCCCCGCTGAACCCCGTGGCCGCGCTGGACGTGCGGCACCTGGCCGTGATGGCGGCGTGGTACCAGGACAGCTCGGGCCTGCGCAAGCTGCCGCAGGCCGAGGACGAGGCGCGGCAGCTGGCCGACACCTTCCACGCGGTGCCGCTCACGGCCTCCGCGACGGCGCTGAAGCAGCTGCTGGACGCGCACGTGGACTTCAACTTCGAGCGCGTGACGCCCGACGCCGTGCACTTCGCCGGACACGGTGATTTCGACCCCGGCCGGCCCGACGGCTCCGCGCTGTTCCTGATGGACGGCACGCCGCTGCGCTCCAACGTGTTCCGCACCGCCCGCTACGGCGGCACGCAGCCCGCGCAGCCGCTGTTGTTCCTCAACGCCTGCATGCTGGGCATCGGCGGCGAGCTGCTGGGCGACATGGCCGGGTTCCCGGGCAACTCGCTGCGCGGCGGCTTCGGCGGCGTGCTCGGGGCGCTGTGGGAGGTGGACGACACGCTGGCGCACGACCTGGCGCTGGAGTTCTGGCAACGCGCGTTGCCGCCGGCCCCGGCGCGCGGCGAACCCGTCGGCCAGATCCTGCGCGACCTGCGCGGCCGCTACACCGCGTCGGGCCAGGCCGTGCCCACGTGGCTGGCCTACGTCTACTACGGCCACCCGCGGCTGACGCTCACGCGCGCCGCCTGAAGGAGCTCCCGATGCCCACCTCGCTCACCGGCTCGTCGCAACCCATCCAGCTCGGCGGCGGCTACGCGCTGCGCGCGCCCGGCCTGCGCGGCACCGCGGACATGCGCGCGCCCGGCAACGCGCCCACGCGCGCGGACGTTCGCGGGCTGGACACGGGCCTGGCGGCCCTGGACGACGCGCTGCAGCGGGCCCACGTGACCGAGGTGCGGCGCATCGACCTGACGGTGCAGCCCGCCGGGCCGGGTGGGCCGGGTGCCGCGGGTGCGCCGGGCGGTGCGGCGCCGTCGCTGCGTGCGGTCGACGGCACGCCGCAGCTGGAGCTCGAGGTGCCCGACCTGGGCCCGGCCCTGGGCCAGCTGGTGCTGTCGATCGACGACGCGGGCGCGCTGCGCTGGCACCTGCCGGTGGATGAGGATCCGGACACGGCGGGCCGCGGCGTGGATACGCCACAGGGTATGCCGAACGATCCCTCAGTTGTCGGCGCCACCGCCTCCGCGGCCGGTGGCCCCGCGTCCCGCGGCGGCGGCGCCGTCAAACGCTTCCGGCTGCCCGCCGCCCTGGTGCCGCCGCCGCCCGACGCCGCCGGCGTGCGACAGCGCAGCCTGCTGGGCACGGCCGCGCGGCGGCTCCTGAAGGTGCTGGTGTATCCCGTCACCGACCCGATCCTGGGCCCCGTGTCGAACGCCTTCGCCCGGCACTGGGAAGAGAAGAAGCGGCCCTACCGGCTGCGGGCGTTCACGCCGTCGGACTACCGCACGGGCGACGTCACCGCCATCGATCCCGCCGCGGCGGAAGCGATGACCAGCGCCGGCCCGGTGCTGCTGTTCATCCACGGCACGTTCAGCACGTCGCACGGCGGATTCGGCGGCCTGCCGGAGGCGGCCATGGCCACCTTGTCGCAGCGCTACGGGGGCCGCGTGCTGGCCTTCGACCATCCGACGATGCACGACGATCCCACCGAGAACGTGCGCCAGCTGCTGGCCGCCTGGCCGCTGGGCCGCTCCGACGTGGACGTGGTGTGCCACAGCCGCGGCGGGCTGGTGTCGCGCGTGCTGGCGCAGGCGAGCCCCGACGTGCGCGTGCGCCGCCTGGTGTTCGGCGCGGCGCCCAATGCCGGCACGGCGCTCACCGATCCCGACCACATGGTGGACATGGTGGACCGGCTCACCACCGCGCTGTCGCTGGCGCCCACCGGCCCGGTGACCGAGACGCTGGAGGCGTTGGTGACCTTGCTGAAGATGGTGGGGCACGGCGCGCTGAAGGGCCTGTCCGGGCTGGCATCGATGAACCCGCAGGGCGAGTTCCTGCAGCGGATGAACGCGGCGGGGGCGGCGCCGGGCGCGCGAACGGCACCCGAGTACTTCGCCATCTCCGCTGATTACCAACCCATCGACCGCGGCCTGCGCGCGCTGGTGAGCGGCGCGGCCGACAACGTGGCGGACCAGGTGTTCGGCCAGGCGGGCAACGACCTGGTGGTGCCCGCGGACGGCGTGTGGGCGCGCAACGGCGCGGGCGGCTTCCCGCTGCCCGAGGACCATGTGCTGCGCTTCGGGCATCCGGACGGCGTGATGCACACCACCGTGTTCGACCAGCAGAAGACCGCGGAGAAGCTGCTGGCCTGGCTGGCTTGACCGCGGGTGCCAGGCATCACCTTCTCACGGCCTTGCCGGCCAGCTCTTGCAACCGCAGTGCATTCGGCATCGCGCCACCCCCCGCCGTGTTGTCGAACACCACCCAGTGCCGCGTGCCCGCCGGCCAGCGCGCCAGCTCGGCCGCGGCGGCGTGCAGCCAGTCGTCCTCGTAGCGCGACCAGTACATCCGCGGCGCGCCGTGCCAGCGCCAGTAGAGGTCCGCCCCCGCACCGTCGCCGGCGGGACCCAGCCAGCCCCCCGGCCGCGCGGCCTCGCGCGAGAGGAACGGATCCGCCGCCACGCGTGCCACGCGCGCGGCCGCCAGCACGGCATCGGCCGCGGGCGTGAACCAGCTGGCGTGGCGCGGCTCGCAGGCCACGAACACCGTGCCGCTCGCCACCGCCGGAAACGCCGCCGCCAGCAGCGCGAGGAAGCCGCGCACCGTGCGGGCGTCGAACACCAGCGACGGCGGCAGTTGCACCAGCAGCGCACCCAGCGCGTCCCCGAGCCCCGCCACCTCCGCCGCGAAGGCCGCCAGCGGTGCGCGCGCCGCGCGCAGGCGCGCGTCGTGCGTGATGGCCTTGGGCAGCTTCACCGCGAAGCGGAAGCCGGGCGGCACCTGGGCGGCCCACTTGGCATACAGCGCCGGCGCATGCGGCCGGTAGAACGAGGAGTTGATCTCGCCCAATGCCAGCACGCGGGCGAAGCGGGCCAGGTGGCTGCCGTCGCCGGGCAGGTGGGCGGCGGCTTCGCGGGGGATGGACCAGCCGGCGGTGCCGATGCGAAGGGGTGATTCGGGCATGCGGGGCGCTGGTGCAAGCGGGATGCCTGGGCAGGGCCCGCTCCCGCGTCACCCGGCATGCCCCGTCGGGGCCGGCGCCAAGACCCGCCCACCCGGGAAGCCCACCCCCACGACCTACACTGCCCGGATGCCCGCCGCCCCCCGCCCCGCCCTGCCCGCGCTCGCCGCGCTGTTCCTCGCCACCGCAACGGCCGTTGCACCCGCCGCGCCCGCGCCCGCCCACGGCGGCGCGCCCACGCGCGTGCGCGAGCTCGGCGGCATCACCGAGTACCGCCTGCCCAACGGCCTGCAGGTGCTGCTGTTCCCGGACGAGGCGCAGTCCACCACCACCGTCAACATCACGTACCGGGTGGGCAGCCGGCACGAGTCGCAGGGCGAGTACGGCATGGCGCACCTGCTGGAGCACCTGCAGTTCAAGGGCACGCCCCTGCACAAGGACCTGCCCACGGAGTTCTCGCAGCACGGCATGCGCTGGAACGCCAACACCACCACCGACCGCACGGCCTACTTCGAGAGCTTCAACGCCGGCGCGCCCGCGCTGGCGTGGGCGCTGCGCATGGAGGCCGACCGCATGACGCACTCGTTCATCGCCCGCGCCGACCTGGACAAGGAGATGACGGTGGTGCGCAACGAGTTCGAGCGCGGCGAGAACGAGCCGATGTCCGTGCTCACGCAGCGCACCAAGGCCGCGGCGTTCGCGTGGCACGCCTACGGCCACAGCACCATCGGCCCGAAGAGCGACATCGAGAACGTGCCGATCCCCAACCTGCAGGCCTTCTACCACCGGTTCTACCGGCCGGACAACGCCACGCTGATGGTGGCCGGGCGCTTCGATGCGGCGGCCACGCTGGCCGAGATCGCGCGCGATTTCGGCGGCATCGCCAACCCCAAGGCGCCGGTGCCCGTGCCCTGGACCGCCGAGCCCGCGCAGGATGGCGAGCGCAGCGTCGTGGTGCGCCGCGTGGGCGGGCAGCCGATGGTGGGCGCGATGTACCACGTGCCCGCGATGGCGCACCCCGACACCGCGCCGCTGATCGTCTACGAGCTGCTGATGTCGATGCAGCCCTCGGGCCGCCTCTACAGGGACCTGGTGGAGACGAAGGAGGCCGTGGCCGCAGGCATCGGCGGCACCGGCGCGCACGACGCCGACACCGTCACGGCGTACGCGGTGCTGCCGCCGGGCGGCGAGCTCGAGAAGGTCGAGGCGAAGCTGCTGGACCTGGTGGAGGGCCGCACGCCAGTGGCGTTCGACGAGCGCGAGTTCCAGCGCGTGCGCGACATCGCGGCCAACGCCTACCGCGACCAGATGAAGAGCCCGGAGGGCCTGATCCAGGAGCTGTCCAACGTGATCGGCGCGGGCGACTGGCGCCTGGTGTTCTCGCTGATGGAGGACATCCCCCGCGTGACGCTGGCCGACGTGGAGCGGGTGCGCACCGCCTATTTCCGCCCCGCCAACCGCACGCTGGGCCGCTACCTGCCGGCCGCCGCGGCCGAACGCGTCACCATCCCCGACACCCCGCCGCTGGACGCCCGCCTGGCCGCGCTGAAGGGCCCGCCCGCCATCGAGCAGGGCGAGGCCTTCAGCCCCACGCCCGCGGCGCTGCAGGCGCGCACGCGCACCACGCGCACCCCCGGGGGCCTGGACGTGCAGGTGATCCCCAAGCGCACGCGCGGCAACGCCGTCGTGGCCACCGTCCACTTCCAGTGGGGCAATGCCAAGGACACGACGCCGCGCCGCGGCACCGACCTGGTGGGCGAGCTGATGCCCGAAGGCGGCACGACGATGTCCAAGCAGCAGCTGCAGGACGCGCTGATCCGCCTGAAGGCCGAGATGAGCATCAGCGGCGGCAACCAGGAGGGCTCCATCGGCATCCGCGCCGAGCGCGACACGCTGATGGACGTGCTGGCCATCGCCGCCGACCTGGTGCGGCACCCGGCCTTCCCGCCCGACGCGTTCGCGCGCCTGAAGGCCCAGCACCTGTCGCAGTACGAGGCCTCGAAGCTGGAGCTGGGCACGCTGCTGTCCGAGGCCGGGCGCGACGACTACAACCGCGCGCGCCACGCGAAGTTCGGCGACCCGGACTACCAGGCGAGCCTGGCCGAGCTGATCGGCGAGACGCAGGCCACCACCCCGGCCGACGTGCGCGCGTTCTACGACGAGTACTGGTCGGCCAACGACGTGCGCGTCGTGGCCGTGGGCGCGGTGCCCGACGGCTTCGAGGCCGGCGTGGACGCGCTGTTCGGCACGTGGAAGAAGCCCGCGGCGCCGGCCTTCCAGCGCTACGAGCCGCACCACGTGGACATCCCCGCGCACCGCTACGACGTGCAGGCCGAGGACAAGACGTCCGCCGCGTTCGAGATGGTGGAGAACCTGCCGCTGAACGAGCAGGATCCCGACTACCTGCCGCTGCGCGTGGCCGTGCACGTCTTCGGCGGCGGCACGATGGAGAGTCGCCTGGCCACGCGCGTGCGCCGCCAGGAAGGGCTCACCTACGGCGTGGACGCGCGACTGAACGTCGGCTGGTGGGGCGACGATGCCGCGCTGGCCATCGAGGGCACCTTCGCCCCGCAGAACCGCGACCGCATCCTGGCCGTCGTGAAGGAGGAAGTGGCGTCGTTCACCACCACGGGGGCCACGGCCGCCGAGGTGGCGCGCGCCAAGCACGACCTGCTGGAGCAGCGCCAGCAATCCCGCGCCGACGATGCCTCGCTGGCGGGCACGCTGCTGTTCCACCAGATGGCCCGCCTCGACTGGACCTACGAGGCCACCAAGGAGGCCCGCCTGGCCGCGGTGACGGTGGACCAGGTGAACGCGGCCTGGCGCCGCCACGTGCGCCCCGACGGCTTCGTCACCAGCACCGCCGGTGATTTCACGCACGCCGGCGCGAAGCCCGCCACGGACGCGAAGCCTGCCGCCGACGCGAAGCCCTCCACGGACGCGAAGCCCTCCACGGCCCCCAAGCCCTGATCGACTGCATGACGACCCCGACCCCCGATCCCGCCACCCCTGCGCCCGCCCCCGGGCCCCGCCTGCCCCAGCCGCGCCACCTGGACCGGCTGCCCCCCGGCATCACGCCCGAGCAGCTGATGCGCGTGCAGCAGTGCGCCTACCAGCTGCCGCAGGTGGTGACGCCGCAGGACTATGCCGGCGAGCACGGCCCCGCGCCGGAGAAGCGCCTGGACGAGATGGGCCTGATCCTGCTGCAGAAGGGCGTGGGCAACTCGCGCCCCAGCCGCTGGATCGCGCCCGGCCGCGTGGCCGCCGCGCTGCGCCACGTGGAGGCGCTGGGCACGGGCGGCAAGCTGCGCGCGATCATGCTGTCGCGCAGCGGCGAGCTGGAGGCGATGGGCATCACGCGCCACGACGGCGGGTTCGAGCGGCTGTCGCAGCACCCCGTGACGCTGGACGAGCCGCGCTGGACGCTGCAGCTGGCCCACCGCTCGCCGGTGCCGGAAGAGCTGGTGTGGGACTACCACCGCACCGGCGACCTGAAGGCCTTCCGGGCCGCGCTGGGGTCCCCACCCCCGTATCCCGGGGAACAGGCGTTGCGCGACCACCTGGCCGCCCTGGTGGAACGCTCCGAGACGGGCCACCCGCAGCAGCTGGCCTCGTTGCTGCCCCGCCTGCAGGCCGAGTGCGCGCGCCCGCAGCCGCCCGCGGACCTGCTGGCCGCCCTCACCCGCACGCAGGACCGCTGGGAGCGCCACGCCGCCGAGCAGGAGACGCTGGCCGGCCTGAACGACGAGCTCGCGTTCCAGGGCTACCCCGACACCTTCGCGCTGGCGCGCCGCATGCAGCGCACCGTCACGCTGTACGTGGGCCCGCCCAACAGCGGCAAGACGCACGCGGCCTTCGAGCGCCTGGCGCAGGCCCACGACGGCTGCTACCTGGCGCCACTGCGCCTGCTGGCGCTGGAGGGCCGCGACCGCCTGGTGGCGCGCGGCGTGCCGTGCTCGCTGCTCACCGGCGAGGAGAACGACCCGGCGGCCAACCCGCGCGCGGTGTCCAGCACCATCGAGATGGTCAACACGTCCAAGCCGATCGACGTCGCCGTCATCGACGAGGCGCAGATGCTGTTCGACACCTCGCGCGGCTGGGCCTGGACGCAGGCGATCGTGGGCGTGCCGGCCAACGAGGTCATCATCATCTGCTCGGCCTACGCGGTGCCGGCCATCGAGAACCTGCTGCGCCTGTGCGGCGAGACCTGCACGGTGCGCGAGTTCGAGCGCAAGCAGCACGTGCAGCTGCTGCCCGGCCCGGTGCCGATCCACCAGCTGCGCCGCGGCGACGCCGTGGTGGCCTTCAGCCGGCGCGACGTGCTGATGCTGCGCGACCAGATCGCCGAGGACGGCCACGCCGTCTCCGTGATCTACGGCGCGCTGCCACCCGAGGTGCGCCGCGGCGAGGCCGAGCGCTTCGCCCACGGCCACTCCGACATCCTGGTGGCCACCGACGCCATCGGCATGGGCCTGAACCTGCCCATCCGCCGCGTGCTCTTCAGCACGATGCAGAAGTTCGACGGCGTGGGCGACCGCGAGCTGAACGAATCGGAGGTGCACCAGATCGCCGGCCGCGCGGGCCGCTACGGCCTGCACGAGGAGGGCTTCGCCGGCGTGCTGCGCGAGGCCGAGCCCACCGCCGCGCGCGTGCTGAAGGAACTGCTGCCGCGCCCGCCGCGCGCGCCGCGCGACTTCAAGGCCACGGTGGCGCCCAACTGGTGGCACGTGGAGACCATCGCCTCGCGGCTCTACCTGTCCAAGCTGCGCGCGGTGCTGGACGTCTTCGTCGACCAGCTGCGCCTGGACGATGCGCACTTCGCGGTGGCAGAGCTGCAGCAGATGCTGGACCTGGCCGCCGCGCTGGACCACGACGCCGCCAAGCTGACGCTGAAGCAGCGCTTCCTCTACGCGCAGGCGCCCGTGGACACGCGCACCGAGGCGCAGGTGCAGGCCTTCCTGGACTGGGCGCATCGCCACTCGACCGACGGCCAGGCGGGCACGCCGTGGTTCCTGGACGAGATCGACGAGCACAGCCGCCTGGACGCGATGGAGAACGCGCTGCGCGCCTGCACGCTGTGGCTGTGGCTGGACCTGCGCCTGCCGGGCGTGTACGGCCACGTGGACGAGGTGGTGGACCTGCGCGGCCGGCTCAACGCCGGCATCGAGCGGCACCTGAAGGGCAAGAAGCCGCTGTGGCGGCGCACGCGGCGCTGAAGGCCGGTGGTGGCGCCGGGCCGTGGCGTCAGGCGGTGAGCCGGATCACCTGGCCGTCGCCCATCGGGATCAGCAGGTCCATGTCGGGAGAGGGGTCAGGTCTTGCCTCTTGCCCCCGCGCCAGGATGTCGTAGGGTTCGGCGCCAGGGGGGCAAGAGGCAAGACCTGACCCCTGCGCCACCAGCGCCGCCAGCCCCGTCCCCGCGCCCACGCGCCAGCACACGTCCGCCAGCGCGGACACCTCGGACGCCACCGGGTTGATCTCGGCGATGAACGCCCCCGCGTCGCGCGCCAGCCGCGGCAGCTGCGCGGCCGGATAGACGATGCCCGAGGTGCCCACCACCAGCACCACGTCGGCGCCGCGCACGACGTCCTCCGCGCGCCGCCAGTCGGCCTGCGGCAGGCCTTCCGTGAACCACACCACGCCCGGTCGCAGGCGGCCGTGGGCGCAGTACAGACAACGCGGCGGCTCGATGCGGGCCTGCGGCTCGTCCCCGGGCGAGGACGGCGGCTCGCCGTCGAAGTCGTACTTGCGGTCGCACCGATCGCAGCGCGGCGCGAACAGGCTGCCGTGCAGGTGCACCACGTCGCGGCTGCCGGCGCGCTCGTGCAGGTCGTCGACGTTCTGGGTGACGATGTCCACCTGCAGCACGCCGGCCAGGGCCGCCAGCGCGCGATGGCCGGCGTGCGGTTGCGCGCGCATCACCTCGGAGCGCCGCCATTCGTACCAGGCCCAGACGCTGTCCGGATCGGCGGCCCACGCGGCCGGCGTGGCCAGCTGGTAGGCGTCGTAGCGCGCCCACAGGCCGTGCATCGCATCCCGGAAGGTGGGGATGCCGCTCTCGCTGGACATGCCCGCACCGGTCAGCACCGCCACGCGCCGGGCGCGGCGCAAGGCCTCGCGCAAGGCAGGTGGCACGGCCGCCGGGTCCTGGGCCGGATCGTCGTGGGCGCTCATGACTGTCTCCTTGTTATGGGTCCAGTATGTGCTGATTGCCCATTCGCTGCATGTGAGCCAGCGCAAGAGCGGCGCCGATACCACAGCGCCGTGACGGAAGTAAGCGTGCGGCGTTCAGTCCCCCCTAGAACCCGGGCGGACCCGGGACGGGCGACCGCCACGGCTCAGGCGTCGCAGTGCAACGTGTGCGCGAAGAAGAAGCGCAGCATCGCGTCGGTGGCGGACGGGCCGGACGGGTCGGTGAAGCTGCCCTGCGCGCTGCCGCCCGACCACGCGTGCCCCGCGCCGTGGATGGACCAGTGCTCCGCCACCACGCGGCCGGCCCGGTCATGGTGCCGCGCGCGGGTGTAGCGCCGGCCCTGGCGCTCGCGGCCCGCGGCGCAGCGCGCGCAGCAGCCGCCGCCGCCCGCGCCTTCGGCCAGGTGGGCGCCGTTGGCGGGGTGGACCACGTCGTCGGCGTCGCCGTGGAAGACGATCAGGGGCGGCAGGGCCGGCGCCGGCAGGGGGGCGGCATCGGACGCCATCGCCGGTCCGTCGCGCATCACCACCATCGCGCCTGCGAAGTCCTGCGCCGCGCCCGGACCCACGCCCGAATGCACGCCCACGGCCGCGAAGAGGTCGGGGTACGCGGCGCCCATCACGGCCGCCATCGCGCCGCCGGCCGACAGGCCGGCGACGTACACGCGCGCCGGGTCCACGGGGTGGGTGTCCATCACGTGCCGCACCAGGCCGGCCAGCAGGCCCGCCTCGCCGGCATCGCGCCGCTGGTCGGGCGCCTGGTACCAGTTCCAGCAGCGCATCGCGTTGGCCACCCCGCACTGCGCGGGCCACAGCACCAGGAAGCCCTGCTCGCGCGCGGCGTCGTTCATGCGCGTGCCGGCCGCGAAATCCTCCGGCGTCTGCGCGCAGCCGTGCAGCATCACCACCAGCGGCAATGCGCGACGCGGCCCCTGGGCCGTGTCGGCCGCGCCCGCCACCACGCCCGCAGGCACGTACAGGCGGTAGCCGCGCAGGCCGCCGCGGGCCATGAAGCGGCCCTCCAGCAGCTGGCCGGGCGCGCCCCGCGGCGGCGCATCGATGCGCGGGATCGGGGCCTGGATGCCGCGGGCAACGGCGATGGCGATGTCGGTCATGGTTCCCTCCTCGATTCCCTGGACTGCAGCCCCGCAAGGCACGTCGCGCGCCCGACGCGTGTCCATGCGTACCATCACGGCACGTCCCATCGCCACGAGGAGCCCATCGCCATGCCCCGCCTGAAGATCACCACGCCCGGCGTCGAAACCATCGAGCTGCACTACCAGGACGCCGGCCGCGGCCGTCCCGTGGTGCTGATCCACGGCTGGCCGCTCTCCAGCCGCGCGTGGGAGCCGCAGGTGCCCGCGCTGGTGGCGGCCGGCTACCGCGTCATCACGTACGACCGCCGCGGCTTCGGGCAATCGTCGCAGCCGTGGAGCGGCTACGACTACGACACGTTCGCCAACGACCTGCACGCGCTCGTCACCGAGCTCGACCTGCACGCGGCCACGCTCGTGGGCTTCTCGATGGGCGGCGGCGAGGTGGCGCGCTACGTGGCCCGGCACGGCCGCGCGCGGCTGGCGCAGGCCGTGTTCGCGTGCGCGGTGCCGCCGTTCCTGCTGAAGGCGGGCGACAACGAGGAGGGCGGCGTCACGCTGGACGGGGTGGACCAGATGCAGGGCGGCGTGCGCGCGGACCGCCTCGCGTTCCTCGACGACTTCACGCGCAACTTCTTCTCCGTGGGCGACCAGCTGCTGGTGAGCGAGGCGCAGCGCCGCCACGCGCGGGACATCGCCGCCTTCGCGTCGCCACAGGGCACGCACGACTGCATCCGCGCGTTCTCCGCCACTGATTTCCGCGCGGACCTGGCGACGTTCGGCGACCTGCCCTGCCTGGTGCTGCACGGCGATGCCGACGCCATCGTGCCCTTCGAGGTGAGCGGCGCGCGCACGCTGAAGGCGCTGCGCAACGCCACGCTGGCGCTGGTGGCGGGCGCGCCGCACGGGTTCAACCTGTCGCACGCCGCGGAGTTCAACCGCCACCTGGTGGCGTTCCTGCAGGCCGCGTGAGCCGGACGCACGACATGGCCCAGTCGAAAGAGACCGCGACCGAGACCGTGACCGTGACCGCGTCCCCGGGCGAGGCGCCTGCCCGGATCGCCATCCGCCGCATCGACGCGCACGAGGCCGAGGCCCGCGCCGCCGCGCTGGCAGCGTCGCTGGCCGACGTGCTGGTGGACTGCGTGGAGGGCGGCGCCTCCGTCAGCTTCATGCTGCCGCTCACGCACGACCGCGCCGCCGCGTTCTGGACCCGCGTCCTGGCAGGCGTGGCCCGCGGCGAGCGCGCACTGCTGGTGGCCGAGGACGCCGCGGGGCGCGTGGTGGGCACCGTGCAGCTGGTGATGGACCTGCCGGAGAACCAGCCGCACCGCGCGGACGTGGCCAAGATGCTGGTGCACCGCGACGCCCGCCGCCGTGGCGTGGCGCAGGCCCTGCTGGCCGCGCTGGACGACGTGGCCCGCGCGGAGGGCCGCCGCGTGCTGGTGCTGGACACCGTGACGGGCGGCGACGCGGAGCGCCTGTACGCGCGGCAGGGCTGGCAGCGCGTGGGCAGCGTGCCGGCCTACGCGCTGATGCCCGACGGGGCGGAGTGCGGCACCACGTTCTTCCACAAGCGGCTGTGAATTGAGCCGGAACTGGCCGCGTTTTGGGCGCGTCCTCGGGCGTTTGCCCGGAACGCCCGTCCCTATGCTGGAGGCATTCCCAGTCCGACGCCTCCGAGCCCTCCCGACCATGGCCTCTTCCGCGCTGCCCCGACTCCTCCTCTCCGCCGTCGCCGGCGTCGCGCTGGCGCTGGTCGGCCGGACGGTGAAGCGCCAGGGCATCGCGCGGCGCGAGGCGCGGCGGGCCATCCGCGGCGCGGCCGTCAGCTCCGCGCTGGCGACCGGCGATTCGCTGCCCTCGTCGCTGCAGTCGATGCCGTCGTCGTCGATGCCCACCACCGCGATGTCGTCGGTGATGTCCGCGATGCTGCCCGCCGCCGCGTCGCCTCGCGGCATCGCCCAGGCCCCGCGCGATCCGGCCATGGATGCCGCGCGCAGCGCCCAGCGCGCCGCCGCCCGCGCGCGCGCCGCGCAGGTGATCGCCGCCGAAGCCGCCCGCGTGGCGGCGTCGAGGGCTGCGCGCGACGCACTGGCCGCCACCTCGGGCGCCGCCGTGGCCGCCCGCACCACGCTGCGCACCCGCGCGCCGCGCGTGCTGGTGGTGGACGATTCCTCCACCATCCGCCGCATGACGGGCCGCCTGCTGGAGCGCGCCGGATACCGGGTGGCGTATGCGGTGGACGGCGTCGACGCGATCGAGCGCGTGCGCGCGCACGCCCCCGACGCCGTGGTCACCGACATCGAGATGCCGCGCCTGGACGGCCTGGAGCTGGCCCGCCGCCTGCGCGCCGACCCGTGCACGCAGCACCTGCCCATCCTGATGGTGTCGTCCGCCGAGGAGCGCTACCGCGAGGAGGCGCAGCGCACCGGCGTGGACCTGCTGCTGGCCAAGACGTACGCGGAAGACGCCCTGCTCGCGCGCCTGCGCGAGCTGCGCCCGGCGCGCACGCCGGAGCCACGGGCCGCCTGACGGCGCCGGCGCTGGCCGGGCACCGCGGTTGCCTGCCGGAGGGTCTACGAACCCTACCGGAGAACCACCATGCGTGAAGACAAACCCCTCGCCAAGGGCGAGATCCGCGACCTGCCGCGCGACAAGGCCGGCGACGAACGCGCCAATCGCGACCCCATCAGCGGCGCCCCCGGCGCGCACCCGCTCGGCGTGGGCATCGGCGCCGCCGCGGGCGGCATCGCCACCGGCGCGGCCGTGGGCTCCGTCGCCGGCCCCGTGGGCACGGTGGTGGGCGCGGCCATCGGCGCGCTGGCCGGCGGCCTGGTCGGCAAGGGCGCGGCCGAGATGGTGGATCCCACCGTCGAGGACGTGTACTGGCGCGACAACTACGCCAGCCGCCCGTACGTGAACGCCGAGCGCACCTACGACGACTACGCCCCGGCGTATCGCTATGGCGTGGAGAGCTACAACCGCCACTACCAGCGCGGCTACGAGGAGGCCGAGGCCGACCTGTCGCGCGACTGGGACACCGTGCGCGGCAACTCGAGCCTGGCGTGGGACGACGCGAAGTACGCGGTGCGCGACGCGTGGGACCGCGCGGCGGATCCGGCGCTGCGCGGCCTGCCGCGCTGATGCGGCGCTGACGCCCGACACGGGCTGCGCCGTCGTGCGCAGCCTGAGCCTGGTGCCAGGCATCACGTCTGGCCTGCCGTGCAGGCCAGACGTGATGCCTGGCACCTTTTGCATGCGGCACGCGCGTTGCCAGCTTCCCGGGATGACGCACTCATCCTCTCCTCGATGCGACGCCCGCTGACCTGGCTGGTGCCGGCCGGCGCGGTGGCCATGCCGCTCGTGGCCATCGCCGACCGGTTGCAGCTGCTGGGCCCCGACGTGGGCACCGTCTCCGCGCGCACCCCCACCCTGCTGGACGCCGCGGGCTACGCGTTCGCCATCTGGGGTGTCATCTTCGCGCTGGATCTCGGCTTCGCCGTCTGGCAGGCCACGCGATTGCGGCGTGCCGATGCGGGCCTGGCCCGCATGCGTCCCGGCGCCGCGCTGGCGTTCTGGGCCAGCGCCGCGTGGATGCCGGCCTTCTCGCAGCAGGCCTTCGAGTTCGCCTTCGTCCTCATCCTGCTGGCGCTGCTGGGCGCCGTGCAGGCGGCGCTGGCCGCGGCGCGCGCACCCGCCGATTCGATGGCAGGCCACTGGCCCGCCCGCTGGGCGCTGGGCCTGCACGCGGGCTGGCTGCTGCTGGCCACCCTGCTGGACGCAGCGCAACTGGCCGTCGCGCGCGGCTGGGTGGACAACCGCGCCATGCTGGCCCCGACGCTGGCCCTGTGGGCCGGGGGCGCCGTGGCCCTGGTGGTGCTGAACCGCCGCCTGCGCGCCCATCCCGCCTTGCCCATCGCGGCGTTGTGGGGCCTGGCCGGCGTGGTGGCGGCGCAGGGCGACGCCCTGCTGCCCGGCGCGCAGGCGTCTGCCATCGCAGCGGGCGCGGTGGCCGCGCTGCTGTTCGTGCAGAGCACGCTGCTGCTGTGGCGCGAACGCGATCGCATCGGCCTGCGCAATGCGCTGGCGGGATCGATCCGGCGCACGCAACCGGTGAGCGTGATGCCGTCGCGCACGCCGCGTTCGTTGCCGCCGCGCACGGTGCGCGCGCGGCGCAACGACCCGGCGGAGCGCAAGCGCGCTTGAGACCACGCGTCGGGTCACGCGTCGGGTCACTTCATCGGGTCAGGACCCGGCGCGCGTCCCCAGCCACGCCGCCAGTTGCGGCAGCCGCTGCGAACGCACCGCCTCCGCCACGCGGATGCCGGCCTCCACCTTGTCCACCTCCAGGCGTCCGGTGGGTCGCACCCACGCCTTGGCGAAGGCTTCCAGGGCGGCGACGTCGGCGGCCGAATCCGCGCGGTCCAGCAGGTGCGGCACGATCAGCGATTCGCCGGCCGTGTCGAAGCGCCCGGCCAGCGCGGGCCAGTGCGCCACGACCACGTCGAAGGCGCGCCGCGGATGGCGCTGCGACACGTCGCGGAACATCGGCGCCACGAGCGTCTCGGGCGGCTCGCCCGACAGCGCCAGCTGCAGCGCGCGCTCGGCCAGCTCGGGGCGGCGGGCGCTGCCCAGCAGCTCGTACAGCTCCAGGCGCTCGACGTGCGCGTGCGCGGCGCGGGCCATGGCGTGCAGGGCGTCCCACTCGTCGGGCGTGGCGTCCATGGCGACGATCGCCAGCACCTCGTGGCGCGCGTTCACGTCCAGCGCCGACGGGTCGCGCCGCAGGCGCTCGAAGCGCTCGCGTGCCGACGCCAGCACGCCCGCGTCGCCGAACTCGGCCAGCGCCAGCAGCAGGTCGCTGCGCAGCGTGGTGACGTCGTCGAGCTCGCCCGCGCGCGCGGCGTCGCCCACGCGCGCCAGCAGCGGGCGCAGGCGATCACGCGCGAACGCGCGCAGGGGCGCCTGCACGGGCAGCCCGCGCGACAGGTGGTCGAGGTGCGACAGCTGCGCCACCATCGCGCCCAGCACCACCGGGTCGGCGTCGGCGGGCACGCGTTGCAGCAGGTCCAGCCACGCGCCCATCGGCAACGCGCCCGCCAGCGCGAGCGCGCCCGCGTCGTCCAGCAGGCCCAGCTGGTCCACCGGGGCCAGCGCGGGGAACGCCGCGGCCAGCGCGGCCAGCCCCTGCGGCGTGTAGCGCGTGCGGAAGTAGCCCGCCTGGCCGGCGTTGATGACGAGCGCGCCGCAGCCCGGGACGCCGACGTGCTGCGGCGCGGGGCCGTGCACGACGGTGCGCGCGGGCGTGCCCGCACCGGACGCGGCCGTGGCCGCGGCGGGCGGGGCCGACCCCGCACCCGGCGCCGCGGCGCCCGCCACCACCAGCGTCACGGGCAGGTGCCACAGCCCGCCCGCCGCGTCCGGCGCCCCCAGCGCCACGTCGTCGCGGAACCGCGACTGGGACAGGACCACGTCCGTCGCGCCGTCGCGGCAGGTGGCCGACTGCTCCACCACCATCGGCACGCCGGCCTGGCGCGTCAGGTCGTGCGCGATGGTGGACACGCGCTGGCCCGCGGCCTCGTCCAGCGCGGCGAAGAAGTCGTCCGACGTGGTGTTGCCGTACGCGTGCGCGGCCAGGTAGCGGCGCACGCCCGCGCGGAACGCGTCGGCGCCCACGTGGGCCTCCAGCTCGCGCACCACGGCGGAACCCTTGCCGTAGGTGATCGCGTCGAAGGCGCTGTCGGCCTGCAGCACGTCGCGGATCGGCATGATCACGGGATGCGTGCCCGCGCGCTGGTCCACCGCCATCGTGTGGCCGCGCCTGGACAGCACGCCCGTGGCCAGGTGCCAGTCGGGATGGAGGTGGTCGGCGGCCTTGGTCTGCATCCAGGTGGCGAAGCCCTCGTTCAGCCACAGGTCGTCCCACCAGGCCATCGTCACCAGGTTGCCGAACCACTGGTGCGCGATCTCGTGCGCCACCGTGGTGAACACGTCGCGACGGTCGGCCTCGGTGGACACGGCCGGGTCCAGCAGCAGCGCCTGCTCGAAGAAGAAGATGGCGCCCCAGTTCTCCATCGCTCCGAAGCCGAGGTTGGAGCCCGGGCCGGCCACCAGGTCCAGCTTGGGCAGCGGGTAGGCGATGCCGAACCACTCGTTGAAGTACGTGAGCAGTTGCGCCGCCGAGTCCAGCGCGTAGCGGCCTTCCTCGGCATGGCCGCGGCGCACGACGACGCCCACGTCCACGCCATCCACCACGCGGTGGATGCGCTCGAAATAGCCCAGCGCGAAGAACAGCAGGTACGACGACATGCGCGGCGTGCGCGCGAAGCGCACATGGCGCCGGCCGTCCGGCAGCCGCCGGTCCTCGGCCACCGGCATGTTGCCCACGGGCACCAGGCCGCCGGGGATGGTGGCCGACAGCTCGAAGGTGGCCTTGCGCGCGGGCTCGTCCCAGCAGGGCAGGAAGCGGCGGGCGTCCGAGTTCTCGAACTGCGTGAACATCAGCGGCCAGGCCTCGAGCGCGCCGGCCGATGCGGCGCGGGCCGCCGCGCCCGAACGCGTCGCGGCGTCCGCAGCGGCGGATGCGGCCGGTGCCCCCGGTGCGGCCGGCCCCGCCGGTTCCTGCAAGGTGAACAGCCCGGTGGCCTGCGAGCGGATGCCGCCGCGGTAGTCGATGCGCAGCACGTGGTGCCCCGGCGCCAGCGGGCGCGGGAACTGCAGGGCGACCGTCTCGTCGCGCTGGTCGTAGCGCACGGTGGCCGCAGGGCCCCGGTCCATGCGGGCGTCGGTGACGACGATCTCGGCGGCGTTCAGCACCACCCGGCGCGTGGCGCGCAGCACGTCGACGTCCACCGCCAGGCGGCCCGTGAAGCGCCGGTGCGGCGCATCCGGCGTGATGTCCAGTCGGTAGGCGGACGGGATGACGTCGTCGGGCAGGGCGATGTGGTCGACGGCGGGTGCGCTGGCCGCGGCCGCGGTCGCGACGTCCCGCGACGGCGCGGCCGGTGCCGCGGCGAGGCAGCCGAGTGATGCGGTGGCCGCGGCCAACGCCGCCATCCCCTGTCGCCAGCTCTTCCCGCGGGTCCTCGCCCCTCCCGTCCCTCGCCCCGTGTCCTCTGGCTTCATCGTCGGTCGTCCGTGTGTGCAGCGTGCATTCTCGGGGTTCCCAATGCCGAGCGCGCCGGCGATGCGGCGCGCTGTCGATTTGCCGGTACGAACGGCGGTGGAGGGACCGACCGCGGTGCCGGGTCGGGACCGGCCCCGGGCGACACGTTCGTCAGGCCGACCGGGCCGCGTGCGCCGCGTGCTCCGCGATCTCCCGCACCGGCGCCGGCAGGGCGGCCGTGGTGCTGGCGCCCTCGCCGGACGGGTCGCCCAGGATCGTCTTGAGCGGGGCGCCGGACAGCACCTCGGTGCTGAGCAGGGCCTCGGCCATCGCGTCCAGGCGGTGGCGTTGCGTGGTGAGGATGTGGCGGCAGGTGCCCTGCGCCGCGGCCAGCAGCGCGCGGGCCTCGTCCAGCACGGCGTGCTGCACGTCGGGGCCCATCAGCTCCTTCGGGATGCCGGCCACGCTCAGCAGGCCGAACGTCTCGGAGAAGCCCAGCTTGCCCACCATCTCGATGGCCAGCTCGGAGGCGCGCTTCAAGTCGTCGGACGCACCCGTGGAGACGCTGCCCAGCACCATCAGCTCGGCCTCGCGGCCGCCCAGCATCATGGCCAGCCGGCTCACCAGCTCGCCCTGCGCGTACAGCGGGTCCTCGGTCTCGCGCGTCATGTAGGTGACGCCCAGGCCCGGGCCGCGCGGCTCGATCGTCACGCGCTCGATGCGGCCCGCCTGCGTCCAGTGGCCCACCAGCGCGTGGCCGGCCTCGTGGAAGGCCAGGCGGTCGCGGGTGGGCGCGGTGAGCAGGTCCTTGATGGGCGACACGTCGCCGCCCAGCAGCTGCGTTTCCACCGCGCGCACCAGGTGGTCGGCCGTGACGGCCTCCGCGCCCTGCTCGGCCGCGTTGGACGCCGCCTTGTTGACGACGTTGGCGATCTCGGCCGGCGACATGCCGGTCGACATGCGGCCCAGCGCGGCCGTGTCGGCGCGGCCATCGTGCTTGACCTTGCCCAGGTACAGGTCGTAGAGCTTCTCGCGCTCGGGCAGCGTGGGCTTGTTCAGGCGCACCAGCATGTCGAAGCGGCCGGGGCGGCGCAGCGCCTCGTCGATGTTGTCCTCGTGGTTGGTGGCGGCCACCACCACGACGTTCTCCATCGCCTCGAAGCCGTCCATCTCCACCAGCACGCGGTTGATGATGCGGTTCATCTCGCTCTCGGGGCCGCCGCCGGAGCCGCCCTGCGCGCGCTTGCCGATGCCGTCCACCTCGTCGATGAACAGCACGCACGGCGCCTTGGCGCGGGCCAGCTTGAACAGCGACTTGACCTTGGCCACGCCGGCGCCGTAGTAGGTGGCCGTGAAGTACGAGCCGTCCACCGCGATGAAGTTGCTCTTGCTCTCGCCCGCCAGCGCCTTGGCGAGCAGCGTCTTGCCCGTGCCCGGCGGGCCCACCAGCAGCACGCCGCGCGGCGCGGCGGCGCCCAGCTTGGCGTACTGGCCAGGGTCGTTCAGGAACGCCTTGACGCGCGTGAGGGCCGCCTTGGCCTCGTCGTTGCCGATGGCGTCGGCGAAGTTGGTCTTCGGGCGCTCGCTGATCGTGGCGGCGTTGTTGCCGCCGCTGGTCTGCAGGCGCGCCAGGATCAGGAAGCCGCCACCCACCAGCAGCATCAGCAGCAGCGGCGAGAGCGCCGAGCCGATGGCGCCCAGCGCGCGCTGGCTCTTGGTGCGCCCGTCGATGTCGATGCCCACCAGCGTGAAGCCGCCGGTGGCGCTGCGCTCGCCCAGACGGTCCAGCGCGGTGCCCGCACAGCCGAGCGACGAGCAGCCCGGCACGTTGGCGCTGGCCTTCTCGCCGTCCTTCAGCGTGTACAGCACCAGGCCGGGCTGGCCGTTGGCCACCCCCACCGTGGCGAGCTGTCCGGCGCTGGCGGCGCGCGCGAAATCGGACGCCGAGCGCGCGTGGCTGAGCCAGGCGTCGGGATCGGTCTCGAACTGCAACGCGATGGGGTTCTTGCGCGCCAGCGCCTCCTCATTGGCGTGCTGCCACAGCCAGAGCACCCCCACCAGCGCGGCAAGCGCGAACGCGATGGCAACCGGGACGCGGGGGTGGGCGCGGCCGTGCTTCAGGAACTTCTGCCAGGGATTCATGGGTGCGGGGGGCGGCGGAGCCGTCTGGGCGGTGGAGCGAGTTACCGCCAGTGTGGGGGCGACGGCGGCCATCCGGTCGCCGGAAGAAAGGGGAGGGACCCGCCATTACTGCGATGAGTTCCGTGCGCTGGGGGTGCTGCCCGCTGGCGAGGCGATTGCCCATTCTGAAGCCCCCGGGTGCCGCGCACCCGACCCCATCCCCACCTGCCGCAGGGAGAAACATGCCCGACACCCCTCACGCCGCCCAGGCCGCCACCCCTTCCAACAAGCAGGCCGGTACCCAACAGGCCGCCGGCGACGCCGCCCCTGCCCGCCCGCCCCTGTCGGGCCACGTGCGCGGCAAGACCCTGGACTTCAGCTGGGACAGCGGTCCCACCGCCGGCAAGACGCAGCGCCATGTCTTCCACCGCGACGGCACGGTCGAATGGTCGAGCGTCGGCGAATCGGCAGGCCGGGCCGCGTCGGGTGGCACCCCTCCCGACAAGCCCGAATACGCCGCCATCGACGTGGGCGACGACGTCTGCCTCGTCTCCTACCGGTCGAGCAACGGTTACACGCTGACCGTGGCGCTGGACTTCGCCACGGGGCTGTCCACCGCCATCGCCTCCAATTCGGATACTTGGATGCCCGTGGGCGGCAGGTTCCGCGAGGTCAGCTGAGCCGCGACAGTCGTCAGGGCGCGACGGGGCAGCCCTTGGCACGCATCTGGCGCTGCACGTCCACGATGTCCAGCTGGGTGCGCGCGATCGCGTCGTCCGCCTTGCTGTTGCCCACCACCCCGTTGCCCTGGCGGGCACTGGCCAGGCCACCGGCGCGCTTGTCGTAGAGGGCCTGCAGCCGCGCGGACAGGCTGGTGCAATCGCCGCCGCCGCGCGTGAACACCCGGCCGGCCGGCTGCGCGCGCCCGGCGCGGTCCCTGGCGTCGCCCCCGGCGCGCGGGGTGTCGATGGGCGCGCCGGCCGTGCGGATGTCGCTGGCCGCGCGCGCGCGGGCCGCGGCCACCTCGGCCGGATCCGGTGGTGCCGCCAGCTTCACCGTGTCCCCCGTGCCCGCCGCGCAGGGCGTGGACTGGTAGCTGGTCTTGCCGCCCTGCACGCACTTGTAGACCGCCTGCGCCATGGCGGGCGAGGCGAGCAGGGACAGGCACAGCGACAGGCCGGCCGGAAGGCGGATAGCACGCGACAGGGCGGAGGCAGGCATGGCGTGGGACGGGCGGCGTGGAGGTCAGCGGCGGTTGAACTGCTGCGTCGACATTGTGCCGTCGGCGTTGCTGACCGTGGCCACCATCATCGTGCCGCTGGTGAGCGTGCCCTGCAGGTGGCGCACCGTGCCGTCGTCGTACGTGAGCGTGAGCGACAGGTCGGGGGCCTGCCAGGTGCCGGAGGCGCTGAGCGTGCCGCCGTGGCCGCCCAGCTCCGCGTGGCTGCCGGTGCCATGGACCGCGCTCGCCTGGGACGTGAGGTCGAACTCGAGCGCGTCGCCGACGGCCATCGGCCCGGCGATCCAGTGGCCGCTGGCCGTGGACGCGTCGGGCGAATCGCCGCCACCGCCGCCGCCGCCGCACGCGGCCAGGGCCGCCGCCAGGCCGAGGGACAGGATGAGATGTCGCATGGGGATGATCCTCCGCTGATGTTGTGGCGGGAATGATCGTCACCCCGGCCCGGCATGGCAACCGCCTTGACGATTCTTTGCGATGGCGCGCCGCAGCGCTAACGTGCCGTCGAGTGCGACACCCCCGGCGTGCGCACCCCGCGGCCGCGCGAGCTCATGACCGCCGGCCACCCCTGCGCTGCGACTCATTGGCTGGTTCGGACTGCTCCTGCGGCGGCCGCGAGCCCCGCGGCGGCGCCAGGGGCGGCGGGAAGCCCACGAACGCCATCACCAGCAGCACCGGCAGCAGCAGGTAGAAGAGCGGCCGTCGCCAGTGGAGCGAGATGCGCATGGTCCGTCCCACCTGCGGCCATCGCCGTCACTGCCAACCCGGGGAAGACACCGGCTTGAAATCGGCGCGACCGGCCCGGAGGCCGGCGACGGTCAGCCGCGGGCGCGCGACGCCAGCGCCTGCCGCGCACACAGCGCGATGGGCAGGCCGAAGAGCAGCATGTGCGACAGCAGGTCCGGCACGGTGCCGATCCACGTCCACCTGACCGGGAACGGGAAGGCGGACAGCGGCAGCACGACGAGGCGCATGGCCAGGAAGACGACGACGCCGAAGGCGATGCCGGCCGCGGCGGCGTGCCGCGCGAGCGCCGGCACGCGCCGGGCGGCCAGCCAGAAGGTGGCGGCCCACCCGAACGACAGGGCGAGATGCAGCGCCAGCCCCAGCGCGGCCGTGGCGAGCCCGCCCTCCAGCGCGGCCCGGCCCAGCGCGCCGCTGGCCACCGCCTGCAGCAGCCGCAGGGGCGGCACGCCGCGCCACGCGTTGAAGCACAGGGCGAAGAGGATGTCGCCGGTGCCGGCGAGCGCGCCGCCCAGGAGGATGGCGCGGGAGGTGGGAGCAAGGGCCATCGCGCGATTGTGGCCGCGTCGTCAGGTCTTGGCCGTGGCCGCCTCGTCAGGTCTTCGCCGTGGCCGCCTCGTCAGGTCTTCGCCGTGGCCGCCTCGTCCACGTGCGCCTGCAGGATCGCCACCAGCGCCTCGATGTCCACCGGCTTCACGAAGTGGTGGTCGAAGCCCGCGGCCTGGGTGTGCGCGCGGTCGTCGCGCTGGCCCCAGCCGCTCAGCGCCACCAGCAGCGGCGGCGGGTCCAGCGGCAGGGCGCGGATGGCGCGGGCGGCGTCCAGGCCGCTCATGCGCGGCATGCCGATGTCCATCACGACGACGCCCGGCTGCAGCGCCTGCACCGCGGCGATCGCCTCCAGGCCGTCGTGCGCCACGCTGGCCGGCCAGCCCAGCATCTCCAGCACCTGCGACAGGCTGGTGGCGCTGTCCACGTTGTCGTCCACCACCAGCACGCGCATGCCGCCCGCCGTGCCGATGGCCAGGGGCGCGGGCGCGGCGGCCGGGGCGCCGCGTTGCGCCGCCGGCACCAGGGGCAGGGTCACCACGAAGCGGCAACCCTTGCCCGTGCCCTCGCTGTGCGCGGTGACGCGGCCGCCATGCATCTCCACCAGCCGCTTGACCAGCGCGAGGCCGATGCCCAGGCCGCCCTGCGCGCGCTCGCGCGAGCGGTCCACCTGCGCGAACATGTCGAAGACGCGCGGCAGCATCTCGCGCGTGAGGCCGATGCCCGAGTCGCACACGGAGATGACGGCGTCGTCGCCCTGACGCTCCACCAGCACGCTGATGTGGCCGCCGTCGGGCGTGTACTTGGCCGCGTTGTTCAGCAGGTTGGCCAGGATCTGGCACAGCCGCGTGACGTCCACGTCCACGATCATCGAGCGCGGCGGCGGCAGGGTCACCGTGAGGTGGTGGTGCCCGGCGTCGATCAGCGGGCGGCTGGTCTCGATGGCCGTGGCCACCACCGCGCACAGGTCGGCCTGCTCGCGCCGCAGTTCCACCTTGCCCTGGCTGATGCGGCTCACGTCCAGCAGGTCGTCCACCAGGTGCACCATCTGGCGCAGCTGGCGCTCGATGATCTGGCGCGCGCCGGCGTGCACCGCGTCCTCCTTGGACAGGTGCATCAGCTGCACCGCGTTGCGGATGGGCGCCAGCGGGTTGCGCAGCTCGTGCGCCAGCGTGGCCAGGAACTCGTCCTTGCGGGCATCGGCCTCGCGCAGCAGGGCCTCCGCCTGCTTGCGCACGGTGATGTCCGCGATGATGCCGAGGTAGCGCGCGCCCTCGTACGCGTTGCCCTGCAGGTGGATCCAGTGCAGGGACCCATCGGGCCACGCGACGCGGCATTCCAGCATGAGGGGCTCGCGCGCCGCCAGCGCCGCGTCGACCTGCCGGCGCACGCCGTCGCGGTCCTCTTCCGGCACGGCCTCGAACAGGCGGTCCCAGTCCCACTGGGTCACCGGCTCGTCATGGCCGAAGCAGCGGTCGAACAGCGCGGAATGGCGCCAGGCGCCGGTCTGCAGGTCCACCTCCCACTCGCCCACGTGCGCCGCCGCGAGCGTGAACTCCAGCCGCGCCTTGCTCTCGCGCAGCTCCGCGGCCACGCGCTCGCGCTCGGTGACGTCCGCGGCAATGCTGAGGATGGAGGCCACGCGGCCGTCCTCGCCGAACTCGGGGATCAGGCGGGTCTCGAACGTCGTGACCTCGCCGCCGGGCGTCGTGAACGGGAACTGGATCATGCCCGGCTCGCCGCTCTCCAGGACGCGGCGCAGCGCGGCTTGCCACGGGCCCGTGAACACCTCCGGCATGCCCAGCTCGACGTTGGTGCGGCCCAGGTGCTGCCGCGGCGTGAGGCCGGTGTACTTCTCGACGATGGGGCTGACGTAGCGGTGGCGCAGCTCGCCGTCTAGGCGCGCGATGACGTCGGGGGAGTTCTCGACCAGCATCGCGTACTGGCGCTCGCGCTCCTGCAGCGCCGCGGCGGCCACCGCCAGCGTGGACTCCGCGCGCACCGCCTCGTCGATGTCGCGGATCACGGCCAGCGTGCCCAGCGGATGGCCGAAGGCGTCCGACAGGCGCGACACGGTGGCTTCCACGTGCAGGCGATGCCCGTCGGCGCGCACGTGCACGCTGCGGCGACGGTAGCTGCCCGCCTCGCGCAGCTCACGCGCGGCGTCGACCGAGCTGGCCTCCTCGTGGAACAGCGCGTCGCGCGGCAGGCCCAGCATCGTGGAGGCCGCCCGACCGTACTGCGCCTCGGCGGCGGGGTTCATGTAGATGACGTGGTCGTCGAGGTCGAAGGCGAGCACCGCGTCGCGCATCTGCGCGAGCACGTCCTTGCGCATCTCGTTCGTGGCGGCGCTGGCGCTGTCCAGCGTGTACACGTTCTCGCCCACCACCAGCGCGTCCACGTCGCCGTTGCGGATGGCCGCCAGCGTGTCCTCGGCCTCGTCCAGCCGGACCTGCAGCTGGGCCAGCTGGCGACGGGCCTCCGCCAGCTCGGCCGCCAGGGAATCGTGCGCGATCACTTGACGCCCAGCCCCGCCAGCACGCGGGCGGTGTCCGAGAGATCGCCGATGAATCGCCGCACGGGCTCGGGCTGCAGCCGCAGCAGCGTGGGCGACGCGACGATGTGGTCGCGCGCGGCCTGCTCCACGTGCTCGGCGATGGCCAGGATCTCCAGCGAGTAGCGCCCGGCCAGGTTGTCCTCGAGCAGGCGGCGCACGTTCACGATGGCGCGCGCCGACTTGGGCGACGCGGCGGTGACGTACAGGCGCAGCACGAGCGACGGACCATCGAGCGGGGAGGCCGGCTTGGAAGGAGCCATGGCGCGCCTATCGCCAGGGCTGCACGTCGAGCCCGACGAGCACGCGCTCCTCGTTGGACAGGTCGCCGATGATCTTGCGGATCGGCTCGGGGAACTTGCGCACCAGCGTGGGCACGGCCAGGATCTGGTCGCCCGCG
>FTBV01001022.1_pt1 | contig 41263 bp, 30 predicted proteins | sample 1639281 | NCBI WGS metagenome assembly FTBV01 (sample SAMEA3914864, study PRJEB12502) | metagenome | biome: forest; material: soil | place: USA | collected 2012-03-12 | depth 0.3 m | reverse complement strand
CGAGACGCTGGCCATCATCGCGTACCGCCAGCCGGTCACGCGCGGCGACATCGAGGACATCCGCGGCGTGATGGTGGGCAGCCAGATCATCAAGCAGCTGGAGGACCGCGGCTGGGTGGAGGCGATCGGCCATCGCGACGCCCCGGGCCGACCGGCGCTGTTCGCCACCACCCGGACGTTCCTGGACGACCTGGGCCTCGCCAGCCTGGACCAGCTGCCAGCGCTGGACGGCCAGGCCCCGCCGGTGGACGCCCTGGCGCAGTTGCAGCCGAGCCTGCTGGACGAGCAGGGGGCCCTGCCGCTGGACGGTGGCGATGATGGGACGGCGGAGGGGTCGGGCGGTGACGCGGTACCCGCCGAAGCGGGCGGGGCCGACGCCGCGCTCGGGGAGGCACAGGCGGAGCCACACGCCGACCCGCGCGCCGAGCTACCCGCCGAGCCACACGCGCAGCCGCCCGCCCCGTCCCACGCCGGGCAACCCGCCGAGCCACCCGCAGACACCACCGACGAGGCGCTCACCGGCGCAGAACCCGAGCCCTCCGCCCAGGCGGCGGCGCCCGCATCCGACGATTTCCTGGATCAACCGACAGAAGGTCCGCAGCCATGACGCCTGACCAACCCGACGCGCCGTCGTCCCCCGAGAACGACGAACCTCGCGCGGCCGACGCCGCCAGCGACGCGCCCGAAGCGCCCAAGCGCAAGCCGCGCGCCCGCAAGGCGGCGGTGGCGGAAGGCGCCGACGAGGCGTCCGCCGGCGCCGCGCCAGCCGCCTCGGCGGCGAAGGGCGACGAGGGCGCCGTCGCGCCCGCGCCGCGCAAGCGCACGCGCAAGGCGGCACCGGCTGCGGGCGACGACGCGCAGGGGCCGTCCCCGGCCGTCACCGAGGACGCGTCACGCGCCGAGCGTCAGGATGACGCCACGCGCGCCGAGCGGCCGGCCGACACGCCGCGCGCCGAGCGGCAGACCGATATGCCGCGCGCCGAGCGGAACGACGACGCCCCCCGTGCCGAGCGGCAGGACGACACCCCGCGCGCCGATCGCCAGGCGGCTGCCGAAGGCGACGCCGACGGCGATGCGCCGTCCGGCGGGGCGAACGGCGAAGGCGAGGGCGAGACGGAAGGCGAGGGCGGTCGCCGTTCCCGCAACCGCCGGCGTCGCCGTCGCGGCCGCTCCGGTGGCGGCGAGGGCGCCGAGGGCGCGGCCGCGGCCGACGGCGCCGACGCGTCGGAGACCGGCGATGACGCCGACGGCCAAGAGGGCGGCGCGGCCGGCGACCGTCCCGCGCGCCCGCCCCGCCCGGAGCGTCCGCCTCGAATGTCCGCGCCGCCGGTCGACTTCGCCGGCGACGTGGGCGAGACCTTCAGCAGCCTGCTGTCGGGCGTGTTCGACGTGGAGGCCGAGGTGGTGGAAGGCCAGCCCTCCATCCCCGCCAAGCGCGTGCTGCCGCCCGAGCCCGATGCGCCCAAGCTGCACAAGGTGCTGGCGCAGTCGGGCATCGGCTCGCGCCGCGACATGGAACAGCTGATCGCCGACGGCCGCGTGCAGGTCAACGGCGAGACGGCCCACACGGGCCAGCGCATCTCGTTCGGCGACGAGGTGCGGGTGGCCGGCCGCGTGGTGAAGCTGCGCATCGCGCCGCCGCCCGCGCGCGTGCTGGCGTACCACAAGCCCGCGGGCGAGGTGGTCACGATGGACGACCCGCAGAACCGCCCCACCGTGTTCCGCCGCCTGCCGCGGCTGCAGCACGGCAAGTGGCAGTCCGTGGGCCGGCTGGACATCAACACCGAAGGCCTGCTGCTGCTCACCAACTCCGGCGACCTGGCCAACAAGCTGATGCACCCGCGCTTCGGCGTGGAGCGCGAGTATGCGGTGCGCGTGCTGGGCGAGCTGGGCATCGAGCAGCGCGAGCGCCTGCTGCAGGGCGTGCAGATCGACGGCCAGGAGGCCGCGTTCAAGTCGATCGAGGACGGCGGCGGCGAAGGCGCCAACCGCTGGTACCGCGTCGTCATCACCGAGGGCCGCAACCGCGAGGTGCGCAAGCTGTTCGACGCCGTGGGCCTGGCCGTGAGCCGCCTGATCCGCATCCGCTACGGCTCCGTGGTGCTGCCGCGCGGGCTGAAGCGCGGCGTCTGGGTGGACCTGGACGAGAGCGACGTGCGGCGCCTGCGCCACCTGGCCGGCGCCGACGTGGTCGGCCTGCGCGAGCGCGACGAGCCGCAGGACGATGCCTCCGAGGGCGGTGGCGAGGCGAGCCAGGGCGAGCGTCCGGCGATGGGCGATCGCCCGCCCCAGGGCCAGCGCCCGCAGGGCCAGGGCCAGCAGGCGCCCCGCGCCCGCGACGACCGCGGCCCCAAGGGCGGCCCGAAGGACCGTCACGGCAAGGGCGGCGGCAAGGTGCGCGACGACCGTCCCCCGCGCGACAACAAGGACCGCGATCGCACCCGCAGCCCGGGCGGTGGTGGTGGAGGCACGACCACGGCCGTCCAGCTGGAGCCGGGCGACCCGCGCAACATCCCGAACCCGCTGATCCAGACGTTCGACCGCCGTGCGATGCAGCAGCGCGAACGCCCGGTCGTGGCCTACGACGACGACGACGAGAACATCGGCCCGATCCCCAACCCGCTGCAGCAGACCTACGACAAGCGCTTCGTGAAGGAGCAGCGCGGGCCGTTCGGCGGCAGCGGTGGTGGCGGTGGCCGCGGCAAGCACGGCAAGGGCGGCGGCGGCGGGGGCGGGCAGCCCAAGCAGCCCGACCCCATGCAGACGGCCGTGGGCTACATCGGCGCCGACACGTTCATCAAGAAGCTGCACAACCGCGGCGGAGGCGGTGGCCGCGGCCGCCGCTAGACAGTCTAAAATCCGAGGCTTTGCCTACTGTTCGCACAAGGAGAAAACCATGGCTACCGAACGCACCCTCTCGATCATCAAGCCCGACGCCGTCGCCAAGAACGTCATCGGCCAGATCTACTCGCGCTTCGAAGGCGCCGGCCTGAAGATCGTCGCCGCGCGCATGATGCACCTGTCGCGCGCCGACGCGGAAGCGTTCTACGCCGTGCACAAGGCCCGCCCGTTCTTCAACGACCTGGTCACGTTCATGATCTCGGGCCCCGTGGTCGTGTCGGCGCTGGAAGGCGAGAACGCGATCCTGAAGCACCGCGACCTGATGGGCGCCACCGACCCGAAGAAGGCCGAGAAGGGCACCATCCGCGCCGACTTCGCCGACTCGATCGACGCCAACGCCGTGCACGGTTCCGACGCCGCCGAGACGGCCGCCATCGAGATCGCGTTCTTCTTCCCCGGCATGAACATCCACGCGCGCTGATCCCCGGCCCGCGCACCTGACGTGAGCGTCGACAACCTCCTCGACCTGGACCATGCGGCCCTGAAGGCCTACTGCGAACGGCTCGGGGAGAAGTCCTTCCGGGCCACGCAGCTGTTCCGCTGGATCCACCAGCGCGGCGTGGCCGACTTCGACGCGATGACCGACCTCGCGCGCTCGCTGCGCGCGAAGCTGGCTGGCGTGGCCGAGGTGCGTCCGCTGGGCGTGGTCACCGAGCAGGCGTCGAAGGACGGCACGCGCAAGTGGCTGTTCGACGTCGGCGCGGGCAACGCAGTGGAGACGGTCTACATCCCCGAGGACGACCGCGCCACGCTGTGCATCTCCTCGCAGGCCGGCTGTGCCGTGGGCTGCCGCTTCTGCTCCACCGGGCACCAGGGCTTCAGCCGCAACCTCTCCACCGGCGAGATCCTCGCCCAGTTGTGGACGGCCGAGCACGAGATGCACCGCGCGCGCGGCCTGGCGCCCTCCGAGCGCGCCATCAGCAACGTCGTGATGATGGGCATGGGCGAGCCGCTGCAGAACTATTCGCAGCTGGTGCCGGCGCTGCGCGTGATGCTGGACGACCACGCCTACGGCCTGTCGCGCCGCCGCGTCACGGTGTCCACCTCGGGCGTGGTGCCGATGATCGACCGGCTTCGCGAGGACTGCCCCGTGGCCCTGGCCGTGTCGCTGCATGCGCCCGACGACGCGCTGCGCGACCAGCTGGTGCCGATCAACCGCAAGTACCCGATCGACGAGCTGCTGTCGGCCTGCGAGCGCTACCTGGACGCCGCGCCGCGCGACTTCATCACGTTCGAGTACTGCATGCTGGACGGCGTGAACGACAGCCCCGAGCAGGCCCGCGCGCTGGTCGCGCTGGTGAAGGACCGCCTGCCGGCCAAGTTCAACCTGATCCCGTTCAACCCGTTCCCCGAGTCGGGCCTCACCTGCTCGCCGCGTGACCGCGTGCGCGCGTTCGGCGACGTGCTGCTGAACGCCGGCCTGGTCACCACCATCCGCAAGACCCGCGGCGACGACATCGACGCCGCGTGCGGCCAGCTGGCCGGCGAGGTGCAGGACCGCACCGACGCGCAGCGCCGGATGACCCGCACCATCCCCATCGTGGCGTCCGCGCCCGACGGAATGCGGCCGGCATCGCCCGGCGGTGCCGGCACGCCGCACAATCCCCCCTCCACACCCACCACCCGGCACTGACACGCCGCCTCGCCCGCATGCCCGACATCCGCCGTCCGGTCCGTTCGATCCGTTGGGGAAGCCGGCTGGCTGCCGGGGTGCTCCTGTCGTGGCTCGCCGCCTGCGCCGGTCCCGGCGGCACCACCGCCGGCGGCGCGCGCACGGCCGATGGCAAGGACATCGCCACCGCGTCCGACCAGACCGATGCGGATCGCCGTGCCAAGCTGCACATGGAGCTCGCGGGCGGCTACTACTCGCGGGGCCAGTTCACCGTGTCGCTGGACGAGGTCAAGCAATCGCTGGCCGCCAAGCCCGACTCCGCCGATGCCTACAACCTGCGCGGCCTGATCTACGCGGCGCTGAACGATCCCGGCACGGCGGAGGAGAGCTTCCGCCACGCGCTGCAGCTGCACCCGGGCGATCCCGACACGCTGCACAACTACGGCTGGCTGCTGTGCCAGCAGCAGCGCTGGGCGGATGCGGACGCGCAGTTCGTGGCGGCCCTGGCCGCGCCCAACTACCTGGGCGGCTCCCGCACGCTGCTGGCGCAAGGCGTTTGCCAGGCGCGCGCCGGCCAGTTGCCCGAGGCGGAGCGCACCCTGTCGCACGCCTTCGAGCTGGACCCGGCCAACCCGGTCACGGCGGTCAACCTCACCGAGGTGCTGTACCGCCGCGGGCAGTACGACCGCGCGCGCTTCTACATCCGCCGCGTCAACAGCAAGGACGAACTCGCCAGCGCGCAGACCCTGTGGATCGCGGCGCGCATCGAGAAGAAGCTGGGCAACGACGAAGGCGTCCGAATGATCGGCGTCCAGATGCACCAGCGGTTCCCACAGGCGCCGGAGACGCAGGCGTTCGACCGGGGCAGCTTCAATGACTGACGATCCGCGCGACGCGCCCGAGCGCGACGACACCGGCGGGCCCTCGACGCGGCCGCCGGCCCCCGAGCCCATCGCGGCACCCGTGGTGCCACCGGCGGCCGCGGCGGTGCGCCAGGCCCCGGCGGCCGGCACCGCCGGCGGCATGATCCGCGCGGCGCGCGAGGCGCAGGGCCTGGACCTGGCCACGCTGGCGGCCATGCTGAAGATCCCGCTGAAGAAGCTCGAGTCGCTCGAGATGGACCGCCACGACGAGCTGCCGGGCGCCACCTTCGAGCGCGCACTGGCGCAGGCGGCCTGCCGCGCGTTGAACATCGATTCGCGCGCCGTGCTGGCGCTGCTGCCGCAGAACCCCGCCAACACGCTGGAGCACGTCACCGGCGGCCTGAACACGCCGTTCCGCGAGCGCGCCATCGGCCGCGGCCTGGACGTGGGCGAGGCGAGCCGCATGTTCCGCCCGGTGGTGCTGCTGCCCGCCGTGCTGGCGCTGGCCGCCGTCGGGCTGTTCCTGATGCCCGATTCGCTGCTGCACAAGCTCACGCAGCGGTTCACGCAGGCCACGGAGGCCTCGCCGGCCGCGGAAGCCGCGTCCGGGGTGGCCACGTCGACGGTGGCCCTGCCCGCGGCGTCCGCCGCGGCCGTGCCGCCTGCGGCGACGTCGGCCCCGCCGGGCGAGAGCGTCACGCCCGTGGACCTGGGCGCAGCCAATGGCGGCAACGCCACCGATGCCGCCCATGCCAACGGCGCCAACGGCGCCGACGACCCCGCCCATGCCGCCAGCGGCGCTGTCGCGACGACGGCGGCGCCTGCGGCCACTCCTGCCGCCGTGGCCGCCCCGGGCGCGGCGTCGGCCGCGCCCGCCGGCGTCGCGGTGGTCATCACGGCCAGCGCCGACTCCTGGGTCGAGATCGTCGATGCCACCGGCCAGGTGCTCATTTCCCGCGTCGTGCAGGCGGGGGATTCCGTCGGCCTGGACGGCGCGATGCCGATGAAGGTCAAGATCGGCAATGCGCGCGTCACCACGCTGTCGCTGCGCGGCCAGGGCGTCGACCTGACGCCCTGGATCAAGGACAACGTCGCCCGCCTGCAACTGAAGTAACACTGCCGGCGCCGGGCTCGCCGCCCGTCGCCGACTGATCAAGACCATGACCCTCATCGATCCCAGCCATCCCATCCCCGAGGCGCGGCCCGCGCCGCGCCGCAGCCGCCAGGCCCGCGTGGTCTGGGGCAGCCGCGTCGTCACGGTGGGCGGCGACGCGCCGGTGCGCGTGCAGTCGATGACCAACACCGACACCGTGGACGTCATCGAGACGGCGATTCAGGTGAAGGAGCTGGCGGTGGCCGGCTCCGAGCTGGTGCGCATCACGGTCAACACGCCCGAGGCGGCTGCCGCCGTGCCGCACATCCGCGACCAGCTGGACCGCATGGGCATCGACGTGCCCCTGGTGGGCGACTTCCACTACAACGGCCACCGCCTGCTCACCGACTTCCCGGCCTGCGCCGAGGCGTTGTCCAAGTACCGCATCAACCCCGGCAACGTGGGCAAGGGCGAGAAGGGCGACAAGCAGTTCGCGCAGATGGTGGAGGTGGCCTGCAGGTACCACAAGCCCGTGCGCATCGGCGTCAACTGGGGGTCGCTGGACCAGGAACTGCTGGCGCAGATCTTCGACGAGAACCACGCGCGCGCCGTGCCGTGGGACGCCAAGCAGGTGATGTACGAGGCGCTGGTGCGCTCCGCCGTGGAATCGGCGCAGCAGGCGCGCGACGTCGGCCTGGACCCGAACGACATCCTGATCAGCTGCAAGGTGAGTGGCGTGCAGGACCTGGTGTCGGTCTACCGCGCACTGGCCCAGCGCTGCGACCACGCGCTGCACCTGGGCCTGACCGAAGCCGGCATGGGCACCAAGGGCACCGTGGCGTCCGCCGTCGCGCTGTCCCTGCTGCTGCAGGAGGGCATCGGCGACACCATCCGTGTCTCCCTCACGCCGCAGCCCGGCGAGGCGCGCACGCAGGAAGTGGTGGTGGCGCTGGAGATCCTGCAGTCGCTGGGCCTGCGCCACTTCAACCCCAGCGTCACGGCCTGCCCGGGTTGCGGCCGCACCACCAGCACCACCTTCCAGGAGCTGGCCAAGCAGATCGACGATTTCCTGCGCGCGCAGATGCCCGTGTGGCGCGTGCGCTATCCCGGCGTCGAGGAGATGAAGGTGGCCGTGATGGGCTGCATCGTCAACGGCCCTGGCGAGAGCAAGCATGCCAACATCGGCATCAGCCTGCCGGGCACCGGCGAGGCGCCGGCCGCGCCCGTGTTCATCGACGGCGAGAAGGCGCTCACGCTGCGCGGCGAGGGCATCGCGCGCGAGTTCCAGGCGATCGTCGAGCAGTACATCGAGCGGCGCTACGGCGCGGCCACGGCGGCGCATTGACCCGCGCCTGAACCCCGCCCGGCCTTCCCCGATGCCGCCGCCCGGCCGCCTGGCCGCGCGCGCGCCGACCCCGTTTTCCCTGAAGAACGAACCAAATGGCTGACCTGCTGCGTGCCGTCAAGGGCATGAACGACATCTTCCCCGCCTCCGTGCCCCGCAAGGAGAGCGAGACCCTGCCGGACTCCGACCTGTGGCAGTGGTTCGAGCACGTGGCCGCCGGCGTGCTGTCGCGCTACGGGTACCGCAACCTGATGACCCCGATCGTCGAGCCCACGGCGCTGTTCCGCCGCGGCCTGGGCGAGGTGACGGACATAGTCGAGAAGGAGATGTACACCTTCGTCGACTCGATGAACGGCGACCAGCTGGCGCTGCGCCCCGAGTTCACGGCCGGCATCGTGCGCGCGATCGTGGAGCACAACGCCCTGTACAACGGCCCGCTGCGCCTGTGGACGATGGGCCCGCTGTTCCGCCACGAACGCCCGCAGAAGGGCCGCTACCGCCAGTTCCACCAGCTGGACGTCGAGGCGATGGGCTTCGTCGGCCCGGACGTCGACGCGGAACAGATCCTGCTGACGCGTGCATTGCTGCGCGAGCTGGGCCTGAAGGAAGGCGAGGGCGGCGACGTGCGCCTGGAGCTCAACACGCTGGGCCAGCCCGCCGAGCGACAGGCGCACCGTGCCGCGCTGATCACGTATTTCGAGGCCCATGCCGACCAGCTGGACGAGGACGCGCGCCGGCGCCTGCACAGCAACCCGCTGCGCATCCTGGACACCAAGAACCCGGCGATGCAGGCGATGGTGGAAGCCGCGCCGCAGCTGATGTCGTTCCTCGGGCCCGAATCGCTGGCCCACTTCGACGCCGTGAAGGCCGTGCTGGACGCGGTGGGGCTGGCCTACCGCGTCAACCCGCGGCTGGTGCGCGGGCTGGACTACTACAACCTCACGGTGTTCGAGTGGGTGACCGACCACCTGGGCTCGCAGGGCACCGTGTGCGGCGGTGGCCGCTACGACGGCCTGGTCGAGCAACTGGGCGGCAAGCCCGCGCCCGCGGTGGGCTGGGGGCTGGGCATCGAGCGGCTGCTGCTGCTGTTGCAGGCCCTGGGCGTGGCGCCGCCGCCATCCGGCCCGGACGTCTACGCCATCGTGCCCAACGCGGAGGCGCGCCTCCCGGCCCTCGTGGCCGCCGAGGCGCTGCGCGCGGCCGGCGTGTCGGTGATCGTGCATTCCGCCAGCAAGGAGGGCTTCGGCCAGATCAAGAAGCAGATGCCGAAGGCCGACGCCTGCGGCGCCCGGTTCGCGCTAATCTTCGGGCCGGACGAGATCGCGCGCGGCCAGGTGGGCATCAAGCCGCTGCGGGGCCAGGGCGGCGAACAGGTGGAGCGTCCGCTCGCGGAGATCGCCGCCTGGGCCCACCTGCTGCGCAAGCCATAATCGCGTGTTGCGGTCCGCCCTGGCGGCGGACCGCGCGCCATGCCGGGGCCGCGCGCCCCGCTTCCCTCTTCTTTCCCGCCGCCCCGGCCTCGTGGGCGGCCAACGCGACCGATGGCACAACAACTCGACCTCCAGGAACAGGAACAGATCGACGCACTCAAGGCGTTCTGGGCCAGCTACGGCAACCTGATCACGTGGGTGCTCACGATCGGCCTGGCGGTGTTCGCCGGCTTCGAGTTCTACCAGCGCTGGCAAGGCCAGCAGGCGCTCGCCGCGGGCACGCTGTTCGGCGAGGTCGAGAAGGCCGCCGAGGCCGGCGACGCCGCGCGCTCCACGCGCGTCTTCGACGACATGAAGAAGTCGTACGGCCATCCGTTGAACCTGGCGTTCCTGCCCCCGCAGACGTACACGCTGCAGGCCGGCCTGCTGGCGGCCAGGGTGCAGGCCGACAAGGGCAACGTCGACGGGGCCGCCAAGTCGCTGCAGTGGGTGGCCGAGAACGGCGATCCGCAGAATGCCGCCGTCGCGCGCGTGCGCTGGGCCGGGCTGCTGGCCGACCAGAAGAAGTACGACGACGCGCTGAAGCAGCTGGACGAGGTGAAGCTGCCCGCCTTCGCGGCGCTGGCGAACGATCGCCGCGGCGACGTGCTGGCCGCCAAGGGCGACGCCACGGGCGCCAAGGCCGCGTGGCTGGCCGCGTGGAACGGCATGGACGAGAAGGTGCAGTACCGCTCGGTCGTGGAGACCAAGCTGGCCGCGATGGGCGCCGCGCCGGCGGCCTCTGCCGCCTCGGCGGCCGCCTCGGGAGCCGCGCAATGATGGCGCGCGCCACGCGCGCCACCCGCGCCACGCTGGCCGCCAGCGCGGCCGCCGTGCTGCTGGCCATCGTCGGCTGCGCCGCCGATACCGACAAGCCCACGCCGCTCGAGCCCATCACGCCCAAGATCGCGGGCCGCCAGGTGTGGAAGCTGAAGCTGTCCGGCTTCCCCGCCACGCACGCGGTGGCCGTGGCCGGGGACCAGTTCGTGCTGGGCGCCACCGACGGCACGATCGTGGCCGTCGACGCGGCCACGGGCGCGGAGCAGTGGCGCGGCAGCGCCGGCGCCAAGCTGGCGGCCGGCGTGGGCACCGATGGCCGCTGGACCGCCACCGTCAACCGCGACGGCGAGCTGGTGGTGCTGGAGAAGGGCGTCACGCGCTGGAAGCAGCGCCTGGCCACGTCCGTCGTGACGGCGCCGTTCGTGGGGGGTGAACGCGTCTTCGTGCTGGGGGTCGATCGCTCGGTGCAGGCCTACGACATCCTCAACGGCTCGCTGATCTGGACCTTCGCGCGCACCGGCGGGGACGCGCTGACGCTGTCGCAAGGCGGCGTCATCACGGCCTACAAGGACACGCTGCTGGTGGGGCAGGGCAACCGCATGACGGCGCTGGACCCGCTCAAGGGCCAGGTGCGCTGGGAGGCCGTCGTGGCCTCGCCGCGCGGCACCAACGAGGTGGAACGCCTGGCCGACCTGGTGGGCCCCGCGGCCCGCGTGGACAACGTCTTCTGCGTGCGCGCGTTCCAGAACGGCGTGGGCTGCGTGGACGCCGACCGCGCCACGACCGTGTGGTCCCTGAACGGCAGCGGCGCGCAGTCCGTGGCCGCCGACGCGGACGACGTGTTCTCCGCCGACGCCATCGACCGGATCACCGCGCGCAAGCGCCTGAACGGCGAGACGATCTGGTCCAGCGACAAGTTCCAGAACCGCCGCCTGAGCGGCCCGCTGTCGGCCGGCACCACCGTGGTGTTCGGCGACTACCAGGGTTGGGTGCACTTCCTGGACCGCGACACCGGCACGGAGGTGCTGCGCCTGCCCACCGACGGCTCGGCCACCGTGGGCGCGCCGGTGCGCAGCGGCACCACCCTCCTGGTCACGACGAAGGACGGGGGCGCCTACGCCTTCCGTCCGGAATGAGCACGCCCCAGTGAAACCCGTCATCGCGCTCGTGGGCCGCCCCAACGTGGGCAAGTCCACGCTGTTCAACCGCATGACGAAGAGCCGCGACGCCATCGTGGCCGACTTCGCCGGCCTGACGCGCGACCGCCACTACGGCGACGGCCGCCACCAGCAGCGCGAGTTCATCGTGGTGGACACGGGCGGCTTCGAGCCCGACTCCACCACGGGCATCGTCAAGGAGATGGCCAAGCAGACGCGCCAGGCGGTGGCCGAGGCCGACATCGTCATCTTCGTGCTGGACGTGCGCTCCGGGCTGACCGGCCAGGACCACGACATCGCGCGCTTCCTGCGCACGCAGCAGAAGCGCGTGCTGCTGGCGGTCAACAAGGCCGAGGGCATGCCCGAGTCGCCGCTGCTCAACGAGTTCCACGAGCTCGGCATGGGCGAGCTGCACCCGGTGTCGGCCGCGCACGGCCAGGGCATCCGCAGCCTGCTGGATGCGGCGTTCGCGCACCTGCCCGAGGTGGACGAGGAAGCTGACGCGGGCGACGATCCCGATCGTCCCATCCGCCTGACCGTGGCGGGCCGCCCCAACGTGGGCAAGTCCACGCTGATCAACACGTGGCTGGGCGAGGAGCGGCTGATCGCCTTCGACATGCCCGGCACCACGCGCGACGCCATCACGGTGCCGTTCGAGCGCGACGGCCAGAAGTTCGAGCTCATCGACACCGCCGGCCTGCGCCGCAAGGGCAAGGTGTTCGAGGCCATCGAGAAGTTCTCGGTGGTGAAGACGCTGCAGGCCATCGCCGACGCGCACGTGGTGGTGCTGCTGCTGGACGCCACGCAGGGCGTCACCGAGCAGGACGCGCACATCGCCGGCTACGTGCTGGACGCGGGCCGGGCGGTGGTGATGGCCATCAACAAGTGGGATGCGATCGACAGCTACCAGCGCGAGATGCTGGAGCGCTCCATCGAATCCCGCCTGGGCTTCCTGAAGTTCGCGCCGCTGCTGCACATCTCGGCGTTGAAGCGCCAGGGCCTGGGCCCGGTGTGGAAGGCCATCGGCGATGCGCACGCGTCGTCGTTCCGCAAGATGCCCACGCCGGTGCTGACGCGCCTGGTGCAGGAGGCGGTGGAGCACCAGGCGCCCAAGCGCGCCGGCATGTTCCGCCCGAAGCTGCGCTACGCGCACCAGGGCGGCATGAACCCGCCGGTGATCGTGATCCACGGCAACTCGCTGGAGCACGTGCCGGAGGTCTACAAGCGCTACCTGGAAGGGCGCTTCCGCGCGCACTTCAAGCTGGTGGGTTGTCCGCTGAAGATCGAGATGCGGTCGAGCGACAACCCGTTCGCGTCCAAGGCCGAGTAAATCGACGGCCTGCGCTCAACCCCGGGTAGGCCCCGTGTGTTAACGTGGGCGCTCGGCTGTTTTTCTTCCTGAATCCATCTCGTGGCGACCTGATCAGGCGCCACCAACACGGAGCATATCGTGAGCAACAAAGGGCAACTCCTACAAGACCCCTTCCTGAACCTGCTGCGCAAGGAGCACGTTCCCGTCTCGATCTACCTGGTCAACGGCATCAAGCTGCAGGGCCACATCGAGTCGTTCGACCAGTACGTGGTGCTGCTGCGCAACACCGTGACGCAGATGGTCTACAAGCACGCCATCTCCACCGTCGTGCCGGGTCGCGCCGTCAACTTCCACCCGGGTGACACCCCCGAATAAGGGCGTGTCGGCCGCCGCGGCCGACGCGCCGCGCGCCGTGCTGGTCGGGGTGGATTTCGGCCCCGGCAGCTCGTTCGATCCCACGCTCGATGAACTCGCGTTGCTGGCCGAATCGGCCGGCGACGAACCGGTGGCGCGCGTCGTCGCCCGCCGCAAGGCGCCCGACGCCGCGCTGTTCGTCGGCAGCGGCAAGGCCGACGAGATCAAGGAACTGGTGCTGGCCCACGGCGCGCACGGCGTGCTGTTCGACCAGGCGCTGTCGCCCGCGCAGCAGCGCAACCTCGAGCGCCACCTGGGCGTGGCCGTGGCCGACCGCACGGCGCTGATCCTCGAGATCTTCGCGCGCCGCGCGCAGAGCCACGAGGGCAAGCTGCAGGTGGAGCTGGCGCGGCTGCAGTACCTGTCCACGCGCCTCGTGCGCCGCTGGAGCCACCTGGAACGCCAGCAGGGCGGGGCGGGCGTGCGCGGCGGCCCGGGCGAGACGCAGATCGAGCTGGATCGCCGCATGATTGGCGAGCGCATCAAGTCCGTGAAGGAGCGGCTCGAGAAGGTCAAGCGCCAGCGCAGCACGCAGCGCCGGTCGCGCGAGCGCAGTGGCACCTTCAAGGTCTCGCTGGTGGGCTACACCAACGCCGGCAAGTCCACGCTGTTCAACGCGCTGGTCAAGGCGCAGGCGTACGCGGCCAACCAGCTGTTCGCCACGCTCGACACCACCACCCGCCAGATGTACCTGTCGGAGGTGCAGGCCGCCGTGTCGCTGTCCGACACCGTGGGCTTCATCCGCGACCTGCCGCACAAGCTGGTGGAGGCCTTCCAGGCCACGTTGCAGGAGGCGGCCGACGCCGACCTGCTGCTGCACGTGGTGGACGCCGCCAGCCCCGTGCTGCAGGAGCAGCGCGTGGAGGTGGAGCGCGTGCTGGCCGAGATCCACGCGGCGCAGGTGCCGCAGGTGCTGGTGTTCAACAAGCTCGATCGCCTGGACGTGGCGCAGCGCCCGGCCACGCTGGTGGACGAGCTGGAGCTCGATCACGGCGTGCGCGTGACGCGCGTGTTCGTGAGCGCGCTCACCGGCGAGGGCCTGCCCGAGCTGCGCCAGGCCATCGCGCAGGCCTGGCGGGCCGCGCAGGCCACGCCCCACGACGACCACGGGCCGCACGACCCGCGCTTCGAAAGCGCGGACAATGCCGGCGGCGACCCGCCCCCCTTTCCTCCCGACGCATGACCATGCCCGAGACCCTCTCTTCCCAGAGCCGCTCCCCGCGCCGCGCCGGCCCCGCCGGCGCCGTGCGCCGGGCGCTGCGCGCCGGCTTCGACCGCGTGTTCGCCCAGGGCCGCCCCGACGGCCCGCCCGACCTCGACGAGATCTTCAAGGACGTGAAGCGCAAGCTGCGCGGCGCGCTCGGGTTGAAGACCGACGAGGGTGGCGGCAACGCCGGCGGCCCCGGCGGCCCGGGCGGCTTCCAGCCCGACGTGCGCAGCGCGGGCATCGGCGGCGCGCTGGTGGCCGGCATCGTCGTGCTGATCTGGGCCGGCAGCGGCGTGTTCATCGTGCAGGAGGGCTACCAGTCGGTGATCACCACCTTCGGCCGCTACTCGCACACCGTGGACGCCGGCATGCACTGGCGCCTGCCGTACCCGTTCCAGGCCAACGAGACGGTGCCCGTGTCGCAGCGCCGCTCGGTGGACATCGGCAAGAGCAGCATCTCGCAGACCACCGGCCTGCGCGATTCCGCGATGCTCACCAAGGACGAGAACATCGTCGACGTGCGCTTCACCGTGCAGTACAACCTGAACGACGCGCGCGCCTTCCTGTTCAACAACCGCAACCCGGAGGAGGCCGTGGTGCTGGCCAGCGAATCCGCGGTGCGCGAGATCGTGGGCCGCAGCAACGTCGACTCCGTGCTGTACGAGCAGCGTGACGCCATCGCCGCGGAGCTGGTGAAGAAGATCCAGGAACAGCTCACCACGCTGGGCGCGGGCATCACCATCGCCAACGTGAACGTTCGCGCGGTGGAGGTGCCCGAGCAGGTGCAGGCCGCGTTCAACGACGCGGTCAAGGCCGGCGCCGACCGCGACCGCTTCACCAACGAGGGCCGCGCCTACGCGAGCGACGTGCTGCCGCGGGCCCAAGGCACCGCCTCCCGCCTGCAGCAGGAGGCGCTGGGCTACAAGGCCCGCGTGGAGGCCACGGCCGAGGGCGACGCCGACCGCTTCCGCCAGGTGCTGGCCGAGTACCAGAAGGCACCGGCCGTCACGCGCGACCGCATGTACATCGACGCGATGCGCGAGGTGTACTCCAACGTCACCAAGGTGATGGTGGACACGCGCGGGGGCAACAACCTGATCTCCCTGCCGCTGGACAAGCTGATGCAGGCCAACGCAGCGGCCAACGCCGCCGCCACGCCGACGGCCGCACCCGCCGCCCCGGCCGTGCCCCTGGACGCCGGCGCCGACGCGCGCTCGCGCGACAACGCGCGCAGCCGCGACCGCGAAGGCCGCTGAACAGGCCGCAGGACATCGCCATGAACCGTATCGGACTCCTCCTGGGCGCGATCGCGATCGTGCTCATCGTGCTCGCCTCCACCGTGTTCGTCGTCGACCAGCGCAAGGTGGCCGTCGTCTACACCTTCGGCGAGATCAAGGCCGTCGTCACCGAGCCGGGCCTGCATTTCCAGGCGCCGCCGCCGATGCAGAACGTCGTGTTCCTCGACAAGCGCATCCAGACGCTGGACAACCCCGACCCGCGCCCCATCTTCACCGCCGAGAAGAAGAGCCTGGTGATCGATTGGCTGGTGAAGTGGCGCATCGACGACCCGAAGCAGTACATCCGCAACAGCGGCGTCGACCAGACCCACCTGGAGAACCGCCTCGCGCCCGTGGTGCAGGCCGCCTTCAACGACGAGATCACGCAGCACACCGTGCGGGGCGTGCTGGCCGACGACCGGAACAAGGTGATGGAGGCCGTGCGCAAGCGGCTGATCGCCGAGGCCGGCGCCTTCGGCATCAAGATCGTCGACGTGCGGATCAAGCGCGTCGACTTCGTGGCCGACATCACCGACGCCGTCTACCGCCGCATGGAATCCGAGCGCAAGCAGGTGGCCAACGAGCTGCGCTCCACCGGCATGGCCGAGAAGGAACGCATCAGCGCCGAGGCCGACAAGCAGCGCGAGGTGATCGTGCAGGAGGCCGCGCGCGACGCCCAGAAGGTGATGGGCGAGGCGGACGCCAAGGCCTCCGCCGTGTATGCCGAGGCGTTCGGCCGCGACCCGCAGTTCGCCCAGTTCTATCGCAGCCTCACGGCCTATCGCAACAGCTTCCGCAGCAAGTCGGACGTGATGGTGGTGGACCAGTCGAGCGAGTTCTTCAAGGCGATGCGCGGCCCCGGCTCGGGCGCGGGCGGCGACGCGGGCGCGGCGCGCAAGCACTGACCGCCCACGGCCATGACCTGGACGCTGCTGCTCGGCGCGCTGGGCCTCGCGCTGGTGCTGGACGGCGCCATGCCGTTCCTGAGCCCGGCCGCGTGGCGGCGCATGCTGGAGCGGTTGCTCGCGATGAGCGACGGGCAGCTGAGGTTCATGGGACTCACCAGCATGCTGATCGGCGTGGCGGTGCTGGTGGTGTTCCTGGGCTGATCCCGGGACGGGTGAACGGCATCACCTTTCACCTCCGCAGGAGGTGGACGGTGATGCGTGGCACCAGGGTTTGCCTCTGTACAATGCCCCCTTTAACACCCTGGGTGATTGCTTCATGACGTCTGCTTGGCTGCTGCCCGAGCACATCGCCGATGTCCTGCCCGCCGAGGCGCGGCGCATCGAGGAGCTGCGGCGCAAGCTGCTGGACCTGGCCCGTCGCTACGGGTTCGAGCTGGTCATCCCGCCGCTGCTGGAGCACCTGGAATCGCTGCTGTCCGGCACCGGCAGCGCGCTGGACCTGAAGACGTTCAAGCTGGTGGACCAGCTGAGCGGCCGCATGGTGGGCGTGCGCGCCGACACCACGCCGCAGGTGGCGCGCATCGATGCGCACCTGCTCAATCGCTCCGGCGTGGCCCGCCTGTGCTACTGCGGGCCGGCGTTGCACGCGCTGCCATCCGGGTCGATGGCCAGCCGCGAGCTGCTGCAGCTGGGCGCCGAGATCTACGGCCATGCGGGCCTGGAGGCCGACCTCGAGATCCAGGACCTGGCGCTGGACGGCCTGCGCGCCGCGGGCGTGGGCGCGCTGGCCATCGACCTGGGCGACGCCCGCATCGTGCGCGGCGTGCTGGCCGGCGTGGCGCTGGACGGGCAGGGCCTGACCGACATCGTCGCGGCCCTCACGGCCAAGGACCGCAGCGAGGTGCGGGCGCTGTCCGCGCGCTGCGACGCCACCACCCGCGAGGCCCTGCTGGCCCTGCTGGAGCTGTACGGCGGCGAGGACGTGCTGGGGGAGGCGCGCCGCCGCCTGCCCGATCGCCCGGCCATCGCCGCCGCGCTGGACGACCTGGCCTGGCTGGCCACGCACGTGCGGCGCGCCCACGAGGGCCTGTCCATCGGCTTCGACCTGTCGGACATGAGCGGCTACGCCTACTACAGCGGCGTGCGCTTCGCCGTGTACGCGCCGGGCGCGAACGAGGCGCTGCTGCGCGGCGGCCGCTACGACGAGGTGGGCGCGGTGTTCGGCCGCAACCGCCCGGCGGTGGGCTTCAGCCTGGACCTGCGCGAGCTGTCCGCCGCCACGCCCGCCCAGCCGCTGAAGGCCGCCATCCGCGCGCCCTGGCGCGAGGACGCGCAGCTGCGCGCGGCCATCCGCGCGCTGCGCGCCGCCGACGAGACGGTGGTGTGCGCCTTGCCCGGCCACGAGCACGAGTCGCAGGAGTTCGCCTGCGACCGCGAGCTGGTGGCCGAAGGCGCCGGCTGGGTCGTGCGCCCGCTCTGACCCGATCACGAATTTCCCGTTTTTCTTCCGGAACGTCCATGCAAGCATCCTCCCCTTCCTCGTCCGCCCGCGGGCGCAACGTCGTCGTCGTCGGCACCCAGTGGGGCGACGAGGGCAAGGGCAAGGTCGTCGACTGGCTGACCGACCACGCGCAGGGCGTGGTGCGCTTCCAGGGCGGCCACAACGCCGGCCACACGCTGGTGATCAAGGGCGTGAAGACCGCGCTGCAGCTGATCCCCAGCGGCATCATGCGCGACGGCGTGCCCTGCTACATCGGCAACGGCGTGGTGGTGGACCCCACCCACCTGATCGGCGAGATCGAGCGCCTGGAGAAGATCGGCCTGGAGGTGCGCTCGCGCCTGTTCGTGTCCGAGTCTTGCCCGCTGATCATGCCGTTCCACGTGGCCGTGGACAAGGCGCGCGAGGCGCTGCGGGACGAATCGGGCGCCGGCAAGATCGGCACCACCGGCAAGGGCATCGGCCCGGCCTACGAGGACAAGGTGGCGCGCCGCGCGCTGCGCGTGCAGGACCTGAAGCACCCCGAGCGCTTCGCCGAGCGCCTGAAGGTGCTGATCGAGCTGCACAACCTGTCGCTCACCGGCCTGCTGAAGAGCCAGCCGCTCGAGTTCCAGCCCATCCTCGACGGCGCCATGCAGGTGGCCGAGCAGCTCAAGCCGATGATGGCCGACGTGGGCTACCGCCTGCACAAGAACAACCTGGCCGGCCAGAACATGCTGTTCGAGGGCGCGCAGGGCACGCTGCTGGACATCGACCACGGCACCTACCCGTACGTCACCTCCAGCAACTGCGTGGCCGGCAACGCGGCCGCCGGCTCGGGCGTGGGCCCGGACCAGCTGCACTACATCCTGGGCATCACCAAGGCCTACACCACGCGCGTGGGCGCCGGCCCGTTCCCGACGGAGCTCGACATCGACGCCCAGGGCACCGTCGGCCACCACCTCTCCACGGTGGGGCAGGAGCGCGGCACGGTCACGGGCCGCGCGCGCCGCTGCGGCTGGCTGGACGCCGCCGCCCTGAAGCGCGCGATGATCATCAACGGCATCTCCGGCCAGTGCGTCACCAAGCTGGACGTGCTGGACGGCCTGGCCGAGATCAAGGTCTGCGTCGGCTACACGCTGGACGGCCAGGCGATCGACATCCTGCCGCTGGACGCCGACGACGTGGCGCGCTGCGTGCCGGTGTACGAGACGTACCCGGGCTGGACGCAGAGCACCTTCGGCCTCACGCAATGGGACCAGCTGCCGGAAAATGCCCGGCGCTATCTGCGCCGCGTGGAGGAGCTGGTGGGCGTGCCCATCGACATGGTGTCCACCGGCCCCGACCGCGACCACACGATCCTGCTGCGGCATCCCTACAAGACCTGAGAAGCTGAGACACTCCCGGCATCGGCGCCGCGCGCCTCCACCACTCGCCACCCAGGAACCCCACGATGCTCACCGACGACGGCAAGCACCTGTACACCTCCTGGGACGAGTACCACCAGCTGATCGAGCGCCTGGCGCTGCTGGTGCACGACTCGGGCTGGCAGTTCGACCAGATCCTGTGCCTCGCGCGCGGGGGCATGCGCCCCGGCGACGTGCTGTCGCGCATCTTCGACAAGCCGCTGGCGATCATGGCCACCAGCTCGTACCGCGCCGAGGCCGGCACCCTGCAGGGCCGGCTGGACATGGCCACCTACATCACCCTGCCCACCGGCGAGCTGGCGGGCCGCGTGCTGCTGGTGGACGACCTGGCGGATTCGGGCGTGACGCTGCAGGCCGTGGTGGAGCGGCTGCGGGGCATGCCCGCCATCGTGGAATTGCGGTCCGCGGTGCTGTGGACCAAGGCGGTGTCCACCTACCGGCCCGACTACGTGGTGGAGAGCCTGCCCACGAGCCCGTGGATCCACCAGCCGTTCGAGGAGTACGACGGGCTGGGCATCGATGGGCTGGTGCGGCGGCGCGGGGTGGCGCCCTGACGCTGGCGGGTGCCTCGGTTGCCTGGGCATCCCGCGCAGGCGAAAAAAAAGGCCTGCATGGCAGGCCCTTGATCGAGTGGTACTTCTGTACTTCTTGTTCGACTCCCGAATATTCTTCGGATACTTTTTTATTCGATGAAAATGCGGCCACACGAAGTGGCCGCATTTCGAAAGATGGTGCCCAGAAGAGGACTCGAACCTCCACGCCGTTAAGCGCTAGTACCTGAAACTAGTGCGTCTACCAATTCCGCCATCTGGGCTTCGTGATCGCTGACTGCTGCGAAGAACAATCATTAACAACCAAAGACAAGGATTCTATCATCAAGACAAAAGATCAGACAAGCCCCCCCACCATGACGGGGGCATTGATGAGCGAAGTCGAGGGCACGGTGCTCGGGCATCGTGACGGCCACGGCTTCGTCCGCCGCGACGACGGCGAGCCGGACATCTACATCGCGCAGCAGGAGATGCGCGCGGTGCTGCACCGGGACCGGGTGCGCGTGCGCATCGTGCGCTTCGACCGCAAGAACCGGCCCGAGGGCCGCGTGCTGGAGATCATCGAGCGGCGCAAGGCGCCCATCATCGGCCGGCTGCTGTGCGAGAGCGGCGTGTGGCTGGTGGCGCCCGAGGACCGGCGCTACGGCCAGGACATCCTGATCCCGAAGAACGCCACGGCCTCCGCGGTGGCGGGGCAGGTGGTGGCGGTGGAGCTCACCGAGCCGCCGTCGATGTACTCGCAGCCCGTGGGGCGCATCACCGAGGTGCTGGGCGAGATCGACGACCCCGGCATGGAGATCGAGATCGCGGTGCGCAAGTACGAGGTGCCGCACCGCTTCACGCCCGAGACGCTGGCCGAGACCGCCGCGCTGCCGGACCACGTGCGGGGCGTCGACACCCGGCACCGCATCGACCTGACCGACGTGCCGCTGGTGACGATCGACGGCGAGGACGCGCGCGACTTCGACGACGCCGTGTACTGCGAGCCGCACAAGTCGGGCCGCGGCAAGACGGCGTTCACGGGCTGGCGCCTGCTGGTGGCCATCGCCGACGTCAGCCACTACGTGAAGCCCGGCGAGCCGCTGGACCGCGACGCCTACGAGCGCGCCACGTCGGTGTACTTCCCGCGCCGGGTGATCCCCATGCTGCCGGAGAAGCTGTCGAACGGCCTGTGCTCGCTGAATCCCGACGTGGATCGCCTGTGCATGGTGTGCGACATGCTGATCGACTCGGACGGCGAGCTGCACGCCTACCAGTTCTATCGCGGCCTGATGCGCTCGCACGCGCGGCTCACGTACACCGAGGTGGCCTCGGTCATCACCAACACGCGGGGGCCCGAGGCGGCGCGCATGCCCGACCTGGTGCCGCACCTGCTGGACCTGCACGACGTGTACCGCGCGCTGCTGAAGGCGCGCCACCGCCGCGGCGCGGTGGATTTCGAGACCACCGAGACGCAGATCGTCTGCGACGACAACGGCCGCATCGAGCGCATCGTGCCGCGCACGCGCAACGACGCGCACCGGCTGATCGAGGAGGCCATGCTGGCGGCCAACGTCTGCGCGGCGGAATTCATCGCGCAGTCCGAGCACCCGGCGCTGTACCGCGTGCACGAGGGGCCGACGCCCGAGAAGCGGGTGACGCTGCAGAGCTACCTGAAGGCGCTGGGCCTGGGGCTGTCGATCGGCGACGATCCGAAGCCGGCCGAGTTCGCCGCGATTGCCGAAGCCACGAAGGACCGGCCCGACGCGCAGCAGATCCACACGATGCTGCTGCGCTCGATGCAGCAGGCCATCTACACACCGGCCAACAGCGGGCACTTCGGGCTGGCGTACCCGGCCTACACGCACTTCACCAGCCCGATCCGGCGCTACCCGGACCTGCTGGTGCACCGCGTGCTGAAGTGCATCCTGGCCAACAAGCGCTACCACCTGCAGAACCCGCCGGTGGAGAACTCCGCGGCCTCGGGCGCGGTGCGCGCGGACCCGCGCAAGGCCGGCAAGCCGGTGCCCAAGTCCCACGGCGTGGAGCTGGAGCAATGGGTGGCGGCGGGCGAGCACACCAGCGCCAACGAGCGGCGGGCGGACGAGGCCAGCCGCGACGTGGAGGCCTGGCTGAAGTGCCGCTACATGCGCGAGCGCCTGGGCGAGGAGTTCGGCGGCACCGTCACCGCGGTCACCAGCTTCGGGCTGTTCGTCACGCTGGATTCGCTCTACGTCGAGGGCCTGGTGCACATCACCGAGCTGGGCGGCGAGTACTTCAAGTTCGACGAGGTGCGCCAGGAGCTGCGCGGAGAGCGCACGGGCATCCGCTACGCGATCGGCGCGCGCGTGCGCATCCAGGTGAGCCGCGTGGACCTGGACGGCCGCAAGATCGACTTCCGGATCGTGCGAGACGGGGAGGGCGAGCGGCTGCTGTCGAAGGGCCGCGGGTCGTCATCCGGATCCGGCTCGTCGGGCCATGGCGGCGGCGGCGGCTCGCGCGTGACCAGCGCCGCCGAGGCGCTGGCCAGCGTCCAGGCGCAGGACCGGGAGGCCAAGCACGCGGCCAAGAAGTCGCGGGCCGGCACGGCGGCGCGTCGCGGGTCGCAGGCCAAGTCGCCGTCCACGCGGGCGGCGGGGCCGAAGCCGGCGGGCAAGCGGGCGAAGCGGTGAGTTGACGAAGCGGTGGGGTCTGGCGTTGCCCTTTGCGCCCGCAGGGCGCGGGGGGCAAGCGCCTGACCCCGTTGGACGCGTGTCCTGGCGGGGACAGGCATCGCCCCCCGCGCCCGGTGGGCGCAAAGGGCAATGCCAGCCCCCCGCCGCGGAATAGCCCGGCTTTGCCCTCCCTGATGCCGCTAATGTCCGGCACCACTCCGCCCCAGAATCGGCAGCACCGAATCTCTCGCCAGAGTGCTGCCCATGGACGCCTCCACCGCCAATCCCGCCACGCTGCCCGGCCTCGATGCCGGGCTCGAGCGCGAGCTGGCGCACGCGCGCTCGGGCGACATGCCCATCGGCGACCTGCTGGAGCGGGCCCAGAACCTGCACCAGACGGGCCACGGCGAGGCGTCGGCGGCCCTGTACGAGAGCTGGATCGCCAACACCGAATCCCCGCTGCGCCACGTCGCGTGCTTCAACTGGGGCACCGTGCTGGGCGCCCTGGGCCGGCTGGCGGAGGCCGAGCAGGCCTATCGCCGCGCGCTGGCCTTCCAGCCTGATTTCCTGCAGGCCCGCCTGAACCTGGGCCACCAGCTGGAGCGCACCGGCCGCCCGGACGACGCGCTGGCCGAGTGGCGCCACGTCATCGATGGCACCCCGGCGCGCCCCACCGGCGCCACGCTGGAGGTGCGCCTGCACGCCCTGAACAACAGCGCGCGGCTGCAGGAGACGCTGCGTCGCTTCGACGACGCCGAGCGAACCATGGTGATGAGCCTGGAGCTGCAGGCCGCCCAGTTCGACGTCATCCAGCACTACGTGCACCTGCGCCAGAAGAAGCTGGCCTGGCCGCTGTACCAGACGGTGGGGGCGGTGACGCCCAGCCAGCTGGTGATCGGCACGTCGCCGCTGGCGATGCTCGGCGCGTCCGACGACCCGGCGCTGCAGCTGATGGCGGCGCAGCGCTTCGTCCACGAGCGCGTGCCCAAGGCGCCCGCGCTGGCCCTGCACACGCTGGGCCCGAAGCGCGACGGCCGCATCCGCATCGGCTATCTCTCGGGCGACCTGGGCCTGCATGCCGTGGGCCTGCTCACGGCCGAGGTGTACGAGCTGCACGACAAGCAGCGCGTGGAGACCTTCGCCTTCTGCTGGAGCCGCGACGAGGACAGCGCGCAGCGCCAGCGCATCGTGGCCGCCTTCGACCACGTGGTGCGCATCGGCGCGCTGGACGACGCCGCCGCGGCGCGCCTGATCGCGGGCCTGGGCATCGACGTGCTGGTGGACCTGCAGGGCCTCACCAGCGGCGCGCGCCCCGCCATCCTCGGCATGCGCCCGGCGCCGATCCAGGTGTCGTGGCTGGGCTTTCCCGGCACCAGCGGGCTGCCCGGCGTGGACTGGATCCTGGCCGACCGGTTCGTGATGCCCGAGGCGCTGCAAGCCTACATGACCGAGCGGCCGATCTACCTGCCGCGCTGCTACCAGGCGAGCGACCGCCGGCGCGAGGTGGCCCCGCTGCCGCAACGCGCCACCTACGGCCTGCCGGAGGACGCGTTCGTCTTCTGCTCGTTCAACAACAACTTCAAGTTCACCGAGGACGTGTTCGCCAGCTGGATGCGCATCGTCGCCTCGGTGCCCGGCAGCGTGCTGTGGCTGCTGGCGGACAACGAGTGGGCCCGCGAGAACATGCTGGCGGTGGCAGACGCGCACGGCGTGGCCCGCGAGCGCCTGGTGTTCGCACCGCGCGTGTCGCCGGCCGAGTACCTGGCCCGCTTCCAGCTGGCCGACCTGATGCTGGACACCTTCCCGTACAACGCCGGCACCACCGCCAGCGACGCGCTGTGGATGGGCCTGCCCATCGTCACGCTGTCCGGCAGGACCTACATCTCCCGCATGGCCGGCAGCCTGCTCACGCACGTGGGCCTGCCCGACCTGGTGACGGAGACGCTGGCCGACTACGAGAAGCTGGCCATCCAGCTGGGCCGGAACCCGATGCGCGTGGCCTCGTACAAGCGCTACCTGCGCGAGAGCGGCCGCGAATCGTCGCTGTTCGACATCCCCGGCTTCGTGCGGGACATGGAGGACGCGTTCGAGCGCCTGGCGCTGGAACACCGCGCCCTGCAGGACGCGAGCCGCCCGGCGTGAACAAGAAGCACCCGCAAGCGCACCCCCGCCCTTTCCGCCACGACTGACCCCACGCCTCCACGCGCCCCCCTCCGATGGCCCGCCAGGAACCCTTCCTGAACTTCGAATCCGGCACCGCCGCGCCCGAGCGCGCGGACGCGGGGGACGACGCGCACGCGGGCACGGCGGCGTATCTCGACGCAGGCGACGGGTCACCCGCGGCGGGGCGCCCCGCGCCCACCGACGCCGTGGGCCTGGACCACGACGCGCTGCTGCACGCCATGGTGTGGCTCACGAAGCACCACGGCAACCCGCGCTCGGCGGCGTCGCTGCTGGATGGCCTGCCGCTGGACGGCATCCTGGCCCCGGACCAGGCGGTGCGCATGATGCGCGCGGCCGGCTACAACGCGGGCCTGATGCAGCGCCCGATCAACGACATCCACGCGCTGCTGCTGCCCGCGGTGCTGCTGCTGAAGAACGGCGACGCCTGCGTGCTGGTGGAGCGCTTCGAGTCCGCCAGCGGCGGGCCGGCCCTGTACACGGTGGTGATGCCCGGGCCCGAGTTCCACACCTGCCGCGCGTCCGAGGACGAGCTGGGCGGCGAGTACCTGGGCTTCGCGCTGGTGGCCACGCCCAAGCCGAAGGAGCAGGGCGGGCCGGGCGAATCCGCCAACCTGCTGGATCCCGGCAGCCACTGGCTGTGGGGCACGCTGCGCCGCTTCGTGCCGTATTACCGCTCGTCGCTGCTGGCGGCGCTGCTCACCAACGTGCTGATGCTGGTCACCGGCCTGGTCACCTCGGTGGTGTACGACAAGGTGATCCCGCACCAGGCCTTCGTCACGCTGTGGGCGCTGGCCGGTGGTGCCGCCATGGCGCTGGTCTTCGACCTGCTGGCGCGCCAGTTGCGCACGCACCTGATCGACGCCGCGGGCAAGAAGGCCGACCTGATCATCGGCTCGCTGCTGTTCCGCCAGACGCTGGGCGTGCGCATGGAGCACCGGCCCGAATCCGCCGGCAACTACGCGCACCAGATGGCGCAGGTGGAGGTAGTGCGCGAGTTCTTCGCGGGCGCCACGCTGTCGGCGCTCTCCGACCTGCCGTTCATCGCGCTGTTCGTGGCGATGACCTTCATCATCGGCGGGCCGCTGGGCTGGGTGCTGGTGCTGGCCATCCCGCTGCTGGTGGGCATGGCCGCGGCGGTGCAGGCGCGCCTGCGCCGCGCGATGCGCGCGAACCACGCGCACATGGCCGACCTGCAGGGCGTGATCGTCGAGGCCGTGGAAGGCCTGGAGGACCTGAAGGCCGTGGGCGCGCAGGGCCGGTTCCTGCACCGCTACGAGGAGGCCACGGTGGCCGCCGCGGAGACGGCGCTGAAGGCGCGCGGCGTCTCGGCCTGGACGAACAACATCTCCGCCATCTCGCAGCAGCTGCTGACGCTGATCATGCTGGTGTGGGGCGTGTACCTGATCCACGACGGCATCATCACGGGCGGCGCGCTGATCGGCGCCGTGATGTACGGCGGGCGCGCGGTGGCGCCGCTCGGCAGCGTCGTGTCGCTGGCCACGCGCTACCAGGGCGCGCGCGCGGCGATGGCGTCGCTGGATCACCTGATGAGCCTGCCGGTGGAGCGCGAGGCGGGCCGGTCGTACATCACCGGCCACCGCGTCTCGGGCGCGATCGGCCTGCACGAGCTGAGCTTCGCGTACCCGCAGACGGCGGGCGGCACGCCGGCGCCGCGGGTACTGCGGGGGGTATCGCTGCGCGTCACCCCGGGCGAGCGCATCGCCGTGCTGGGGCGCATCGGCAGCGGCAAGAGCACCATCCTGCGGCTCATGGCCAACCTCTACCAGCCTTCCGAGGGGCGCGTGGAGGTGGACGGCATCGACCTGCGCCAGATCGACCCGGCAGACTACCGGCTGCGCGTGGGCTTCGTGTCGCAGGAGCCGCGGCTGTTCAAGGGCACGCTGCGCGAGAACGTCATCATGGGCCGCGCCGGCCTGGACGCCACGCACCTGGCCGAGGTGGCGCGCATCACCGGGCTGGACCGTGTGGTGGCGCAGCATCCGCAGGGCTGGGAGCTGTCGGTGGGCGAGATGGGCGGCCTCCTGTCCGGCGGGCAGCGGCAGCTGGTGGCGCTGGCGCGCTGCCTGATCACGCGTCCGCAGATCCTGCTGATGGACGAGCCCACCAGCTCGATGGACGCGCAATCCGAGGTGATGTTCCTGCGGCAGCTGAAGGAGGCCGCGGGCAAGCGCACGCTGGTGATGGTCACGCACCGCCCCGCGGTGCTCGACCTGGTGGACCGCATCATCGTGGTGGATGGCGGCCGGATCGTGCTGGACGGCCCGAAGGCGGCCGTGCTGGCGGCGTTGTCGGGGCAGAAGCCCGCCGCGCCGCCGGGGCAGCCGGACGCCGGCCAGAACCTGCATCGCCATCCCGCCACCACGCCCGTGGCGGCGGAGGCGGCCTGACGGGCCGGGGGCGAGGACACGATGCCGGGATTCCTGAGGAAGGCCGCACCGTCGGCGGTGGCAGGCGGTGGTGGCGGCGCCGGCGGCGCGTCGCGCGGCGGCGGCGCGGGCCGCGGGCCGCGCCGGGGCGACGCCGCCTTCATGACGGGCGTGCGCGCCGCGCAGATGGTGGAGGCGTCGCCGCAGATCACGTGGGCGCTGTACCTGATGCTGGCGGCCGTGGCGGCGGCGCTCACGTGGGCGTCGATGGCGCGCGTGGACGAAGTGACCAAGGCCGACGCGCGCGTGGTGCCCGAGGGCCGCGAGCAGGTGATCGCCAGCCTGGAAGGCGGCATCCTGCGCGAGCTGTCGGTGCACGAGGGCGAGCAGGTGGAAGCCGGGCAGGACCTGGCCACGCTGGACCCCACGCGCTTCCAGGCGCAGCAGGCCGAGGGGGCGACCAAGCAGCTGGCGTTGAAGGCCGCGATCGCGCGGCTGCAGGCCGAGAGCACTGGCCGCGAGCCCGAGTTTCCGCCCGAGGTGATGGCGGTGGAATCGGTGGCGCGCAGCGAGCGTGACTCGTGGGTGGCCCGCAAGCGCGCGCTGGACGAGGCCGTGGCGGCCAACCGGCGCGGCGTGGCGCTGTTGCAGCGCGAGCTGAAGGTGTCGGAGGCGATGTCCGCGCGCGGGCTGCTGTCCGAGATGGACGTGCTGCACCTGCGCCGCCAGATCAACGACCTGGACCTGCAGAGCCAGGACCGCATCAACCATTTCCGCCAGGACGCCAGCACCGAGCTGACCAAGCTGCGCAACGACCTGGCGCAGCTGGACCAGGAGCAGGCGGGCCGCCAGGACGTGCTGCGCCGCACCGTCATCCAGTCGCCCGTGAAGGGGCTGGTGAAGAACATCCGCAGCAATACCGTGGGCGGCGTCATCGGGCCCGGTGCGCCGATCATGGAGATCGTGCCGATCGGCAAACGCACGCTGATCGAGGCGCGCGTGAAGCCCGGCGACATCGGCTTCCTGCAGGCCGGCCAGAAGGCCAAGGTCAAGCTGAACGCCTATGAGTTCACCGTGTACGGCGGGCTGGACGCCAGCATCGAGTCGATCAGCCCGGACGCGATCGGCGACACCGAGCATGCGACGGGCGGGCAGGACCCCACCTACTACCGCGTGATGCTGCGCGTGGACAACAACGCGCTGCAGGAGAAGGGCCGCACGCTGCCCGTGCTGCCCGGCATGACGGGCACGGCGGAGGTGCGCATCGGCGAGCGCTCGGTGCTGAACTTCCTGCTGCGGCCGATGATCAAGTCCAAGGAAGCGTTCCGCGAGCGATAGGGGCTGGCCGGCGAGTGCCTGTCCCTGCCCAGCACCGGAAATGCGCGGCGATCCTGCCGGTTTCCCACGCACCGCGCCTCGCACGTTGACGGTCTACTGCCAGGGTGGCGCCCCGTGTCTTCATCGGGGCGCGTGAGACCCCTGGAGCCGCCCGCATGGCACCCCGTGACCCGAAGACCCGCACGAGCCTGATCGCCCTGGCCGTGGCCGCCCTGGCCGCGCTGGCGTCCACGTCGATGGCCGCCACCGCGCCCGCCCGCAGGCAGGGCGTGGCGCCCGCCGCCGCGATGCCGGCGCTGCCCTCGCCGCAGCGCCCCGCGGGGTGCACCGATGACGATTCGCCCGAGCAGAAGTCCGCGCCGGCGAACACGAACGCGAATGCAAATGCCAATGCCGGCGCCGCCGCGACGCGCGGCACGCCCGCGCCCACCGGCGTGGACCCCCGCAACGCGCGCCTGAACCTCCTCGCGCTGGTGCAGGCGGCCATCCGCCGCAGCAACCAGGTGGGCGCGGCGCGCCTGCTGGCCGAGGCCGCCAACAGCGACATCGACGAGGTGCGCGCGGCCAACCTGCCCACCATCAACGCCACCGCGGGCATCGGCGCGATCGACGCCGGCGCCGTGAACGCCGAGACCACCAAGGGTGGCCAGTACACCGCGGGCGTGAACATGTCCGCGCCGCTGTGGGACGGCGGCCGCAACAACGAGCTCACCGGCTGGCGCACGCACCTGGCCGAGGCCGCGCGCTTCGGCGAGCTGTCCACGCAGGAGCAGGTGGCCTTGCAGACCGTGTCGCTGGCGCTGGAGCGCAGCCGCTACGGCGTCGAATCGCAGGTGTACGAGCAGTACGCACGCAAGATGGGCTGCCTGGTCGATGCGCTGCAGATCATCGTGTCCGCCGACCATGGCCGCACCAGCGAGCTGGTGCAGGCGCGCAAGACGCAGCAGCAGGCCGAGCTGATGCGCGACCAGAGCCTGTCGCAGCGTCGCCTGGCCGAGGTGCGGCTGCGTCGCTTCATCGGCGACGGCGCGCCCGTGCCGGGCGAGGGCATCACGTCGGTGATGCTGGAGACGCCGCCGCTGCCCGACCTGCTGACGATGGCCGGCCGCGCCAACGAGATCCAGCAGCTGGGCTCGCAGGCCGATGCGCTGGATTCGTACGTGCGCGCCGTGCTGGACGGGCAGAAGCCGCAGCTGGGATGGCTGGTGTCGCTGACGAAGTCGGCTGGCTCCACCAATTCGCGATCATTGGGCGGCACGGTGACGATCAACGTGCCGCTGTTCAACCCGTCGTCCACCTACACCGTGAGCTCCGCGCGCAAGCGCGCCGAGGCCGCGCGCCTGCAGGTGGCCGATGCGCTGGAGGCGCGGCAATCGCGCATGAAGGAAGTGCACGAGCAGGCGCTTCACGCGATGGACCGCGCGCGCCACGTCGTGGAGATCCTGCACAACAGCGACCAGGTGCGCAACTTCACCATCCAGCAGTGGCAGCAGCTGGGCCGTCGATCGCTGTTCGACGTGATGGCCGCGGAGGCGGACCACTACAACATGCGGGTGCAGTACGTGGACGCGCTGTACGACACGCAGCAGTCGAATGCGTTGCTGTGGTCGCTGGGGTTGGGGTTGGCGGTGCACCTGGAGTAGGGGTTCGGCCGGCCGTGAGCACCGTCGTGCCGGCCAAGTGGTCCTCAGGGCTCCGGGCCGCGATGGAGCAGCTCGGGGGCATCGCGCCAGGCGTCGGGATCAGCGGCCTGCGATGCGATGGCCTGCAGCACGATGGCGCGGATGTCTTCGGGGGTGCCGCCCTAGGCCGACGTGCGACGCGACGGCTGGACTGCGCAGGAGCGCGACGTGATGGCCGCGCATCGGTGGTGGACCCTGGGCGAACTGGCAGTTGCAGCGGACACGATGTGGCCGGACAACCGGGCGGCGATGTTGCGGGCGGCGGGTGTGTTGGGAGCCGCCGATCGGTCACCCGGGCCGCTGGTCTGATCCTGCGCCAGCGCGTCAGCGCGCCAAGTCGTCGATCGTGTCCAGCAGCTCCGCGGCCGCGGCGGCGACGAGATCTTCGGCAGCATCGGCCAGGCGGGCCACCTCGGGGCGCATCGCCTGGATGGCGGCGCGCAGCGCGGGCTGCACCGGCAAGCCGTCGTGTAGCTCGAATCCGGCTTCCGGCACGAAGGGGCCGTCGAGGTCGATCAACGACTGCAGTGCCGCATGGCGTGCCCACGGGTGGCCGTTGCGCAGGATCTCATGCAAGGCCGGCAAGGCGGCCAGGACCACCGGGTGATACGTGCCTGCGTGGTTGTTGCCGATGGCCCAGAGGAACCGGTCGTAGGCTTCCAGCGACGACGCGGCGTCGTGGGCGAGGCCGAGGGCGCGCAGGGCGGCGGGCACGGCGTCGGGCGCGTTGCCATCCGGTTGGGGCCAGTTGGCGAAGTCGGCGAGGGTCATCGACCGCATTTCACCACCGGCTCGCGGGCCTGGAACGCAAAAGGCCTCGACGGAGTCGAGGCCTCGGCGGGGTGGCCGCGCAGGGCGGCCGGTTTCGGGACGCGTGTCCCGGAACGTCAGCGCTTGTCGCGCGACAGTTCCTGGTGGCCGCTGGCGATGAGCATCAGGATGGCGGGGAACAGGGTGATCAGGGCGATCGCGGGCATTTTTCTTGACCTTTTTGGGGTGGGGGTGGACCCGTCGGACCCTTGTGAGGACCTTCGGGAGAACCCTTATTGTCGAGCTTTCATCACCGCGGGTAAACCCCAAATAGAGGGATTGGAGAGGTCAGTTCAAAAGCCGTAGGTCTGCTGGAAATCCTGCCAGGCCGCCAGGAAGTGCGGCTCGCCGTCGGGCAGCCCGTTGGCGATCTCGGCCAGCGCGGCCGAGAATGGCGCCATGTCGGGTTGGGTGGGGTAGCGCACCGCCAGGGCGCCGGCCAGGGTGCGGCAGGCGTGGCGGCAGGCGTCTTCGGAAAGCAGGCCCGTGCGGCGGCCGCCGATGGCCAGCGCGCCGTAGCCCAGGTGGGCGCCCTTCATGAAGGGGCCGTTCAGGTTGCTGCTGTTCTGCGTGGCGCTGGTGCGGAAGTAGCCCAGGTGGTCCTGGATGTGGCACAGCGGGCGCTTGATGGCCGCGGCGACGAACGCGCCCAGGTCCCACAGGCCGGCGAAGCTGACGCCGCCCACGCGCGGGTCCAGCAGCACGTCGACGCAGTCGGCGCGGAAGATGGCGTTGCTGAACTCGCCGAACCAGTTCTTGCACTCGCCCACGGTGGTGGCGAGCAGGAAGCCGCCGTCCAGCGACAGCAGGCGCTCGCGGTGCTGCTCCACGATGGGCGGCACGGGCTGGCCCTGCAGCGGCACGCCGGTCTCGGTGGCGGTCCAGCGGCGGCTGACGGAGCAGCTGAAATCGCCCGAGGCGTGCGCGGCCAGGTGGCGTTCGTAGAACTCGGGATAGATGACGTCGTCGTCCAGCAGGATGTGCAGCAGGTCGGCGCGGCCTTCCGCGCCGCGCACCAGGGCCTTCAGGTTCTCGTAGGCGCCGTTGCGGGGCCCTTCGTGGAACTCGATGTCCAGCCCGTCGCGCAGCGGGGCGTACACGTCCGAATACAGGGCCTCGCGGAACTCGCCGTGCGGGCTGTCGTCACTGAAGACGATCGTGCCCGCGTGCGCCGTCTGCAGGCGCAGGCTGTTGAGCAGGTCGGCGATGTACTTGGGCTTGTAGGCCGGGACGAGGGTGATGATCTTCATGCTTCAGCCCAGCGCCTGGCGCACCGCCGCGATCACCTGGGCCGTCTGCGCCTCGGTCTGCGTGGGGCCGATGGGCAGGCTCAGCACTTCGGCGTGGATCTGCTCGCTGACGGGCAGCGCGCCCGCGGGCAGGCCCAGCGACGCGTACGCCGGCTGGCGGTGCGGCGGCACGGGGTAGTGGATGACGGTGCCGATGCCGGCGGCGGCCAGCTGCCTGGCGATCGCGTCGCGCTGCGGGTGGCGCACGACGAACAGGTGCCAGGCCGAGCGGGCGAAGTCGGGCTCCACGGGCAGCACCAGGCCCAGGCCCTGCAGGCCGGCCAGGTACTGGCGCGCGATGGCGGCGCGGTGCGCGTTGTCGGCGTCCAGCGCGGGCAGCTTGGCGCGCAGCAGCGCGGCCTGCAGCTCGTCCAGGCGGGAGTTGTAGCCGATCACCTCGTTGTGGTACTTCACCTGCGAGCCATAGTTGCGCAGGATGCGGATGCGCTGGGCCAGCTCGGGGTCGTTCGTGGTGACCGCCCCGCCGTCGCCCAGGGCGCCCAGGTTCTTGCCGGGATAGAAGCTCCAGGCCACCGCGTGGCCGTGCGCGCCCAGCACGCGGCCCCGGTAGTGGGCGCCGTGCGATTGCGCGCCGTCCTCCACCACCTTCAGGCCGTGGGTGCGGGCGATGGCCAGGATCGGGTCCAGGTCGGCCGGCTGGCCGTACAGGTGCACGGGCAGGATGGCCTTCGTGCGCGGCGTGATCGCGGCTTCCAGGCGGGCCGCGTCGAGGTTGTAGGTGCGGGCGTCCGGCTCCACCGGCACCGGCGTGGCGCCCACGTGGCTGACGGCCAGCCAGGTGGCGATGTAGGTGTTGGACGGGACGATCACCTCGTCGCCCGGGCCGATGCCCAGGGCCTTCAGCGTGAGCGTGATGGCGTCCAGGCCGTTGCCCACGCCCACGCAGTCGCTGGCGCCGCAATAGGCCGCGTACTCGCGCTCGAAGGCGTCGCATTCCTGGCCCATGATGAACCAGCCGGAATCGAGCACGCGCGCGAAGGCGGCCTTCAGCGCGTCGGCGTGGGCGAGGTTGATGGCCTGGAGGTCGAGGAAGGGAACTTTGGAGGTCATGCCGTGGTTTCAGAGGGCTGCGGGACGTCGTTGCCGGCGCCGAACTCGGCCAGCCACTGCGCGACGGCAGCGTCGGGATAGCCGCGGTGGAAGTGGCGGCGCCACGGGTAGGCGGGCTTGCCGCTGCCGTCCTTGAGCTGGATGTCGGCCGTGCGGCACACCGGCTTGGCGGGCGCGCCCGCCACCACCATGTCGGGCTCGACGTGGCGGCTGACCGAGCTGTGCGCCCCCACCAGCGCACCGCGGCCGACGCGCACGCCGGGCAGCACGATGGACATGGTGGCGATGGCGGCGAAGTCCTCGATGGTGGCGCCCTGCTGAACCTCGCTGGGCGGGTGCGGGTCGTTCGTGAGGACGACGTACGGGAAGATCCACACGTAGTCGCCCACCGTGGAGTGCTGGCCGATGTGCACGTTGCTGTGGAACCGCACGTAGTGGCCGATGTGGCAGTTGCCCTGGATGTCGCCCAGGGTGCCGATCTGCAGGTTGTCGCCCGCCTCGGTGAGCTCGCGCACGGTGACGCGGTGGCCGGTGACCAGGCGCTCGCCGAAGGTGGAGCCCTCGTAGAACACGCTGTGCGAGCGCACGTGCGCGCCGGCACCCAGCACGAGCGGGCGCCCGGCCGCGCGCGGGGCGGGGTGGCCGATCTCGCAGTGCGAGCCGATCTCGCAGCCGTCGCCCAGCTGCACGTTGTCGTGCACGATGGTGAAGGGGCCGATGCGCACGCCGGCGCCGAGGCGGGCGCGCGGCGAGACGAGGGCGGTGGGGTGGATCAGCATCTCGGTCATCGCGCGGTCCTCCGGGAGGCAAGCGGGAGCGGTGGCGATCAGGCGGCGGCCTGGGTGTCCTGGGCGGCGGCCTGGGCCGCGCGGAACTGCGGCACCAGGGCCAGGTAGTCGCCGTGGTCACGGATGTAGTCGGCCGCGTCGTAGTGGTGGGACGCGAACACCAGCAGCATCGCGTCAGGACTGTACTTGTACTGGATCCCCCAGGTCATGGGGGGCAGATACAGGCCGACGTTGGGGGCATCCAGCGTCACCTCGACGCGGTTCTCGCCGTCGTCGGCCACGACCGCGCAGCTGCCGTGCACGCACAGCAGGAACTGGTGGCACTCGTGGTGGGCATGCTCGCCGCGGATCTCGCGGCTGGGCACGCCGAACACCATGAAGTAGCGCTGCGGGGTGAACGGCACCTGGCGCTCGAACTCGCCCACGGTGAGGCTGCCGCGCAGGTCGGGGATCACGGGGAAGTTGTGCAGCGTGACGCCGCGCACCGGGGTCTGCTCGACGGCCGGGCGGCGGGGGGCGCTGGTGGACTGCACCACCTGGGCGGCCACGTGGTCGTTGGCCCCGACGTAGCCGACGATGGCGGCGGGGTTGCCCTCGACGATGGCCGCGGGCGGCACGTTGCGGGTGACCACCGCGCCCGGGCGCACGACGGCCCGCGCGCCGATGGTGAGGCCGGCGTGGATGGTGGCGTTGGGGCCGATCCAGGCCTCGGCCCGCACCAGCGTCTGGACGGGAGTGGAGGCACCCGGCAGGTCGACGAACACGGCATTGGCGCCGACGCTGGTGCCGCGCTCCAGCACGACGCCCGCGCACAGGTAGGCGCCCGCGCGGATCACGCAGTCGGGGCCGATGGAGGCGTTGGGATCGATGCGCGCCATCGGGTCGATGGCCAGGCCGTCGGCGTGGGGCGCCAGGGCGGCGAAGGGGGCGGCGGGGTATCCCATGGCGGTCGCGTCCTCGAGGTTTTTCGTCCTCGGCAAGTACACCGCAGGCTGAAGGGGAGCGAAGGCGAGGAAAGCGGGGGAAACGGGCGTCTGTTCTGCGCTGGACGCAACATTTCCTCAGAGCAGCGGGCCGTGCCGCGGGGCGTCCTCGTCACCGGGCCGGTGCGCGTCCCACCACGCGGGCGACGCATGGGCCGGGATCGGCGCCGACGGCGTCACGGGCGCCGCCAGGTGCTCCGGCAGCAGCGACGGCGCGGGCGCCGCCAGCACGTCGCCCGCCGTCACCGCCCCGGTGGCCTCGCGGGCCAGCCACACGTCCGCCATCGCGTGCGAGGCGCCGTCCGTGCCCGTCCAGCTCGACGTCAGGCCCAGCACGTTGCCGTGGTCGGTGGCCGTGCCGGCCAGCGCGTGCAGGTCGAGCGACGCGACGCCCGCCTGCGCCAGGGTCTCCAGCTCGCCGGGGTCGGTGCGGCCATCGTGGTTGGCGTCCACCCAGACGCGCAGGTCCCGCCAGTGCGCGTCGCGGGCGTCCAGCATGCCGTCCTGGTTGCTGTCGAGCGCCGCCATCGCGGCGTAGCCGTTGCCCGCGCGGGTGCCGTCGGGCAGGCGGGTGGCCACGCCGAACAGCTCGCCGCCGTCGTCGATCTGGCCGTTGCCGTTCAGGTCCATGGCCAGCAGGCCGTCGCCGCCGGCGGTCCAGGCCACCCGGCCGGCGTGGCCGGTCGCGTTGAGGTCGAAGCGCACGCCGGACGCGAGCGCGGTGGTGGACACGCCGTTGCCGTCCAGGTCCAGCACGATGGGCGTGGCGGCCAGGATGGCGTCCAGCTGCGCCCCGCTCATCACGGCCGTCTGCTCGCGCGTGATGGCCGCCACCTGGGCGTGGCTGAACGCGGAGAGGTCGGCGGGCGAGAAGAACGGCACCTGGTCGGTGGTCATGGCCGCCACGTCGTCGGTGGACAGGGCGTGGGCCTGCGCGGTGGTGAAGGCCGCGATCTCGGTGGACGTGAGCGCGACCAGCCGGTCGGCGGACAGCGACGCGATCGCGGCGGTGGACAGCGACGCGAACTGCGGGCCGCTGAAGGCCTCCAGGGCGAGGTCGGACAGCCCGGCCACCTGGGTGCTGCCCAGGCTGGCCACCTGGGCCGTGGTGAAGGCCGCCACCTGCTCCACGTGCAGCGCGCCCAGCTGGTCGCCGGACAGCGCGCGCAGCGTGGCGGTGGACAGGCCGGCCATGGCGTCGGGCGTCCACGCGCCGACGTCCTCCGCCGACAACGCGTGCACCTGCGCGGTGGTGAGCGCGCCCAGCTGGGTGGAGGTGAACGCGGCCATCTCGTCCGTGGTCAGCGCGGCGAGGGCGGCCGTGCCGATGGCGTGCAGCTGCGCGGTGGTGAGCGCCGCGACGTGGTCGGGCGCGAGGCTCGCCAGCTGGTCGCCGGACAGCGCGGCCACCTGGCCCGTGGTGAGCGCGGCCACCTGGGCGGTGGTGAGCGCATCCAGCGTGGCCAGCGGCAGCGCGCCGATGGCGGCCGTGCCGAGCGCGCCCAGCTGCTGCGTGCCGAGCGCGGCCCAGTGGTCCGTCGTGAGGTCGGCCAGCTGGCTGCCCGACAGCGCGGCCACGGCGGCCGTGCCCAGCACGTGCAGGCTGGCCGTGGACAGGGCGGCCACCTGGGCGTCCTGCAACCCGTGGGCCTGCGTGGCGGACAGGGCGGCGGCCTCGGCCGTGCTGAGCGCGGCCACCTGGTCGGTGGTGAGCGACGCCACCTGCGCGCTGCCCAGCGCGTGGAACTGCGCGGTGGTGAGGGCCGCCAGGCCGGCGGTGTCCAGGCCGGCCACCTGCGCGCCCGACAGCGAGGCCACCTGTGCCGTGGTGAGCGCCGCCAGGCGATCGGCGGGCAGGGCGGCCAGCGCCGTGGACGACAGCGCGGCGAGCTGGGTGGTGGACAAGGCGGCGAGCTGCTGGGTGGCGAGCCCGGCCAGTCGGCCGTCGTCGCCCAGCGCGGCCACCTGCGTGGCGTCCAGCGCGCGCACGGCGGCCGTGCCGAGCGCGGCGAGGTCGGCCGATGACAGCGCCTCGAGGCCGGCCGAGCCCAGCGCCGCCACCTGCGTGGACTTCAGCGCCGCGACCTGGGTGGTCGTCATCGCGGCCAGGTCGGCGGTGGGCAGGGTGGACAGTTGTAGCGTCGTCAGCGCCGCGACCTGCTGCGTGGCCAGCGCCTGCCACTGCGTGGTGGACAGCGCGGCCAGCTGGGTGGACGTGAGCGTGTCCAGCGCCGCCGTGTTCAGCGCCCGGAGCGACGCGGTGGGCAGCAGCGCCAGCTGGCCGGTGGTGAGCGCGGCGGCCTGCGCGGTGGTGAAGGCGGCCAGCGCCGCGGGCGTCAACGCCGCGAACGCGGCGGAATCGAGCGCCGCCGATTGCGCTGGCGACAGCGCCGCCACCTGCGCCGACGTCAGCGCGGCGATCTGGGCGGACGTGAACTCCGACAGCGTGGTCGTGGCCAGGCCGGCGATCTGCGCGGTCGCCAGCGCGGCCACCTGCGCGGTGGTGAGCGCGGCCACCTGCGCCGACGCCAGCGCATCGATCGACGACGGCGCCAGGCCGCGCACCGCGGCGGTGGCCAGGGCGGCGACGTCGGCGGTCGACAGGGCCGCCAGCTGCTGGGTGGCCAGCGCGGCCACCTGGGCTGAGGACAGCGCCGCGGCCTGCGCGGTCGACAGCGCGGCCAGGTCGGTCGTGGACAGCGAGGCCACGCGGTCGGCGGGCAGCGCGCGCACGTCGGCCGAGGAGAGCGCGGCCAGCTGGGCGGGCGTCATCGCGGCCAGCTGCGCCGTCGACAGGGCCGCGGCCTCCGCGGTGGTGAGCGCGGCGATCACGGAAGTGGGCAGCGCGCGCACGGTGGCGGTGTCCAGCGCGGCCACCTGCGCCGTGGAGAGTGCCGCCACCTGCGCGGTGCCCAGCAGGCTCCACGTGGCGGGCGTGAGCGAGGCGAGTTGCGCGGGCGACAGGGCGTCCAGCGCCGACGAGGCCAGCGCGCGCCACTCGCCACTGGTGAGCGCGGCCAGCTGCGCCGGGCTGAACGCGGCCAGCTGCGACGCGGTGAGGGCGTGCGCGTTGGCCGTGCCCAGTGCGGCGATGTCGGCGGCCGACAGCGCCGCCACCTGGTCGGACGTGAGTGCGGCCACCTGCGCGGGCTTCCAGGCCGCCACCTGCTGGGTGGCGAGCGCCGCCAGGTCGTCGGTGGACAGCGTGGCCACCTGCGACGACGTGAGCGCCGCGAGCTGCGACGTGGCCAGCCCGGCCACCTGCGTCGTCGTGAGCGCGGCCAGCTGGTCTGGCGTGAGCGCGGCGATCACCGCGGTGGCCAGCGCGCCGAGCGCGGAGGGTGCCAGGGCCTGCAGCTGCGCCGTGTCCAGCGCGGCCACCTGCGACGCGGCCAGGGCGCGGGCCTGCGCGGACGTCAACGCCGCGACCTGGTCGGTGGCGAGCGCGGCCAGCTGCGCCGAGCCCAGCCCGTGCACCTGCGCGGTGGTGAGCGCGGCCACGTCCGCGGGCGAGAGCGTGGCCACCTGCGCGGGCGCGAGCGCGCCCAGCGCGGCCGTGGTGAGCGCGCCCACCTGCGCGGTGTCCAGCGCGGCGAGCTGCGCCGTGCCGAGCGCGGCCACCTGGTCCGTCGTGAGCGCCTTCAGCTCGCCGCTGGTGAGCGCGGCCACCTGCGAGGTGCGCAGCACGCCCACGCCGGCGGTGCCCAGCGCCACCACGTCGGCCGTGGTGAGCGAGGCCACCTGGGCCGTCGTGAACGCGGGGACCTGGGCGGTGGTGAACGCGGCCACCTGCGTCGTCGACAGCGCGTGCAGGTTGCCCGTGCCGAGCCCGATCACCTGGTCGGTGGTGAGCGCCGCGATCTGGGCGGTCGTGAGCGCCGCGGCCTCGGCGGTGGTGAGCGACGACAGGTCGCCCGTGCCGGAGCCCGGGGAGGGCGACGGCGCCGGCGACGACGTCGACGGGTGCTTGTGGCGCACCCAGTCGATGAAGTGATGCCAGGCCGAGGCGAAGGACATGTGATCGCTAGGTTGGAAGGAACGACGCCGCCCGGAGCCGGTAGGCCGGGGCGGCGCTCGCAGGGGGGACGGCGCCGGCTGCGGTCACGGGGGTGACCGCGCCGGCGGCGGCGTCGTGCGGGGTTGCCGCTCGGTCAGTCCATCAGATCAGCGGGCCGTGGCGGTTGGCCTCGTCGTCCACCAGGCGGTGGTCGATGAGCGAGACGTGCACCGTCGGCGGCGCGGCCGGGACGTCGGTGGTCGGCGTGGCCGGCGGCGTGGCCGCGGTGGCCAGGTGCGCCGGGAGCACGTCGCCCGCGGGGCCGGACAGCAGGTCGTGGATCGACGGCGGGGTCGGCAGGCCGCCACCCGTGTCGCCCACGGCCGGGTTGGCCCCGTGGCCGCCGGTCGCGTCCTTGCCGAACCAGACGTCGGCCATGGCGTGCTGCGAGCCGTCCGTCGACGTGTAGCTGGAGGTCAGGCCCAGCAGGTTGCCGTGGTCGCTGGCGTTGCCGGCGATGCCGTGCAGGTCCAGCGACGCGACACCCACCTGGTCCATCGTCTTCAGCTCGCCGGCGTCGGTCTTGCCGTCGTGGTTGGCGTCGACCCAGACGCGCAGGTCCTTCCAGTGGGCGTCGCTGGCGTCCAGCTTGCCGTCGTGGTTGGAGTCGAGCGCGGCCATCGCGGCGTAGCCGTTGCCGGCGCGCGTGCCGTCGGCCAGCTTGGTCGCCACGCCGAACAGCTCGGTGCCGTCGTCGATCTTGCCGTTGCCGTTCAGGTCCATGGCCAGCAGGCCGTCCGTGGACGAGGCCCAGCCCACCTGGCTCGCGTGGCCCGTGCCGTTCAGGTCGAAGCTCACGCCCTGGGCGGACGCCGACGTGGTGGTCACGCCGTCGCCGTTCAGGTCGAGGACGATCGGCGAGGCCGCGATCAGCGCGTCCAGCTGCGCGCCGCTCATCGCGCCCATCTCGTCCGTCGTGAAGGCCGCGATCTGCGTGGAGGTCAGCGCCGACAGGTCGTGCGTCGTGAGGGCGACGATCTGGTCGGTGGTGAACGACGCGATGTCGGCGGTCGACAGCGAGTGGATCTGCTGGGTCGTGAACGCGGCCACCTCGGCGGTGGACAGCGAGTTGATGTCGGCTGTGCTCAGCGCCGACAGCTGGCTCGTCGTCAGCGACGCGAACTGCGCCGTCGACAGGGCGTGCAGCTCGTCGGTGGTGAACGCACCCACCTGCGCGCTGGTCATCGAGGCGACCTGCTGCGTGGTCAGGGCCGCGATCTGGTCCGTGTGCATCGCCGCGACTTCCGCCGTGGTCATCCCGGCCAGGGCCGAGGTGGACAGGGCGTGGACGTCGGCGGTCGACAGCGCGGTGACCTCGTCGGTCGTCATCGCGGCCACCTGGCTGCTGCTCAGGGCGGCGGCCTGGGCCGTGGTCAGCGCGCCGACCTCGTCCGTCGTCAGGGCCGCGATGGCGGCCGTGCCGAAGGCGTGGATCTGCGCGGTGGTCAGGGCGGCCAGGTCGGCGGTCTCGAGCGCGGCCACCTGCGTGGTCGTGAACGCGGCCACCTGCGCCGTCGTCATCGCGGCGAACTGCGCCGTCGAGAAGGCGTCGAGGTCCGTCGTGCCGAGGTTGGCGACCTGCGCGGTCGTCATCGCGGCCACCTGGGCGGTGGACAGCGCGGCGATCTCGTCGGTCGTCAGCGCGGCGGCCTGGGCCGTCGTCATCGCGGCCACCTGGGCGGTGCCGAGCGCGCGGAGGTCCGCGGTCTCCAGCGCGGCCACCTGGGCGGTGGTCAGCGCGGCCATTTGGGCCGTCGTCAGCGCCGCGGCCTGGGCCGTGGTGAGGGCGACGATCTCGTCGGTGGTGAGCGCGGCCACCGCGGCCGTCGACAGGGCCTTGACGGCGCCGGTGGACAGGGCGGCCAGGTCGGCGGTCTCCAGGGCGGCCACTTGCGCGGTCGTCATGGCGGCCACCTGGGCCGTGGTCAGGTTGGCGAACTGGGCCGTCGTCAGCGCGTCCAGGCTGGCGGTGGTCAGGTTGGCGATCTGCGCGGTCGTCATGCCCGCCACTTGCGCGGTGGTCATGGCGGCCAGCTGGTCGGTCGTCAGGGCGTTGACCTGGGCGGTGGTGAGGGCGGCCACCTGCGCGGTGCCCATCGCCTTCAGGTCGGCGGTTTCCATCGCGGCCACTTGCGCGGTCGTGAGGGCGGCCACCTGGTTGGTCGCCAGGGCGGCCACTTGCGCGGACGTCAGGGCGACGACTTCGTCGGTCGTCAGGGCGGCCACTTGCGCGGTCGTCAGGGCGCGG
>FTBV01001928.1_pt1 | contig 41906 bp, 42 predicted proteins | sample 1639281 | NCBI WGS metagenome assembly FTBV01 (sample SAMEA3914864, study PRJEB12502) | metagenome | biome: forest; material: soil | place: USA | collected 2012-03-12 | depth 0.3 m | reverse complement strand
TCCATGTCCTTGATCGGACGGGTGGCCACGCCGGAGCGCTCGGCCGCTGCCGCCACCGCCGGCGCGATCGCCGCGATCAGGCGCGGGTCGAAGGGTTTCGGGATGATGTAGTCGGGACCGAAGCGCAGGTCCTGGCCGGCATAGGCGGCGGCCACGGCGTCGTTCGGCTCGGCCTCGGCCAGCTCGGCGATGGCGCTCACGCAGGCCAGTTTCATCTCTTCGGTGATGCGGGTCGCACCGCAATCGAGGGCGCCGCGGAAGATGTAGGGGAAGCACAGCACGTTGTTGACCTGGTTCGCATAGTCCGAGCGGCCGGTGGCGACGATGCAGTCCGGACGCGCGGCCTTCGCCACCTCCGGACGGATCTCCGGCTCCGGATTCGCCAGCGCCAGGATCACGGGGCGGTCGGCCATGGTCTTGACCATGTCGCCGGTCAGCACGCCGGCGGTCGAGCAGCCGAGGAAGACGTCGGCGTCCCTGACGATGTCGGCCAGGCTACGGGCATCGGTATCCTGGGCGTAGCGCGCCTTGTTCGCCTCCATGTTGGCTTCGCGGCCGCGCCAGATCACGCCCTTCGAGTCGGTCACCCAGATGTTCTCACGTCGAACACCCATGCTCACCATCATGTCGAGGCAGGCGATGGCGGCGGCGCCGGCGCCCGAGGCGGCCAGCTTCACCGTGGCGATGTCCTTGCCGACCACCTTCAGGGCGTTGAGCAGGGCTGCGCTGGAGATGATGGCGGTGCCGTGCTGGTCGTCGTGGAAGACGGGGATGTTCATGCGCTCGCTCAGCTTCTTCTCGATGTAGAAGCATTCCGGCGCCTTGATGTCCTCGAGGTTGATGCCGCCCACGGTCGGCTCCAGCATGGCGATCGCCTCGATCAGCTTGTCCGGATCGTTCTCGGCCAGTTCCAGGTCGAACACGTCGACGCCGGCAAATTTCTTGAAGAGGCAGCCCTTCCCTTCCATCACCGGCTTGGAGGCCAGCGGGCCGATATTGCCCAGGCCGAGGACAGCGGTGCCGTTCGAGATCACGGCGACCAGGTTGCCGCGCGAGGTGTACTCGGCGGCCGTGGCCGGATCAGCGGCGATCTCTTCGCAGGCATAGGCCACGCCCGGCGAATAGGCCAGCGACAGGTCGCGCTGGTTCGACAGGGGCTTGGTGGCCACGACCTCGATCTTGCCGCGTACCGGCGAGCGGTGGTAATCGAGGGCGTCGGCGCGCAGTTGCGCATCCTTGCCCGGTTCCTGGAGGCCGCTGTCGAGGCTGCTTTCGGTGCTCATGGTGTCATCCTTCTATGGTCGATCAATGTATGGTGGCAGAAATGCGGTTCACGCTGCGCACGGCGCCGGCTGCCGCTCAGAAAGCGTCGAGGACGCCGCTCAGGTGCGTCACGTTCGGCGCGCCGTCGAAGCAGTCGCCAACCAGGCGGCGCCATTCCTTGAAGTCTTCGCTGCCGCGGAAATGCACGGTATGGTCTTCCAGCGTGTTCCACTGCACCAGCAGGCGATAGGCGCGCGGGTTCTCGATGCCGCGCTGCAGGCGCATGCCGGTGCAGCCCTGCGCACGCTGGAACAGCGGCGCGGCCGCGCGCACGCCTGCCTCGAACGTTTCTTCCATGCCTTCCTTGACCAGGATTTCCGCACTTTCCAGAACCATCTCGTTTCCTTTCGCTTGTGTTGTTGCAATGTGGATCAGGAGATTATGCCAGTCCCGGCGGCAAGGCGTGCGCGGATGCGTTATCGTTCGGCTTTCCCGCATGGAGTTCGCATGAGCCAGGCAAACCACTTTTACGAACCGCGCACCGGCCACGGCCTGCCGCACGACCCCTTCAACGCCATCGTCGGCCCGCGCCCGATCGGCTGGATATCCTCGCGCAGCGCCGCCGGCGTCTTCAACCTGGCGCCCTACAGCTTCTTCAACGCCTTCAACTACGTCCCGCCCATCATCGGCTTCGCCAGCATCGGCTACAAGGACACCGTCCGCAATATCGAAGAGACGGCGGAGTTCTGCTGGAACCTGGCAACCCGGCCGCTGGCGGAACGGATGAACCTGAGCTGCGCCGCGGTGCCCCCAAGCACCGACGAGTTCGCGCTGACCGGCCTCACGCCCGCGCCCTCGCGCGTGGTGGCGCCGCCGCGCGTGGCCGAGAGCCCGGTGTCGATGGAGTGCCGGCTCAGCCAGCTGATCCAGCTGCAGGGTGCGGACGGCGGCAAGGTGCCGACCTGGCTGGTGCTGGGCGAGGTAGTCGGCGTGCACATCGACCGCGCCCTCCTGAAGAACGGCGTCTACGATACCGCCGCCGCCCAGCCCATCCTGCGCGGCGGCGGGCCCGCCGACTACTTCACGATCGGGCCCGAACAGCTGTTCAAGATGTTCCGTCCAGCCTGACGCCGCAGGGCTTTGACAGCGGCGACGGCAAGGCATACAGTGACCCGTACCGCATTGGAGGGTTCGGCCATGTATAAAACCATCGTCGTCCACATCGATGGCGGCCCCGGCCAGGAAAGCCGGCTGCGCGCCGCCGCCCTGCTCGCCGTCAAGTACGGCGCCCACCTGGTCGGCAGCGGCTCCACCGGCATCTCCTGGATGGATTACAGCCTGCTGACCGGGTCGATGGCGGCGCCGGTCGTCGGCGACGACTACCAGGTGCTGCGCGATACCGCCGCCCGGCATCTCGAAGAGTTCAGGCAGCTTGCCGCCCGCCTGGGGGTGGAATCGCTCGACGCCCGTCTCACCGAAGACGATCCGCGCTATGCCCTGCTGCTGCAGTCGCGCTATGCCGACCTGGTGGTGCTGAGCCAGGACAGCGACTCCGCGCCCGGCGGCCCGGCGCGGGTGCGCGGCCTGCCCGCCCACGTGGCCCTGCGCGGCGTCCGGCCGGTGCTGGTGGTGCCCCGCAATTACCAGGGCGAGCCGATACCCGGCACCGTGATCGCGGCCTGGGACGGCGGCATGCAGGCGCTGCGCGCGATCACGGCCGCCTTGCCGCTGCTGGTCCACGCCGCCATCGTCAAGCTGGTGGTGATCAATCCCGACACGCTGTCCGAATTTCATGGCGAGCAGCCTGGCGCCGACATGGCGCTCTGGCTCGCGCGCCACGGCGCCAAGGTCGAGGTGGTGGTCGAACACACCCGCGCCACCACCGGCGACACCCTGTGCGCGCTGGCGGGCGCCAGCGGCGCCGGGCTGATGGTGGCCGGCGCCTTCGGCCACAGCCGCTACCGCGAGTGGATGCTGGGCGGGACCACCCGCGAGCTGCTCGAACGCGCGCGGATTCCGCTGCTGATCGCGCACTGAGCCTCGTACTGAGTCTCGCACTAAGCCATTAAACGGGCCGCCAAGGCCGCCGCAGCGATGACCCCGCACCGCCCGCCCGTCCCGCCGCCGATCTACTCGGCGGCTTTGCGCCACTCGCGCCGCCAACTGCGCGCGCGGCTGGCCCGCGCGGCCAGCGAGCCCGACGAGGGCTTCGCACGGGCCTACGCCGAACTGGTGGCCGAGGTCGAGTCCCATCTGCGGCACGAAGAGACCGTGATGGAAGCCTGCAGGCTCAAGCGGCTCGAAGACCGGGTACACGAGCAGCGCCAGGAAAACGCGGCCGTCCTCGCCGCCATGCACCACGTCCTGCCCCAGGTCGAGAACGGCGACCTCGGCATCGCCCGCCAGCTGGTGGCGGCCCTCACGGACATCCTGTCCCTGCACCGCATCAGCGCCGACCTCGCCCTGCCGCAGCGGACGCCGATGCCGCCTGGTCCGCCGCGCATGCGTGGACGCGCCGCGCGCGGGCCGCATCCGCTCGGTCGCCTGCTCCGCCGTCCGGCATCGCCTCGGACGCGGCCGGGTGACGAGACCGCGCCGCTCCGCTTTCCCTTTCCCCTGGAGGTGCCGATGTCGCTGCAATCCATCCTGGTCCACGCCGACCTCTCACGCCACGCCCCGGCGCGCATCCACGCCGCCGTCCTGCTCGCCCGAGAACACGGCGCCCACCTGACCGGCGCCGCCATGCTGGGCGTCTCGCGCGCCGTCTTCCCGAACGGTTACCAGATGCGCCCCGGCACCCTGGCCGCCCAATGTTTCGATCCGCTCGCGGACAAGGCGCGCCAGGCGCTGCAGCGCTTCGAGGCCATCGCCAGCGGACAGGGCGTGCCGCACGACGCCCGCCTGATCATGGACGAAGCCGACGACGGCCTGGCCATGCTGTCGCGCTTTGCCGACCTGCTGGTGGTGAGCCAGGATGACCCTGCGGAATCGCTGTCCGACCACGTCCTGCGCCTGCCCGATTACGTGATCATGAACAGCGCCCGCCCGGTACTGGTGATCCCGCGCGGGGACGAGGTCCCGGACGCCGGTTTCGCCCGTCGCGTACTGCTGGCCTGGGACGGCAGCCGCGAAGCCGCCGCCGCGATGGCCGCCTCGGTGCCCCTGCTGCGGCGCGCCGAAGCGGTGACGGTGGCCATGCTGTCCGGACCCGCGCTGGCGCCGGCCGAATGCCAGGCCCAGCGCGACGACCTGCTCGGCTTCCTGGGGCGGCATCGGGTACGGGCCGAGGTGCTGGTGCGCGACGCCCTGCCCAGCCGCGCCGGCGACATCGGCCGTGCCTTGCTGACCCTGGCCGACGAGCTGGGTGCCGGGATGCTGGTGATGGGTTGCTATGGACATAGCCGCTTGCGCGAGCTTTGCCTGGGTGGGGCTAGCCGGACCGTGCTGGCCGAGGCGCGGATTCCGGCCTTGTTGGTACATTGAGGGTTGGCATGATGGCCGAGCTTTCCGAGCGCTTCCACGACCAGTCGAGTCCATACGGGAAGCGGACGTTGAGGAGATCAAGGCGGTTCTTGATCCACGTTCAAGCTAGTACTAAGATCTAATTTTAGATAGTCCCTTACCGCCGCAGTGCAGGGGCAACTGTCATGCTTGCGTCGCGGCATTGGATTCCTCCAGTTAAGCCCGTTTAAGGAGACCATAACATGTTAAAACGCCTGCTATCGATCCTTGCACTTTTATTTCTAGTATTGCCGCTCTCCGGTGCATGGGCCGACGACTATACCGACACTATCAAGCTGTTCAAGAACGCCGGCGAAAGTGGCAAACTACTCAATACAGCTCATGCTTATGCGGTTTTCCCGACCATAGGCAAAGGAGGCGTCGCTGTGGGCGGTGCTTATGGAAAAGGGCGCGTGTATAAGAAAGGAAAATATATCGGTGATACCACGATGACGCAGGTGACGGTCGGCTTGCAGCTCGGCGCGGAAGCGTACAGCGAAATGATCCTCTTCGAGGATGAACGGGCACTTGAGGAATTCACCAAAGGCAACTTCGAGTTCGGCGCGAACGCTCAGGCCATCGCTATCACCGCTTCCGCTGGCGCCCAGGCCGGCACAACGGGCACATCGGCCGGCGCCAGCGCCGGAAAGAAAGACGCCAAGACCGTCGGCGGCTATCATAAGGGCATGGCAATTTTCACGGTAGCCAAGGGTGGATTGATGTACGAGGCGAGCGTAGGCGGCCAAAAATTCACCTATACACCGCGCTAATACGGAGGATTGCAGGCCTTTGAAAGCCAACTCTCGACCCGGAGGCGACGTTTACGGTCAATGGTCAGTCCAACGAACTGTCTGGTTGGACTGGCGCAGCAGATGCAACAAATGATCAGCCGCCCGAACCAGGCAAGCGCCGAACGTTCGGAAATGCCTCGCTTTGCAGCCAATGATTGAACCGTACGATCTGCCGCGTCGCATGGCGATCACCGAGGCGAGCGGCAAGCAGCCGCTTTATCCCATCTTCCGTAAAGCCGCGCAATCTTTTCCCGGGTACGACGCCATACTCTCCACCAAGCTGCCGTCGTTCACGCTCGGTGATTTCCTGACCGAGGATGCCAGCCACGTCGGACTCGGCTACCCAGATGGATTCATGAACGATAAAGAACCGGATGCGCTGCTCGTCAAAGCTGTAGTACTTCCCCTGCATGGCGCCGAGCGCCGAGCTTTCGGAAAAGCCGATGAACCTTGACACCAAGTCCATGAAAACCGGTGCGCAAAGCCATGCCATCAACGGGGCGCACAGCAATACAACAATCATTGCGTAAGCGATACCCCACTGCTTCAGATACTGAAACGCAAGTACGAGAGCAGCTGCGTAAATGATAGTAATCAGGTAACGCCGCATATTTTGAATCTCATGCAAATCATCAGTGTATGCCGATGTTGCTCTGTGAGCAACTACCGTCATTTCAAGAACAATGCGGCTGGCGGGTCGGCATGCGGCTCCCTCTCATTTTCCTCATTGAGTTCAGCCCAGGTCGACCCATATAGGGAGCACGAAACGCCCCAAGCCTTGGAGGAGAACGCCTTGAAACGCATCTTTGCACTGTGGCGCGTGGTCGCCGGCCAGGATATGCGCCTGCTTTGGTTCGCTGTCCGGCATGAAAGTCGTCCGGGATGGTTGCTGCCCGGGCTGGCTGTCCTGACGCTGTTCGCCGTCGAGCCGGCGAATTTCGCGCTGCCGGTACTCGGCGCAGTCGACGAGCTGGTACTCGTGCCGCTCATCCTGCACGGCATGGTGAAAATGCTGCCCACGCGGGTCCTCGACGGCTTTGCGCGCGCTTACACCGGCCGTCCGCGTCGCCGGGCTTGAGTGGGGCGGCGCCCCCGGATCCACGCGTACAGCACAGCGTTCATGGCCAGCACGCCCACACCCAGCCCGATCTGCATCCCGCGCGTCAATCCCGCCGGATAGATCAGCGGCACCAGGTAATGGTCGATGAATCCGCCCTGGTAGCCGGCCTCCCCGGCCAGCCGGCGGAAATACAGCTCGGCCCAGGTCAGCGGGCAGATGGCGCCGGTGGCCTCGACCAGCACGCCCCAGCCGGCCGCCGCCAGGTGCACGGGCAGCCAGCGGCGCCGGCGCGCCACCAGCAGCGCGCCGAATACGACGAAGAGGATGAAGCCGAGGTGCAATAGCAGGACACCATCGGCGAGCAGGCGGTAAGGCATGAGCGCATGCTAGCGCAAGCCGCGCCGGCCCCGCAATTTGTTGACAGGAACTGTCCCTGAAACCAAACAGTTGGCCGACCTCAAGCGCAAGTGTCATTCATCCGGACACCGATTGGAAGGCCCGCAAGCTTCGCGTACATTTGCATTCTTCCTGAATGAGACGAGGCTGTCATGTACCCGACCAACTGGAATACCTTCGGCACCCTCGGTGCCATGGCCCTGAAGCAAATGGACCGCAGCCGCCAGGCGCGCGGCCGGATGCTGGAGCGGGCCGGCCACGGCCCCAGGCCGACGCCGTCCACCATCCTCCACTCGGAGCCCGGCCTGAACCTGCGCCGCTACGGCCCGCTTGCGGCCGAGGCGCCGCCGGTGCTGCTGGTGCCTGCCCCGATCAAGCGCTCCTACATCTGGGACCTGGCGCCGGAGGTCAGCGTGGTGAAACGCTGGCTGGAGCGCGGTTAGCGGGTCTACCTGGCCGAGTGGCTTCCTCTCGACGATGACGCCACGGCGCAGGACTACGGCCTGGCCGGCTACGCCGACCGCCTGCTGGGCGCCTGCCGCCAGGCCATCGCCGCCGATGGCGCCGAAGGCAAACCTGTGATCGCCGGCCACTCGCTCGGCGGCATCCTGGCGGCCATCCACAGCTGCCTGTATCCGGACCAGCTGCGCGCCACCATCCTGCTGGAATCGCCGCTGCATTTCCAGCCGGCCTTCTGCTGCTTCAACAAGCTGGTGAAGGCCACGCCGGACGCGCGCCAGATCGCCGAGACCTTCGGCCACGTTCCCGGCGTCTTCCTGAACACGATGAGCGCCATGGCCGAGCCCCAGGCCTTCCAGTGGGAGCGCTTGCTGGATCGCTGGCTGTCGATGATCGATCCGAAGGCCCTCGCCACCCATATGCAGGTGGAGCGCTGGACCCACGACGAGTTCGCGCTGCCGGGCAGGCTGTTCGCCGAGCTGGTCGAATCGCTCTACCGCCGGGATGCCCTGACCCAGGGCGAGCTGGACATCGGCGGCCGCCGCATCGGCCCGCGCGAGCTCACGGCGCCGCTGCTCAGCGTGATCGACCCGCGCAGCAAGCTGATTCCGCCGGCCGCGGTCCTGCCCTTCCACGAGGCGGCGGCCAGCCCGCGCAAGCAGGTGCTGCACTACGAAGGCGATATCGGCGTCAACCTGCAGCACGTCGGCGTGCTGGTCGGCCGCAGCGCCCATGCGCGGCTCTGGCCGGCGATCTTCGACTGGCTGGACGTCGACCCTACAAGGGCCGCAGGAACAGCCCGACCGTGAGGGCGACGCCGATGCAGACGATGGCGATGCGCAGCGCCTTCTCGTTCACCCGCTGCAGCGCCCAGGTGCCCGCCAGGCCGCCGAGGATGGCGCCGAGCGCCAGCACGCCGGCCTGCAGCCAGTGCAGTTCCGGCGAGGTCAAAAACAGCGCCACCGCCGAGGCATTCATCACACCCGCCAGCACGTTCTTGGTGCCGCCGGCGTTGCGGGCCGAGAGTCCCGCCATGGTCAGCGCCGCCATCATGAGGATGCCGATGCCGCCGCCGAAATAGCCGCCGTAGACCGCGATCAGGAATTGCGCGGCGCCGGTGGCGATGGGGCCGAGGTGGGCTGCCTTCTGGGCGGAGGCCTTGCGAAAGAAGCTGCCCCAGGTGAAGACGGCGGTCGCGAACAGCACCAGCCAGGGCACCAGGCGCGCGAACACCTTCGGCGAGGTATGCAGCAGGAGCAGGCCGCCAGCCGCACCGCCGAGGATGCTCAGCACGAACAAGGTGCGGAAGCGCAACCCGGCCGCCCCGCTCACCAGCCGGCGGCCGGCATAGCCAGCCGTGATCTGGCCCGGGAACAGGGCGACCGTGGAGGTGATGTTGGCGGCCAGCGGCGACATCCCGGACAGGATCAGCGCCGGCAAGGTGACGAAGGAGCCGCCCCCGGCCAGGGTGTTCTGGACCCCGGCCCAGAGGCCTGCGAAAAAGACCAGGAGCAGGAGCATGGCGGCGCTTCCAGTCTATGCAGCCAGCAGGTGAGGACCGATCTCGCGCACGCTCTTCACCCCGGTCAGGACCATGTTCGTGCGCAAGTCCTTTTCCATGATCGCCAGCAGGCGCTCGACCCCGGCCTGACCCTGGGTCGCCAGCGCGTAGATGAAGGCGCGGCCGACCAGCACGCCATCCGCGCCCAGCGCCAGCATGCGGAACACGTCGGTGCCGGTGCGCACGCCGCCGTCGGCGAAGATCGTCATCTTGTCCTTCACCGCCTCGGCGATCGCCGGCAACACGCTCGCCGACGAAGGCGCGCCGTCGAGCTGGCGGCCGCCGTGGTTCGAGACCACGATGCCGTCGGCGCCGAAGGCCAGGGCGTCGCGCGCGTCCTCGACGTCGAGGATGCCTTTCAGGACCAGTTGCCCTTTCCACTCGTCGCGGATCCACTGCAGGTCCTGCCAGCTGATGCCGGGGTCGAAGTTGGAGCCGAGCCAGCCGATGTAGTCTTCGAGCCCGGTCGCGTGGCCGCGGTAGGCCGAGATGTTCCCCAGGTCGTGCGGGCGGCCGAACAGGCCCACGTCCCATGCCCAGCGCGGATGCAGCATCGCCTGCCACATGCGGCGGCGCGGGCCGGCGTCGCCGCTCATGCCGCTGTGGAGGTCGCGGTAGCGGTTGCCCGGCACCGGCATGTCGACGGTAAAGATCAGGGTCGTCGCGCCCAGTTCGCTGGCGCGGCGCATCACGTCGCGCATGAAGCCGCGGTCCTTCAGTACATACAGCTGGAACCAGATCGGCTTCGGCGCCTTGGCCGCCACCTCGGCGAGCGGGCAGACCGACACCGTCGACTGGATGAAGGGGATGTTGACGCGGCCGGCCGCCTGCGCCGCCTGGACTTCGCCGCGGCGCGCATACATGCCGGCCAGGCCGACCGGCGCCAGCGCGATCGGCAGCGCGTGGTCCTGGCCGAACCAGTGGGTGCTCAGGTCGAGCTGCTCGGAGCCGCGCAGTACGCGCTGGCGCAGTTTCACGCGCTGCAAATCGTCGACGTTGGCGCGCAGGGTCTGCTCGGCGCCGGCGCCGCCGTCGAGGTAGTGGAACAGGAAGGGCGGCAGTTTGCGCCGCGCGGCTTCGCGGAAGTCGGTTGCGGATGAGATGATCATAAGTCGCGAAAGGCTGGTGGGAGCTTGTTCTTGTCGTATTGACCAGTGTACGACGAAATCATCCTGCATGGGCGGGCCGCGCTTGCTTTCCCGGCTGCGATACGATAACGTTCCGCCCCTTTGACTGAACAGTAAAGACAACCCGATGTTCCCGGCAGTTTCCCTCGACGTGGCGGCGGCCCTGAAAACGCTCGTGCTGACCCTCGACCTCATCGGCACCTTCGTGTTCGCCCTGAGCGGCGCCACCGCCGGTGTCAAGCGCAGGCTGGACATCTTCGGGGTGCTGGTGCTCTCTTTCGTCGCCGCCAACTCGGGCGGCATCGTGCGCGACGTGCTGATCGGCGCCACGCCGCCGGCCGCCTTCAGCGACTGGCGCTACCTGGTGGTGTCGGTGCTGGCCGGCCTGCTGATCTTCTTCTGGTATCCGAAGCTGCGCCACCTGAAAAGCCCGGTGATGGTGTTCGACGGCGCCGGCCTGGCCCTGTTCTGCGTCGCCGGCGCCCAGAAGGCCCTGGTGTTCGGCCTCGAACCGATGATGGCGGCCCTGCTCGGCATGCTGACCGGCGTCGGCGGCGGCGTGGCGCGCGACGTGCTGCTTTCGGAAGTGCCGGCCGTCCTGCGCGCCGAGGTGTATGCGGTGGCCGCCCTCGCCGGCGCCAGCGTGGTGGTGATCGGCCACGTGCTCGGGCTGCCGTCGGCGCCGATGGCCTGCGCCGGCGCGGCCCTGTGCTTCAGCCTGCGGATGGCGGCCATCCGCTACGACTGGCATTTGCCGGTGGCGCGCACGCCCGAAGATTGATCCTGCTCAGTTGCCCCAGAACATCGTTGACGCATGCTGAAAGCTTGTGTCAATACCAGGAGGGGCTGACATGCCATCCAAAACGGTAGCTGAATATTCATCCGCCGCCAGGCGGTCGCCGGCGAACCTTGCTTTCGCCGCCCTGCTGTTTTCCTTCCTCGGCTGGGTCATCCTGGAGCGCTGGAGCTTCGGCGCCCGCACCGGTCCCCTGCCCCACCTGATCAATACCCTGGCCTGCGCGCCCGTGCTGGCCTGCGCGCTGCGGCGCTTTCGCGCTGCCTGCCCGCGCCACACGCGGGCGCGGGCAGACCGCCGTAGCGCGCTCGCGGCAAGCGGGCTGGCGCTGGCCGCCCTGTTCGCGCTCGGCGCCGTCTGCGGCATGGTCGCCGGCAGCGGCTCGATCACCCTGCTGGTCCTGCCGGCCGCCCTGTGCTGCTGCACGCCCTGGACCCGGCTGCGCGCCCATCAACTGCACCTCTCCCTGTCCTTCCTGGCAGTGGCGGCCGGCTCCGTGCTGGCCCAGGGGCTGGCCGGCCAGCCGCTGCACCTGATGACCGCCCTGCCGGCCGCCTGGTGCCAGCTCACGGCGGCCGCCCTGCTGTGCATCGGCCTGTGCGGCGAAGAGCTGCTCAGAAAAAAAGGCGCGCGCCTTTAATAATCTGTTCATTGTTCGATCCGTAAGCTGGGCATCGATGCTATTCATGCCCAGCCACGATGGTCCAACGATTCGTTTCAAGCATTTTTTGCCTGGCCCTGGCCGGCTGTGCGGCCTACCGGCCGCTGCCCCTCGGACCGGTTCCGGAACTGCCCGGGGATCCGGGCCTGATCCAGGTCGACACGCATAGCCTGCCGTTTGCCGCGCTGGCCGCGCACCCCTTCGACCCGCGCGACGGCCTCGACGAGATCGAGGTGGCCACGCTCGCGGTGGTCAACAATCCCGACCTGAAACTGGCACGCGCCGATCTTGCGGTGTCGCGCGCACAAGCCTTCGCCGCCGGGCTGCTGCCCGATCCGCAACTGGCGATGGCCGGCGACCTGTCCAGCAGTGCCGGCGGTCCCGATGCCACGCGCGCCTTCAACTTCGGCCTGAGCTATGACGTCGGGGCCCTGATCAGCCATGCCGCCCGCCGGCGCGCCGCCGAGACCGAGATGCGGAAGACCGACCTGGCCCTGCTGTGGCAGGAATGGCAGGTCGTATCGACGGCGCGCCTGGCCTTCGTGCGCCTGAGCCATGGCCGGCGCCTGCTGGCCGTGCTGGAGGAGAACCGCAAGCTGTTCGCCGACCGCGCCGCCCGTACCGAAGAGGCGCAGCAACACGGCCTGCTCACCGGCGACGCGGTACTGCCGAACCTGACCGCGCTGCAGGACATCGACAAGCAGATCTTCGACCTGCAGCGCCAGCTGAACCAGACAGCGCACGAGCTGAATGCCTTGCTGGGCCTGGACGCCCGCTACGCGCTGCGCCTGCAGGACGGCGCACCTGCCGCCTTCGCGGACGAGAGTGCGGCGCAGGCCGCGCTGACCGAGCTGCCGCAGCGCCGTCCCGACCTGCGCGCCCTGGAGGCGGGCTATGCGGCCCAGGACCAGCGTTACCGCGCCGCGCTGCTGGCCCAGTTCCCCGCGCTGAACGTCGGCCTGACCCGCTCGCGCGACAACAGCAACGTGTATTCGAACAGCCTGGGCATCACGCTGAGCTTGCCGCTGCTGAACCGTAACCGCGGCAACATCGCCATCGAACAGGCCACGCGCCAGAAGCTGCGCGACGAGTACCAGGTGCGTGTCCAGGCTGCGCGCAACGAGATCCGCGCCATCCTCGACCAGCAGCGCCTGGACCGCCGGCAGTTGGAATCCGTCGACGCCGCGCTGGCCCGGCTGGAGCCGCTCGTCCGGCACAGCGAGCTGGCGGGTCGCGCCGGCCTGGTCGATGCGCTCGCCTACGCGAATGCACGTGCGGCGCTGCTGGCCAAGGAGGCCGAGCGGATCGCCCTGCGGCAGCAGATCGCCGAACAGCGCGTCGCGCTGCAAACCCTGCTCGGAATCGCCCCCGATGCATCCTCGTCAGGACCTCGACAACAATGAAAACTTCCACTCTCGTCATCGGCAGCCTGGCCGTGGCGCTGGGCGCGGGGGCCGCCTGGCACTGGCACGCCGGCGCCTCCGCGCCTGACGCCGCGCCCGACAAGGCGGCCGCCCCTAGCGTGCTGGTTCAATCGCAGCCGGTGGCCCGGCAGGCCCTCGCCAGGACCCTCACCACCTTTGGCGAGATTGCCAGCGCCAAGCCGGAAACGCTCAGCTTTCCGCAAGCAGGCCAGCTGCTGCGCCTGCCCCTGGTGCCGGGCCAGCGTGTGCAACGCGGCGATACCCTTGCCGTGATCGCTTCCGATCCGAATGCGGTGGCTGCCTACGCGCAGGCAGCCAATGCGCTCGGCTTCGCCCAGCGCGAGCTGAAGCGCCAGCAGGAACTGGCAGGCTTGCAGCTCGCGACGCAATCCCAGGTCGACGCGGCGCGCAAGCAGCTGGAGGACAGCCAGGGCGCGCTGGCGGCGCAGGCAAGGCTGGGCGGCGCCCACGCGAGCCTGAGCTTGACGGCCCCGTTCGACGCCGTCGTCACCGCGCTGCCGGCTGCCCAGGGCGAGCGGCTCGCCGCCGGGGCGCCGCTCGTCCAGCTCGGTCCGACCGCCCATCCGCGCGCCTTGCTGGCGATCGAACCGGCGCGCAGCGCGGCCGTGAAGCCCGGCATGGCGGTGAGCATCAAGCCGCTGCTGGACGGCACCGCCCCGATCGCGGCGCGCATCGCCGCGGTCGACGGCATCGTCGATCCGAAGACCCAGATGGTGACCGCCAACGTCGAGCTGTCGGCCGGCCAGGCCGCGGGCCTGGCGCTCGGCACGCGCGTGGAAGCGGCGATCACGCTCGGCCAGGACGATGCCTGGAGCGTGCCACGCCAGGCGGTGCTGAGCGACGACCAGGGCAGCTATCTGTTCCAGGTCGCGAACGGCCATGCGCGCCGCGTCGCCGTGAAGGTCGCGGGCGAGAACGGCCCGAGCTATGGCGTGGACGGCAAGCTCGATCCGCGGCTGCCGGTGGTCGTGCTCGGCAATTATGAGCTGCAGGACGGCATGCCGGTACGCGAGGGCGCGCGATGACGGTGGCCGGCTGGACCCAGGCGCATCGGCGCTCGATCCTGTTCCTGCTCGCGATGCTGGCGCTGGCCGGCCTGGTCGCGGCGTTCCGGCTGCCGGTATCGCTGTTCCCGACCGTGGACTTCCCGCGCGTGGTCGTCTCCATCGACGCCGGCGACCAGCCGGCCGAGCAGATGGAAATGCTGGTCACGCGCCCGGTCGAGGAAGCGGTGCGCCGGGTACCGGGGGTGCGCAACGTGCGCTCGACCACCAGCCGTGGCGCGGCCGAGGTGTCGATCAATTTCGACTGGGGCCTCGACATGGCGGCCGCGGCGCTGCAGGTGAACGCCGCCATCGCCCAGGTCCAGGGCAGCTTGCCGCCGTCGGCCCAGGTGCTGGTGCGGCGCATGGACCCGACCGTGTTCCCGATCATCGCCTACAGCCTGGTCTCGCGCACGCTGTCGGCGGTGGCCCTGCACGACCTCGCGCAGTTCCAGCTGCGGCCCGCGCTGTCGAGCGTGGATGGCGTCGCCCGCGTGCAGGTGCAAGGCGGCGCGGTCGAGGAGTATCGCGTGACGGTCGAACCGGCGCGCCTGGCGGCGGTCGGCCTGGCACTGGACGACGTTGCCAAGGCCGTGTCGAGCGCCAATGTGATCACCGCGGTGGGCCGCCTGGAAGACCATTACAAGCTTTACCTCGCGGTGTCGGACACCCGCCTCGACTCGCTCGCGCGGCTGCGCGCTCTGGTGCTGCGCAATCCCGCCGGCGCCCTGGTGCGTCTCACCGACGTCGCCAGCGTCGAGCTTGGGGTGGCCCCGAACTGGACCCGCGTCACCGCCGACGGCCGCGACGCCGTGCTGTTCTCGGTCTACCAGCAGCCCGGCAGCAACAGCGTGCAGATCGCGAAGGACATCAAGTCCCGGCTGGACGGCCTGCGCGCCCAGCTGCCGAAAGGCGTGCAGATCGCCAGCTGGTACGACCAGAGCGAACTGGTGACGGCGTCCGCCGCCAGCGTGCGCGATGCCGTCCTGATCGGCATCGGCCTGTCCGCCGCCGTGCTGCTGCTCTTCCTGCGCAACCTGAAGGTCACGCTGATCGCGATCGTCGTCGTACCCGCCGTGCTGGCCAGTACCGTGGTACTGCTCTACGTGCTGGGCATGAGCTTCAACATCATGACCCTGGGCGGCATGGCGGCCGCCGTCGGCCTGATCATCGACGATGCGATCGTGATGATCGAGCACATCATGCGGCGCCTGCAGGGCGGCGACGGCGAGGTGCACAATCGTGTGATGGCAGCCGCGCTCGAGTTCCTGCGCCCGCTGGCCGGCTCCAGCGCCTCGACCCTGGTAATCTTCGTGCCGCTGGCTTTCCTGAGCGGCGTGACCGGCGCCTTCTTCAAGGCGCTGTCGCTGACGATGGCGGCGGCGCTGTTCATCTCCTTCCTCATCAGCTGGCTGGCGGTGCCGCTGCTGGCCGACCACTTCCTGAACGCGCGCGATGCCGAACACGCGCCGGATTCGCGCCTGGTGCGCTGGCTGCACGAGCGTTACCGGCGCATCCTCAAAGCCCTGCTGGCGCGGCCCTGGCTGGTGCTGCTGGGCGTGGCGCCGCTGCTGCTGGCCGGTTTCTTCGCCTACCGTGCGGTCGGCTCCGGCTTCATGCCGGCGATGGATGAAGGTGGCTTCGTGCTCGACTACCGCACCGCGCCCGGCACCGCGCTCACCGAAACCGACCGCCTGCTGCGCCAGGTCGAAGGCATCGTGCGCGCCACGCCCGACGTCGCCAGCTATTCGCGCCGTACCGGCGTCGGCCTGGGTGGCAGCATCAACGAGGCCAACGAGGGCGACTTCTTCATCCGCCTCAAGCCCTCGGGGCGGCGCCCGGTGGACCAGGTCATGGACGACATCCGCGGCCGCATCGAGCACCAGGTGCCGGGTATCGAGGTCGAGATGGCCCAGCTGATGGAAGACCTGATCGGCGACCTGACCGCGGTGCCGCAGCCGGTCGAGATCAAGATCTTCGGCGACCGCCCGGACGCGCTGGCCGCGAGCGCGCGCGCGGTGGCCGAACGCCTCGGCAGGATAGATGGCGTGGTCGACGTCAAGAACGGCATCAACCCGGCCGGCGACGCCATGGATATCCGCGTCGACCCGGCAAGGGCGGCGCTCGAAGGCATGGATGCCGATGCCATCACCCGCTACGTCGGCAGCGTGATGAGCGGCACGGTCGCGACCCGGGTGCCGGGCGGCGTCAAGATGGTCGACGTGCGCGTCTGGGTGCCGCCGAACCTGCGCGCCACCGAGACCGACCTGCGCCAGTTGCGCGTGGTCGCGCCGGATGGACACGTGTTCCCGCTGCAGCGCGTGGCCGAGATCCATGCGCTGACCGGCCAGGCCCAGATCACGCGCGAAAACCTCAAGCGCATGGTGGCCGTCACGGCCCGCATCAGCGGACGCGACCTCGGCTCCGTGATCGCCGATGTCCGTACGATGATGGCCAGGCCGGACGCCCTGCCCACCGACAGCTATTACCAGCTGGGCGGATTGTACGAGCAGCAGCAGATCGCCTTCCACGGCCTGATGGCGGTGTTTGCCGCCGCCAGCGCCCTGGTGTTCCTGCTGCTCTTGTTCATGTACGAGAGCTTCCGCCTGGCCTTGTCGATCCTCGTCACCGCCTTGCTGGCGGTGTCGGCGGTGTTCATCGGCCTGTGGCTGACCAGAATCGAGCTGAACATCTCGGCCATGATGGGCATGACCATGATCATCGGCATGGCCACCGAGGTCGCGATCTTCTACTACTCGGAGCAGCAGGAGCTCGCGCTCGACCGTCCGCGCGAACAGGCCTTGCTGGAAGCGGGGCTGAACCGCATGCGGCCGATCGCGATGACGACCCTGGCCGCCATCCTGACCCTGCTGCCGCTGGCCTTCGCGCTCGGGCGCGGCTCCGAGATGCAGCAGCCGCTGGCGATCGCCATCATTTCCGGCCTGGTCGTGCAGCTGCCGCTGGTGCTGCTGTTGATGCCGGTCCTGTTCAACGTTGTCCATCCCAAGGAGAAACCGTGAAAACCGTCCTGACCAAGCCCTTCCTCGCCGTCGCCGCCCTGCTGGCCTGCCTGCCGTCGGCAGTGCCGCTTGCCGCTGCCGCCGAACCCGTGCACTACGCCGTGCAGCAGCGCTGGGAGCTCGGTCCCGCCACGCGCTGGGACTATCTCGCCCTCGATCCGCAGCGCAAGCGCCTGTTCGTCACGCGCGGCGACCATGTGCAGGTGCTCGACGCCGGCAGCGGCAAGCCGGTCGGCGAGATCGCGGGCACGGCCGGCGTGCACGGCGTGGCCTTCGCACAGGACCTGAAGCTCGGCTTCACCAGCAACGGCCGCGCCAACAGCGTCACCGTGTTCGACCTCGACAACCTGCAGGTGAAGCGCGAGCTCCAGGTGAAGGGGGCGAACCCGGACGCCATCCTCTACGATCCCGCCACCCGCAAGCTGTACACCTTCAACGGCAAGAGCCAGGACGTGAGCGTGTTCGACGCCGCAAGCGGCAAGCCGCTCGCCACGATCGCGGTCGGCGGCAAGCCGGAGTTCGCGGCCACCGACGGCAAACGCGTCTACGTGAACATCGAGGACAGGAACGAAATCGTGGCGATCGACGCCGCCACCGACCGCGTGCTCGCGCACTGGCCGCTGGCCGGCTGCGAGGAACCGAGCGGGCTGGCGCTGGATACCACCCACGCACGCCTGTTCTCGGTGTGCGCCAACCGCACGATGATGGTCACCGACAGCGCCAGCGGCAAGGTCGTGGCCCGCGTCGCGATCGGCGACCACCCGGACGCCGCCTACTACGATGCCGGCAGCGCCACCGTGTTTTCCTCGAACGGCGCAGGCACGCTGAGCGTGGTGCGCCAGCTGGACGCCGACCATTATGCGGCGGCGCTCGAGGTGCCGACCCTGAAGGGCGCGCGCACGATGGCCTTCGATCCGGCCAACCACAAGGTATTCCTGCCGACCGTGGCCGACAAGACCTTCACGATGCTCGTGGTCGGCCCGTGAGGGCGCGGTTTGCGGTAAGCTGGCGGCGCGATTTTCAACGAGTCTGAACGAGGAGGTTCCATGCGTCTGCTGCTGATCGAGGACGATCCGATGATCGGCGACAGCATCGCCGAAGGCCTGCGCGGCGAACGCTACGCACTCGACTGGGTACAGGACAGCCAGGCCGCGCTGCTGGCGCTGGTGACGGACGTCTACGACCTGCTGCTGCTCGATCTCGGCCTCCCGGGCCGCGACGGGCTCGAGGTGCTGCGCCAGTACCGCAGCCGCGGCGGCCAGGCGCCGGTACTCATCATCACCGCGCGCGACAGCACCGCCGACCGCGTACAGGGGCTGGACGGCGGCGCCGACGACTACCTCGTGAAACCCTTCGACCTGGAAGAATTGTTCGCACGGGTGCGCGCCCTGCTCCGGCGTGGCGCCGGCCGCACCCAGCCCGACATCGTGCATCGCGGTCTGACCCTGCGCATCACCGCCCACGAAGCCCTGCTCGACGGGCAGCCGCTGCCGCTTTCGGCGCGCGAATTCGCCCTCCTCGCGGCGCTGCTCGACCCGCCCGGGCGCGTGATGTCGAAGGCGCTGCTCGAACAGAAGCTCTACGGCTGGAACGAGGAGGTCGAAAGCAATACCGTGGACGTCTACGTGCACCGCCTGCGCAAGAAGCTCGGCGCGGACTTCATCAAGAACGTGCGCGGCGTCGGCTACCTGGCGCCGCTGGCCGCATGAGGACCGCATGAGGACCGCATGAGGACAATCCGCAGCCAACTGCTGCTCGGCCTGGTGGGCGGGACCCTGGCCTGTACCGTCCTGGCCGGCGGCGCCATCTATTTCAAGGTCCTGGAAGAATCCAACGAGCTGTTCGACTACCAGCTACGCCAGATGGCGACGACCTTGCCGACCACGCAGGCGGCGTCGCCGGCGCGGCGCCAGCACGGCGACCCCGAGGAAGAAGTGGTCATCCAGGTCTGGGACCGCGACGGCCGGCTCAAATACATCTCCACCGCCGAACATGGCCTGCCCGCTGCCGCGCGGCCCGGCTATTCGACCTTGGCCGGCGACGACGACAGATGGCGGGTGTATCTCGCCGAGCGGGACGGCGACCGGGTCCAGGTGGCGCAATCCGTGTCGGCGCGCGAGGAACTGGCGGCGCGCCTGGCCTTGCGCTCGCTGCTGCCCTTCCTCGCCATGCTGCCGATCCTGGGTGTGCTGATCTATGCCGTCGTCGGGCGCAGCCTGAAGCCCTTGAACCGGCTCGCGCAAGCGCTGGGCCGCCGTTCGCCGAGCGACCTCCAGCCGCTTGCGGAGCGCGACCAGCCGCCCGAGCTGAAGCCCGTCGTGGCGGCGATGGACGACCTCCTGCTGCGGCTCGACCATGCATTGCACAGCCAGCGCGCCTTCGTGGCGGATGCGGCGCATGAACTGCGTTCGCCGCTGACCGCCCTGCAGTTGCAGCTGCAGCTGGCGGAGCGCGCCACCGACGCCGCACAGCGCTCGGTCGCCTTCACCAAGCTGCACCAACGCCTCGATCGCGCAATCCGCCTGGTCCAGCAGCTGCTCACCGCAGCCAGGCAGGAAGGCGGCGCGGCGGCTGCGGCCCCGGCGCCGATCGACTTGCTCGAGCTGGCGCGCGCCTGCATCGGGGAGCGCTACGACCAGGCCAGCGCCAGGGGTATCGACCTCGGCGTCGTCGAGAGCGAGGCGGAGCTCGACCGGCCCTGCCTGTCCGGTGACGCCGACAGCCTGCGTATCCTGATCGGCAACCTGCTCGACAACGCCTTGCGCTATACGCCCGCCGGTGGCCGGGTCGACGTCACCGTCGTCGATGCCGGCCAGGAAGTCCTGCTGCGGGTCGCCGACGACGGCATCGGCATCGCGCCGGCGGAGCGCGAACGGGTCTTCGACCGCTTCTACCGGGGTGCCGGCCATGCCGAATGGGGGAGCGGGCTGGGTTTGTCGATCGTGCGCAGCGTGGCCAAGGCGCATGGCGCCAGCGTCACGCTCGACGATGGACCGACGGGACGGGGGCTGCTGGTGACCGTGCGCTTCAGGAAGTCAGGCACTTTCGTTCGCTGAGCGCAGGTCGGCATACTGGTCGCCGAACACGGCGCCCGCATCCAGCTCCAGCATCTCGCGCACCAGCTGGGCCAGCGAGCCCGCCCCCATCTTCTCCATCGCCCGCGCCCGGTGCACCTTGATCGTCTTTTCCGCGATGCCGAGGTCGGAGGCGATCTGCTTGTTCAGCCGGCCGGCCACCACATGCCGCAGCACCTGGCGCTCGCGCCGCGTCAGCGAGTCGAGCCGGGCGCGGATGCGCGCCAGCTCGCGCCGCACCGCGCGCTCGCGTGCATCCCTTTCCAGTGCACGACGGACCGCGCCTACCAGCTCGGCGGCCTCGCAGGGCTTGGTCAGGAAATCGACGGCGCCCGCCTTCATCGCACGCACGCCCTGCCCGACGTCGCCGTCGCCGCTGACGAAGACCACCGCGCGTTCCAGCGCCAGCCCGTCCAGGCCGGGCAGGCCGATGTCCACGACTGCGCAGCCGGCCGCCTGCGGATCGTGGGCGGCCAGGAAGGCGGCGGCGGATGCGAACTCACGCGGCGCCAGGCCGGCGGCGCGCAGCAGGCGCCCCATGGCTTGCATGTCAACTGGACTCGGGTCGATGATGTAGATGAGCGGATCAGGAATTTCCATTTTCCCTCCTACACAGGCGTGCACGAACATGCGCGCAAGCAATCCGATGCGGTGCATGCGGTTCTTCTCGCGTTCATGATAGCCACAGATGGCCGAAAGTCCAATTGCACGGCAGCGCGCGATGGCCATAGGCTGTTGCATGTTTTGGGCAAGCATTGCGAGGTCATCATGTTCAAGTCAGTCACGGCAGGAACGGCACTCACGCTCGCGTTCACGGCACTCGGCCTGGCCGGTTGCGCTTCGCACGCGACCAGGGGCGAGACCGAAGAGCGCGTCGACGCCGCCCGCACCACCCTTTCCAACTTCATGCGCGATCCCGACCTGACCTGGTTCCGCGACCACGTCGGCGAGGCCAAGGCGGTCATGATCAGTCCGCGGATACTGCAGGCCGGCCTGATCGTCGGCGGCTCGGGCGGCTCGGCGCTGGTGATCGCCCACAACCGCAGCGGCAGGGGCTGGAACGGCCCCGCCTTCTACCGGATGGCGACGGGCAGCCTCGGCCTGCAGGCCGGCGCCCAGGAGTCCGAAATGGTGGCGCTGATCATGACGGACAAGGCGCTGAATTCCATGCTCACGACCTCGTTCAAGGTCGGCGGGGACGTCAGCGTGGCCGCCGGGCCGATCGGAGTCGGCACCGCCGCGCCGGTCACCGCGGACATGATCGTCTACACGCGGTCGAAAGGCCTGTACGGCGGCGTCAACATGGACGGTACCGTCATCACCGTCGACCAGGCCCGCAACGAAGCCTATTACGGCCGGGCCGCGACGCCGGTGGACATCCTGGTCACGCACAGCGTCAGCAATCCCTACGGCGCCTCGCTGGTGAGGATGGTGTCGCACGCGGTCGCGGAAGGGCGCTGAATCAGCCGAGCGCGTGCCGCAGCAGGATGCCGATGCGTTCGAGCTTCCCGACCCGCACCGGCTCGCGCGGACTGTCCCAGCCGCGCGCCAGCAGCCGCGCCAGCAGCGCCTGGTAGATGGCGGCCATCAGGCGCGGCGCCCGCGAACACGCGCCGGGATGGCGGCGCAGCACCTGCTGGGCGGCGCCGTAATGCCCGCAGGCCTGGGCCGCCAGCCCGGTGCAGGCCGCCGACAATGCAGGATGGACTGCGATCGCGCGGGCGCCCCAGGCGCAGGTGATGTCGCCGATGCCGGCGTCTTCCAGCAGCTCGCGCGGCAGGTAGGCGCGGCCGATGGCGGCGTCCTCGTCGATGTCGCGCAGGATGTTGGTCAGCTGCAGCGCTCGCCCCAGATGGTGGGCCAGCAGGATGCCGTCCGCGGCCGGCAGGCCGAATACCCGCACCGACAGCCGCCCGACGGCGCCGGCGACGCGGTCGCAATACAGGTCGAGGGTGGCGGCCGGCGGCGCGCAGATCGGGCTGGCCTGGGCATCCATCAGCATGCCGTCGATCACGGCGTGGAAATCCTCGCGCGCCAGGCCATAAGTGCGGATGTGGCGCGTCAAGGACGCCAGCGGCGCCGGCCCGGCGCCCAGGAAGCAGGCGTCGACATCCCCGCGCCAGCGCTCCAGCGCCGCGCATTTGTCTCGCGGTGCGCCATCGCCGTCGGCGATATCGTCGACCGCGCGGCAGAAGCCGTAGATGTCCCGCATGGCGGCGCGCTGCGGGGCGGGCAGGATCCGCATCGCCATCGAAAAGGAGCTGGCGGCCGGCTGGACCGGCAGGCTGGCCGCGGCGGCATCGGAGAGCATGGCGGTTCCCTCGGTTTGCCTCAGTTGGCATTCACGAGCAGCCGCGATTCCGTGATGCCGAAACGCTGCCGGATCGCGGCGGCGATGCCGGCGCCGTCCAGTCCCACGGCAGCCAGCAGGGTTGCCGGGTCGCCGTGCTCGATGAAGACGTCGGGCAGGCCGAGGATCAGCAGGGGCTTGGTGATGCCGGCCGCGGCCAGCGCCTCCGCCACCGCCGATCCGGCCCCGCCCATGGCCGCCCCCTCTTCCACCGTCACAAGCTGTTCGTGCTCGCGCGCCAGGCGCAGCAGCAGGTCGACGTCGAGCGGCTTCACGAAGCGCATGTTCGCCACCGTCGCGCCGAGCTCGGCGCCGGCGGCCAGGCTGGGCGCCACCATCGAACCGAAGGCCAGGATGGCGGTATCGCGTCCGTGCCGCCGGAGTTCGCCCTGGCCGATCGGAATCTCATCCAGTTCCGCCCCTGCGCCGACGCCGGCCCCGCTGCCGCGCGGGTAGCGCACCGCGGCCGGTCCGGGGTGGCGGTAGGCGGTGGTCAGCATGCGCCGGCACTCGCCTTCGTCCGAGGCGGCCATCAGCACCATGTTCGGGATACAGCGCAGGAAGGCGATGTCGTAGTTGCCGGCATGGGTGGCGCCGTCGGCACCGACCAGTCCGGCGCGGTCGATGGCGAAGGTCACGTCCAGGTTCTGCAGCGCAACGTCGTGGATCAACTGGTCATAGGCGCGCTGCAGGAAAGTCGAATAAATCGCGACCACCGGCTTCATGCCCTCGGTGGCGAGGCCGGCGGCGAAGGTCACGGCATGCTGCTCGGCGATGCCGACATCGAAATAGCGCTTCGGGAACAGCTGTTCGAAGCGCACCATGCCCGATCCCTCGCGCATGGCCGGCGTGATGCCGACCAGGCGCGCATCCAGCGCCGCCATGTCGCACAGCCAGTCGCCGAAGGTCTCGGTATAGCTCGGTTTGGTGCGCACCGGCGCGGGCAGCCCGAGTCTCGGGTCGAACTTGGCGGTGCCGTGGTAGAGGGTGGGCGCGGCTTCGGCCGGCGCATAGCCCTTGCCCTTGCGGGTCAGCACGTGCAGGAATTGCGGTCCCTTGCGCCGCCCGGCGGCCTCGAGGGCGGGGATCAGGGCATCGAGGTCGTGGCCGTCCACCGGCCCGGCGTACTCGAAGCCGAAATCCTCGAACAATGCCGGCCGCGAGCGCGACGGATCCAGGGCGCGGCTCAAGCCGCCTACCGAAGGCGAAATCGACATGCCGTTGTCGTTCAGGATCACCAGCAGGCGCAGCTCGGGGTCCTGGCCGGCATTGTTCAAGGCTTCGTAGGCCATGCCCGCGCTCATGGCGCCGTCGCCGCAGACGGCCACCGTCAGCCAGTCCTCGCCGGCCAGCTTCGCGGCCTCGGCCATGCCGAGGGCGGCCGAGATCGCCGTCGACGAATGGGCGGTGCCGAAGCTGTCGTAAATGCTTTCGCAGCGGCGGGGAAAGCCGGAGATGCCGCCGAACTGGCGCAGCGTGTGCATGCGGGCGCGCCGCCCGGTCAGCACCTTGTGGCCGTAGCACTGGTGGCCGACGTCCCACACCAGGCGGTCGCGCGGCGTGTCGAACACATAGTGCAGCGCGATCGTCAGTTCGACCGAGCCCAGGTTGGACGACAGGTGGCCGCCGGTGCGCGACACCGAGTCGAGCAGGAACTGGCGCAATTGGCGGGCCAGGGGCGCGAGCCGGGCGCGCGGCAGCCTGCGCAGCTCGGCCGGATCATTGATGGCATCAAGCGGGTTCATGCGTCATCCTCCATATCGGCGGACACCGGCAGGCAGACAATTCTAGAACATCCAGCACTTCCGTTCAGGAGCTCGCGGCAAGCGTGCGCTGGCCCCGGTTGGAGAAATGGTTCCGGCGAAAGTGTAGAATCCGCTTTTTGCCCTGCCCGCGCCCATGAACACACGACCGCCGCTGCACGCTCCCCATCCTCATCCCACCCCTGACCTCGTTCTCGGACTCGAGGACAAACCCCGCGCCATGGTCGGCATCGTCGCCGCCCTCCAGCACCTGCTGGCGATCATCGTCCCCATCGTCACCCCCGGCCTCCTGATCTGCCAGGCGCTGGGCGTGTCGGCGCGCGACACCAACCTGATCGTCTCGATGTCGCTGGTGGTGTCCGGCATCGCCACCTTCGTCCAGTGCCGCCGCTTCGGCCCCTTCGGCGCCGGGCTCCTGATCGTGCAGGGCACCAGCTTCAATTTCGTCGGCCCGCTGATCGCCGGGGGCACCTTGATGGTCAAGCAGGGCACGCCGGTCGAAGCCGTGATGGCGGCGATCTTCGGCGTGGTGGTGGCCGGCTCCTTCATCGAGATGGGCGTGTCGCGCGTCCTGCCCTTCATCCGCCGCATGATCACGCCGCTGGTGACCGGCATCGTGGTGCTGATGATCGGCCTCACCCTGATCAAGGTCGGCCTGATCAGCATGGGCGGCGGCTTCGCGGCGATGTCGAACGGGACCTTCGCCAACGGCGAGAACCTGCTGCTGTCCGGCGTGGTGCTGGCCATCATCGTGGTCCTCAACCGCATTCCGGTGGTGTGGATGCGCAGCGGCGCCATCATCATCGCGCTGGCGGTCGGCTATCTACTGGCCGGGTCGCTGGGACGCCTGGACTTCACCGGCATGCACCAGGCGGCCTGGTTCCAGGTGCCGCGGCCCCTGCACTTCGGCCTCGGCTTCTCGTGGTCGCTGTTCATCCCGATGATCGTGATCTACCTGGTGACTTCGCTCGAAGCGATCGGCGACGTCACCGCCACCAGCAAGATCTCGCGCGAACCGGTCGAAGGCGAAACCTGGATGCGCCGCATCAAGGGCGGCGTGCTGGTGAACGGCGCCAACTCCCTGCTGGCCGGCCTGCTGAACACCTTCCCCAGCTCGATCTTCGCCCAGAACAACGGCGTGATCCAGCTGACCGGCATCGCCAGCCGCCACGTCGGCAAGTGGATCGCCCTCTTCCTGGTCGTGCTCGGTCTCTTCCCCAGCGTGGCCGGCGTGATCCAGGCGGTGCCGGAGCCGGTGCTGGGCGGCGCGGCGATGGTGATGTTCGGCGCGGTGGCCGCGGCCGGCATCAATATCCTGGCCAGCGTGCACCTGGACCGGCGCGCCCTGCTGATCATCGCGGTGTCGCTGGCGCTGGGCCTGGGCGTGTCCCAGGTGCCGGAATTCCTCGCCCACATGCCGTCGGCCCTGCGCCACGTGCTGGAGTCGGGCGTGGCGACCGGCGGCATCTGCGCGGTGCTGATGAACTGGTTCCTGCCGGCCAGCCACGTCGAGCGCGACGACCTCACCAGCTGACGGCACCCATGCGGCGGCCCGGTATCCAGGTGTAGTACAGGCCGACCGAGTCGTAGCGCTGCTGCCGCTCCGCCACGTTCGGGAAGGAGAACTTGCGGCGTGAGGTCAGGTACTTGAGCGTGAGCGCATGCGGTCCCGAGATCCGGTAGGTCAGCGAGGCGTCGCCGCGCAGTACGCGGTCGCTGCCGCCGGTGTCGGGGCTGGTGATCTTGCCGTCGACGAAGGCGGTCGAACTCAGGTCCAGGGAGAAGCGGTCGCCGCCGATCAGGCGCAGCCCCAGATTGGTCTGGGGCGCGACGCCGTAGTGGTACTGGCCGCTCGACGTGGCGCGGATGGTGCCGGTGGCGGTGTAGCCGACGCCGGCCGAGAAATGGCCCTGCAGCGCGAGGCCATCGCTCAGCCACAGCTGGGCGTTGCTGCCCAAGGTGACGCCGGTGCTGGCGATCCGAAACAGCTGTGGCGACAGGTAGTCGTAGCTGCCGTAGATGCCGGCGACGCCGCGCAGGATGGAGCCGGACGCATACGGCGCGCCGAACAGCAGGCCGCGCGAAGTCAGGCTTTCGACCCCGTTCACGTTCGACACACGGGCCCGGAACAGGAAGTAGTCGAAAGGCTTGTGGTAAGTGTAGCCATCCTTGCCGGGCAGGCCGTATTCGAGCGCGAAGTCGGCCGCCACTTCACGGCGCTTGCTCGCCAGCGAGGGGCCGACGTTGCTGCTGGTCGGACTGCTGGCGCCCAGCTGCAGGCGGCCGTAGGTGGCCGGCACGGCGCCGGCCCACAATGCCGCAGCACGCCGTGCGCGGCCGCTCTGGCGGTTGTAGCCCAGCGCCGGCGACACCACGGCGGCGCCGGTCTCGCGCAGCAGCGGCGCCGAGCCGTCGCCGCGGTCCAGCACCAGGTTCGCCATCCGGTACAGGGCTTCGCCGAGGAAGCTGCCGCCGAAGCTGGTCGTGATCTGGTCGTTGCGGGACGGCGGCGTGGTCTCGCCGGCGATTTCCCACACCGCGCTGCCGCCGAAGGCATAGCCGAGCGATTCCCAGAAAGTCAGGCCGTTGCTGCGCGCGATATTGAAGTAGACCGAACCCTGGTAGGGGTGGCCCAACTGGTTGATCTCGAAGGGGTCGCGGTCCTCGACCCAGCTGCTGTGCAGGTTGCGGCGAATCGAGCCGACGCTGACGCCGTAGTCGTCCGGCTTCACGAAGGCATGGTCGATGCGGTTCAGCGCGACCTGGAAGGCGAGGATTTCCAGCGCCGCCGCGCCATAGCTCTTGTAAGGACGCGGATCGACTTCCGGCGGATGCTGGATCGTGGCCGGCTTCGGCACCGCCAGCGGATCGGCGGACGGCTCGGCCGGCGCGACCAGCTGGGCCTGGGCGCTGCCCGCGGCCAGCGCCAGCAGCAGTGCATGGGCTCTTGCGCTCGCCCTGTATGATTGGCCTGATACTTTCATTTCCCTCCACATTCATTCAATGCAATCAATTATCATTAATATAACGATTGCGGCCGCGATGTGTCGCACGCTCCGCATCCATGCCTGAAACTTCACCCCGTTCCGAATCTTCCGCGCGACTCGCTGCGCACGGCCTGCGCTCGCACTTCGGCGGCCCCTTCGACTTCGAGGTCCAGGCCGGCGAATGCGTGGCCATCCAGGGACCGTCCGGGGCCGGCAAGAGCGTCCTGCTGCGCATGCTGGCCGACCTCGATCCACACGAAGGCGAGGTCCTGCTCGATGGCCGCTCCGGCAGTTCGATGCCGGCCCCCGCTTGGCGCTCCCAGGTGGTCTACCAGGCCGCGGAACCGGTCTGGTGGGAAGCCAGCGCCGGCGAGCATTTCGCGCCTGCGCAGCGCGGCTTCGTCGAGGAAGCGATGGCGGCGCTGGGCCTCTCCACCAGCCTGCTCGATACCGAGATCGAGCGCCTGTCCACCGGTGAGCGCCAGCGCCTGGCCCTGGTGCGTTCGCTGGCCACGCAGCCGCGCGTGCTGCTGCTGGACGAGCCGACCGCGGCCCTCGATCCGGACTCGGTGGCGCGCGCCGAAAGCCTGCTGGCCGCGCGCCTGCATGAAGGCATGGCGATCCTGATCGTGACCCACTCGGCCGAACAGGCGCGCCGCATGGCGCATCGCATCTTCCGCCTCGAACAGGGAAAGCTGAGGACTACATGAATGCCATCCACCTGGGCGCCTGGGACCTGCTGGCGGCCGCCCTCCTGATCCTGCTCGACGCCGCGCTGTCGCTGGCGCTGCGCCTGGGCGTGCACCGCCAGATCCTGGTCGCGGCGGTGCGCATGGTGGTGCAGCTGGCCATCGTCGGCCTGGTGCTGCGCAGCGTGTTCGCCAGCGCCTCGCCGGCCGCGACCGCCGCCGTGATCCTGTTCATGATCGGCGCCGCCGCGCGCGAAGTGGCAACCCGTCCCAAGCAGCGCCTGAAGCGCCACATGAATTACCAGATCAGCGCGGCGGTGGTCGCCTGCGCCGGCTTCGCCACCGTGCTGCTGGCCCTGACCACGGCGGTGCGGCCCGAGCCATGGTACGCGCCGCGCTATGCGATTCCGCTGATGGGCATCGTGCTGGGCAGCGTGCTGAATGCGGCCTCGCTGGCCCTCGACGGCATTCTCGACGGCGTGGTGCGCGAACGCGGCCGCATCGAGGCGCGGCTGGCGCTCGGCACGCCCTTCCGCGAGGCGATCGGGCCGCTGGTGCGCAACGCCACCCGGCGCGGCATGATCCCGGTGGCGAACCAGATGTCGGCCGCCGGCATCATCACCCTGCCCGGCATCATGACCGGCCAGCTGCTGGCGGGGATGGATCCGATGGAAGCGGTCAAATACCAGATCCTGCTGATGTTCCTGCTGGCCGGCGCCAGCGGCCTTGCGTCGGTGGGCGCGGCGCTGCTGGCGGTGCGGGCCCTGAGCGACGATCGCCAGCGCTTGCGGCTGGACCGGCTGCGCTAGCGCCGGCCGCGCCGGGCCAGGTCCCGCAAGACCTCGCGCGCCGCGTTGTGCCCGGGCGCCCCCGTCACGCCGCCGCCCGGATGCGTACCGGCGCCGCAGGTGTAGAGCCCCTTCACCGGTCCGCGGTAATCGGCATGGCCCAGCATCGGCCGCGCCGCGAACAGCTGGTCGAGCCCCAGCGCGCCATGGAAGATGTCGCCGCCGACCAGGCCGAAGGTGCGCTCGAGGTCGAGGGGGCTCATGATCTGGCGGCCCAGCACCGAACGCTTGAAGTTGGGCGCGTAGCGGTCGACGGTGGCGATCATCAGGTCGGCCACCTGTTCGCGGTGCTGGTCCCAGCTGGCGCCGTCGGGCAGCTGGGGCGCCACGTGCTGGCAGAACAGGCTGGCCACGTGCTGGCCGGGCGGCGCCAGGGTCGTGTCGAGGGTCGACGGGATCAGGAGTTCGACGATGGGTTCGCGCGCCCAGCCGAGGGCGCGGGCGTCGTGGTAGGCACGCTCCATGTAGTGCAGGGTCGGCGCGATGACGATGCCGCTGGCGTGGTGTTCGGCCATCTGCCGGCCGGGCAGGCAGCTGAAGTCGGGCAGCTCGGACAGCGCCACGTTCATGCGGAAGGTGCCGGAACCGCAGCGCCAGGCCTGCATGCGCCGCAAAAAATCGTCGGGCAGCGCGGCGGGATCGACCAGCCGCGTGTAGAGCAGGCGCGGATTCAGGTTCGACACGACCACGCGCGCATCGAGGCGCTCGCCGGCCGCGGTGACGATGCCGGTGGCGCGGCCCTGGTCCAGCAGGATCTCGCGCACGGCGCAGCCGGTGCGGATCTCGACGCCGCGCGCCTGCGCCGACTTCGCCATCGCCTGGGTGATGGCGCCCATCCCGCCGATCGCATGGCCCCAGGCGCCCTTCTTGCCGTTCACTTCGCCGAACACGTGGTGCAGCAGCACGTAGGCGGAACCCGGCGTGTAGGGACTGGCATAGTTGCCGACCACGCTGTCGAAGCCATAGGCCGCCTTGATCGGCGCGCTCTCGAACCAGCCGTCCAGCACGTCGCCGGCCGATTTCGTGAACAGGTCGAGCAGTTCGCGCTGGGTGTCCAGGGGCAGCCGGGCCAGGCGCTTGCCCAGCCTGCCGGCCTTCAGCAGTTCCGGCAGCACGTTCATCCAGCCGCCCTGCACCCGGTTGGGCGGGGTCTGCAGCACCAGTTCGCGCAAGATGTCGGCGGCGACGTCGAGGTGCCGGGCATAAGCGTCGAGGCGTTCGGCGTCGCGCGGCGAGAACTTCGCCACCTCGGCCGCCGTCCTGCCGGCGCCGACCTTCAGGTAGCGCGACTCGTCCAGCGGCAGGAAATTCGAGAGCGGGCGCTCGACCACGCGCAGGCCGTGGCCGCCCAGGTCCATCTCGCGGATCACCTTCGGGTTCAGCAGGGAGACCGTGTAGGACGCGACCGAATTGCGAAAGCCCGGATGAAAATCCTCGGTCACCGCCGCGCCGCCGACCACGCCGCGCTGCTCCAGCACCGTCACCTTCAGCCCGGCGCGGGCCAGGTAAAAGGCGCACACCAGGCCATTGTGGCCGCCTCCGACTACGATCGCATCGCGCATTCTCGCCTCCGTGGCACGCAGGGTCTTGAAAATCCGGTAATGTAGGCTAATATACAAGCTGCTCAGCAGATGGCAAACCACCTACCCGGCCAACATGACCCTTAGTCACGCATTTTCCTCTTCGAGCGGCATGTCCTTCCAGACGCCGCGTCACCTCGCCCGGCTTCATTAAGCTCGGCAAGGGCCTGTTGCGCCGCTTGCCGAGCTCCAGACAAACACAGGTTTCTTGCCGCCCGATCCATGGGCGGGCGTCGAATATCGTCCCGCGGCTATCGGCCTGCGGGACCGGATGGAGGTAAGCACATGAAGGGTTTTCGAAAGATGCGGCATATCGGCGAGCGCATGCCGTCGATGCGGCGGCCACTGGGATACCGCTCCCTGAACGACCTGCTGGAGCGCCGGCGCCGGGTGCGCAAGCGTATCGGCGTGGCGGTGGCCATGTTCCTGTCGATCGGGCTGTTCCTGGTCGAATTCTAGTCACGGCGCGCATGACGGCGCACAGTCGAGGAGCACGAGATGACCCCGAACATCACGATGTCGAAGACCGATTTCAACCGCATCGACCTGATGCTGGAACACCTGGCCCCGGTGCGCATGCCGGGCAAGGAGGCGCTGTCGAACGAGCTGCTGCGGGCGCAGGTCGTCGAACCGTGGGAAGTGCCGCCGATGTTGGTGACCATGTATTCGACGGTCCGCTTCCGCATCGACGGCCGCGGCCCGGCCCTCTGCAGGACCCTGGTCTATCCCCAGGATTCCGGACGGCGCGCCGATACCCTGTCGGTGCTGTCGCCGATCGGCAGTGCGCTGCTCGGCCTGTCGGAAGGCGACCGCATCGCATGGGCGCATCCGGACGGCGGTGAGCTCGCGGTCGAGGTGCTGGAGGTGGTGTACCAGCCCGAGCGGGCCGGGGATTATCACTTGTAATTGATAAACCAGAGAGGCCTGGCCCGGCGTATCGGGGCCTTGGCCTCTTAGCCGAACAAGTAAGGCGTGGTTGCCGTCTAATGCTTTGCGTAGGTTCCGCTTAGACCGTCCAGTCCTCCCTCGACGATCAGGCCCCTCGGTTCGACCCGCAGTTGCAAGGCCGTGAAGGGGGCGTGCCGAACGGCTTCCTGATTCGTCAACGCAAATCCGACCAACCTGGTCCGGGCGCGCTCCGGGTCAACCGGGAACCATTGCCAGGCAGCATCGCTTTTTGCCCGACGCAATCCGGTCCTCACCCACACTTCATTCGACGGCATTTTGACGATGGCATCGCCGTTCGGTTTGCTGATAGCGACCGCCGATTTGCCTGAACGGGCTTCGAACCGTACTTCGATGTCGGCAACTGGTCCCACATTCAACACCCCGACGACAGCTATCCAGCGACCGGGCTCTGCGGGCGTCGTGCCATCGTAGTCATGATCAGCAAAGATACGAAAAGCGGGCTCCGGCGCAGGTCGAGTCGAAAGCGTCAGGCGCTTGCCCGACAATTGCCATGTTCCCCGCGCCATATAGTCGCTGGCGCCGTACATTAATCCCCATCGGAATTCCCCTGAATCCTTCAACAGGAGTTCGGAACCGACTTCACTTGGCCCGTCTTCCAGGTAATAGTGGCCAGCCAGTGCGCTCTGGTTCGCGGGGCGGACCTCGGCGGCAAAAGCAAACTGTGTAAAGAATATGAGAAGCATGCAAACATAGTTCGAAAGCTTGTTCATGGTTGGCTCCTGGTTGAAAGGCAATCGGCAAGCGAGGATAACCCTGGGGATCATCGAACTTATTGCCCTTCAACAATCAAGCGACCCGAAATGTCGGCGACGCCTTACTCAGGCAGGTCGTCCCTGCGCGTTCCGTACATCCGGCATTCGGCCGCCAGCGCCAGCAGGTTCGGATCACGCTCGCGCGAGCGCGACAGCAGCAGGGTGATGGTCTGGCGCGAGCCGTAGCGGGCGTCCAGCGGGATCAGGTCGATGCGGCTGCTGAAGCCGGCCACGCGACCGGGCAGCAGGCTGTAGCCCATGCCGCCGCCGACCAGGTTAATCAGCGAGAAGATGTCGCCGACCCGCATGATGGTCTCGGGCACGTAGCCGGCTTGCTGGAAGGCATGGTCGAAGCTGTCCGAGGTGACGAAACCGCCGCCCAGGGTGATGAATTTTTCGCCGCGCAGCTCGCGCAGGTCGACGTAATCGCGGCCGGCGTAGGGCGACTCGCGCGGCGCCGCCAGGTGGACGTCGTCGTCGAACAGGGGCACCGCCAGCAGCTGCGGGTCCTCGACCGGGGACTGCAGGCCGATCACGATCGCATCCAGCTTCCCTTCCGTCAGGCTGCGCAGCAGTTCCTGGTTCGAGCCCAGGGTCAGGTCGATCTGCAATTCCGGACGCCGCATCTTCAGGCCCATCAGCAGTTGCGGCACGCAGCGCAGGGTCAGCGAATACAGCGAACCGATCTTCATGCGGCTGCCCGCCACCCCGGCCAGTTCGCGCGCCTTGCGGATGCCCTCCTCGGTTTCCTCGACCGCGCGCTGGGCGTGGCGGGCGAAGACGAAGGCGGCCGGCAGCGGCGCCAGGTTGCGGCCCTCGCGGCCGAACAGCGGACAGTGCAGTCCCTCCTCGAGCGAATGCAGGGCGCGGTGCACGCTGACCGTGCTCTGGCCCAGCTCCTCCGCCACCTTGGCCAGGCTGTGCAGGCGCATGAAGGCCAGGAAGACCTCGAGCTTCTTGAGGGTGATTTCGTCGTCGATCATGGCGCAAGCTTAGCGCAAATCATTAACTTGAGAGTAAACGTTCGTTATGCACGTTGATTGAAACGCCAGGCCGCCCTGCCTATGCTGGGATCAAACTCTCATATTCCAATGTAAGGAGACAGCATGGGAAGCATAGCCCCTCAGCCGCGGCAGTGGGATACGCGGCGCCAGGAAAAGCAGCGCCGGATCGCCAGGGTGGCCCATCTGGCCGACGGCCCGGTGCTGCAGAGCGGCCGCCTGGTCGAGGCGCTGGAACAGCTGGTCGTCAGCGGCGACCGCGTGGTCCTCGAAGGGAATAACCAGAAACAGGCCGATTTCCTGGCCCGCAGCCTGGTGCAGGTCGACCCCGACCGGATCAGCAAGCTGCACATGATCATGCCCAGCGTGAGCCTGCCGGAACACCTCGACCTGTTCGAGCGCGGCATCGCCAACAAGCTCGATTTCGCCTTTGCCGGTCCGCAGAGCCTGCGCATCTCGCAGTTCCTGCAGGAGGGCACGCTGCAGGTGGGCGCCCTGCACACCTACGTCGAACTCTACGCCCGTCTCTACGTCGACCTGGCGCCGAACGTCGTGATGGTGGCCGGCTACAAGGCCGACCGCGCCGGCAACCTGTACACCGGGCCCAGCACCGAGGACACGCCGGCGCTGGTCGAAGCCGCCGCCTTCCGCGACGGCATCGTGATCGCCCAGGTGAACGAGATCGTCGACGATCCGAAGGACCTGCCGCGGGTCGACATTCCCGGTTCCTGGGTCGACTTCGTGGTCCAGTCGGACAAGCCCTTCTACATCGAGCCGCTGTTCACGCGCGACCCGCGCCTGATCAAGCCGGTCCACATCCTGATGGCGATGATGGCGATCCGCGGCGTCTACGAGCGCCACCAGGTGCAGTCGCTGAACCACGGGATCGGCTTCAACACGGCGGCGATCGAACTGCTGCTGCCGACCTATGGCGAACAGCTCGGCCTGAAGGGCAAGATCTGCCGTAACTGGACCCTGAACCCGCACCCGACCCTGATCCCGGCCATCGAATCCGGCTGGGTCGAGAGCGTGCACTGCTTCGGCGCCGAACTGGGCATGGAAGCCTACACGGCGGCCCGGCCCGATATCTTCTTCACCGGCCGCGACGGCTCGATGCGCTCGAACCGCGCCTTCTGCCAGCTGGCCGGCCAGTACGCGGTCGATCTCTTCATCGGCTCGACCCTGCAGATGGACGGCCTCGGCAACTCATCGACCGTCACCCACGGCCGCTTGACCGGCTTCGGCGGCGCGCCGAACATGGGCCACGACCCGCACGGGCGTCGCCACGCGACCCCGGCCTGGCTCGACCTCGTGGAAACCGACGATCCCCTCGCCCGCGGCAGGAAACTGGTCGTGCAGATGGTCGAGACCTTCCAGGATGGCAGCGCGCCCACCATCGTCGAGTCGCTGGATGCGGTCGATGTCGGCAAGGACTCCGGCATGCCGCTGGCGCCGGTGATGATCTACGGCGACGACGTCACCCACGTGCTGACCGAGGAAGGCATTGCCTACTTGTACAAGGCGCGCTCGCTGGAAGAGCGCAAGGCGATGCTGGCGGCGGTCGCCGGCGTCACGCCGATCGGCCTGCGCCACGATCCGAAGCAGACCGCCCGCATGCGCGCGCAGGGCCTGATCGCCCTGCCCGAGGACATGGGCGTGCAGCGCGGCCAGGCCACCCGCTCGCTGCTGGCGGCCAAGAGCATCGCGGAGCTGGTCGACTGGTCCGGCGGCCTGTACGATCCGCCGGCCAAGTTCAGGAGCTGGTAATGACGGCGCTGAATCCACTCACCCAGCGCGCCGCGGCCACCATCGCCGAGCGCCTTGCCGGGATGGCCGTCGACGCCCTGGTCGACGAAGCCATGCTGACCCCGAAGCCGGGCCTGGTCGACATGCGCGGCAGCGGCGCCCACAGCGACCTCAGCTGGCTGCTGATGTGCCGCTCGGCCCATGCGCTGCGGCCGGCCTTCCTGCGGATGGCGCAGGCTGGCGTAACGATCCGGGACGCGACGGCGGTGCGCCGCGAGATCGGCGCCATCGGCCGCGAAGCCGAAGACTTGATGATGACGGCCACCGGCGGCGTGAATACCCACCGCGGCGCGATCTGGGCGCTGGGCCTGCTGGTCAGCGCCGCCGCGCGCCACCAGGGCGGAGCGGACGCCGCGGCGATTGCCGGCGGCGCCGGCCTGCTGGCCCGCATCGCCGATCCGGACGCGCCGGCCAGCACCGGCAACAAGGGCGAGCTGGCCTGCCGCGAACACGGCGTCGGCGGTGCCCGCGGCCAGGCGAAGGCCGGTTTCCCGGCTGTCGTGCAGCAGGCGCTGCCGATGCTGCGGCTGTCGCGCGCACGCGGCGACGGCGAAGCCCAGGCGCGCGTCAACGCCCTGCTGGCCGTGATGGCCCAATTGGACGATACCTGCCTGCTGGCGCGCGGCGGCCGCAAGGCCCTCGACGCCACCCAGGCCGGCGCGCGGCGCGTGCTGGCGCTGGGCGGCATCGGCACGCCGAACGGCCGCAAGGCCCTGCGCGCCCTGGAGACGCGCATGCGCCTGCTGCACGTGTCGCCGGGCGGCGCCGCGGACCTGCTGGCGGCGGCGCTGCTGCTGGACGCCATTGAACGAGGCAGCGAAACAGAACAGTCGCAAGGAGACGAGTAAATCATGGAAAGACTGCAATTCGAATTCGGCGCCGGCCAGCCGCTCGGCGGCCGCACGGTGGCCGGGGTCGTGGCCTCGGGCGACCTCGAAGTCCTGCTGGAGCCGGGAGATGCGGGCCGCACCACGGTGGCGGTGCAGACTTCGGTGGACGGCTACGGCGGCACCTGGAAGGCGCTGCTGGAACGGGTATTGGGTCCCGGCAGCCTGCCGGCCGCACGCATCGAAATCAACGACAACGGCGCGACACCGGGCGTGGTGCGGATGCGCATCGAGCAGGCATTCGAGGAAGTCACACAAGGGGGAACTGCGCCATGAGCACCACCATCGATCCGAATATCGACTGCCTGCTGAAGCGCGACAGCTTCATCGAGCGCGGTGCCCGCAGCCGCGCCCAGGCCCTGCTCGATCCGGGCAGCATGCGCGAGCTGGCCGGCCCTTTCGAGCGCCTGCACTCGCCCTGGCTGGCGATGCAGAAGCTGGTGACCCAGGCCGACGACGGCGTGGTGGTCGCCAAGGGCAAGCTGGACGGCCACCCGACCGTGGTGCTGGCCATCGAAGGCGCCTACCAGGGCGGCAGCATGGGCGAGATCGCCGCCGCCAAGATCGCAGGCAGCCTGGAATTGGCGGCGCGCGACAACCGGCGCGGCATCCCGACCCGGGCCGTGATCCTGTTCGAGACCGGCGGCGTGCGGCTGCAGGAAGCCAACCTGGGCCTGGCCGGCATCGCCGAGATCCAGTCCGCCATCGTCGACCTGCGCCGCTACCAGCCGGTGATCGGCGTCAGCGCGGGCACGGTCGGCTGCTATGGCGGCATGTCGATCGCGGCCGGCCTGTGCTCTTACCTGGTTCTCACGCGCGAAGCGCGGCTCGGCCTGAACGGGCCGCAGGTGATCGAGCAGGAAGCCGGCGTCGCCGAGTTCGATTCGAAAAAGCGCGCCCTGATCTGGGGCCTGACCGGCGGCGAGCAGCGCGTCGCCACCGGCCTGGCCGACGCCTGCGTGGGGGACGACACCCACGAAATCCGCACCACCGTGCTGCGCCTGTTCGCCCGGGGTGTGCCGGCCGAGCACCGCAGCGAACTTGCCGACCACTACCTGGCCTGCCTGCGACGTGTCGACACGCGGGAACAGGCGGCGCCGGAAGACGTGCGCGCAATCTACAGCCCGAGCCAGGGAGACGCATGATGGAACAACAGAAGCCCACCCGCGGCGCCATGTGGCTGCGCCTGCTCACCGGCGGCGCCCGCCCCGCGCATGACTGGGCCGCCGTCCAGGTCTGCGATGCCGTGCTGGTCGGCCAGCCGGCGCGCTATATCGCCGTGGTCCCGGATCCGGACAACCGCTTCCCGCGCGCCCGCAACGGCGAGGTCGGCCTGGTCGAAGGCTGGCAGCTGGCCAGTGCGGTGCAGGAAGTGGTCGCCATGGACCGCCAGGCAACAGTAAAACGTCCGATCGTCGCCGTGATCGACGTGCCGAGCCAGGCCTATGGCCGGCGCGAGGAAGCCTTCGGCATCCACCAGGCCCTGGCCGGCGCCGCCGGCGCCTATGCCCAGGCGCGTCAAGCCGGCCATCCGGTGATCGGCTTGATCGTCGGGCTGGCGATGTCGGGCGCCTTCCTGGCCCATGGCTACCAGGCCAACCGCCTGATCGCGCTGGACGACCCGGCCGTGATGGTGCATGCGATGGGCAAGGCCTCGGCGGCACGCGTGACCCTGCGCTCGGTCGAGGCGCTGGAAAAGCTCGCCGCCACCGTGCCGCCGATGGCCTACGACATCCAGAGCTTCGCCTCGCTGGGCATCCTGTGGAAGGTGCTGCAGCTGAACGACCTCGCCCTGCCGGGAGAGCGCGACATCGCCCTCGTCCAGGACACACTCGAAGCGGCGCTGGCCGACATCCTGGAAGACTGCGAGCGCGACCTTTCCGGCCGGCTGAACGGACAGCACCGCCAGGCCTCGCGCCGCGTGCGCGAACTGCTGCAAGCGCAATGGGAGGACGCCGACTGAGGACCTCTGCGTGAACCCCGCGGGACGCCACCAATAACAAGATCCGGCGCCCGCCCCATTTTCTTGGACGAAGTACAGGAGACAGACATGATTATCTATGGAACCGCATTGCTGGCCGTGTGCCACCTGCTCGGCATCTTCCTGGGCGACCTGCTCGGGGCGCTGCTGGGCGTCAAAACCAACGTCGGCGGGGTCGGCATCGCCATGATCCTGCTGATCTGCGCGCGGCTCTGGCTGCACAAGCGCGGACTGATGCCGCAGACCACCGAGATGGGCGTGGGCTTCTGGGGCGCGATGTACATTCCGGTGGTGGTGGCGATGGCCGCGACCCAGAACGTGGTCGCGGCCCTGCGCGGCGGCCCGGTGGCCCTGCTTGCAGCCTTCGGCAGCGTGCTGGTATGCGCCTGCTTTGTCTCGCTGATCAACCGTACCGAACGCAACGTGCCCGAGGCGGAAGCCAAGGCACACGCCGCGCCGCATCGCGCCTGAGGAGACGATCATGTTGGAACTGTTCGAAAAGACCGCAAAAAGCAATGGCCTGGTGCTGGCCTTCGCCCTGGTCGGCGTGGTGATGATCGTCTCGATGCAGTTGTCGAAACGGCTCACCTTCGGCCGCGTGCACGGCTCGGCAATCGCGATCCTGATCGGCCTGATCCTGGCCTACTGGGGCGGCATCCAGACCGGCGGCCAGAAAGGCGTGGCCGATGTCTCGCTGTTCGCCGGCGTCGGCCTGATGGGCGGCGCCATGCTGCGCGACTTCGCCATCACCGCCACCGCCTTCGAAGTGCAGGTGGTCGAGGCGCGCAAGGCCGGCCTGGTCGGCGTCGCCGCCCTGCTGCTGGGCACCGTCCTGCCCTTCATCGTCGGTGCCTGCGTGGCCTGGAGCTTCGGCTACCGCGACGCCGTCAGCATCACCACCATCGGCGCCGGCGCCGTCACCTACATCGTCGGCCCGGTGACCGGCGCGGCGATCGGCGCGCCGTCCGACATCATGGCGCTGTCGATCGCCACCGGCCTGGTGAAGTCGATCATGGTCATGGTCGGCACGCCGGCGGCGGCGCGCTTCCTGCGCCTGCGCACGCCGCGCTCGGCGATGGTGTTCGGCGGCCTGGCCGGCACCGTCAGCGGCGTCTCGGCGGGCCTGGCGGCCACCGACCGCGCCCTGGTACCCTACGGCGCCCTGGTCGCGACCTTCCACACCGGCCTCGGTTGCCTGCTCGGCCCCTCGCTGCTGTTCTTCGCGACCCGTTCGCTGGTGGGCTAAAGATGGACATGCCCGGGTTTCAGCCCCAGGCGCACGACCTGCTGTTCCTGCGCCATCCCGATGACTTCGAAGCCTGCGCCTGCAACACCCGGCCCGGCTGGCTGGACGCAGTCTGGCTGGAAGAAGCGCCGGTGGTGGTGCGGCGCGCGGCGGCCGGGCCGGACCGGGTGGCGGTCGGCGCGCGCGGCCTGCAGCGGAACGAGCGCTGCGCCGGCCACATCGCCCTGGCCGCCATCGCACGCAGGATCACGCCACGACAATTGGCGCAGGACCTGCTGAATGAGCCGGGCCGCCTCAAGGCTTACACGGATGTCTTTCCCTGCATCGCCGCCCTGCTTGCGTTGGCGCCGCGCCTGCGGGACCTGGACCTGGACTGGGGACCGGCCGGCGGCACCGGCTTCTGGCTGGCCAGCGGCCTGCCCGTACTGCGGCCGACCAGCGACCTGGACCTGGTGCTGCGCTCGCCGCAAGCGCTGTCGCCAGCTTTAACGGCCGCGTTATGCGCCATGCATGATCATGACGGCTGCCGCATCGACATCCAGATCGACACCGGCGCCGGCGGCTTCGCGTTGGCGGAATACGCGCGCGGCGGCAAGACCATGCTGAAGACCGACCACGGCCCGCGTCTGGTGAACGACCCCTGGGAGCCGCAGCCGCCGGCGAGCGAGGCGGCATGAGCGTCCTGTTCACCTTCCCCGGCCAGGGCGCGCAAAAGCCAGGCATGCTGCACACGCTCCCGGATCACCCGGAAACCGCGCGCACGCTGGCCGAGGCCTCCGCCGCCCTGTCGCGGGATGTGCTGGCGCTGGACGGCGAAGACGCGCTGCGCTCCACGGTGGCGGTCCAGCTTTGCCTGCTGGTGGCCGGCGTCGCCATGGCCCGCCTGCTGGCGGCGCACGAGGCGGGGCCGAAGATGGTGGCCGGCCTCTCGATCGGCGCCTGGCCGGCGGCGGTGGCGGCCGGCGTCCTGGCTTTCGGCGACGCGGTCCGCCTGGTCGAACTGCGCGGCCGCCTGATGGAAGACGCCTGGCCGTCCGGCTACGGCATGACGGCGATCGGCGGCCTGACCCGCCAGCAGCTCGAGCCACTGGTGGCCAGGGTCCATGGCCCCGGCAGCGAGGTCTACCTGGCGAATCTGAATGCGCCGCGTCAGATCGTGATCGCCGGCGCCGACGCCGCCCTCGATGCGGTGGCCGCGCTCGCCCTCGGCCAGGGCGCCCAGCGCGCCGAACGCCTGGCGGTGCCGGTGCCCTCGCATTGCGAACTGCTGGACGAACAGGCAGGCACCCTGGCCTGCGCCATGGACCAGGTGCTGCTGGAACGTCCGCGCATCGCCTGGATCAGCAGCAGCCTGGCGCGCGCCCTGTTCGACGGCCGCCGCATCGGCGCCGACCTCGCCGCCAACATGGCGCGGCCGGTCCTGTGGGCGGATACGGTGCGCCATGCCTGGGAGCGCGGTGCGCGCCTGGCGGTGGAAATGCCCAGCGGTTCGGTGCTGACCAAACTGACCGCGCCGGAGTTTCCGGACGGGGTGGCGATCAGCTGCGAGGGGATGCGTCTTGACAGCCTGGTCGCAGCCATACGCCAGGCCAGGAATACCTAGCACCCTAGCTGCGTCTCAGCTTCTCCGCAATCAGCACGAAGAACATCGGAATCATGAAGGTGGCCAGGAAGGTCGCCGCCAGCATCCCGCCCAGCACCCCGCGTCCGACCGCGTTCTGGCTGGCCGAGCCGGCGCCGCCCGCGATCGCCAGCGGCAGCACGCCGAGGCCGAAGGCCAGGGAAGTCATCAGGATCGGCCGCAGCCGGATATGCGCCGCCTCGATCGCCGCGTCGGTCGCGCTGCGCCCCTGGGCCGCCAGTTCGCGCGCGAACTCGACGATCAGGATGGCGTTCTTGGACGACAGGCCGACCGTGGTCAGGAGGCCGACCTGGAAGTAGACGTCGTTCGCCATGCCGAAGCCGAGCGCCATCAGCAGCGCGCCCAGCACGCCGATCGGCACCACCATGATCACCGAGATCGGGATCGACCAGCTCTCGTACAGGGCGGCCAGGCTGAGGAAGACCACCAGCACCGACAGGCCGTACAGCAGCGGCGCCTGCTCGCCCGCCTCGACCTGCTGGCGCGAAATGCCGGTCCACTCGAAGCCGGCGCCCGCCGGAAGCTTTGTCGCCAGCTTTTCCATGGTCTGGATCGCCTGGCCGGTACTGTGGCCGGGCGCCGACTGGCCCTGGATGTCGAAGGAGGACACGCCGTTGTAGCGCTCGCGCTTGGGTGAACCGTATCCCCATCGCCCGGTGGCGAAGGCGTTGAAGGGCACCATGGCGCCGCCGGCGTTGCGCACGTAGATCGCGCTCAGGTCTTCCGGCGACATCCGGAAAGGGGCGTCGGCCTGCAGGAAGACGCGCTTGAGCCGGCCGTCGGTATCGAGGAAGAAATTGACGAAGCTCGAGGCCCATGCGACCGAGAAGGTCTGGTCGATTGCCGCTAGCGAAAGGCCCTGGGCGCTGGCCTTCTCGCGGTCGATGTCGATCGCGTACATGGGATTGTCGTCGAGGCCATTCGGCCGCACCAGCGCCAGCGTCGGGTCCTGGCGCGCCATGCCGAGCAGCTGGTTGCGGGCCTGCAGCAGGGCGTCGTGGCCGAGGTCCCCGCGGTCCACCAGCTGGAAGTCGAAGCCCGAGGCCTGGCCGAGTTCCGGGATTGCCGGCGGGTTGATCGGCACGATCACGGCGTCCTGGTAGCCGGCGAAATGGCGCGCGATCCGCCCCACCAGCGCCTGCGCCCGCAGGTTGGATGCACCCCGGTCCTCGAAGGGCCGCAGGTGGATGAACAGGAAGCCCGAAGCC
>FTBV01002114.1_pt1 | contig 42995 bp, 34 predicted proteins | sample 1639281 | NCBI WGS metagenome assembly FTBV01 (sample SAMEA3914864, study PRJEB12502) | metagenome | biome: forest; material: soil | place: USA | collected 2012-03-12 | depth 0.3 m | reverse complement strand
GAAGTGCCGGATCGTGTACATGTCCAGCAGCCCCTGCGTCGGGTGCGCGTGGCGGCCGTCGCCGGCGTTGACGACGTGCACGTGCGGCGCGCAGTGGCGGGCGATCAGGTGCGCCGCGCCCGACTCGGAGTGGCGCACGACGAACATGTCTGCGTGCATGGCCGACAGGTTGGCGATGGTGTCCAGCAGGCTCTCGCCCTTGGCGGTGGAGGAGCGCGCGATGTCGAGGTTGATGACGTCGGCGGACAGCCGCTTGGCGGCGATCTCGAACGTGGTGCGGGTGCGCGTGGAGTTCTCGAAGAACAGGTTGAACACGCTCTTGCCGCGAAGCAGCGGCACCTTCTTCACCTCGCGGTCGTTCACCGACAGGAAGGTGCCCGCGGTGTCGAGGATGTGCGTGAGCACCGCCCGCGGCAGGCCCTCGATGGACAGCAGGTGTATCAGCTCGCCGTGGACGTTCAGCTGCGGGTTGCGGCGCGCCAGCATCAGCGGGTCTCCTGTTGCGCGAAGGTGAAGGCGCCGTCGTCGGCACGCGCCAGCGACAGGCGCCGGGTGGCCGGCAGCGCCACGCGCGCGGCCGCGTAGACGGGCTGGATCGGCAGCTCGCGGCCGCCGCGGTCCACCAGCACGGCCAGGTCCACGGCCGCCGGGCGGCCGAAGTCGAACAGCTCGTTGATCACCGCGCGGATGGTGCGGCCGGTGTACAGCACGTCGTCGATGAGCAGCACGCGCGCGCCGTCGATGGCGAAGGGCAGCTGCGTGGGGGCGTTGCCGTGCGACATGCCCCGCGCGTGGAAATCGTCCCGGTGCAGCGCGCTGCTGATGACGCCGGCGGGCGGGCGCTTGAGGGCGGCGGCCAGGCGCTCGGCCAGCCATGCGCCGCCGGACCAGATGCCCACCAGCACGGTGTCGTCGGTCAGCAGCGGCTGCACGCCGCGCCGCAGGTCGGCGTACAGCGCCTCGGCATCCAGCATCAAATCGCTCATCGGGGCTCTCTCAGGAATTGCTCGAGGATCAGGGCCGCCGCGGCGGCGTCGGCATCGCGCGCGCCGTCCGCCAGGGCGTCCACGGTGGTGTAGCGCTCGTCCACCTCGTGCACCGGCAGCCGGAAGCGGCCGTGCAGCTGGCGGGCGAAGCGGCGCGCGCGCCGGGGATTGTCGTGCTCGGCGCCGTCGGGGTGGAAGGGCACGCCCACCACCAGCGCGTCGGGGCCGTGCTCGGCGATCAGCGCCGCGATGGCGTCGAAGCGCGCGTCGCCCTCCTGCGCGATCGTGCGCAACGGGCGCGCGGCGCCCAGCAAGGTGTTGCCGCTGGCCACGCCCACGCGGCGCGTGCCGTAGTCGAAGGCGAGGAAGGAACGGGCGGCGGGCGCCGGGGCGGCGGGAGGCCGGGTCGGCGGGCCGCCCATCATGCGTGCCCGGCCTCCTGGCTCAGCATCCGCGGGTCGATGCCCAGCAGCGCCAGGGCGCGCTCGTAGCGCTGCTCCACCGGGGTGTCGAAGATGATGTCCGGCGAGGCGTCGACGTTGAGCCAGCCGTTGCGGCCCAGCTCTTCTTCCAGCTGGCCCGTGGCCCACCCGCTGTAGCCCAGCGTCACCAGCACCCGCCGGGGGCCCTGCCCCTGGGCCATCGCCTCCAGCACGTCCTTGCTGGTGGTCATCTCCAGGCCACCCGGCACCGACAGCGTGGAGCTGTAGGGGCCCTCGCCATCGGCGTCGCCCGGCGCGCGTTCGTGCAGCACGAAGCCGCGCTCCGTCTGCACCGGGCCGCCGAAGAACACCGGCTGCTCCGCGAGATCGCTGCCTTCCAGCGTGAGGTCGACCTTCTCGAACAGGTTCTTCAGCCGGATGTCCACGGGCTTGTTGATCATCAGGCCGAGCGCCCCCTTCTCGGAGTGCTCGCAGAGATAGACCACGGCGCCCGAGAAGGTGTCGTCGACCATGCCCGGCATCGCGATCAGGAACTGGTTGGTCAGGTTGATGGGATCCGAGGCCATGCGAGGCATTTTAAGTGACCGCATGGGAGGCCACACAATCGAAGCCCATGGCCCTGCCCCTGCCGTCCGCCGACAAGCCCCTCCAGCGCGCCCTGGTCTGGTTCCGCCGCGACCTGCGCGCGGACGACCACCCGGCCCTGGCCGCCGCGCTGCAGGGGGCGCGCGAGGTGTGGTGCACGTTCGTGCTGGACACGGACATCCTGGATGCGCTGCCACGCGCGGACCGGCGCGTGGAGTTCATCCGCGACAGCCTGGCCGACCTGGACGAGCAGCTGCACGCCCTGGCCGCGGTGCACGGCCGCGGCGGCGTGCGCCTGATCGTGCGCCACGGCCGCGCGCAGGAGCAGGTGCCGGCGCTGGCGCGCGAGCTGGAAGTCGAGGCCGTGTTCACCCACCACGACGACGACCCGGCCGCCGTCGCGCGCGACACCGAGGTGCGCGACGCCCTGCTGCAGCAGGGCGTGCGGCTGCTCGGCGCCAAGGACCACGTCATCTTCGAGCGGCGCGAGATCCTCACCGGCGCCGGCACGCCCTACGGCGTCTTCACCCCCTACAAGAACGCCTGGCTGAAGGCGTACACGCCCGCGGTGGTGGCGCCCCACGACACGGCGCCCCATGCCGGCGCGCTGGCCCCGCTGCCCGAGGGCTGGGCCAATGCCTGGCGCGACGGCGCCGCCGTCCCGGCCCTGTCGGAGTTCGGCTTCGAGCCCACCGACCTCGCGCGCCTGCCCCTGCCCGCGGGCACGCGCGGGGGCGAGGCCATGCTGGCCGAGTTCCTGGCCCGCATCGACGACTACGACCGCCTGCGCGACTTCCCCGCGCGCAAGGGCCCCAGCTACCTGGGCACGCACCTGCGCTTCGGCACCGTGTCCATCCGCCGCCTGGTGGCGCTGGCGATGGACCACGTGCAGCGCGGCAGCACGGGCGCGCAGACGTGGCTGTCGGAGCTGGTGTGGCGCGATTTCTACCACCAGGTGCTGCACCACCACCCGCACGTCACGAGGCACGCGTTCCGGCCCGAGTTCAACGACATCGCGTGGGAGACGGGCCCGCAGGCCGACGCGCACTTCGCCGCGTGGTGCGAGGGCCGCACCGGGTATCCCCTCGTGGATGCCGGCATGCGCCAGCTGCTGCACAGCGGCTACATGCACAACCGGCTGCGCATGGTCACCGCCAGCTTCCTCGTGAAGGACCTGGGGATCGACTGGCGTCGCGGCGAGGCGTGGTTCGCGCTGCACCTGAACGACTTCGACCTGGCCGCCAACAACGGCGGCTGGCAGTGGGCGGCGTCCACGGGCTGCGATGCGCAGCCCTGGTTCCGCATCTTCAACCCGGTGACGCAGAGCCAGCGCTTCGACCCGCAGGGCGCGTTCATCCGCCGCTACGTGCCCGAGCTGTCGGCGCTGTCCGACAAGGCCATCCACGCGCCCTGGAAGGCGCGTCCCGCCGACCTGTCGGCTGCCTGTCCGACCATGGGACAGGCATATCCGTTGCCAATTGTGGACCACGATCAGGCCCGCCAGCGCACGCTGGAGCGGTTCGGGTCGCGGGGTGCCGGTCGCCCCGCAGCCCCGCGTCAAGCGGAGATCGAGGACCGGTAAAGAAAGGCAACCGTCCCGCGTCGCCGTCCGGTGGCGCCCGACAATGCCGCCGTTGAACCCTCACCGCAGGGCACGCGCACCTCTCCAGGTTCGCGCGCTCCAGGAACGACCCGCAGGAGCAGAACCGTCATGACATCCGATCAATTGCGCCGTTGGAGCCTCGCGGCCATGTTCGCCACCGCAGCCTTGGCAGGATGCGGCGGAGGCGGCGACACCAATGTCGTCCGCCAGGGTCCCCCGCCGCCCCCGCCGCCCCCGCCGCCGCCCAACACGCAGCGCGGCACGGTGCTGGGCTCGGCCGACGTCGGCACCTTCACCACGGCGCAGATCGACCACCAGACGGCGATCGACCCCACGCTGGTCAACGACACCGCCACCTGCCCGGTGAGCGTCGTCCGGATCTCCTATTCCACCATCGACCCGTACGGCAAGGCGGCCACGGCATCGCTCGGCCTGCTGATCCCGGACGAGTCCACGTGCCCCGGCCCGCACCCGCTGCTGTCGCAGCAGCACGGCACGTCGGTGGACGCCACGTTCGACAACGCGTCGGTGGCCTCCAACAGCACGGCCGCGCAGCTCAGCGCGCTGTATGCCTCCCACGGGTATGTGGTGGTGATGCCCAACTACCTGGGCTACGCCGGCTCCTCGGTCACCTACCACCCCTACCTGCTCGCCGAGCCCAGCGCGGCCGTCGTGATCGACGCCATCCGGGCCGCACGCAGCTGGCTGGGCACCAGCCACAAGAGCACGCAGCTGAGTGGCGACGTCTACCTGGCCGGCAACTCGGAGGGCGGCTACGTCACGATGGCCACGCAGCGCACGATGGAACGCGACTTCGCCAGCGAGTTCCACCTGGTCGCGGTGTCCCCCACCAGCGGCCCGTACGACGTGTCGACCACGATGATCAACTTCATGACGTTGCCGGACGACCCCACCAACTCCAACTCCACGGCCGGCGCGCTCATCCCCTACGGCATGCAGCGCAGCTATGGCGACGTGTACACCGACCCGCACCAGGTGTTCAACGACCCGTGGGCACCCGAGTTCGCGGCCACGACGTCGGTGGCCATCCCGTCCACCACGTACCAGGGCGACCTGGCGCTGCGCAACAACTGCGTCATCCCGTACAACCTGAAGGACCCGGGCGGCCCCAACCCCGGCGGCTGCCCCAGCAACGCCCCGCTGCTGCAGGCCGGCCTCGTGGCCGACTTCCTGGCCAACACGGCCATCTTCAGCAACGCGGGCAAGGCGCTGCGCACGCACGCGGCGGCCAACAGCCTCGTCACCACCAGCGGCCCCACCTTCACGCCGCAGGCGCCGGTGTACATCTGCTACGGCGACCTGGATCCGATGGCCACGCCCAACGCGCTGGAGGCCATCGCGGCCTTCGGTGCCCGCGCGCACATCGAGAACATCCAGACCGACCCGTGGCCGCCCATCGCCAACTTCGTGGCGGGCAGCACCAACGTCGAGGCCTACCACGGCCAGGTGGAAGGGCCGGCGTGCTCGTCCTGGACGCGGAACAAGGTGTTCCCGGTTCCGCACTGACATCCCGAGCCAGGCGCAGCGGCCCAGGGCCGCTGCGCGGCTCGGTTCAGACCCAACCGAGTCCGTGCAGGAACACGAGCATCTCGTGGGCCGCGCGGTCCCAGTCGCCCGGCTGGCCCTTGCCCTTGTTGAAGAAGCCGTGGCCGCGGCCCTCGAACGGCACCAGGTAGAAGTTGGGCACGCCCAGCTTCTTCGCCTTGTCGTGGAACTCCACCACCTGGCGATAAGGCACCACCTTGTCGGCCGTGCCGTGCATCATCAGCGTGGGCGGGAAGGTGCCGTCCAGCAGGTAGTACGGCGCGAAGCGGCGGCGCTCCTCCACGGATACCGGGGAGGGGTATTCATCGAAGTTGACCGGGCCGTTCAGCAGGATGAGCGCGGCGGGCCGCGGATCGACCGTCAGGTCGTCGTGCGCGTCGTCCACCGGTGATTTCACCGCCGTCATCATGGCCAGGTGCGCACCCGCCGACCCGCCGCCCGCGCCGATGCGCGCCACGTCGCAGCCGAAGCGTGCCGCGTTCTTGCGCACGAAGCGCATCGCCGAGCGCGCGTCCTCGATGGCGTCCACCGGGATCAGGCGCTCCTCGGTCTCCAGCAACCGGTAGTCCGCCGACATGCCCACGATGCCGTGCTGCGCCAGCATGGCGCCGAAGGCCCGGAACTGGTTGGACGAGCCGCGCCGCCAGCCGCCGCCATGGAAGAACACCATGCAGGGCCGGCCGCCTGCCGGCGCGGTGCCGGTGGGGCGCATCACGTGCAATTGCAGGTCGCCGCGGGTGGTCTGCTTGTAGACCACCGTTTCCTCGGTGAAGCCGCCCGCGGGCGGCAGCACATTGGGCTGCCCGGTGGGCCCCACCGTGCCGGCCTCCGCCATCGCCGCGCTGCCCATGGCCGCGGCCGCCAGCAGCATGCCGGCGGCATTGCGCCGGCCACCGCCGCCCAGGCCCAGGCCCAGGCCCTTCGACTTGCCTTGGCCCTTGCCGGGGCCCTTGCCGAGGCCCTTGCCGCCGCCTGGACCGGCCTGGCTTCCACCGGCCGGGCCGCCTGGGCCCACGCCGCCGGCGCCGGCGCCGCCGTGGATCGCCCCGCCGTTGCCCTGCCCTCCGTGCCCCAGGCCCAGGCCGCCCTTCTTGCCGAGTTTCTTGCCCTTGCCGGGCCCGCCCCCGGGGCCCGCGCCGGGCACCGACCCCTCGGCCTGGCCGTCGGCGCCGGCCGCCGCCTGCGCGGCCTTCGCGCGGGCCTTCCAGGGCTTCTGGCCGAGCCGCAGTTCCTTCAGCAGGCCCCCGCGACCACCCCCCGCACCGCCACCGCCCCGCCGCGGCAGGTCGGCCATCGCGACGGGCTCGCCCGTGGCGGCGTCGAACACGTCGGTGTGGAGATCACCGGCCGCCACGGGCGCCGGGGCGATGCCTTCCACGGGCACGGCGGCGCCCTGCTCTTCTTCCGGGAGGGAAGCGGCCTGAAGCACCTTCAAATTGTTCATGGGTACATCATCGTCGAGGGATCGAGGACCGGATTGGACCGCAATGGCCCCCGGTCGTCCAACCGTGAATCCAGGGGATTCAACGGTTGCTCAGTCAGCCGACAGGATGAGGCCCGATGCCGAGCCGGGCCGCGCCCGGGCGGCGGCGCTCAGAAGAGCTCGACGTCCCCGATGCGCTTGTCGTCCTCGATGAACCCCTCGCGCATCAGCGCGGAGTGGCTGCACACCTGGTTGCGGCCGTGGTTCTTCGCGTGATAGACCGCGCGGTCCGCGCGCTCGAAGGCGGCGGCCGGCGTGTCGCCGGTCTCGATCGCCGTGAAGCCGACGCTCACCGTGATGGTGCCGGCCTGGGGGAACGGATACTGCTCGACCACCGTGCGGAAGCGCTCCAGCGCCGCCGCGGCGTCGATCTCGTCGGAGCACAGCAGCAGCACCACGAACTCCTCGCCGCCGAACCGGTAGAGCTGGTCCGAGAAGCGGAAGCTGGACCGCATGATGCGCGACAGCAGCAGCAGCACTTCGTCGCCGATCAGGTGGCCGAAGCGGTCGTTGACGTTCTTGAAGTGGTCGATGTCCACGACGCCCAGCCAGTAGCGGGGCGCGTTGGCGTGACGGCGCTCCTCGGCCTGCGGCGAGCCGTCCTGCAGCGGCAGCGACGCCACCTTGTAGAAGCTGTCGTCGAAGATCTTGCGGTTGAGCAGCCCGGTGAGCGTGTCGCGCTCGCTGTAGTCCAGCAGGGACTGGACGTTGCGGTAGATGCGCAGCACGCCGAACACCAGGCGCTTGGTCTTGTCGCCCATGGCGCGCGCGGTGCGCACCTCGATGACGCCCACGGCGCCCGTGTCCGACACCACCGGGAACAGCGTGGTGGTGGTGCCGTCGACGTGCTTGACCATCACCACCTGCGCCGTCTGCAGGCATTCCTGCCACTGCGGCCGCTCGGCGGCGCGCGGCAGGTCGTTCAGGTCCACCCAGGCGGGATCGGCCGTGGCGGCCGGCGAGCCGGCCTGCAGGCTGGCGCGGGTGAGCCAGCGCTCGTTGCCCGGATCGCCCACCAGCCGGTAGATGGCCACGTGCTCGGGGGCGATCAGGTCGCGCATCGCCTGCGCGAGGCTGACGTCGAGCGTGTCGCGGTCGCGAAGGCCCGTCAGCGAGGCAAGGTGATCGATGATTTCCGGCATGGAGGGATTGGCTGTGCGCTGGTCGCTCCGGGTTATCGGCCCCCCGCGCCGCTTCTGAACGCGGCGGCGGGGGGCGAGAGCCGGACAGCTGTCACGCAGTGGTCAATCGCGCGACATTCTCCTGGATCAGCGCGATGAGCTTTTCCTCATCATACGGCTTGCCGAGATAGTGGTCGGCGCCCAGCTCGTTGGCCAGGTCGCGGTGCTTCTGGGCGATCCGCGACGTGATCATGATCACCGGCAGGTCGTGCCAGCGCTTGTCGCCCCGGACATTGCGCAGCAGGTCGAAGCCGTCCATGCGCGGCATCTCGATGTCGGTGAGCATCACCACCGGGCGCTCGACCGGCAGCTTTTCCAGCGCATCCAGGCCGTCCTTGGCCACGGTGACGCGGAAGCCCTCACGCTGCAGCAGGCGCTGCGTGACACGGCGCACCGTGAGCGAATCGTCCACTACCAGCACCAGCGGGGCCAGCACTTCCTCGGCGGCCTGCACCACCACCGGCGTGGCCGGCGCGGTGCCCTCGGCGGCGCCGGGGGCCGGCCGCTGCCCATAGACGGAGGCCAGCGCCACCGGGTTGTAGATGGGCACCACCTCGCCCGACGGCAGCAGCGACATGCCGGCCAGGCCAGGCAGGCGCGCCAGCTGCGGGCCGAGGTTCTTGACCACCACTTCCTGGTTGCCGACCACCTGGTCGACGTGCAGGGCCACGCGCTGTTCCGCGCTGCGCACGATGACGATCGACGTGTTCTTGCCGACGAGCGCGCCGTGCTGGCTCGCCTGCAGCAGTCCGCCCAGCCAGAAGAAGGGCAGCTCGCCCGACACGTCCTGCAGGAGGCCGGTGGCGTAGGCGCGCTCGACGTCGGCCGTGGGGGTGCGGCGCACCACCTCGACCAGGGACGCCGGCACGGCCACGACCAGGTTGCCGCAGCGCAGCTGCACCACGCGCGTGACGGCCGTCGTGAGCGGCAGCAGCAGGCGGAAGGCCGTGCCGCGGCCGGGGGCCGAGGCGGTCTCGATGCGGCCGCCCAGGCCGGTGACGTCGGAGCGGACCACGTCCATGCCCACGCCGCGGCCGGCCAGCTCGGTGACTTCCGTCGCCGTGGTGAAGCCCGGCGTGAAGATGAATTGCGCCAGCTCGGCGTCTCCGGGGCGCGGCGCGTCCGGGGCCAGCAGGCCCACCTTGCGGGCGCGCGCCTCGATGCGATCCAGGTCGAGGCCGTTGCCGTCGTCGCGGATCTCGATGCGCACCTCGTTGCCCTGCTGGGTGAGGCCCACGTCGATCGTGCCCACCGGGTCCTTGCCCTGGGCGCGGCGCGCGTCGGGGGCCTGGATGCCGTGCACCACCGCGTTGCGCAGCAGGTGCTCGAAAGCGCCGGCCATGCGGTCCAGCACGCTGCGGTCCAGCTCGATGGACGAGCCCTCGACGTTCAGGCGCACCTGCGTGGCGGTTTCCTTGGCGGCTTGGCGCACGACGCGGTACAGGCGATCCGACAGCGTGTCGAACGGCACCATCCGGGCACGCAGCAGGTCCTCCTGCAGGGCGCGCGTGAGACGCGTCTGCGCGGCCATCTCGTCTTCCGCCGACTGCACGGTCTGCGACAGGCTGCGGTGCACCGTGGCCACGTCGTTCACCGACTCGGCCATCATCCGCGTGATTTCCTGGAAGCGCGTGAAGCGGTCCATCTCCAGCGGGTCGAACTCGGCGGCGCTGCGGCTGGCCTCCATGCGGGACGCGATCTGCGTCTCGGCCTGCAGCTCGATGTCGCGCAGCTGGTGGCGCAGGCGCTCCAGGTTTTCCGTCAGCTCCTTCAGCGAGCCGCGCATCTGCACGACGTCCGCCTCCAGGCGCGAGCGGGTGATCGACACTTCGCCGGCTTGGTTCACCAGGCGGTCCAGCAGCGGGGCCTTCACGCGCACGGTGGCCATCGCCGGGTTGGACTGCGCGGCATCGGCCGTGCGCACCACCGGGCCCGCGTTGGCGCCCGTGAAGCGCGACCAGTCGATGGTGGCGGGTTGACGGGGCTCGGCCGGGGTGGCGATCGAGGCCGCCGGGGTGGCAGGCGCGATCGACGGCGCGGCGGGCGCCTGCGCGGTCTCGGCGGCAGGCGCCGTCGCGGGAGTGGGCGCGACCAGCGTGGGCAGAGGCTCGGCAGGCGCCACCACCGGCGTGTCGGCGGGCGCCGCGGTGGCCGGCGTCGCGGCGGCCGGGGCGGCCGGGGCCGCGACGGGCGCCTGCGCGGCGGGGGCCGGCGCGGCTGGCGCCTGCGCGGCGGGAACCGCCGGCGTGGCGGCGGCGGGCGCGGGCTGGGCCGCGCCGCGCTTCTGCAGGCGCTCGAATTCCTCGCTCAGCGCGTCGACGCCGGTGTGCAGCATCGCCATCGTGGGCGGCGAGACGGCACGGCCGCCCACGCGGTCCTCGAAGGCCGTCTCCACGCGGTGCGCGAGCTCGCCCAGGCGCATCGCGCCGGCCAGGCGGGCGCTGCCCTTCAGCGTGTGCAACGCACGCATCGCGCCGAAGGCCTCGGCGTTGGACTCGGGCGCCTCCTCCCAGGCCCGCAGGTGCGTGGCCAGGGTGGGCAGCAGCTCGTGCGCTTCCTCGCTGAAGATCTCGAACAGCTCGGGATCGATCGCGTCCTCGGCGTCCAGGTCCTGCGTGAACTCGTTGCCGTCGCGCGGCGCGGCGTCCGCATCGATGGCGGCGGCGTCGGAGGCCGGGCGGCCGGACGTGGCCACCTCGTCCAGCACGCTGAAGCGCACCGCGCCGAGGCCGGTGTCGGCCGCATGGGGGGCGGCGGCCGACATGGCCGGCACCACCACCGCGGCGGGCTCGGCGGGCGCGGGTTCGGGAGCGACGACGCCTTCGGCCACCGACGCCACCTGGGCATCGAATTCGGGCACGACGGGCGCCTCGTGCGCCGGTGGCGCGGGCACGTCGATCACCGCGTGAGTGATCTCGGCGGCGTCGGCGTCGGCGCCCGCTGCCGTGTCGGGATCGGCGGACGTCGCGGCGTCGAGGTCGACCGGCGGCATCCAGGCGCTCTCGACCGTCTCGACGGCCTCGACGCGATCCGCGCGGTCGGCGCTCTCGCGTTGCTCGATGGCGGCCAGGCGCTCCAGCACCGAGGCTTGCGGCGACTGCAGGAAGCCGGCGGCGAACTGGTGCAGCAGGCGGCGGATCTCCTCGGCCACCTCGCCGTACACCTGCGCGTCGGCCGGGGTGGCCGGCGTGCGCGCGTTGGTGGCCTCCAGCGCGTGCTCCAGGCGGCGGGCGAGCGCGGACAGGTCGGCATGGCCGACGGTGGCGGAACTGCCCGCCAGCGAATGGGCCAGCGCCACGGCTTCCTCGCCCACCGGGCGCGGCAGCTCGAGGGCCCATTCGGCCATCTCGGTGCACAGGCGGCGCGACTGCTCGTCGGCCTCGTTGAGGAAGATGTTGAACAATCCGATGCCGATGCGCAGCGGGCCGATCACCTTGTAGTGGTCCGCGTCGTCGGGCACCGCGGGCAGGTCGTTGGCGGCCTCGGCCACGGCCGGCATCGGCGTGGGCGTGGCGTCCAGGGTCGGCTCGGGGAAGGCCTGGGCCGCCTCGGGATCGTTGGCGGCCGCGTGGGCGTGCGTGGGCTCGTCGGCGACGGGCGGCTGCGCCGCCTCGATCACGTCGGGGGCCTCGATGGCGTCGATAACCTCAGGCGCCTCGGCGGCCTCGATCGCATCCGGCATCGCCGAGGCGTCGGGCCGGTCCATCGCCTCGATCGCGTCGGGCAGCGGCTCGTCCAGCGCGGCGGGCACGGTCTCGGGCGACTCGGCCACCGGCGCGGCGGGCACGTGGTCCAGCGTGGACAGGTCCAGCTCGAAGTCGAGCGGCTGCGTGGGCGGCAGCGTCACCGTGGCGTCGGGCGCCGGGGAGGTGGCCAGCTCGTCCAGGGTGCCGGGCGCGGTGGCCGTGAAGTCATCCGAGGGCTCGGCCTCGGTCGCGTGCTCCGCGGGTTCGGTGGCGCGGGGCGGCAGGTCCAGGTCGAGGTGGAAGGCCTCCGGCAGCGGCGGCACGACGGCGGGCGCGGGCGCGGGTGCCTCGGGCGGCGCCACGGGCGCGGCGGCGCGGGTGATGGAGGCCAGCGTGCTGCCGAACGACACCGGGGCCAGGAGGGCCGGGGCGGTGGCAGCCGAGGGGGCGGGCGCGGGTGCGGGCGTGGGCGTGGGCGCGGGTGCGGCCGCCGCGGGCGTGGCGGCGGCCGGTGCGGGCGCTGCCACGTCCGGTGCAGGCGAGGCTGCGGGCGCGGCCACGGGTGCGGCCGGGGGCGCCGCCACCGGCGCGGCCGCCAGCGGCGTGCCTTCGCGCAGCGCGGTGGCCTCGCGCACCAGCGCGGCGCTGGTGAAGTCGTGGGGCTGGCGGCGGCTCAGGGCCTGCACCCAGGCGCTCAGCTGATCCAGGGCGCGGGCGGTGAACTCGCGCAGGGGCGCATCGGCCTCCACCGGCGTGTCGGCCAGGCGGGCGTTGTACAGCTGCTCGCAGGCCCAGCCGGCTTCGCCGAAGTCCTTCAGCCCGACCATGCGCGAGCTGCCCTTCAGCGTGTGGAAGGCGCGGCGCACGGTGGTGAGCGCCTCGAAGTGCTGGGGATCGTCGGCCAGGGTGACCAGCGCCTCGCGCGCCGTCGCGAAGACCTCCTCGGCCTCCTCGAAGAACACGTCGAGCATCTCGTCGTCCTCCGCCGTGGCGTCGGCGGAGACGGGGACGACGGGCGCGGCCTCGGGCTCGGGCGCGGGGGCCACGAACTCGGTCATGGCCTGGGCCAGTTCCTGGCGCACGGCGGCGGCGTCGTCGGAATCGCCGGCACGGGCCAGCGCGGTGCGCGCGGACGCCGCGGCCTCGGCCAGCACGCGCTGGTCGGAGGCGACGGCCTGCTGGGTCAGGTCCTCCAGGTGGCGCATCAGCTCGGCGTCGGACGTGCCCGAATCACCGGCGGCGGCGGCCTGCGCCAGGGACTGCACCTGCTCGATCAGCTGCGCCTCGGCAGGCGCGGCCTCGGGCGCCGCGGCGGGCGCGGCGGCCGGGGCCACGCGGCCCATCACGGTCTCCAGGCGGCCCGACTCGGCGTCGAAGCGGAACAGCGACTTGGCCAGCTGCGGCTGCACGCCCAGCAGGTCGATCAGGAAGCCCAGCGCGCCGACGTTGCCGGCCAGCCGCGACATCGCGGCCTCGGACAGCGCACGGGCCTGCGGCTCCTCGCCCCGGCCCTGCGCCAGCACGGCGTCCACCTCGTCGCGCATGCGCACGACGGCCTGGCCGGCCTGGTCCAGCCCCAGCACGGACAGCACGCCGCGCATGGCGGACAGCTTGGCCGGCACGGGGATCAGCAGCTCGCGCTCGTTGGCGTTGCGGTTGACCTTGTCCAGCTGCTGCTCGATCTCGGCCAGCGAGGAGCGCAGCTCCTGCACCACCGAGCCCATGGTCTGCCGGTCGGAGGCGCGGCGGTACAGCTCCTCCATCCACGGCTCGATCGGGCCCGGCGAGCGGCCGCGGGCGGCGGCGTCCACGCGCGCGGCCAGCTGCGCCATGCGGCCGCCGAACTGGCCCTCGTCCAGGTCGGCGTCGTCCAGCGACGCGTCCAGGCACAGCAGGCCCGTGGCCACTTCCATGGCGAGCATCGGCGCGGGCGCGGCCGGGGCGTCGGCCACCTGGCCGATCGCGGACTCGAGCGAGCGCGCGAGCGTCTCGCCCTCGGGATGCAGGCGCCGCACCGCGTCGGCCACCAGGCCGGCCTGCTCGCGCAGCGTGGCGCCCAGGCCCGTCTGGCCGGACGTGGCCGAGGACCAGGTCTCCTTCAGCTGCTCGACGCGGCGACGGGCCTGCGGGATCAGCGCGGGGTCGTAGCGGCCCAGCGTCTCCTGCTCGTAGTCGACGGCGCCGAGCGCGGGCAGCGCCAGCGCGCGGCGGACGGCGGCCAGGCGTGGCATCGCCGCCCCGGGGGCCGCGCCGGCGGACGCCTGCGCGCAGAAGAACGACAGGTCCTGCACCAGGCGGTCGGAGATGTCGACCTGCCCGCGCTCGGCCAAGCGCAGCTGCGCCAGCAGGCGGGACGTGAGCCGCTTGACGTAGACGTCGGCGCCGATGGCCCCGTGCGCCTGCGCCTCGAAGAACGCGGCGGCCAGGCCCCACAGGCCCGCCAGGCGGCCCTGCGCGCCTGCCGCCAGGCCCGCGAACAGGTTGCTCATGCGCGTGGCGGCCGGGCCCACGGGGCCGCGCAGCAGCGCCAGCATGGTGGACTCGACCTGCCCGCGCGTGGCGTCGGGCTGGAGCGGCGCGGCGCCGGTGACGGCACCCGCGCGCTCGATGGGCAGGGACGACTCGCCGCCCCACAGGTCGGCCGGGTGGATGCGGTCCGCGCCGGCCAGGCGCTGCACGTCACGGTATTGCGGGAACAGCGCGACGGCAGGCACCGGCTTGCCGCCCAGGGCGCGGCGCAGGTAGTCCAGCAACGCGAACGAGGCGCGCTCCACCGTGGTGGCAGCCGCGTTGTCGAGCGTGCGCGGGCGCGCGGCGAAGCGCTGCACCGCCTGCTCGCTGGCGCGCAGCAGGCGCGCGGCCTCCGTCTGGCCCACGATCTCCAGGGCGCCGGCGCCCTGGTGGAACTGCGTGCGGGCCTGCTGCAGCGCCACCGACGCGGCGCCGTCCACCGGCTCGTCGGGCAAGGCCGATTCCAGGTCGCGCAGCTGGCGCCGCAGCGCCTTGTGGGCGGTCTCGAGCGTGCGGCGCAGCTCGTCGACCACCCAGGCCAGGGCGCTCAGATCGGCGGGAACGGCAGTCTCTTGTTCGCTCAACGTCATCTCCAGGTCGCGCGGCGGAGGCCGGCGAGAACCCGCAATCGGGAAACGGCGCCGCCGCCCGGGCGAGGGGCGGCGGCCGGGTGACTCACCCGAGGATCAACAACGGCATCACGCGATCTTGAACCGCGACACCGACTGGCGCAGTTCCTCGGCCGTGCGGGACAGCTCGCGCACGATCTGCGCGGTGGAGCGCGTGCCGTCGCCGGTCTGTTCCGTCACCGCGAAGATGTGCTGGATGTTCGAGGCCACCACGTTGGCGGAATGCGCCTCGCGGGACGCCTGCGCGGAAATGTCTTCAATCAGCGACGACAGCTCGCGCGTCACGCGGTCGATGTCCACCAGCGCGGTACCGGCCGCGTCGGACAGCTGGGCCCCCTGCACCACGCCCTGCGTGGAACGTTCCATGGCGCCCACCGCGTCCTGCGTGTCGGTCTGAATGGCCTTCACCAGTGCCGCGATCTGTCGCGTGGCGTCGCCGGAGCGTTCGGCCAGCCGCTGCACTTCTTCCGCCACCACCGAGAAGCCGCGACCCGCGTCGCCAGCCGAGGCCGCCTGGATGGCGGCGTTCAGGGCCAGCACGTTCGTCTGCTCGGTAATGTCCGAGATCAGCTCCGTGATTTCGCCGATCTCCTGCGACGATTCGCCCAGGCGCTTGATGCGCTTGGACGTCTCCTGGATCTGGTCGCGGATCGAGTTCATGCCCTCGATGGCGTCCTGCACCGCCTGGCGGCCGGTCTGCGTCACGTTCAGCGATTGCTGGGCGGCCGCGGCCGTTTCCTGCGCGCGGTTGGACACGTCGTTGATTCGGGCCGCCATCTGCAGCACCGACTCGCCGGTCTCGCGGATCTCGTGCAGCTGCTCGGTGGAGGCGGCCAGCAGCTCCGTGGACGTGGCTTCCACCTGCGACGTGGTCTCCGTCACCCGGCCGGCCGTGCCCTGCACCTGGGCCACCAGGGTGCGCAGCTCTTCCACGGTGTAGTTCACCGAGTCGGCGATGGCGCCCGTGATGTCTTCCGTCACCGTGGCCTGCTGCGTCAGGTCGCCCTCGGCGACCGATTGCAGTTCGTTCATCAGCCGCAGAATGGCCGCCTGGTTGGCTTCGTTGATGCGCTTGGCATCACGTTCCTGGCGCAGCGAGGCGAGCGCCTTGGCTTCCGCTTCCAGGGCCGCGCGCTTCTGGTTGCGCACGAACAGCTTCTGGAAGCCCCAGCCGCCGGCCAGCAGGCACAACGCCGACAGCACCATCAGCACAATGTAAATCTTGCTGAAGCCGCCGATGTCGGCCAGCTTGGCGTCCAGCGCCTCCAGGCCCTTGCGCAGCGGCTCCGAGTCCTCGACGATCTTGGCCTGCGCTTCCCGCGCGGCCACCAGGCCCTGCAGGTTGGCCAGGATGGCGGACGACTGGTTGCGGGTCTGTTCGTACTGCTGGATCAGCTGCTCCAGGCGCTCGCGCGTGGGGCCGTCCTTGGTGCCGGGCAGCTTCAGGTCGGCGTTGCCCTGCAGCAGGCCGTCGGCGATCTCGCGGAAGGTGTTCAGGTCCTTGCCGAGCAGGAACACGGCCTCGGGCGACACGCCTTCGTAGGTCAGGAACTCGTTGGCGCTCTTGCCGATCCGCTGCGTCAACATCACCAGCTGGCCCACGGCCGCGATCTCGGCGGGCGTGGCGTTCGACTGCAGCTTCAGCGACGACACCGTCTCCGCCGTTTCCAGCAGGTCGGACGACTGGCGGTTGATGGTGCGCAGCGCCTGGCCCACCTTGGTCAGCGTCTCGCGCTGCTTCAGCACCACGCCGGCGTTCGCCTTGGCGCGGTCCACCAGCGGCAGCATCGGCTCGATGGCGGGCTGGGCACTGGCCGGCGCCTTGGCGGCCGCTTCGTTGCCGGTGGCCAGGCCGTGCACGTTGTCGGAGAGCACCTTGCCGGCGTCCTCCACTTCCGGGAACGCGGAGGGCGAGCCGATCATGGCCTGCGAGACCGACTTGGCCAGCCGCTGCGACTGCATCAGCGCCTGGCCGTTGGCGGCCACCTGCTTGGCGTGGGTGCTGGCGTCGTTCAGCGCGAGGAAGGTGGTGGCACCGAACACCACCACGCCGACGGCCGCGAGGATGGTGAGCGCGCGCTGCTGGAACGGCAGCGGACGGCGGCCGATCAGCGGCACGCCGGTGTCGTCGTCGATCTCGCCCGTGCGGGCATCCAGCGACAGCTCGGGCTCGTTCAGCACGGAGGTGTCGAGGTTGGTGGAATGCGGTGCGTCCGCGGCCGTGGCAGCGAGCGCGGTGCCCGCGGCGCCGGCGGCCAGCGCCCCGGCGGGCGCGTCCTCGTCCAGCGGCAGGTCGATCGAATCCTGGCCGTCGCGCACGGCGGCGCGCGCGGCTTCGGCGTCCTCGACGTCGAGGATGCTGTGGGCCGTGTCGGGGCCGGTATCGGTGGCCGGGCCGCCCGGCGCGCCGTCGGAGGCCACCAGGCCCTGGGCCTCGTCGGCGTCCAGCGGGAAGGCCGAGTGGCCCATCGCGCCCATGTCCAGGTCGAGCGTGGCGGACGAAGGCTCGGCGCCGGCATGCACCTCGCCATGCGCGCGCACGGCGGCGGGATCGCCCGCGTGCACGTCGGCCTCGGGGTCGCGCTGCGGGTCGAAGTGCAGGTCGAGCGGCGGGGCCTGCAGCGCGACGTCGTCGCCGCCGTGCGCGGCCAGGCCGTGCTCGTGCGAGAGGTCGGCGCCGTGGCCGGCGTCCCCGCCCTGCTGGGATTGATCGCCGTGCTGCGACGCGTCGCGGCTGCTGTTGTTGTCCGACAAGTTCATCTCGTCCTCTTCACGCAAGATTTCAGTCCCCGACCCTGCAGCGCGCGGCGCACTCGACGCGGGCCCCCTCCGGGGACCGCGCGGCCCGCGCGAGCCTCTTTCTCAGACCTGCTTCACACCATCACGTCCAGGAACGTCGCGTCCACCGCGAGCGCCCCCAGGTCGATTTCCTGCCACACCATGCCCTGCGCGTCGCGCCACTGCGCCGCGGCGAACGCGGGCCGGCTGCCTTCGGGCTCGGGCATCTTCTCGAGCTGCTCCTCGCCGCGCAGGCCGGCCAGCCGGTCGACGCGCAGCGCGGCATTGACCTGCAGCGACGGCGCCAGCATCACCAGCCGGCCCTCGGCGGCGCCGGGCGCGGCGCTGTCCACCTGCGGGGCGCGCAGGCCCAGGAAGGCGGCCAGGTCGATCACGGCGTAGAGATCGCCCCGCAGCTGGGCCACGCCCGTGAGCCAGGGCTTGGCGTGCGGCAGCTTGAGCAGCGAGCGCAGCGGGAAGATCTCGCCCGCCTGCGCCAGCGGCAGCAGCAGGCCGACGCCCGCGCTCTCCACCGCCAGCCAGCCGCGCGCACGCGGCTGCGTCTTGGCCGCCTGCAGGCGACTCGCCAGGCGGGTCTGCAGTTCGCGCAGGGCGTCCTTGTTTGCCATCTTTGTTTAGTTCACTTCAGGCCGTTGCAGGCCGCAGGCCCAGCCAAGGGCCATGCGCGGAGCTGGCTTTGCCAGTCCGCTGCATGAGCCCCCTCGGGGGGCAGCGACCGGAGGGAGCGTGGGGGTCATCCAAGGCTTGCGATCTTGGCCATCAAGTCGTCGGTGTCCACCGGCTTGACGACGTAGTCACGCGCGCCCTGGCGCAGGCCCCAGACGCGGTCCGTCTCCTGGCCCTTGCTGGTGCACATGATGACCGGGATGTCCGCGTAGCGCGGGTCGCGCGTGATGGCGCGGGTGAGCTGGTAGCCGTTGGTGCCGGGCATGACCACGTCCATCAGGATCAGGTCGGGCTTGGATTCGGCCAGGCGCTTCATGGCCTCCTCGCCGTTCTCGGCCGTGCGCACGGTGAAGCCGCGCTTGCCCAGCAGGTCGGAGAGGTGGAAGAGTTCGGTCTTCGAATCGTCGACCAGGAGGATGTGCTGGATCGGCATGGCGGGCGTCTTTCTCAGGATTGCGCTTCGGCGGCGCGCCGGGCGGGGTGGAACTGGGCCACGGCGCGAAGCAGCTGCTCTTTGGTGAACGGCTTGGTGAGGTAGTCCTCCGAGCCGACCATGCGGCCCCGGGCCTTGTCGAACACGCCGTCCTTGGAGGACAGCATGATCACCGGCACGTCCGTGAAGCGCGGGTTGCGCTTGATGATGGCGCAGGTCTGGTAACCATCGAGGCGCGGCATCAGGATGTCGCAGAAGATGATCTGCGGCGTGTGGTCGTTGACCTTGGACAGGGCGTCGAAGCCGTCCTCGGCCAGCACCACCTCGTGGCCGCCCTGGCGCAGGAAGATCTCGGCGCTGCGCCGGATCGTGTTGCTGTCGTCGATCACCAGCACGCGCGCCGGCGGCAGGGCCGCGGGCGCCGCGCCGGCGGCAGAAGTCTCGTCGCTCACCGCTTCACTCCGTGGCATGGGGCCGAACCGCTCGCCATCACGCCGTCGTTGAACATCAGATGCGGACCATCTCGAAATCTTCTTTCCGGGCCCCGCATTCCGGACACGTCCAGTTCATGGGAACGGCTTCCCATGGCGTGCCGGGGAGCAGGCCATGCTCCGCGTCTCCGACGCTCTCGTCGTAGATCCAGCCGCAGATCAGGCACATCCAGGTTCGGGGTTCGGTCACGTCGGTGGCATCAGGGACACTAGAATCGACTGGATTGTAAGCACGCACCCAGGCCTTCCACCCCGGGTGAGTTGCCAATCCGATCACAAAAACCGGGTCGTTTTGCACGAACGGACCGGTCCTCGACATGGCCACAGACCTCCCCTCCACCGACGACGACGCCACCGACGACCCCAACGGCGAGGGGGCATCGCCGGCGTGCATCCTCTGCTTCAACGCTTCGGACCCCAGCGGGGCCGGCGGCATCGCGGGCGACGTGGCCACCGTGGCGGCCATGGGCGCGCACGCGCTGCCCGTCTGCGCCACGGTGCTGATGCGCGACACGGCCGAGATCTTCGACCAGCACGCCATCGATTCGGACGCCGTGGTCGAGCAGTCGCGCTGCATCCTCGAGGACGTGACGGTGGCCGGCTTCAAGGTCGGCTTCCTGGGCAACCCCGAGAACATCAGCGCCGTGGCCGAGGTGCTGTCCGACTACCCCGACGCCCCGGTGGTGGCCTGGCTGCCCGCGCTGTCGTGGCTGGAGGATGACGACCAGTCCGCCTACCTCGATGCCTTCCGCGAGCTGGTGCTGCCCGCCACCGAGGTGCTGGTGGGCAACCACAAGACGCTCAGCGACTTCCTGCTGCCCGACTGGGACGCCGACCGCCCCGCCTCGCCCCGCGAGCTGGCCGTGGCCGCGGCCGAGCACGGCGCGTCGTACGTACTGGTCACCGGCGTGATGCTGCCCGCCAAGGGCTCCGGCCAGTTCATCGACAACGTGCTGGCCTCGCCGCAGGGCGCGCTCACCGGCGAGAAGTTCGAGATGTTCGAGACCACGTTCGTCGGCGCGGGCGACACGCTGTCGGCCGCGATGGCCGCGCTGCTGGGCGCGGCGTCCGAGATCCAGGCGGCCGTGGGCGAGGCACTGCAGTTCCTCGACCAGAGCCTGGACGCGGGCTTCCGCCCCGGCATGGGCGGCGTGGTGCCGGACCGCTTCTTCTGGGCGCTGCCGCCGGGCGAGGAGGAGGAAGGCGACGAGCCGGCCTCCGACGACGGCATGGGCGGCGACATGCCGCCCGAGATGGGCGGCTCGCGCCGCGTGCACTGACACCGATCCTGCCGGCCGCCCCCGCGTGGCGGCCGCGCCCGCGCGACGCCCGTCCGCCCCTTCCTGGATGCCCTGCCGCATGACCACCAACGAGCAACTCTTCGAGCGCGCGCAACGCGTCATCCCCGGCGGCGTCAACTCGCCCGTGCGCGCGTTCCGCGCCGTGGGCGGCACGCCGCGCTTCATCGCCCGCGCGCAGGGCGCCTACCTGTGGGACGCCGAGGGCCGCCGCTACGTCGACTACATCGGCTCGTGGGGCCCGATGATCCTGGGCCACGGCCATCCCGCCGTGCTGGAGGCCGTGATGGCCGCCGCGCGCGACGGCTTCAGCTTCGGCGCGCCCACGGAGCGCGAGGTCGAGCTGGCCGAGGAGATCATCCGCCACGTGCCCAGCGTCGAGCAGGTGCGCCTGGTGTCGTCCGGCACCGAGGCCACGATGAGCGCCATCCGCCTGGCGCGCGCCGCCACGGGCCGCTCGCGGCTGGTGAAGTTCGAAGGCTGCTACCACGGCCATGCCGATTCGCTGCTGGTGAAGGCGGGCTCGGGCCTGGCCACCTTCGGCTTTCCCACCTCCGCCGGCGTGCCGGCCGACGTGGTGAAGGACACGCAGGTGCTGCAGTTCAACGACCTGGAGCAGCTGGAGGCCGCGTTCGCGCACGGCGGTGACGCCATCGCCTGCGTGATCATCGAGCCCATCGCGGGCAACATGAACTTCGTGCGCACGCAGGTGCCGTTCATGAAGCGGCTGCGCGAGCTGTGCACGCAGCACGGCGCGCTGCTGATCCTGGACGAGGTGATGACCGGCTTCCGCGTGGCCCTGGGCGGCGCGCAGGCGCTGTACGCGCAGGCCATCCCCGGCTTCGCGCCGGACATCAGCACGTTCGGCAAGGTGATCGGCGGCGGCATGCCGCTGGCGGCCTTCGGGGCCTCGAGGCAGGTCATGTCGCAGCTGGCGCCGCTGGGCCCGTGCTACCAGGCCGGCACGCTGTCGGGCAACCCGGTGGCCACGGCCTGCGGCCTCGCCACGCTGAAGGAGATCTCGAAGCCGGGCTTCCACGACGCGCTGGGCGCGCGCACGAAGCAGCTGATGGACGGCATGAAGGCCGGCGCGGACGCCGCCGGCGTGCCGCTGACCGTGGACCACGAGGGCGGCCTGTTCGGCTTCTTCTTCGCCGACCACCTGCCGCAGCACTACGCGGCCGTGCTGGCCACCGACAAGGACCGCTTCAACCGCTTCTTCCACCTGATGCTGGACGGCGGCGTGTACCTGGCGCCGGCGCTGTACGAGGCGGGGTTCACCAGCGCGGCGCTCTCCGACGACGACCTGGCGCTGACGCTGGACGTGGCGCGGCGCGCGTTCGCCACGCTGGCGGCGGGCTGAAGGCGCCCCAAGCCATGGCCGCCTCCGCCGTCCTCACCGAGTTCCAGGGCCAGCCCGCCGTCGCGCTGCAGGCGCCCGACGGCGCGCGCGCCACCGTCCTGCTGCACGGCGCGCACGTCGTCAGCTGGATACCCGCCGGGGGTACCGAGCAGCTCTACCTGTCGCCCACCACCCGGCACGGCGCGGGCACCGCGGTGCGCGGCGGCGTGCCGGTGATCTTCCCGCAGTTCGCGGCGCGCGGCAGCGGCCCGCGGCACGGCATCGCGCGCACGCGGGCGTGGACGCTCGACGGCGCGGTCGTGCGCGGGGCGCACGCGCAGGCGGTGCTGCAGCTGGCGTCCGACGACGCCACGCGCGCCGCCTGGCCGCACGACTTCCTGGCCGAGCTCACCGTGGCCGTGAGCGGTGCGCAGCTGGACATCGAGCTGGCCGTCACCAACACCGGCAGCGCGCCGTTCCAGTTCGCCGCCGCCCTTCACACCTACCTGGCCACGCCCGACGCGCGCAAGCTGCAGCTGGAAGGCCTGCAGGCCGTGGGCTATGAAGACGGCAACACGGGCGAGCACCACCAGCAATGGGGCGACGTCGTCACCGTCATCGGCGAGATTGACCGCCTGTACCACGGCGTGCAGCGCCCGCTGGTGCTGCGCGAGCACGGCCGCCGGGTCACGATCCAGCAGAGCCAGTTCGCCGACGCCGTGGTGTGGAATCCCGGGCCCGAAAAATGCTCGGCCCTCACCGACATGCCGGCCGACGACTGGACGCGGATGCTCTGCGTCGAGGCGGCGCAGGTGGTCGATCCGGTCGAGCTGCAGCCCGGCGACGAGTGGGCTGGCATGCAAACCCTGATCGCCGGCTGAACAAGTAGTCCCCATGCATCTCCACATCCTCGGCATCTGCGGCACCTTCATGGGGGGCCTGGCCGCGCTCGCGCGCGAGGCCGGCCACCGGGTCACCGGCTGCGACGCCAACGTCTACCCGCCGATGAGCGACCAGCTGCGTGCGCTCGGCATCGACCTGGTGGAGGGCTACGGCGCCGACCAGCTCGCCTTCCAGCCCGACATGTACGTCGTCGGCAACGTGGTGATACGTGGCAACCCGCTGATGGAGGCCATCCTCGACGCCGGCCTGCCCTACACCAGTGGACCGCAGTGGCTGGCCGGGCACGTGCTGGCCGGCCGCCACGTGCTGGCGGTGGCGGGCACCCACGGCAAGACGTCCACCACCGCCATGCTGGCGTGGATCCTGGAACAGGCGGGCCTGCAGCCGGGCTTCCTGGTGGGCGGCGTGCCGCGCAACTTCGGCGTGTCGGCGCGGCTCGGGGCGTTGCCCGCGGCGAACGCCACCGGCACGCTGTCGCGCACGCCGTTCGTGATCGAGGCCGACGAGTACGACACCGCCTTCTTCGACAAGCGCAGCAAGTTCGTCCACTACCGCCCGCGCACGGCCATCCTCAACAACCTCGAGTTCGATCACGCGGACATCTTTGCCGACCTGGCCGCCATCGAGACGCAGTTCCATCATCTGGTGCGCACCATCCCCGCGCAGGGCCGCCTGGTGGTGAATGCCCGCGACGACGCCTTGCAGCGCGTGCTGGATCGCGGCTGCTGGAGCGAGGTGCAACGCTTCGGCGCGCGCAAGGAGGAGCCCGGCGCGCTGCGTGCCCGCGGCGAGCCGCACGCGTTCGACGTACTGCGCGGCGCGATGAAGATCGGCCGCGTCGACTGGTCGCTGCTGGGCGAGCACAACCAGCTGAACGCGCTGGCGGCCATCGCGGCCGCCGAGCACCTGGGCGTCACGCCCGAGCGCGCGGGCGCCGCGCTGGCCACGTTCGAGAACGTGGCCCGCCGGCTGGAGCTGCGTGGCGAGGCCGGCGGCGTCAAGGTGTACGACGACTTCGCGCACCACCCCACCGCCATCCACACCACCGTGAACGGCCTGCGCCGCCGCGTGGGCCTGGACCGCATCCTGGCCGTGTTCGAGCCCCGTTCCAACACGATGAAGCTGGGCGCGATGAAGGCCCAGCTGCCCTGGGCGCTGGAGGAGGCGGACCTGGCCTTCTGCCATTCGGGCGGCCTCAGCTGGGACGCCGCCGAGGCGCTGGCGCCGATGGGCGCGCAGGCCCAGGTGAGCGCCACGATCCCGCAGCTGGTGGACGCCGTGGTGCGCGCCGCCCGGCCCGGCGACCACATCCTGTGCATGAGCAACGGCGGCTTCGGCGGCGTGCACGCGCTGCTGCTGCAGGCACTGGCCGCGAAGCGGGCCTGACCCATGCGGGGCACGGCACGCGCGTGATCACGCACCTGCTCTACCTGCACGGCTTCCGCTCGTCGCCGGCCTCCACCAAGTCCCAGCGCATGGCGCGCTGGATGGCCGAGCACCGGCCCGACGCCACCTGGGCCGCGCCCCAGCTGCCGCCCTCGCCCGCGCAGGCGCTGCGCGAGCTGGAGGCCATCACGCGCGATTGGCCTCGCGAAGGCATGGGCGTGATCGGCAGCTCGCTAGGGGGGTTCTACGCCACCGTGCTGGCCGAGCGCACGGGCTGCCGCGGCGTGGTGATCAACCCGGCGGTGGACCCGGCGCGCGACCTGGCGAACCACATCGGTCGCCAGGTGATGTACCACGACCCGTCGGAGGCGTTCTGGTTCCTGCCGGAATACGTGGACGAGCTGCGCGCCATGGCGCCCCCGGCGGCGCTGACCCATCCGGAGCGGATGCTGGCGATCATCGCGACCGGCGACGAGGTGCTGGATTGGCGGGAGATGGCCGCGCGTTATGCGGGCGGCCCGTGCCGGATTGTCGAGGGGTCGGACCATGGGTTGTCCGATTTCGAGGAGCACCTGCCGGCGGTGGTGGCGCACCTGGGGCTCTTGAAGTGATGGTGCCAGGCATTGCCTGTTGCCTCCTGCGGAGCCAACAGGCAATGCCTGGCACCAGCGTCGTTCAATGCGGATACGCCAACCGCGTCTCCACCCACTTCTGCACCCGCTCGAACCCCAGGCTCAGCACCCAGTAGATGCCGGCGGCGGCCACGTACAGCGGGAACGGCTGGAAGGTGGTTGCGATCACCTCCTTGGTGGCCAGCATCAGCTCCGACACCGCGATGACGGACACGAGCGACGTGTCTTTCACCAGGCTGATCAGGCTGTTGGCCAGGCTGGGCGTGGCCACCCGCAGCGCCTGCGGACCCACGACGAAACGCAGTGCGGCAACGCGCGTCAGGCCCAGGCTGGCCGCGGCCAGCCACTGGCCCTGCCCCACGCCGCCCACGGCCCCCCGCAGCGATTCGGACAGGTACGCCGCCACGTTCAGCGTGAGCGCCAGGATGCCCGCCGTGATCGGCGAGAACTCGATGCCGATGCTGGGCAGGCCGTAGTAGATGATGAAGACCTGCACCAGCAGCGGCGTGCCGCGGAACGCGCTGACGTACAGCGCGGCCAGCGTGGCCAGCCCGCGCACCTGGAACACGCGCACGCCCGCGATGAGCGTGCCCAGCGCCAGGCCCAGCACCATGGACGACACGGCGAACAGCAGCGTGTAGCCGGTGCCGCGCAGCAGCACGGGCCAGGCGAGGTGCCAGAGGCCGGCGAGGTCCATCAGCAGCAGCGTCGAGCCAGGCGTGCGTTCACCGCGGCGGCTGGCTCACGTCGCGCTCGAACCACTTGGTGGAGATCCTGGCGTAGCTGCCGTCCGCCTTCAGGTCGGCCAGTGCCTTGTCCAGCGCCGCCTTGAACCTCGGGTTGCCCTTGCGGAAGGGGATGGCGTTGGTCTCCACCGAGCCAAGCGGCGCGCCGGCCTTCACCGGCAGCTTCGTCTTCTGCGCCAGGTACGGGATCAGCAGGCTGTCGTTCAGCGCGGCGTCGAGGCGGCCGGCCGCCAGGTCCTGCAGGTACTCCGTCGAACCGGGATAGACCTTGACGTTGACGCCGTCGATCTTGCGCGCCAGGTCGGCGTAGTTGCTCCCCTGCCCCACGCCCACGGTCTTGCCCTTCAGGTCGGCCGGCGTGGCCATCGGGCGCGTCTCGTTGGCGCGCACGATCAGCTGCGGGCTGGACATCACGTACGGGTCGCTGAAGTCGAACGTCTGGCGGCGCGCGTCCGTGGCCGCCACCTGGTTGACGATCACGTCGTACTTGCCGGCCTGCAGCCCCGCCAGGATGCCGCTCCACTCGCTGGTGGTGAACTCGGCCTTGACGCCCAGCTTGCCCGCCAGGGCCTGGGCGATCTCGACGTCGAAGCCGGCCAGCTGGCCGTGGTCGTCCTTGAAGTTGAACGGCGGGTACGTGCCCTCCACGCCCACGCGCAGCGCGCCGCGCTGCTTCACGTCGTCGAGGAGGTCGGCCGCGTGCGCGCCGGCGGCGGTGACCGCCAGGGCGAGGCCGAGGGTGCGGATCCAGGTGGCAGGTGCGAACTTCATGATGCGTCGGAAGGATGGCGGAGGGGCCCATCGTGCCACCGTCCCACTGCCGGGCCACGAGAATGGATATGCGTCACGGCAACCCCGCCGGCCGCCGCGGGCGGCCGGCCCGGCCTGGGCGACAATCCGGGCGTGAACTACGCACTCTTCGATGACGCCGGCAAGTTCCTCGCCGGGCGGGTGATGTCCGAGGCGGACAGCTCCATCCAGGTGGAACTGGAGACCGGCAAGCGGGTGAAGGTCAAGTCGGCCAACGTGCTGCTGCGCTTCGACAAGCCCGCCCCGGCCGACCTGCTCGCGCAGGCGCACGCGCTCGCGCCCGAGATCGACCTCGACCTCGCCTGGGAATTCGCGCCGGAGGACGACTTCGGCTTCGCCGACCTGGCGCGCGACTACTTCGACGCCTCCGCCGGCCCGGTGCAGCAGGCCGCCGCGCTGGTGCGCCTGTTCGAGGCGCCGCACTACTTCCGCCGGATGGGCAAGGGCCTGTTCCGCAAGGCGCCGGAAGAGACGGTGAAGGCCGCGCTGCTGGGCATCGAGCGCAAGAAGCAGCTGGCCGCGCAGATCGAGGCCTGGGCCGCGGAGCTGGCCGCCGGCGGCTGCCCTGCGCCCGTGCGCGAGCAGCTGTTCCGCATCCTGTTCCGCCCGGACAAGAACGCGGCCGAGTACAAGGCCGTGGTGGAGGCGTCGCGCCGCGCGCAGCGCTCGCCGCTCGACCTGCTGAAGCAGGCCGGCGCCATCAGCAGCCCCTACCAGTTCCACTGGCGCCGCTTCCTGTTCGAGGAGTTCCCCAAGGGCACCGGCTTCCCCGCGCTGGAGGCACCGCCCATCAAGGACGACCTGCCGCTCGCCCCCGTGCAGGCGTTCTCCATCGACGATTCGCAGACCACCGAGATCGACGACGCGCTGTCGGTGCAGGGCCTGGGCACGGGCGTCGTCACGTTCGGCGTGCACATCGCGGCACCCGGCTTGGCCATCGCGCCCGACGGCCCGGTGGACAAGGTGGCGCGCGACCGCCTGTCCACGGTCTACATGCCGGGCTGGAAGATCACGATGCTGCCCGACAGCGTGGTGGAGGCCTACACGCTGCAGGAAGGGCGCGACTGCCCTGCCGTCAGCCTGTACGCCCGCTACGACGAGGCCACCCTGGCGCTGCTGGGCACCGAGACGAAGCTGGAGCGCGTGCCCATCGCGGCCAACCTGCGCCACGACAGGCTCGACGCCGTGGTGACCGAGGCGTCCCTGGCCGGCGAGGCGCCGGCGGATTACCCGTTCGCCGCGGAACTGGCCTTCGCCCACCGGCTGGCCCGGCACCTGAAGGCCGCGCGCGAGGTGGTGCGCGGCAAGCCCGAGAACTTCAGCCGCCCCGACTACAACTTCAAGCTGGAACGCGCCGAAGGCGGCGACGCGGGCGCCGAGCCCACGGGCGCGGAAACGGTGCTGATCACCGAGCGCCGCCGGGGCGCGCCGCTGGACCTGATCGTGTCCGAGGCCATGATCCTCGCCAACAGCACCTGGGGGGGCTGGCTGGCCGAGATGGGCGTGCCGGGCATCTACCGCAGCCAGGCGAGCCTGGCGCCCGGCGTGAAGGTGCGCATGGGCACCAAGCCCGCGCAGCACGCCGGCATGGGTGTCGCGCAGTACACGTGGGCCACGTCGCCGCTGCGCCGCTACGTGGACCTGGCCAACCAGTGGCAGATCATCGCGTGCGCCCGCCACGGCCGCACCGCCGCGCTGGTGGCGCCGTTCAAGCCGAAGGACGCCACGCTCTTCTCCATCATCTCCAGCTTCGACACGGCCTACGCGGCCTACAACGGCTTCCAGACGGGCATCGAGCGCTTCTGGACGCTGCGCTGGCTGCAGCAGAACGACGTGCGCGAGCTGGACGCCGCCGTGCTGAAGGACGGGCTGGTGCGCGCCGACACGCTGCCGCTGGTGTTCAAGGCCTCGGGCTGCGACAACCTGCCGCGCGGCACCCGCGTGCGCGTGGCGGTGGACGGCGTCGACCTGCTGACGCTGGACCTGCACGCCCGCCTGGTGCAGAAGATCGAGGCGCCTGCGGCCGCCGCGTCCATCGATGCCGAGTCCGCCGCGGAGGACGACGAGGCCGAGGAGGCCACGGCGGGCCCGCTGGCCCTGGCCATCGACGTGGACGACACGCCGGCCGGCGATGCCGACGGCAACGGCAACGGCCCCGGCGCGTCGCCCGCGGCGCCCGCCACCGCGCCCACCGCCTGAACGCGCCGATCCCCAAGCCGACCCGCCTCGCCGACCCGCCTTCCACCCTCGCGCCCCGCATTCCGCCGTGCCCTCGCCGCCCAGCCCCCTGCCGCCCCGCCCTGCCACCGCCGGCACGCCCGCGCGCGAACTCTTCACCCCGCCGCCGTGGCGGGACGCGGTGCGCGCCTGGCGGCCGCCGGCCGTGCTGGCGTGGTGCCTGGGCGTGTCCCTCGCGCTGCACGCCGCCGTGTTCACGGTGCGCTGGGTCAACCCCGAAGGCTTCAACCGCATCTTCCAGGACACGCCGCTCGAGGTGATCCTGGTCAACGCGCGCTCGGCGGAGGCGTCGCCCACCAAGGCGCAGGCCATTGCGCAGGCCAACCTGGCCGGCGGTGGCGAGGCCGCGGAAGGCCGCGCCACGTCGCCGCTGGCGCCATCGCCCGCGGAGTCCACCGGCGACGCGCAGGAGGACGCGCAGAAGCTGATCGAGCAGATGCTGAGCGAGCAGCAGATGCTGCTGACCGCGATGCGCCGCGAGGTGGCGCTGATGCCTGTTCCGGACCCGCGACGCGGCGCGCTGTCGCAGGCCGACCGCGAGCAGGAGGAGAAGCGCCAGCAGAAGCTGCGCATGCTGGCGGAGATCGAGAAGCGCATCAACGAGGAGAACGCGCGGCCGCGCAAGCGCTACATCAGCCCGGCCACGCGCGAGGAGGCCTACGCGGTCTACTACGACCTGCTGCGCCACAAGATCGAGGCCCGCGGCACGCGCGACTTCCCCACCGCCAACGGCAAGAAGCTGTATGGCGAGCTGACGATGAACCTCACCATCGACGGCGAAGGCCGCATCGTCGATTCCGAGATCGTGCGCACCTCGGGCTCGCGGCCGCTGGACCAGCGCGCCGTCGCCATCGCCCGGGCGGCCGGTCCGTTCGGCCGCTTCAGCGAACAGATGCGCCGCCAGGCCGACCAGATCGTCATCACCTCCCGCTTCCGCTTCACGCGCAGCGACGGGCTGGAGGCCACGATGACCAGCAACCAGTGAACCGGCTGGCGGTCATCGGCCACCCGGTGGCGCACAGCCGATCGCCGGCCATCCACGCGGCGTTCGCGGCGGCGTGCGGCGACGACGTGGACTACCAGCGCCTGCCCGCCCCGCTGGATGGCTTCCTCGCCACGGCGCAGGCGTTCGCGCGCGAGGGCGCGCGGGGCTGCAACGTCACGGTGCCGTTCAAGCAGGAGGCCTTCGCGGCGTGCACGCAACTGTCGGCGCGCGCGCGGCTCGCGCAGGCCGTCAACACGATCCGGTTCGACGATGGCGACGGCTGGTACGGCGACAACACCGACGGCGCGGGCCTGTTGCGCGACATCGTGCACAACGCGGGCGTGCCGCTGGCTGGCGCGCGGGTGCTGCTGGTGGGCGCCGGCGGCGCCGCGGCGGGCTCGCTGGGCCCGATCCTGGACGCCGGCCCGGCGGCGGTGGTGGTGGTGAATCGCACGCGGCCGCGGGCGGAGGCGCTGGTGGCGCGCTTCGCCGAAGCGACGGGGTCAGGTCTTGCCTCTTGTCCCCGCGCGTCAGACCACCAAGGCCACGCGTCCAGGGGACAAGAGGCAAGACCTGACCCCTCCCTGCACGCCGCCGACGTCGCCCACCCCGGTCCCGCCTTCGACATCGTCATCAACGCCACCGCCGCCAGCCTCGCCGGCGACCTGCCGCCGCTGCCCCCGGGCACCGTCCGCCCTGGCGGGCTGGCGCTGGACATGATGTACGGCGCCGCCGCCCGCCCCTTCCTGCGGTGGGCCGCGACGCAGGGCGCCACGGGCCGCGACGGCGTGGGCATGCTGGTGGAACAGGCGGCCGAGGCCTACGCGCTGTGGTTCGGCCACCGGCCGCCCACGCGCGACGTGCTGGCCACGCTGCGCCGGGAAATGGACGCGGCATGAACGCGTCCTCCGCCTCATGAGCGCCAGCGCCTCCGGCCATCCCTGGCGCGCGGCCTGGCGCCTGCTCGGCATGCTCGCCATGTCGCTGCTGGCCCTGCAGCTGTTCTTCGCGGCCCGCATCGCGCTGATGCGCGTCATCGCCCCCGAATCCACCACCTTCCAGCGCAGCGAGCTGGTGCGCATCGCGGCCACGAAGCACGCGCTGCCGTGGTCGCAGCAGTGGGTGGACGGCGACCGCATCGCCACGTCGCTGCGGCGCGCCGTCATCGCCAGCGAGGACGCCGGCTTCACCACGCACCACGGCGTGGAATGGGACTCGATCCAGGGCGCCTGGAAGAAGAACGAGAAGGCCGAGGCGCGTGCCGAGGCCGCGACGCAGCGCGCCGAGCAGCAGGCCCAGCGCGCGGCAGAACGCGCGGCCCGGCGGGCGCGGCCCGGCGCGTCGGTGCCCACGGTGCAGCCCAAGGTGGCCACGGCCAAGGTGGTGGGCGGCTCCACCATCACGCAGCAATTGGCCAAGAACCTGTTCCTCTCGGGCGAGCGCACGGTGCTGCGCAAGGGTCAGGAGTTCGTGCTGGCGCTGATGCTGGAGGCGCTGCTGGGCAAGGACCGCATCCTCACCGTCTACCTGAACGAGGTGGAATGGGGCGAGGGCGTGTTCGGGGCCGAGGCTGCCGCCCACCACTACTTCCACGAGCCCGCGTCGGCGCTGCCGCCCTTCGCGGCCGCGCGCCTGGCCGTGATGCTGCCGGCTCCCAAGAAGTTCGAGAAGACGCCCGCCTCCGGCTACCTGCAGGGCCGTGCGGGCGTCATCGTCGGCCGCATGGGCAGCGTGGACCTGCCATGATCGCCCGATGACCGATCGCGATCGCCTGCTGACCGAGATGGCGCAGTTCGCCGCCCGCCGCATCGTCGAGGAAGGCGCGGACTACGGCCAGGCCCGCCGCGACGCGCTGGACGAGTTCGACGCGCGCCACGATCGCGTGCGCGACCAGCTCACCAACGAGCGCATCGAGGACGAGGTGCGCACGCACATCGACCTGTTCTGCGCCGACACGCAGCCCCGGGAGCTGGCCATCCTGCGCCGCGCCGCGCGCCGCTGGCTCCAGCGCCTGGCCGAGTTCCGCCCGTACCTGGGCGGCGCGGTGTGGCGCGGCACGGCCACGCGCCACTCCGCCATCCGCATCGACCTGTTCGCGGACGATGCCAAGGCGCCCGAGCTGGCGCTGATCAACGCCGGCGTCGAGTACGACACCCAGAGCGCCCCCGGTCGCGGCGGCGGCGAGCCCGCACTGGCCTACACCGTCACCGAGCGCAGCGCCGAACTGGGTGACTGGATCACCGTCCACCTGCAGGTGCTGGACGCCGACGACCTGCGCGGCGCCCTGAAGCCCGACGCCCGCGGCCACACCTGGCGCGGCGACCTGAAGGCCCTGGACGCGCTGCTCGCCTCCGAAGCATCGACATGAACGAACCCGAACCCGACCGTTCCGCGGGCGATCCGCCCCGGAGTCCGCCCGTGATTCCGCCCGTGCCCGCGCCAGCCCCCGCCGCCGGCCGTCGCCGTACGCTCACATGGCTCTTCGCCATCCCGGCCGCGATCGGCGCCGGCGCGGGCCTGCGGGCCTGGCGGGAGCACGCGGCAACGCAGGCGGGCGCGGTCCCGGGCGAGCTGCCGCCGCCGGCCGGTGCGTCGTCGGGTGCGCCGCCCGCCACCGCCGCCGCGAGCCCGCCCGTCCGCATCGCCACCCTCGACGGCCGCCAGCTCACGCCGGCCGACTGGCAGGGCCGCCCGCTCGTGCTGAACTTCTGGGCCCCGTGGTGCGGCCCCTGCGTGAAGGAGATGCCGGCCCTGGATCGCTTCGCCAAGGCCCAGGCGGCGGCCGGTCCGCGGGGCGCGCTGGTGGTGGGCCTGGCCATCGACGAGGAGGTCGCCGTCCAGCGCTTCCTGGCCGCGCACCCGGTCACGTTCCCGATCTCCGTGCTGGGGTTTGCCGGCCTTGCCCAGGTCCGGGCGCTCAGCAATGATCCCAACGTCGCGTTGCCCTTCACGGCGGTCTTCGCGGCGGACGGCACGCTGGCACACCGCAAGTTCGGCCCGACCGACGGCGCCGAGCTGGCACGATGGGTGGCCGGCAGCGTGTAGGATCACGCCTCGCCACGCCAGCCCAGGCGCCCTGGCAACTCAGCTCAACTGGACAAATTTGCGCCCAAGCGCGCGCATCCCCGTCCAATTGGCGTAAAGTTCGCTCTCTTTCAAATCGACACACGCCTCCCCGGCAGCTGCTTCGCGCCGCCGGAACCGCTTCCGAATGAACGTCCTCGTCCTGCACGGGCCCAACCTGAACCTGCTCGGCGTGCGCGAGCCCGCGGTGTATGGCTCGGTCACGCTCGCGCAGGTGGACGCCGATCTCCAGGCCATCGCCACCCGCGCCGGCGCCACCCTGGCCTCGTTCCAGAGCAACCACGAAGGGGCGCTCATCGACCGCATCCACGCGGCGCGCACCGACGGCACGCAGTTCCTGATCCTGAACCCGGGCGGCTTCACGCACACCAGCGTCGCCCTGCGCGATGCCCTCGCCGGCGTGGCGCTGCCCTTCATCGAGGTGCACCTGTCCAACGTCCACAAGCGCGAGCCGTTCCGCCACCACTCCTATTTCTCGGACATCGCCGTCGGCGTGGTGTGCGGGCTGGGGGCGGCGGGGTATCGGCTGGCGTTGCAGTACGCGCTCGAACAAGGGGTCAGGTCCGAGACCTGACCCCCCTGCCCCCGCCAAGCACCATTTCCGCAAGCGGCGCGCCCACGACGCTCGCCGCTGATTTCCGCCAGACCTTTCGTTGGAGACCGTCCGCCATGGACCTTCGCAAGCTCAAGACCCTGATCGACCTCGTGTCCGATTCCAACATCTCCGAACTGGAGATCACGGAGAACGAAGGCAAGGTGCGGATCGTCAAGGGCGGCCCGGCGGGCGCGATGCCCCAGATGATGATGGCCCCGGCCGGCTACGCGCAGATGCCGCAGCAGCCGATGGGCGCCATGCCCGCGCAGGCCGCCGCCGCCCCGGCGGTGGAGGCCGCGCCGGTGCAGACCGGCCACGTGGTGAAGTCGCCCATGGTGGGCACGTTCTACCGCTCGGCCAGCCCGGGCGCCAAGCCGTTCGTCGAGGTGGGCTCGGCCATCAAGGAAGGCGAGCCGATCTGCATCGTCGAGGCGATGAAGATCATGAACGAGATCGAGGCCGACATGGCCGGCACGGTCACCAAGATCCTGGTCGAGAACGGGCAGGCGGTCGAGTACGGACAGCCCCTCTTCGTGATCGAGTGACCGGACGGATCACGAGCACCCACATGTTCAAGAAGATCCTGATCGCCAACCGCGGCGAGATCGCGCTGCGCGTCCAGCGCGCCTGTCGAGAGATGGGCATCAAGTCGGTCGTCGTCTATTCCGAGGCCGACCGGTCCGCCAAGTACGTCAAGCTGGCCGACGAGGCCGTGTGCATCGGCCCGGCGCCGTCCGCGCAGAGCTACCTCAACATGCCGGCCATCATCTCGACGGCCGAGGTGACGGACGCCGAGGCCATCCACCCCGGCTACGGCTTCCTGTCCGAGAACGCCGACTTCGCCGAGCGCGTCGAGCAGAGCGGCTTCACGTTCATCGGCCCCACGCCCGAATCCATCCGCATCATGGGCGACAAGGTGTCGGCCAAGCAGGCGATGATCAAGTCGGGCGTGCCCTGCGTGCCCGGCTCGGAAGGCGCGCTGCCTGACGACCCGAAGGAGATCACCAAGATCGCCCGCGCGGTGGGCTACCCGGTGATCATCAAGGCGGCCGGCGGCGGTGGCGGGCGCGGCATGCGCGTCGTGCACACCGAGGCGGCGCTGATCAACGCCGTGCAGACCACGCGGTCCGAGGCGGGCGCCGCCTTCGGCAATCCGGCGGTCTACATGGAGAAGTTCCTCGAGAACCCGCGCCACATCGAGATCCAGATCCTGGCCGACACACACAAGAACGCGGTGTGGCTGGGTGAGCGCGATTGCTCGATGCAGCGCCGCCACCAGAAGATCCTGGAGGAGGCGCCGGCACCCGGCATCGCGCGCCGCACGATCGAGAAGATCGGCGAGCGCTGCGCGGCGGCCTGCCGCAAGATCGGCTACCGGGGCGCGGGCACGTTCGAGTTCCTGTACGAGAACGGCGAGTTCTACTTCATCGAGATGAACACGCGCGTGCAGGTGGAGCATCCCGTCACCGAGCTCGTCACCGGCATCGACATCGTGCAGATGCAGATCCGCGTGGCGGCCGGCGAGGAGCTGCCCTTCACGCAGCGCCAGATCCAGATGCGCGGCCACGCCATCGAGTGCCGCATCAATGCGGAGGATCCGTACGTCTTCACGCCGTCGCCGGGCCGCATCACGATGTGGCACCCGCCGGGCGGCCCGGGCGTGCGCGTCGATTCGCACATCTACACCAACTACGTGGTGCCGCCCAACTACGACTCGATGGTGGGCAAGGTGATCGTGCACGGCGACACGCGCGACCAGGCGCTGGCCCGCATGCGCGGGGCGCTGGCCGAGACGGTCGTGGAAGGCATCTCCACCAACATCCCGTTGCACCGCGAGCTGATGGTGGACGCCAAGTTCGTCGAAGGCGGCACCTCCATCCATTACCTCGAGGGCTGGCTCTCGCAACATCGACGTTGACCGTGGACGACTCGACCCAGATGTTCGAGCTCGTCCTGCAGGCGCCGGAGGACCTGGTCGAGGCCGTGTCCGACGCACTGATGGACGAGCTGGAATCGCTGTCCGTCTCGGTGGAGGACAGCGACGCGGACACGCCCGAGGAGCAGGCGCTGTTCGGCGAGCCGGGCCTGCCCGCGCCCGGCGCCGGCTGGCAGCGCTCCACGCTGGTGGCCCTGTTCGAGACCGAGCAGGCGGCCAGCGAGGCCGCGACGCTGCTGCTGGCGCAGGACTGGGCGCGCGACCACGTGCACGTCACCGCGCTGCGCGCCGTGGCGGCGCAGGACTGGGTGCGGCTCACGCAGTCGCAGTTCGACCCGGTGCAGGTCACGCCCACGTTCTGGATCGTGCCCACGTGGCACGAGCCGCCGGCACAGGCCGAGCGCGTCATCCGGCTCGACCCGGGCATGGCCTTCGGCACCGGCACGCATCCCACCACCCGCATGTGCCTGCGCTGGATCGCCACGCATGCGGAAGCCGTGGCCGGCGCGCGCGTGCTGGACTACGGCTGCGGCTCCGGCATCCTGGCCATCGGCGCGGCGTTGCACGGCGCGTCGTCGGTGGATGCCGTCGACATCGACCCCGCGGCCGTCACCACGGCCCATGACAACGCGCAGGCCAACGGCGTCACGCTCCATGCGGGCCTGCCCGACCTGGCGCAGGGCACGTACCCGGTGGTGCTGGCCAACATCCTGGCCACGCCGCTGAAGGTGCTGGCGCCGCTGCTGTGCGCGCACGTGGCCCCGGGCGGCCACATGGTGCTGGCCGGCATCCTGGCACGCCAGGCTGACGAGTTGAAGGCCGCCTACGCGCCCTGGCTGGCACTGGACGTGGCCGCCGACGAGGATGGCTGGATCCTGATGACCGGGTCCCGGCCCGCCGCCTGAGCACGCCGTGAGCCTCGCCACCCGTTGCCCCTCCTGCGGCACGATCTTCCGGGTCGTGCAGGACCAGCTCAAGGTGTCCGAAGGCTGGGTGCGCTGCGGCCAGTGCCACGAGGTCTTCCACGGCATCGAGGCCCTGTTCGACCTGGACAGCGATCCCACCATCGCCGCCCGGCGCGCCAGTGCGCGCGCGGCCGCGGGCAACGCGAGCCCGGCCGCGCCCGGCTTGTCCACCACCGGCGATTCGGTGCCCGGCTTCGCGCCCACCCGCACGCCGCCGATCGGCACGATGCGGCCGACGGCGTCGCGGCCAGTCGATGGCCGGGTTGCCGCCGCACCCGGGACCGCACCCGCCGGCGCGACGATGCCCCCCGCCACCCCGCCGCGTCCCGCCTTCCCGCCCCCTCGCAGCGCGGGCGGGCCGCCGTCGGGGTTCATGCCCCGCAGCGCGGGCGGGCCGCCGTCGGGGTTCATGCCGGCGCCGTCGACCGCGGCTCCCGCGCCGGGCGCCGCGTCACCGCGCACGTCCACGCCGACGCCCCCCGCGCCGGGCGCGCCCATGCCGCCGCTGGACGCGCTGCTGTCCCGCCCGGCGGCCTCGCCGATCCCGTTCTTCTCGCGCACGGCGCGACAGCCGCAGGGGCCCACGGCCTCCACGTTCGGCGATCGCCCCGACGCGATGGCGGGCCGCGTGTCGGGCTTCGAATCGCCCTCGGTGTTCGGCGAGGACGGCCCCGGCGGCGTGGTGTGGGACGAGCCGGAGGCCGCACCCAGGCCGGTAGCGGCGCATGCTCCTGGTCCCGCACCGGCGCCGGCGCCGGCACCGGCACCGGCACCGGCACAGGCACCTGCACCTGCACCTGCAACGGCACCTGCACCTTCACCTTCGGCACCGGCACCGATGACGACGCCAACCCCGGCGGCGATACCCGTGCCCGTACCCAGGTCCGTGTCCGCGGGGTCTGGCGTGTCCGTGCCTTCACCGGCACCTGCACCTGCTCCAGCACCTGCACCTGCACCTGCAGCTGCACCCGCACCGACTGCCGTGTCGGCGGATGCGATGAATCCTGCGCCCTCGCCTGCGCAGGCTCCCGCCGTCGCACCTGCTCCTGCGCCCGCCGCGCCCGCCGCGGAGAGCGCCCCCGCCACCTCCCAGCTGGACGAGCCTCGCCCCTCCGAGCCCGCGCACTTCCCGCCCTCCACGTTCCGCCGCCGCGCCGCCGCGCGGCCCGGCACGCCGGTGGATCCGGGCTCGACGCTGCCCAGCCGCCTCGCGGACGATGCCGGCCCCGAGACGCTGGCCTCGATGCTGCCCGAGACCGTCGGCGAATGGCCGCCGCGTCCCGCCAAGCGCAGGGGCGGCAAGGCGGCGGCCGCTGCCGCCGCGGCCGCAGCTGCGGCGGAGTCCCCCACCGGGGCGCCGGTGCTGGAATCCGCCTCGGGTCGGCCGCCGTCCCACCCGCGCTTCCTGCGCGAGGCGCGTGCCGCGGCCCGCTGGAACTCACCCGCCATGCGGGCGGCGCTGGTCACGGCGCTGGTGGTCTCGGCGGGCGGCGTCGTGGCGCAGGTGGCCTTCCCGTTGCGCGACACCATCGCGGCGCACTTCCCCGCCACCGCGCCGGCCTGGAACTGGCTCTGTGCGCAGGCCGGCTGCAGCGTCGGCGCCCCGCGCGCGCTGGCCAGCTTGGTGCTGGACGGCAGCTCACTGTCGCAGACCGACACCCCCCACGTGCTGCAGTTCTCCGCCGACCTGCGCAACAAGTCGTCCTACCCGGTGCGGATGCCCGCGTTCGAGATGCGTTTCACCGACCTGGGCGGCCAGGTGGTGGCGCGCCGCGTGGTGCAGCCCGCCGAGCTCGGCATCACGCAGGCCGCGCTGGCGCCGGAGGGCGAGCTGCACGTGCGCTCGCGCCTGCGCGTGGACGGGCTGGACATCGTCGGCTTCGGCTTCCAGGCCGAGGTCTTCTACCCCTGAGCAGCGAAGTCGCTTCCACACCACCATGGCCATCCTCGTCTGCGGTTCGCTCGCGTTCGACACCATCACCACCTTCCCGGGCCGCTTCGGCGAGCAGATCCTGCCGGACCAGCTGCACATCCTGAACGTGTCGTTCCTGGTGCCCACGCTGCGGCGCGAGTGGGGCGGCTGCGCGGGCAACATCGCCTACACGCTCAAAGCGCTGGGCGGCGAGCCCGTGGTGCTGGCGGCGCTGGGTAGCGACGGCGGCGACTACCTGGCGCGGCTGCGCGCGCAGGGCATGAGCACCGAGGGCGTGCTGTTGGTGGAGGACCAGCACACCGCGCAGGCCATCATCATCACGGACCGCGACAACAACCAGATCACCGCCTTCCATCCGGGCGCGATGCAGCGCGCGCACGAGATCGGCCTGCCATCGCGCGGCGACATCACGCACGCGATCATCGGGCCCGACGGCCGCGACGCGATGCTGCGCCGCGCGCACGACCTGTCGGCCGCCGGCATCCCGTTCGTGTTCGACCCGGGCCAGGGCCTGCCCATGTTCGATGGCGCGGAGCTGCGCGAGTTCGTGCGCCAGGCCACGTGGCTGGCGGTCAACGACTACGAAGGCCGCACGCTGTGCGACCGCACGGGCCTGTCGCTCGAGGAGCTGTCGCGCTCGCACCTGCAGGGCGTGATCGTGACGCTGGCGCACGAAGGTTGCGACGTCTGGGAGCAGGGCCGGTGCACGCGCGTGCCCGGCGTGGCGGCCACCGAGGTGGTGGATCCCACGGGATGCGGCGACGCCTTCCGCGGCGCCCTGCTGCGCGGCCTGGAGAAGGGCCTGCCGCTGGTCGAGTGCGTGGCGCTGGGCAATCGCCTGGGCGCGCTGAAGATCGCCCACCGTGGCGGTCAGAACCACGCCGTGGAGCGCGCCGCGTTCGGCTTGTAGGCCCTGCCGGCCCCCTCACTGGCCCCTCCGGTTTTTTCCCGGTCGGCCCCGGGAGGCACGGCAGTTCTTGCCGATGCGATGCCTGCCGTCGAGGTCCCCCGATTGCCCTGAAGGCCGCATCCACGTGAATGCAGTCCGGGCGACCGCGCGTATCGCCCGTGGGGAACCCATGACGAGAGACCTGTCGACGGCGCTGGGTGACAACCGGGCCGCACTGCTGGCGCTCGGGGAGCGCTTGCTGTCCGAGCCGGTGCTGCCGCAGCAGCGCCGCCTGTTCCTGGCCTACAGCCGCGCCCTGGGTGGGCACTGGCGCGCCATCGACGAGGTGGTGATCCCCGCGCTGAAGGCGCACGGCTGGCAAGGCGTGCGCGCCGATGCGCTGCGCGGCCACGTGCTGCTGAAGCAGCGGATGGCGGAACTCCTGAGCGCGACGTCCGCGCCCTGGGTGGACGGCGCCGACCCCGCGGCGTCCGACGCGGTGATGCTGGCGTTCGTCGCCGAGGCGCAGGCCGTGCAGCGGCGCGAAGGCGCCCTGCTGGACCCCGCCCTGGCGATGCTGGGCGACGCCGCGGAAAACGCCTCCCTGGCGGCCGAGGTGGACGCGCAGATGGGGCTGCTGTTCGACGTCGACCCACCGCCGCGGCCGCAGCAGCCGGGGGGCGTCGTGCCGCGTGACCTGGTGGAGGAGGCGCGCGTGGTGCTGGGGTCCTGGCCGAAGGACTGACCCCGCGCGCGCCCTGGGCGGCGCGTCCCAAAGAAAAAGCCCGGCACCAGGCCGGGCTTCGCTCAAGTCACGAGGACTGAGGTTCAGGGCTTGTTGCCCGTCGGGAACGGCCAGGCCGCTGCCGGGGACAGTGCCGTCTTGGCAGCAGGCGCCGCAGGCGCAGCGGGCGCCGCGGGCGCCGCCTTCTTCGCAGCGGCCTTCTTGGCAGCAGGACGCTTCGCGGCGCCGGAAGACTTCTTCGCCGCAGCGCCGCCAGACTTCTTGGCAGCAGCGCCGCCGCTCTTCTTGGCGGGGGCCTTCTTCGCAGCGGCCTTCTTGGCCGGTGCCGCCTTCTTGGCCGGCGCCTTCTTGGCCGCCGCCTTCTTGGCCGGTGCCGCCTTCTTGGCCGGCGCCTTCTTGGCCGCCGCCTTCTTGGCCGGCGCCGCCTTCTTGGCCGGAGCCGCCTTCTTGGCCGGGGCCTTCTTGGCTGCCGCCTTCTTGGCCGGGGCCTTCTTCGCCGCCGCCTTCTTGGCCGGGGCCGCCTTCTTCGCAGTCGCCTTCTTCGCGACCGGCTTCTTCGCAGTTGCCATTTCAATCTCCTTGATCAAGTGACGAAAGACCCGTGCCGTTCGAGTCGGCCCGGGATTCATCGCCCGCCCGCCTTGCCGGCCCCCGAAGGTGCCGGACGACGTTCATGACGATGAACAGGGTGCGTCGCGAGCCGGGCCTTCTAGGTGAGGACCGTGTTCGCCACGCTGATCTTGATCTCTTCGATGACACCGGGACCGGTCGCGCCGTGCGCGATCAGTCCCAGCTCAGTGCGCCACCGGATTGGTACTCGATGACGCGGGTTTCAAAAAAGTTGCGTTCCTTCTTCAGGTCGATCATCTCGCTCATCCAGGGGAACGGGTTTTCCTCGTTCGGGAAGAGCGCCTCGAGGCCGATCTGCGTGGCTCGCCGGTTGGCGATGTAGCGCAGGTAGCCCTTGAACATCGATGCGTTGAGGCCCAGCACGCCGCGCGGCATGGTGTCCTCGGCGTACTTGTATTCCAGCTCCACCGCCTTCAGGAACAGGCCCTTGATCTCCGCACGGAACTCCGGGGTCCAGAGGTGCGGGTTCTCGAGCTTGATCTGGTTGATGAGGTCGATGCCGAAGTTGCAGTGCATCGACTCGTCGCGCAGGATGTACTGGTACTGCTCGGCAGCCCCGGTCATCTTGTTCTGGCGGCCGAGCGACAGGATCTGCGTGAAGCCGACGTAGAAGAACAGGCCTTCCATCAGGCAGGCGAAGACGATCAGGCTGCGCAGCAGCGTCTGGTCGTTCTCGGGCGTGCCCGTGTGGAAGTGCGGGTTCATGATCGCGTCGATGAACGGGATCAGGAACTCGTCCTTGTCGCGGATGGACGAGACCTCGTGGTACGCGTTGAAGATCTCGCTCTCGTCCAGGCCCAGCGACTCCACGATGTACTGGTACGCGTGGGTGTGGATGGCTTCCTCGAACGCCTGGCGCAGCAGGAACTGGCGGCACTCGGGCGCCGTGATGTGGCGGTAGGTGCCCAGCGTGATGTTGTTGGCCGCGAGCGAATCGGCGGTGACGAAGAAGCCGAGGTTGCGCTTGATGATGCGGCGCTCGTCTTCGGTCAGGCCGTTGGGATCCTTCCACGTCGCGATGTCGCGCGACATGTTGATCTCCTGCGGCATCCAGTGGTTGGCACACGTGGCCAGGTATTTCTCCCACGCCCACTTGTACTTGAACGGCACCAGCTGGTTGACGTCGGTCTGGCCGTTGATGATGCGCTTCTCGGCAGCGGTGACGCGACGCGAGGTCTTGGCGACGACGGACGCGGCGGCGGCCGGTGCGTCGGCGATGAAGGCGGTGGCGTGCGCCGAGACGGAAGCCGCGGGCGCCTCGTCGCGAAGCGACGAAGGCACCGACCGCGAGTGGGCCGAAGACGCGAGATCGTCGGCAGGCAGGGCGCGCGGCGGTTGATGTTGCGGAGACCTGAGGTCGTCTTCCCAGACCAGCATGTGTGTGCTTCCTATGACGTTCAAATTATCGGAGTGTTGTAGCGAAACACCAAGCACTTGTTGACATCGCTGCGCGCTTCTTGTTGCGGTGTTGCATCGTTCGCGCGCGTGTCCGACGCATCGAGGTGATCGCGTCCGACACGCACGCGCACGTTGCAGCGGTGGGCATCAATGTGCGCGCATGGCGATCACTGGCAGGCTTCGCACGTCGGGTCGTCGACGCCGCAGAACTTGATGTCGGTGGCCGGCGTGGCCGCGAGCATCGCCTGCGCTTGCGCCGCGACCGCATCCATCGCCGACATCGCGCCACCCCCGCTGCCGCTGCTGACAGCGTTGAGCTTGCTGGTGGTGACCGTGCTCATCTCGGCGTGCGTCGCGCCCATCGTGCGCAGGTAGTACGTGGTCTTGAGGCCGCGGGTCCACGCGAGCTTGTAGGTCTCGTCCAGCTTCTTGCCCGACGCGCCGGCCAGGTAGATGTTGAGGGACTGCGCCTGGTCGATCCACTTCTGGCGGCGCGCGCCGGCTTCCACCAGCCACGTGGCGTCCACCTCGAACGCGGTGGCGTACAGCGCCTTCAGCTCGTCGGGCACGCGGTCCATCGCGCGCAGCGAGCCGTTGTAGTGCTTCAGGTCCATCAGCATCACCGAGTCCCACAGGCCCAGGCGCTTCAGGTCGCGCACCAGGTACTCGTTGACCACCGTGAACTCGCCGGACAGGTTGGACTTGACCGAGAGGTTGCCGAAGCAGGGCTCGATCGACGCGTCCACGCCGATGATGTTGGAGATGGTGGCCGTGGGCGCGATGGCGACGCAGTTGGAGTTGCGCATGCCGTGCTGCGCGATGCGCGCGCGCAGCGCCTCCCAGTCGAGCGTGGACGAGCGGTCGACGTCGACGTAGCCGCCGCGCTGCTGGGCCAGCAGTTCCAGCGAATCCAGCGGCAGCACGCCGCGGTCCCACAGCGAGCCGCGGTAGCTGCTGTAGCGGCCGCGCTCTTCCGCCAGCTCGGTGGAGGCCTGGTAGGCGTAGTAGCAGACGGCTTCCATCGAGCGGTCGGCGAACTCCACCGCGGCCGCGCTGGCGTACGGCGTGCGCAGCTGGTACAGGCAGTCCTGGAAGCCCATGATCCCCAGGCCCACCGGACGGTGGCGCAGGTTGGAATCACGCGCCTTCTTCACCGCGTAGTAGTTGATGTCGATCACGTTGTCCAGCATGCGCATGGCCGTGGCGACGGTCTTGCGCAGCTTGGCGTGGTCGATGGCGAGGCCCTCGCCGGCCTGCACCAGGTGCTGGGCCAGGTTGACGGAGCCGAGGTTGCACACCGCGATCTCGGTCTCGTTGGTGTTGAGCGTGATCTCGGTGCACAGGTTGGACGAGTGCACCACGCCGACGTGCTGCTGCGGCGAGCGCACGTTGCAGGCGTCCTTGAACGTGATCCAGGG